>OJOY01000021.1_pt1 | contig 160199 bp, 144 predicted proteins | sample 1598361 | NCBI WGS metagenome assembly OJOY01 (sample SAMN03922472, study PRJEB24848) | human gut metagenome | isolation source: stool sample | host: Homo sapiens | place: Germany | collected 2010-11 | reverse complement strand
TTATCAATTCTCTATCCCGACGTTACGGATATTGAATTAAACGAAATGACGGAGAATCTTATAAACTTTTATAAAATTGCGGTTGAGGCTGTTTTAGAACAAGAAAATAAATTGCCGTTAACGTCACAAACTTAAAAAACAACCTGTTTCCCTTAAGGTAAAGAAGTTGACATTCAACCTTATTTATTTTGTAAATCAGGTTAATGCTTTGAAAAATAAATAAAAAAATATTTTCAAAATCTGTTTTACATTTATTTTCAAACACGACATTACAAAATTGTTTTTAATAATAAAAGGAAAATTTAATATGATTGATTTAATAAAAAATCTGTATATTGCAGAACTTAAAAAACATATTCGCCTTAGTCTTGAATATAAAAGATCTCGAGGAGAATATACCGGATTGGCTCCTATTGGTTACAAAAATATCCAAAATCAAAAAAATAAATCTGATGTTATTGTTGATACTGAACGGGCTCCAATTATTGTAAAATTGTTTAATGCCTATGCAACCGGACAATATACAATAAAACAACTGACTAAATTGGCACATTCCTTGGGATTGGTAAACAGACAAAACAAACCTATTTCCAAGAGTTGTATAAGTAATATGCTACAAAATCCATTTTATTATGGGGAATTTCGTATCATGGATAAGATTTATCCTCATATATACCCTAAACTTATTGATAAATCTCTTTTTGATACGGTCCAAACAATTATGAAGTTTCAAAAAGGCAACAAATAATCTCTAAACACCGGCGTCAAATATTTTTTTAGAATATCTGGTGCCATATTTTTATTTAACATTTTGAAAAAGCAGTAAAATATTAGTAAAAAAGTTACAAACGGGTGCATTTTTTTGCGTACATTCCCAAAATAACACGACATAATAAATATAGTGTAAAAACAAAGGAGTAGTAAAGATGAATACACTTGTAAAATATGTCGTGACAGACCCTTGCTATATCTTAAATAATGATACTTGGGACGAATGCTGTAAATTTTTAGATGACAGCCCGAAAGCATTTAATGAAGCTGTTTCTAAGGCTTTGACGGATTTAACAGGTTTTCCGGCTTATGTTTGTGATACCGGTTTTGGCGATTGGAATAATAAAATTTATGGCAGCTATATTATTCATAAAGAATTTTGCGCTGATTCCGGTATGGTTTGCGTTTGTCGGTTAACCTCAGAAATTGAAAACCATTTTGCAAAAGAATACTCAGATATTTATTCGCGTAGTGCGGCAGTTTTTGAAGGTTCGGAAGATATTAATGTTGATTTTGACATATCGGATCCTTCCTGGACGGTCGTAAAAATCCATGACAACCAAACCGGAAATTTTATCGAAACCATGAGTGCAGACGATTTTTATGCAGAAAACGAAGATTTTGACGATGAAGATGATAACTATTTTGATGAAGAGGAGGATTATTAAAAATGGCTAAAAAATTAAATTATGATCCAAATGAAAAATGCACACAAGCAATCGTCTTCGCTCGTGTGTCCAGTAAAAAACAAAAAGACAAAGGTGTTTCTCTTGATGTTCAAATGGAAACAATTACTCAATATTGTATTGATAATGGATTAAAAATTGTAAAAGACTTGAGTATTGATGAAAGTTCAACCAAAGGCGAACGCAAACAATATCATGAAATGCTTGACTTTGCAAAAACTTGTCCTGGTAAAATTGCTATTATTGTTAATTATGTCGACAGATTGCAACGTTCTTATGATGACACTTACGAATTAAACAAATTGCGCAAAGAAGGTAAAATTGAAATTCACTTTCTGAAAGAAAGCTTAATTATTACCAAAGATTCTGCTGCTATGGATTTAACCTTCTGGAATATGCATGTTTTAATGGCTAACTTCCAAGTTAATACAATGATAGATAAAGTAAAAGCCAGCCAAACACAAAACTGGGCTGCTGGAAAATGGCAAGGATTAGCACCTATTGGTTATTTAAACGCCAAAGATGAAGACAGAAAAGCTACACTTATTATTGACACTGAACGCGCGCCAATCATTAAAATATTGTTTGAAGAGTATGCGACCGGTTTGCATTCTTTACAAAGTCTTTGGTATAAAGCAAGAGAGTTAGGTTTAACATCTAAAGAAAAAAATCATTATAAAAAATCACCTAAATTTGGTAAACGCACTTTTATCAGCCGCAATAAAATTGAAGATATTCTCAAGAATCCTTTTTATTATGGAATGATGAAAGTAAAAGGCAACATTATCCCTCATATATACAAGCCAATCATTTCAAAAGTTTTATTTGACAAAGTTCAAGAGGTGTTTCAATCCAAAAGCCGCGATGTTTTTAGTCATCAACAAGAATATAAAGCCATTCAATTTGCATTTAGAGGCTTGATTAAATGCGATACTTGTGGTTGTGCCATTACGCCTGAACATAAAATTAAAAAAAATGGCAAAAGATATGTGTATCTCAAATGCAGCCATTTACGTGGAAACTGTAAACAAGGCTTGGTTAATGAAAATGTATTGTTTGAACAGTTGGATAATGAATTGTTTAGCAAAATACAAATACCAACCAGAGTTTTTGAGGCATTAAAGAAAAATGTTTTAAATAATTTGGAAGAAGAAGCCGTCATGAACGCTAATCTTAAACGCAATTTACAGACAGAACTTCAAATCTTAATCAATAAAGAAGATAATTTAACTGACTTATATGTATCTGGTAAAATCAAAGAAGCCATATACAACCGTCAAATAAATGCTATTGCTGATGAAAAAACACGATTGGAAGAATCTATTGCAAAATATAAAGAAATTACAAAAGACATAAAAGCAACCGTTGACAATTTACTTGATATTGCCGGTAATTTATCAGACATCATGCACAATGCGTCACCTAATAAACAAAACAAACTTCTAAAGCTACTTATAAAAGACTGCACATTACATGATAAAAAGTTGAAATATACAGTCAGAGCGCCTTTTGACAAGTTTATTAAATGCCATAGCCCGACACAATGGTTTAAAAACCCTACTCAAGATTTGGATATATACGCCAAAATCGCCGATGAAGTAAAAATGGTGAAACAACAGGTTTTGGTTGATTGTTAGCTTGTGATTGTTATGGTCGCTAAGTTATATTTTGGATATATTGAAATCTCACCACAAATACTTAAAATATGGTTAAAGAAATAGCATGTATTAAATTTTTCATTAATTATTGACTTACTTTTAATTCTTCATCCATAAATTTATCTGCGGCTACTTTATAATATTCAGGAATTATGTCAAATTTTCTTATATCTAATGAATATAAATAGTCGTTTTCGATATGATATGTTTCATCTACAAATTTTCTTAAAACCTCATGAAAATTTTTCAATCTTTCTCTTGCTGATTTATTTTGTTCTATATAATTACGCAAAATTAATAACTTAAAATTATTATTTGTTTGTTGTTTGTATTCATCTATAAGATTATTTCCTTTTTGTTTTTGTAGTATTTCATCATAATTAAAATCATTAATATAATTTTTTATATATTTCACTGCTTCATCTATTTGAGCCTTCTCCATCATAATATTGCCTTCATTATCATTTGTAGGCTCCTTACGTCCATGAATCAAACTTGATAATAAATTATATCCATTATGTGTTTTAGGCTCCACTTCTGTGTACTCTATATATTTTCTTAAACAACCAATACGGACAGATATTGGAAGAGTATTATCTTTTGCAAGATTTTGCATGAGAAATATACTAGGACAAATATCTTCATTCTTTTTAATTTGAATTTCTTTTACACATCCTTTGTTATTGTATAAATAGTGTGCTTTTACTGAATCTCCACTAATTTTACCACCAACTTGAATATAATCGATAATAGGTTCAAAATCATGTGTCAGCATAAGAACTGTTTTTTGATACAAACTGTTATTTCTATCTCCCGTCTTAAATATTCTATTCATAATGGCGTATTTCTTATTACTATCAAATGATGATATTGGGTCATCTAAAATAACTAAATCGGCATCTCTACTTATCGCATCATACATAAATAATAAAAGAGCAAAAGCATTCTTCTCACCCCAGCTTAAATGTTTATCGGGATTATCTACTTCTATGTCTGCTTCACTATCTTTGTACTTAAGTATAGCGTGAGCTGTTTCATTATCATCAATAATTATATCAAAGGTGTAATTGAAACCTGCAGACACTAAAAAATCATTTACATCCTTTTTTCTTTCATTAACAATGTTTTTTAAATAATTATGAAACTGTGCAACTTCCCCTTTAAGTTTTCCAATCATATTTAGTGTTGTTTCTATTTGTTTATTTAAAGGATCCACCTCATTTTTAAAATCCTCGGTATTGAAGAATTCTAAATCTTTTATAGAGATAATCATATCGCTAAATTTTTCTTCAAAACGATTCATATTATTTTGATCAATAGAATAACCATTAAAATGAGATAAGACAAAAAGACGTTCTGATAAATACTCTGCTTCAGCTCTAAGCTTAACAAGTTTCATTTCTAATATTTTACGATTTGTTGACGTATTTATTGACTCTAATAAATCTGACATTTTTTGGGGATTTATATAAGCCGATAATGCATCCAAATATTGTTTTAATTGATTTGAATAGGTTATACTTTCTTCATTAAAACTATTCTTAAAAATATCTTCTTGTTTTTTAATTACTTCATTTTCTTTTGTTGCGCAATATGGACATATACCTTTTGTTCCATATTTAGATAAACCATTTAATTTCCATGCTGCCCATTCTGTGGAATTTTCATCCGTAATAAAAGGTTCAAATTCTTTTAATTCTTCTGGTGCATTAAATAATGCTCCTTTTTTATCGTCTATTAGGCTTTTTATTGCTTTTATTTTTCTTGAAAGTTTGGTTTTATCGTTATTTACAGCAAGCATTTTACACAAATTTTTTGTTATTTCTTCTATTTTTGATAAATTTGGTTTCTCTTCTGTGACCTTTTTAATATCTTTCAACTGCTCATCTATTTGTTCTTTTAATTCATTATATTTTTGACTCTGTATCATAACATCAAATGTATTTTTTAACAATTCTGATTTTTGATACACATATCCTTTTAAATATGTTTCATCAAAAATAACAATATTCTTATATGGCAGTGCTGATATACTTGGAACAATCTTTTTATCTTTCTTAGCCTTGGCTCCAAAAGGCATTAGCTCATTTAAACTTTTACCTTCTGTCGATAGTTTGATTGATTGCGCTATTGTTGATTTTCCTGTTCCATTTATAGCATACTTAATATTCAATAATCCATCTGTTATATTAAAACTACATTCTGTTATATTATTGCAATTTTCAATTTTTACCAGATTATCTGCCATTTTACCCCCTCAAACATAGTATATACTTTCTATCTAGGAATTTTATTTTGAAAACGCAAGGAATTAGAAGAATAAATTGTAAAAAATATTATCTTACAATCAATATAACCTAGTCCGCAAATTGCGAACCTGCTCCAGCCAAACTTGACAAGAGCCTATTTTAGCCAGTGCTAAGATAGGCTTTCTTATTGAAATATCTACATTTTTACCGTCCAATAAAATTTCCGAACAAAGTAATTTTAAAACCTGCTGTTTTTTGTCGTTGTTCAGAAAATTCCATATCTGGTCTGACATCAAAAGCAAGCCAGCCAAGTATTTGAGCGTTATCAGACCTTGTTTAGTCAGATGACTATAGTCGGTTAATCGCTCTTCCAGTTTTTTCTTATCCTGTCTGTACTCGGTTAGTTTTTTGGTATATAAATCCTGTGTAATACTGCCTCCCGTAAACAAGTCTATCAATCGGCTTTCCTTTTCGGCAAAACCGGCAATCTGCCTGTCCAATGCCTTCTTAGCTTCTATTTCCATTTTATGGTCTTTGTAAATTTCTTCATCCAAACAGGAAACCAATTTCTCGACAACGCTTTTAGGCATATTTTTAAGCGTTTTTAATGCCTCTCTCACTTTTTCAACCCCATTTTCCTCTCTCGTCCGATAGCCGCCGCATTGCGGACAAAAAAGGTATTTATAAACGATTTTCTCTCCGCCCTTCTTTTTCGCCGAATGTACATTGATATCGGTTGAAACAACACCACCGCAGTTTTTACAACGAACCAGTCCTTTAAATACATATTCATGCTTCTGCACCTTATGATTTGCCTTGCCTTCCAAAATTTCCTGACACCGTTCAAACGTATAGCTGTCCGTCAGCCGCGGATAACAATGCGGATAATATTGCCCGCCGCTATACATTTCCCCGATATAAAAACGGTTGCTTAATATTCCGCGGATAGTCTGTTTATGAAGCTTCTTACTGGTCTTCATCTTAAGCCCGAAATCTGCGGCTTTCCGCGTTATCTGCTCAAGATTATAGGTGCCAATCGAAAATTCCTTAAACAACCGCGTAATGATGAAATGATTGTCCTCATCCAACACAATATCGCTGTTACCATTGGCATCCCTTACATTTTTATAGCCGACTGGTGCATGGTGTGCCCATTTTCCCTTTTTTCGCATTTCCTCCAGACTTCGACAAACGTTATCCGAAATATTATTAGTATAGCTTTCTGCCATCATCACAAAACATTGATAGGACATAATTTGAGAACTATTTGATTTTGCATTGAGCATCTGTCCTTCCGTTACAAAATGCAGTTCAATTTTTCTGCTCTTGCGTAATTCTTCTAAAACAGGTACTTCTCTGAAACTACGCTGTAATCGGTCAACCTTGTCGCAAACGAGGGCTATACAGCTTTTCTGTCTTTTAACAAAATTAATCATCTCATAAAACTGCTCTCGGGTACCTCTGGTGCTGCTCTCAACAATTTCAAATACCGCTAAAATCTCAAGCCCCTTAGCCCGGCAGTATGTCGTCGAACGGTCTTTTTGTGCATCCAGCGAATATCCTTCTTCTTGCTCTCTGCTGGAAACACGTGTCCAAATAACGGCTTTCTTGGCCGCTTCATTGTCTATCGCTTTTACTATTTTTCTTCCCATCTTCTTACCTTTCTATATTAAAATTATGCTTTATTTTAAGATTCATCATTCTGACAGGTCAAGGAAGGCCGGATTTCTTATCCAGCCTTCGCTGGCCTAATTTGCTTTATGCCGCTACCTGCACCTCCGTTTCCTTGTTGGCAACTTTTCCAAGTTCCCATTCCAATTTCTTTTGAACGGCCTGAAAAATCATGTCGTTAACCAAGCAATGATATTTGTGGTCATAAAAACGTCCCCTACTAAAAAATCTACCACAGTAGAATTCTCTTTTAAGTAATGCAACCAACGTTTTGCGACTAATAAGTTTTCCTCGAGAGGTTCTTAAATTCATTACCTGTGCCACCGCCAATAATTTTTTTATATCCATTTCTGGGATTAAATATATCTCAAATAAATGAGAAACTTTGGCAGCCTGCGTGTCAGGATAAATCCATTTTACACCATCCATTTCGCAGTTCGTATAACCTATAGGTGCTTTTCTGGTATAAATTCCCTGTCCGTTTAGCCATTCAATACGGGCTTTTGTTGTCTCAGAAATTTTTGCCGAATAGTATTTTGCTTCAGCAACTTTATTTTCAAACATCAATACATCTTCGGGCGTTGAGTTAACTGTCAAAGACAAGTTATCTTCAACAAAATGAAGTTCAAGCTTACCGGTCTCTCGCAATTTATTCAGTCTATCCTAGAAGCAAAATGATCGTAAAAGACGGTCAACAGAAGTTACAACAAGAGCCACTGGCACCCCATGATGTTGCTCCAGACAGCCTAACATACTTTCAAACCCAGGACGCCTTCTTTTATAAGCGGTTTCAATCATTCCATATGCTCCTAAAATTGACAGCCCTTTATTTTGGCAGTACTTTTCACACACCGCATATTGATGTTCACCCGAACTATGAAAGTCCTGATTTACGGATGATACCCGGTTGAAGATAATAGCATGCTCTGCTTGTTGATATACTTTAGTCATCTCTATTTCCTTTTGTTAAAGTTATGATTTGATTTTCATTAATAGCTACGGTTATGCCGTCCAAATCTGGCTGCAGCCAATTGTTTTGCGGTTCGAGCCGGTTAATCAGCCGAAACAGCTCATAAATTGCCGGTGAAAAAGAGTTCCCTGCATGTAGCCGTAGTTCTCGTTTGCTCATCGTCTTCAGTATCGTTACCAAACCGACAAGCTGCAGGGCTTTTAGAAACTTATATTTGGCATCCAGCAGACGTTTGAATAAATCCGCTGCATTTTCGTCACTTAGTTGCTGGTATCTGGCTGCCGCCAAAATTTCATTCCAATAAACCAGCGTAACAGCTCGGCAAATTTGGCTGCTGAAAAGATTTTGAAATGTCAGCTCTGGAACTGGAATCCCCGCTTTGCTGATGGCTTGGCGGATATTCTCGGAATTACCTAACTGAATTTCGACCCGTAAATATTGGTTTGATCCTAAGGCTGCCAAATCAATCGCCTGAGCATTTTCGGAACTGACAGCCCGACTTTTGCAATACCGGGCTTTTTGAATATCCCTAAGTTTGTCGTAAATAACGACATTCCGGTGCCGGGCTAAGAAATGCAGCGAATGTCCTTCGTTTCTGTATGACACTTTGGTACAATCGAGCCGGCGGCTGATGTCAGCTTTGTTCAAATATTGTAAAATCACACAGGGTGCGACTTTAACCAAGACATTCTTACCAAAGTCAATCCTTACAACTTGTGCCGACCGCAGCACTTGCGGCGAAACCTCAACACCCATCTCGTGAAGCCGTAATGCCAAAATGCTGATGACATCTTCAAAGTCGGCATCGCAAACTTCTTCCAGATTGTTGGGCGGAAAATGCAGAAGTTTCGGTGCGGAAAATTCAATTTTCAACTTAACGCTGAAACCTCCGTGCCGCAGTACGCTGCTTAATGACAGCTTAGGGTAGTAATGCTGTTGCAGCTCTTCACGCGTTGCAAAGTTATAGCAGGTCACAGCCTCCGCCCCTTGCATATCCCAGAGGATTTGCGGATTAGGCTTAAAACGCCCAAGCTCTGTTATTGTGATGTCCGTGTAATCGACCAGCAAAACGCAGGTATCACAGACGTTTTTCTTGTTATTTGTGCTCATTTAAAAATCTCCTTTTATTTGAGCTGAAATTAATGTTTGTAACTCAGGATTTTCCTGAACGGCCTCTTGTAATATCTTCAACAGAGCAACAAGACTTTTGCCTGCATCGACAGCTTCATCCGCCGTCAAGTCAGGACAACACTTCAAAATCTCATTATTTAGCGCTTGATAATTCAAGACAGAGCTCTCCGTTGATGTTATTTACGAGGGCTCTTTACCAAAATGATATTCTGAAAATTAACTATATTTAGAAAAAAAGATAAAAAAATCCTATAAATTCACATAATTACAAATAGTTATATATTTTATTTTTATAGGATAATATATATATTTTAATATGATAACAGACATCAAAAAAAACACTCTTTCATAAAAGAAAGAGTGTTTTCCAACTAAAGAAATATCCTAAGGTCTTTTCTTTAGACGCTCATCCAATGGATAAAAGGCATCTCGGTTCGTACATTCTGGACTTGTCTTATACAAATTCCATGTAGCATATGTATTTGCCAATACTTTTAACATAACTTGTAATAGTGCACTATCGCTTTTTTCTAACAAACTCATAATTTTCCCTGTAGTACTTGTTCTCTTTGGATATAATGATATTATGAACTCATCAAACTGATAATCTAAAGCTTCAGACAACGACATTAATGTAAGTAGACTTGCATCAACCTCGCCTTTTTCAATCTTGTAAATTGTATTAACATTCACATGAGATTTTTGAGCTAAGAGCTGCAACGAATATTTCTTTCTCTGTCGTAGTTTCGCTAATTTTGCCCCAATTTTCTTTACTCGACCGATATATCTCTTTTTACGATATTCTCTTTGTTCTGATTTATATTTATTTGTCATTTTATTGCCTTGCTTTAATGTTTATAAAATAGCAAAAACCGTTTTCCTTTCAGAGTCAAATTATTAGAAATATTTCCCACAAAAAAACAACCCCGAACACAAAATATCCGGGGCTGCTTAGTTTGGATGATTTAACGCTTAAAATTTATATTTAGCGTTAATCAAGCCTGTATGGTCTTGGTAATCCTGACGGAATTTGCCTTCATAACCGAATGAAAGTTCGACATTGTCATTGACTTCCGCAGTTACACCGGCACCAAATTCCATTCCGAAGCGGTCAAGAGCTTCACCTTCAACAGCATAAGCTGAACCATTAGCCAAGGTTACGACAGAATTAACGTCATCGTTAAACAGGTCATAAGTCGCGGCAATTCTGGCTTCCGGCTTAATGTTCATACCATTGGACAGCTCAAAGTTCTTGCTAACCTTAGCACCAATAACACCGGTCAAAATATCGCTGTCGTTGGCAGATACACGTTGGTCGGCAGAATCTTTATAAGCGTCCTGCTTGATATGAACGTAACGCAAACCGGCTTCCGGTGTAATGCCTAAGCCGTTGATGTTCATATCGTAACCAGTCATTGCCTGTAAGCCAAAGGTTTCGACATCGTAGTCAGCTTTGACACCAACTCCGGCGACACTCTTGCTTTCTTCATAATCAGACCAGCCATAGGTCGCAATACCATTTACATACCAGTTTGACGGTTTATATTCACCATACAGGATGGCAGTATGTGTATCGACATCCGTATCACGCATGAAACCATCAATATCGGTGTTGGTATAAGCGTAACCGATACCAACTTTGGTATCATCGGTTACAAACTTCTCGGCACCGAAGGCAATACCGTTAGAATCTGCATCAAAACCTTTGGCTTTGGATGTATCGTCCAGTTTGGATTTGTTGAACAAGCCCTGAACCCACATTGCACCACGTTTGAAGATATTATCGCCGGAAGCCATACCTTCGCCACCGGTTGAGATTGAACCCCCGGTTAAACGGGTTGATACGGCACCAAAGACCTGATTGGCTGTTTCTGTCTGTGTTTTTTGAACCATCGGCGCAACTTCCGGAGCTACAGCCGTCAAAGCGTCAACATAGGCTTTCTGCTCGGCAGCATTTGTGCTGTTGGAAAGCTGTGCCAGTTTTTCCGTAACTGCGGCAGCAACCGGAGAGCTGGTTGAAGCACTGACGCTGTCCCATGCCTCGGCTGTTCCGGCATTGTTGGCGGAACCACCGGCATCAACAACAGCATCTGTGGCAGAACCGACAGAAGTAACATTAAAAGTTCCGTCGCCATTGTCCGTAAATTCATAACGGGAATTTTGGCTCAGGTTGGCAAACTTACCTTCGATTTCTACCGTATCGGAATCTTCACCATTAAATAATTTTAAGGTTGTTGTTTCACCTTTGGCCAAAGCGGCACCGTTTAAGGTCATATTCAAATTTGTACCGTTTTCGCTGATATTAACGTAATTGGCATGGATTTTACCATAAGTGTCTTTATCGGTTACAGTAAAGGCTAAAGTCGAATTGTCTTTGAAGTGAACACCTTCACTGTCAACACCTTTTTCACCGCCGGAATGCAAAGCATTTGTTCCTATATCAAGCGTTGCACCTTCGCCGACAATAACGCTGGAAGCGCCGCCGCTGATTTCCTTATCATAAACCATGGTGCCTTTTTTAATTTCAAAAATATCCAAGCCGCCGATTTCACCAGAAACAGCTTGGCTTAAGGTGTGGCTGTCTTCAAAAATCAGGCTGGCAGCTTCAACATCACCATCAATCTGAGCACCGGAATTTTGAAAATGAATTTTACCGCGATCATCACCATTAATATTGGCACTTAACGTTCCGGCCAGATTAATTTTTGAAGTGTTGTCATTCATTGTAATTGTGGCTTTATTACCAAAGGTTACAACATCAAGGTCAGAGTTATCTAAATCCGGCTCATCAATTTTGTAATTTTCATAAGCAAATAAGGTTGCTCCCTCTTTAATGTCCAGAGTTGCATCACCTCTTAATTTAATAGAGGTACCAAAAATAACATTACCATTATCGTAAATGTCATTTGCCGAACTGCCAAGACCTACACCGCCTTTAACATTTATCACGCCGCCGCTGATATCCGTTGTTCCTCCGGCATAGCTTGTTACGGTGCCTTCAACTTTTTCAGTATCTCTTCCGACAGAACCTATTTGCGTTTGGCCGTTTGCGTTAATTGTACCGCCTGTCATGGTAAAACTATTATTCTGACGAAGTTCACCCTTATTAAGGTTGATTGTTCCTCCGCTGATGGTTAATTTGTTGGTGTCGATATCGCTGTCATTATTTAAATTAAGAACAGCATCTCCGCTGATTTCCGTATTGCCGTTAAAAGTGTAAATGGTGGAATCGTTTAAGGATAAGTTTCCGCCGTTAACTGTTAAATTTTTTCCGTCAGGATAATTCAGGCTAACGGTAGAACTGTCTTTGGTTGTAACATTGCCTCCGGAAATTATTACATTGTCGGTATATTCACTTTCCAGAACTGTGTCTGAATTAATAGTTACATCTGCATGAGCATTGCCGGACACAGAAAGTGCCACCAATGCCGTTGTAATTAAAAGTTTATTTTTCATGTATCAAACATCCTTTTTCTAACTAGTTAAAAGAAAAACCCGCTTTTCTTTGAAAGGCGGGCGGATGTTCGAAAACCGTATAGACTTAAACGGCTCGGCTTATTTGGCTGAGCCTTATTCACCGACATCCGTCCATAGAACAAGAAGTCGGCACAATTTAGAGTCGTGTGCGCACGACTAAGTCTATAAAAGGGTTTTCGACGCCCTAAGCAGTAAACTGCTCGGATTTATATTATAAAGCCTTTTGAAGACAATCAAGCTAAAAGTCAAAAACCCTCTGGAATTTTTATAAATAAGCCGATATAGTCCTTTTATAAGGAGCTTAACGTATGATAAAAGTATTAGTAACATTGCTGTTTCTGGTCGGGTGTACGACAATCAAGGTGCCGGCTGACTTTGTGTATAAAGAGGTTAAAACACGGGATTTTATCCTTGCCAGTTGGCAAAAGGTTACAAATCCGGCGGCTCCTTATAAAATATATATAGAAGGTAACGGTTATGCCTTTAATGCCCGAGGCAAAGCAACCCAAGACCCGACACCTCGCGGAACTTTAGTCCGTGAACTGGCTTTTGGCGACAACAGTCCGAATGTCATATACTTAGCCCGACCATGCCAATATGTTAAAAGTCCGATATGTTCCAAACGTCATTGGACAACTGCTCGTTTTGCCCCGGAAGTTATTAATGCAGAATATGAGGCAATTAAAAATATTGTCGGTAACAATCCGGTCATTTTGGTAGGATTTTCCGGTGGTGCACAGATTGCCGGACTGGCGGCAACTGCCAAACCGGGGCTGAATGTCAAAAAAATTATCACCATTGCCGGAAATCTCGACCACTTGGCATGGACACAATATCATAATCTACCGCCGCTTAATGAATCAATGAATTTGGAAAGCTACCGCAAACAGTTCGCTAAAATTCCACAAATCCACTATGTCGGCAGTAAAGATGAAGTCACACCACCAATATTGGCACGCGAATTTGTCGGAAAGGACGATTTAATTATTGAAGTCAGCGGAGCGAGCCATAATGAAGGCTGGGGAAAAATTTATAATAAAGTCTGGAGCGAAAGATGAAAAGAACCGTATGTTTATTAATTTTCCTGCTTTTATCCGCACCTGTTTTAGCTGCCGACAACTCAGCCGTAGTTATGAATACCAAGACTTATATTTATCATAGCCCCACCTGCAAATGGGCAAAACGCTGTACCAAAAACTGTATAAAAACCACCAAAGACAAGGCAAAATCACAAGGTGCCAGACCTTGCAAAGTTTGCGGCGGATAAACTCATTATATAATCTAAGTTTTATAATGAGTCCTTATTTTTCAAGCGTTGCAAGACTTTGAGCCTGGACTTTTATTTTATACTCATTATAATTTATTACATAGATTCAATAGTATAATGAGTTTTAAATAAAAATGGCACTTAACAAACAGGCAAAAATCCTTACTCCGAAACAGCAGGAACTGGCATTGAGTTATCTGGAACGGACGCGATATCCGCTCCGCAACAAAATTATTTTTATGCTTAGTTACAAGGCCGGATTGCGGGCAAAGGAAATAGCGAATCTGAGCTGGCTGATGGTTTGCGACTCGGAAGGAAACTTGAGCCGAGAAATTAACCTTATTAATAAGGCTTCTAAAGGTAAACAATCCGGTCGAATTATTCCTTTGCATAAAGATTTGGCGGTTTTATTGGCGGAATTGCTAAGTAAGCAACAGAAGGACGAGCATTTTAATTTGACGAATAGGATTATTACGACAGAACGCGACAATAAGACCAGCCCGCAGGCAATCGTTAATTTCTTTTATAATTTATATAAAGAAATAGGCTTTGAAGGTTGCTCCTCGCATAGCGGTCGCAGAACTTTTATTACCACCGCTGCTAAAAATATCAGTCTTGCCGGCGGAACCTTAAACGATATCCGCATGTTGGCCGGACATTCCACACTTGCCACCACCCAACGCTATATTGAATACAACACCGATGCCCAGAAGAAAATTGTGGAGATGGTTTAACACTTTAAAAAAGCTTCTTTTGCTTCATTGGAAAGATTAACATCTTCTATTTTATGTACAAATTTTAATCCATAACCAATTGCAACATTATTATGTCGATAAAATTTATCTTTTAACTCTAATAAATACCTTGCTTCAATTATTTGTTTTCCATCAAAATATTGACCAAATGTAATATGATATAAAGTACTTGCTACCATATCCGCAAGAAATAATAAATCTGTTTCATTTTTTACTACATCAATAATATGCCCTGTACTTATATAAGTAAACATCCACGATTTATCTCTTTTGATAGTATCAACATATCTTTTAAACTGTGGTACATTTACAGCATTATTTTTTTCAATAATAAAAAGAATTTTATCACTTGGTATTTTATTGTCTTTAATATATTGATTTAATCGTTCAAATAAAAAACAAAGATTTTTATGATAAAATCTCATTGGACTTTGAGGATTATATACTGTATTCATTCCTTCTTTAAGGGTTTTCTTATTAGATACAACAAAAAAAGCTACAAAATTTAATCGGCTCACTTCTTTTACTGCAAATAATTTTTTATAATGTGATTTTAAATCTGTGAAATGAAGGCTTTTTATTCCTAAAACCTTTTTTATATAATTTAGGCAGTCATCAATACTTTTATAATCTTTTTTTGCTATAAGAACTGCTCTTAAATTTAAAAAATCACTTCCATTGCCTTTACCATCGGCCAACTTATTAAATGCAGGATCTCCACTTTCATCAATCAAAACCATATAATCATAAGCTTCAAAATCCATATCTAAACTAATCCTTCAAATTTTTCTGCCAATCTATAAGTCCTTGCCTTTTTTGATTCATTGGCATACTGCAGAAAACCTTCGGCAATCCATTGACGAAGTAAGGCTCTGGCTGATTGAGCAGAAACGCCCAATATATCCGCAATTTGCATGCTGTTGACTTCCTTAAATTCCGCAAACAATTCCAAAACTTTTCGCTGTTTTATATCAAGTTCGCGCAATACAGGGCTTTTATCTGCCGTAAATCCCTTTACCTTTTCATCTTTAGCATGTTCATTGACTTTGCCAAAAGCATCAGCAACACCGGCAATAAAATATTCCAGCCATGACGTTATATCCGCCTCATGCCGTCCGTAATAATAATTATGATGTGGATGTGTCTGCAAAGTATCATAATAACGGATTAAATCTTTTGCATAATATTCTTCCAGTGAGTAAATACCTTTTAGCCCGTAGCCGCCTTTGCGCATAATGAAACTAGTCAAAAGTCTGGCCGTTCGTCCGTTTCCGTCATAATAAGGGTGTATTGTTACAAACTGATAATGTACAATTCCCGCCACTAACGGCACCGGAAAATTTCTGGCATTTTGCACCCATTGGCAAAAATCCTGCATCATCTCCGGCACATCTTTAGCTTCCGGCGGCAAATAAATTTTAGCACCGGTTTCGCTGTCATAAATCGCATTCTGATTATCTCGATACGGAATTATGCTTTTACTACCCTCAACCAGACTGTGAATATTGGCAATCAGCTTCTCATCAAAAGAACGATTGGCTACAACAGCCTCTTCCATAGCATTCCACGCCTTGTAATAAGCTTTGACTTCCTGCTCGTCTTTTTCTCTTTGCGGTAATTTTCGCCCTTTCAGAGCCTCGGCAACTTCTTTTCCAGTCAGACGATTCCCCTCAATCTGCGTAGAATAATGGATTGTTGCTACTTTGGCACTTTCCCGCAACGATAATAAAAGCTGTGGCGATATAGGCTGATTTTCAAATTGCTGTTTAATAACCTCAATTTTTGCCAGATTTGCAAGCATCTGAGCCGTTACCGTATATTTAGGATTAAAAGCCATGACAATTTCCTTAACATTATTTCAACATTAAAGTAATATTATTTAAACATTAAATCAACATTAAAATAAGTTATTCACCGTTATCCGCCCTTTCAAAAATAGTACCCAATACTTCAAGATTTTTAATGGTGCCTTTTAATATCTTATTTTGCATTGCCCGGAGCGTATAAAAATTTTTGCTTTTATTTGATTCCATAGTTTTGACAATCATTTCAACTTCCAGACCGGTATAACAACGCATTATCCTTGTAAACGGATTACTGAAATGTTTTAGTGCATAATTTAACGCCGTATTGTCCAGACAAATATAAAAGTCCTTAATCATTTTTATTATTTCCTTCTGCTGTTGGTTATATAATAAAAATATTGAGCACTAGCCTTTTTCTATCGTCATCCATCCATTGATAAAATATCTTTTTGCAAAAAAAATGGCATAATAAATATAAAGAGTTTCAATTTTCCTTTTGCATATATGTAAATTATTTATTGATCAAAAAATTATATCTTATATAGTAAAATATAGATGTTATATAGGAAAAAACAGATGAAAACTATAGCTGAATTAAACCTTGGATTTTCGGATGCCCAGAATTATTCATTAAAAAACAATAAAAATATGTTTAACGATGTCTTTGTTAAAAATTCATTTTTAGAAGACATCATTGCACCTAATAATTATTTTTTAATTGGAGAAAAAGGTACTGGGAAAACCGCATATTCTGTATATCTTAGTAATAATCAATATAAAAACCATAAGTCTTTATTAAATTTTATTTCTGCCACAGATTATGATAAGTTCTATAACTTAAAAAAAGAAAAATGCCTCACATTGACTGATTATGAAGGTATATGGAAAGTAATATTACTTTTATTGATTAGTAGTGGTATTTCTGAAAAAGACATAAATTCTTCTTTATTAACTGCAAGTCCGTTAAAGAATTTATTAAAAGCTATTGATGATTATTATCTAAATGCATTTCACCCTGAAGTGATTACAGCTTTAAAAATTATTGATCAGTCAAAACTAGCTGCTGAGTTAATCTGTAAATATAGTAAAATAGAGGGAATTAATGAAACAAAATTAGAATTTACAGAATCTCGATTTCAAATGAATCTATACTACATAGAACGCAATTTTTCAGAAGCATTAAAAAAGACAAAATTAAACAAAAACATCAATCTATTTATTGACGGAATAGATATTCGTCCTGATAATATCCCTTATCAAGACTATATTGAATGTATTAGAGGTTTAGTTAACGCATGTTGGAATTTAAACACTTCGTTATTTGCTAATATTAAAGATTCTAAAGGACGTCTTAAAATAATGCTGTTACTACGTCCAGATATATTTTCTGCTTTAAACTTACAAAATGCAACTAATAAACTTAGAGATAATTCTGTTTATCTTGACTGGAGAACAACATATCAAAATTATGAAAATTCCTACTTATATAAAGTATCGGAAAATATATTATCTTTTCAAAATCAAGATACCAAAAAAAATATTTGGGATCAATATTTTCCATGGAAACTTGCAACAACAACGAGCAGCAGAGAATATGATACAGCATTTATTGACTTTTTAAGAATTTCTTTGTCAAGGCCTCGTGATTTTATAGTTATTATGCAAATTCTACAAGAGTTGATGAGACAAAATATGCAAGGAGATTCTATTTCTTTTTCAGAAAAAATATATAAAAGCAACCAGTTTCAGAATATGTATTCAGAGTATTTTATTAGTTCACTAAAAGACCAATTATCATTTTATTATTCAGTGAATGATTTTAATCTTTTTATACACTTTTTTACCTTTTTTAAAAAAGAGGATTTCACCTATCAAGAATATGAAAAAAACTACACCATGCTTATCAATTATATGCAACAAAACCAAAAAGAAATACCATCTTATTTTGAAAGCCCCCAAGCTTTTTTGCAACTATTATATGATAGCAATATAATAATGGCAATTGAAAATACTGAAACTGATAAATACTTTAAATTTTCTTATAGAGAAAAAAGTTTAACAAATATTTCTCCTCAAGTACCAATAGATAGCAATATTTCATATCGTTTTCACTATGGTTTGTACAAGAAAGCTAAATTTGGACGATTTTAAGTTCTTCAAATTACATCAATGGAACTTAATATAAAGAGCTAATATTAATCTAACCTTCGCTTTCATTTTTTAATAATATTATTTTGAACTAAAATACATAGGCGGTAAGTTAAAAAAATCAAACTTCAAAAATTAACCTAAAGATAAAAATTTTTGAAGAGGTCATATAAATACAATGAACAATCACCTAAAAGTTTTTTATCGTCATTATCTGCCGCAAATCGTCATCCATACCGTTAATAATAAGGTACATTTCCGCTAATTCCTGCTCATATTTTTTCCTAAGGTCATAAACCTTGGTCAGCCACAGTTCAAAAATCGTCAGAAATGGCGATTTTTCTTTATAAATCAATAACTTAACCAAGTCCAAAAATTTATGTCATTATAGGCTTAAATCTGAATCATCTTCGGACTATTTTTTATGACTTTCATTAAAAATCAATATCTTGGCAATTTTGAGCTTATTTTTAGCCTGTTTTTGAATACCTGACATCAATGTCATTAAATGATAAAGATAACCTTTGCTAAATTCAGCAGAGGTTGCAACTTCCCTTCCAGTCGGAAAAGAAGTTAAAAATCCGCTTTTTATATAGGCTGATTGTAAAAAGAAGGCACTTTTCAGTAGAAACACACACTCAACTTAAAGGTTGGTTTGGATTTTAAAGTTTGTGACGTCAACGACAATAACTTTTTACTGTTTGGAAATTTTATTCATCAAACCGGTTTAAAAACACAATTCTATAAATCTGTATCATTTCAACCGCGGACTTTGCTGCTTTTTAAAAGATATTGTTCAAATTGTTTTTGCATAATACACCTCCTTTTTATTGATTAACTGATACAATCTCGGTAAAAACCGCATAACCTCTTGCTTTCTCAACGGAGCAAGCATTCATCGCGTCACGCAAAGAGTAATAAATTGTTGGCATTAACACATTGTTGATTTTGATTTGATACATAAGATTTTCCTTTCATAAATAGTTGTTTGACTTATTAACTATTTACATTATGTCGTGAATAATCTTATTCGGGAGCCCCTAAAACTCTCAAAACCAATGACATTTTGCTACAATTTGCAATTTTCAAAAGAAACAATACAACAATTTCTTTTAGTTTCTAAGACCTAGAAGTTAAATAATAAAAAGTCACAAATTTTGTATTAATTACGAATTTAACATTTCAATTATTCCGGTAAATCGATATTAGAATAGCTATCTTCTCTTAATAAAAAGTCTCTGGCTTTTTCTGCTGAAAAATCTAATATTGTCGTCATGTTAAATCCTATTTTTACTTCGTATGATAACCCAGATTTTGCAAACGAATTTTGACAGCATAGTCTGAAACACGGAATTGTTTACCCAATTTGCGTATAATTGCATTATCTACCAATGCATATTGCTCAATATTCTCTTGTTTGATTGCTGAAATGAATATATCCTCAGGCATTAGAATTTCGGCGGTTAAAATTTCAACATTGCGTTCTTTAGGCTTTGATAATGAGGTTTTATCTTTACGACCAACGGCACCATATAACTTTATCTCGTTGTTATCGTTCACATAATGCACTAACTCGTGAGTCTTAGTCCAATTATCATTCAAATCATTAACCCAAATTTGGAATTTCTTTTTATTATCATCATACTCTATCCGACCTTTTTTCAAATTACGATCTTGCATAACTGCAATATCTAACTCGTCTAAAATTGCATTTATATCAGTATAACCATTTTGCTGGCATGATGCAAAACCTTTATCAATCAGCCATTCAATCGTTATAGGCTCGACATTGCTTTTATTTGCGGGATGCTTTAATTCTTCGCAATATTGCATTAGCTCGTTAATTTTAGTGACGATGCGTTTTTGCTCGGCTGATGGTGGAAGTGGTACAAGTAATTGAACCATTGTATCTGTACCAACTCTTGGCATTTTAACTCCATAACTTTCACTATTAACAATTGAATCAACATATGGAGATTTCAAGTACCATAAAAAAAATTGTTGATAGCTATCTCCATAAAAATTAAATGGAACTAATTCAGGGGTTGTAATACCATCATCGTCTGCTATAAGTATTTTAAGAAGGTATGGTCGTAATTTATTATATAGAATATTACCTTTTGTAAAACAAACTTTTTCACCTCGGATTATTCTATCTTTGGCGAAATGCTTTTTGAGCACACGCCCAGTTACTTTTTCTATATCTTCTAAGTCTAAAGACCACATTTCAGGCTTAATTTGATTTGGTGATATTTTCTTTTTAACACTTGAATAATTTGAAATACTTCCCAATCTCACCCATTTCCAAGTTGAGGGGATGTCAAAAGGTATTTCGTCTGTGGTGATTGGTGGGAGAGGTTTGTCTTTTTTGATTTTTCCTTCTTTGATGAGTTTTTGTTTTTCAGCTTGAATTTTTGCGTATAGAATTTCGGCAGATTCATCATTTGCATCTTGCGGTACGAGCTTCCCCTGTATTGCATACTGCAAAATTGATTTTTTTAACTGTTCGGGAAAACTATCGTTCAAAATTGAAAGTTCTGTTTCCGCTTTCTCGTATTGCTTAACCAGCGGCTCTAATTCTTCAATCTTTGCTACAATACGTTTTTGCTCTGCTAGTGGTGGGATACTAATAAGTATATTCTTAAAAAGATTTTTATCTAAATGAGGTATAGCTCCTCCTTTTTTATTATCCCTAAATTTTTTTTGATGAAAACGTAGAATTTTTAATACATAATCAATACAATCTGCGCAAAAAAAATGTAATTTCTTAAATGTACTTCCCATATAGCCATTCTCTGATGAAAGAAATACTTCACCAGAATTTTCACCATCTACAAGGATTATATACTCCCCTTTACATATTTTAACACCTGCATCTCGTAAATCTGGTATTTTTTTACCTCTCAAATATTTTGCATCTAGCAAAGGTAACTTTTCATTTGTAGTTTCTTCCCCATTATCTAAAAAGCACAATTCTCCCAATCGTACCCATTTCCAAGTTGAGGGGATGGCGAATGGTATTTCTTCTTCAGTGATTAGTGGTAGAGGTTTATCTTTTTTGATTTTGCCTTCTTTGATCAGCTTTTGTTTTTCAGCTTGAATTTTTGCGTATAAAATTTCGGCAGGCTCATCATTTGCATCTTGTGGTACGAGCTTTCCTTGTATTGCCAATTGTAATATGGAATTTTTTAAGTTCTGTGCTTTCATATTACTTTTTTCCTTCACTCTTACACTTAATTTTCGGTTTACCACGACCGAAAAAGTATATTTTAAGCCCTTTGAGACAATATTTTACCTTCCGATAGTAATACTTAATATCTTCCCAAAATGTACGATCTGGCGCCCAGCATTTGTTAAAATCTTTATCTAAATCTACAAATTCATTTTGTGTTTCTTGGGGAATACATTGGAGTATTTCCTTTCCTAGCTGATCATCTGTTTCAAAATCATCGTAGTAATTAACATTAAAAAATCGCTCATAACATATACTTAGATTTTTATTTAAATAATAAATTCTAACACATAAATGGCTATATATCTCATATATTTTAAAAAATTTTTCTTTCATTAATTTAGTAGCATCTTTATCCCTATTCTGTAACAAATCTGCTAAATCCGAAATGGTCAACATATAATCTTGCCAAGCATTATTTAACTGATTATTATTATATTTAATGATTTTCAACTCTGATAAAAAGCATCTGTTACAATCACTTAAAAATATATATTTATCAATATCCAATATAAAAGACATACATGGAAAACCTTTTGTGACCAAAAAAGAATTCATATTTCCTTCTTCATAGGTCTTTCTTATTTCATCTAAATATCTTTTTTTAAAATCAATCATTTCAGAGAAATCTAGATGTATTTGTGAAACTAACGAACAGAAATCACCACGCATCTGACGTTTGGCTTTACGCATTTCTAACTTTAAATTGAAACGATGAGCTAAAAAAGCACCAAGAAAAACCGAAGTGAAGGTAACTCCTGCATCAAGCCAATTTACTTTTTGTAACTGCTCTCCCAAATTAACCACCATATTTGCCACATCAATATTCATCACTTTTTACCTTTAACTTGGCTTTCAATTTGTTTTTGGGTTGTTTTAAGATTTTCAAGAAAGTCTTTTTCCACTTGAGAAAATTCGTCTTTGGTGCGCTCTTTATAGACGGCATATTCTGCTAAAGCCTTATTATCGGCTTCTAATTTTGAGATTGTGCCTGCACTTTGCAAAATCTCTCTGCCGGTCATCTTTATAAAATCGTCAAGTTTAATAATCCAGTCTTTCATATACATCGGATTATGCAAAGTTGCCTGTAATTCGGCAAATTCTAAATATGCGGTGGTAATGCGGTTTAGAACATTTAATTCCTCTTCATCAAGGTAGTTTTTCGCAACCGTCATGTCAGAAGCTCGAGGCCGCTCGCCATCAAACGATTTAAGCCCTGCAAACGGTTTATTACCATCAGCACGCATAAACTCTATTTCTGCTGCTGTATGACCGTGTGCAGCGTAGTGCATTTTATTTTGCACCACCTTGAAAAACTTAATACTTTCCGCTGCATTTTTATCATAATCAAGTGAGGTTGCATAAATATCAAGGATTTGACGATAAAATACTTTTTCTGAGCTACGAATATCCCGAATGCGGGTAAGTAATTCCTGCCAATAACCCCCACCGCCAACTTCTTTAAGCATACGATCATTCATTGCAAATCCTTTAACCATATATTCTTTTAAGACTTGCGTCGCCCATATACGAAATTGCGTGCCTATTGTTGACTTTACACGATAACCAACAGAAATAATGACATCAAGATTGTAATATTTTGTATTATAATTTTTACCGTCTGCGGCAGTTGTCAAGTATTCCTTGACAACTGAATCTTTATCCTGCTCACCTTCGTCAAAAATATTTTTGATATGCAAGCTAATATTCTGTTTTGTCGTATTAAATAGTTCAACCATTTGCCCTTGTGTAAGCCACACGGTGCCGTCTTCGACTTTAACACTGATGTCTGTTTTTCCGTCTTGTGTTTTAAATATTATAATCTCGCTCGTCATTTAAGAAATCCCCAATATTTTATTTATATCAGTCAGAATACTGTCAATACTTGCGTTTAACTCGGCACGTTTAGTTTGATATTGGTTAATCAACTCTTTAGGTTCTAAAATTTCTTCTTCAACAGTTGGGTAACCACATAAATCAAGATTAAAATTGCGAGTTTTAAGCTCGTCTAACGTATATTGTTTTGCCTTATCAAAACCATCTTGTTGGATTTCTTGTTTATTGTTCCACCATTCCTTGACTTCGGCAAAATGCTCTATTGTCATCGGGTTGGTTTTATTGAATGCTTTTACCCCTTCCGGCATATCTAAGCGGTAAAACCACGTTGCGGTAGTCGGACGACCTTTTTCAAAAAATAACAAATTTGTGTTGATAGACGTATATGGGGCAAATACCGATTTTGGCAAACGGACAATTGTGTGTAAATTGCATTCGGTTAGCAACTTTTCCTTAATACGAGTTTTAACACCTTCGCCGAACAATGCACCGTCAGGCAACACCATAGCGCATTTTCCGCCATCTTTTAACAATTTCATAATTAAAACCAAAAACAAATCAGCTGTTTCTTTGGTGCGGACATCTGCTGGAAAGTTGTTTTCAATGCCATCTTCTTCCATACCGCCGAATGGGGGATTAGTTAAAATTACATCGACTTTATCGTTTTTACCGTAGCTGTTCAACGGCTTGGCCAAGCTACCTGCAATTAAGTGTTGAATATTAGGGACATCAAGACCGTGTAGTATCATATTGGTCGTACACAAAATATGCGGCAGTTGTTTCTTTTCCCAACCGATAATCCCCTTTTGGAGTTGTTGTTCCTCTGTTGGGTTAGTAACTTGCTTTTTCATGTGATTAATAGCACAAGCTAAAAATCCTCCCGTACCGCAAGCGGGGTCTAATACAGTTTGCCCCAACTGAGGATTTGTCATTTCAGTCATAAATTGTGTTACAGCTCTTGGTGTATAGAATTCCCCGGCATTGCCTGCTGATTGTAAGCCTTTTAATATCTGCTCATATATATCACCAAAAATATGACGATCTTCCGACGAATTAAAATCTATTTCATTGATTTTGTTGATTATCTGCCGTAACAATTGCCCCGACTTCATGTAATTAAACGCATCTTCAAAAATAGAACGTATCATATACGCCCGTTTATTCCCCTCTGTTGGTAGATTTTTAAGTGTTGGAAATAATTGATTGTTTACAAAGTCAAGCAATTCATCGCCTGTTATGCCTTCATCATCACTCGCCCAAGCAGACCATTGAAGCTCTGCAGGAATTGGGGATTCATAGCCTTCTTCATAAAAATTCCAATTTTCTTCATTATCCGAAAAAATTTTTAAAAACAGCATCCATGAAAGTTGACCGATACGCTGCGCATCACCATCAACGCCTGAATCTTTGCGCATAATGTTTTGAATAGTCTTAATTGTCGATGATAAGTTCGTCATAGTTTATCTTTCATATATTGCATTCTTCAGTTTATCAGTAATTTCGATATATTTCTCATTACCACCGATTTTTCTGACAATCTCCACACCTGTTCCATATTGCGATGTAAAAGGCTCAATGCGGAGTGTGTTGCGGTTTTCTATGGCAGATACGCCTATTTCAACATATTTTGCTATAACATCTATGAAAATATTTTTACAATCCCCTACCAAATTTTCAAGAACTTTATCGGTTTTATGCGCTCTTTGTTCTCTGGTTAGTGGGGCTATATCATACGTGTTTTTTAAAATAATGTCATAGACATCATATTCACGACCATACTCTCGGCGCAACTCATCTAAAAACAGACCTGTATCACTTAAGCCTGCTAATAATTTCGTTTTATTTGATGCTGATTGCCACATGTCAATAAAATCTTTTTCTTCGGGAAAACGTTTTAGCATGAAATTTCTGCAAAATGCTTTAATGTTTTCTGATATCAATTTTCCATGCTCATCCAAATATTGAACATTTACATCAACGACTTCAACTTCTACATCATCAACATAATATTTTTTAACTTTGTGTTCTTCTATTGTCTCTGCTTCATTCCAATCGTATGTATCAACAATTCCTTCTTCAAACTCAATATCATTGATATCGCCAGCATCCGCATCTTGTTCATCAACATTAGCACCAAGCTCTAACTTGATTTCTGTCGGGTAACCGTCAAACTCTGGATTAGCAAATTGTTTTGTAGCATTACGAAAATCCATAATCGTAAAATAATATTTACCGTATTCTTCGTTAACACGTGTCCCTCTGCCAATAATTTGCTTAAATTCGGTCATAGAGCTAACAGATCGGTCAAGAACAATAAGTTTACAAGTTTTAGCATCTACACCTGTTGACATTAACCGAGAGGTAACTGCGATAACGGGATAACGGCTGTCTAGATCAATAAAATTATCAAGCTCTGCTTTTCCTAACATATCATCCCCAGTAATTTTCATAATATATTTAGGATTTTCTTTTACAAACTCTTGAGCTTCTTGACACAATGCGGCTCTCATCCTATCAGCATGGTCTATATTTTCACAAAATACTATTGTTTTTGCGTACGGATCATTTTCTCTTTGAAATTGCATAACACGCTTGGCAACTTCTTTGGTACGTTTTTCAAGAACCAATGTACGGTCAAAATCGGATTGTGTATACTGCTTATCTTCTATTTCGTTACCAAATTTATCTGTTTTTCCTAATTCCGGTCTCCATCCCATCAAATCACGGTTTAAGCCTATTTTTAAAACCTTATATGGAGCGAGAAATCCATCTTCAATCCCTTGCTTAAGAGAATATGTATATAGCGGATCGCCAAAATAAGTCGAGGTGGAGATATTATACTCCTCTTTTGGTGTAGCAGTCATGCCTATTTGCGTAGCGGAATTAAAATAAGTCAAAATATCATGCCATGCTGAATCTTCCGCTGCCGAACCTCTATGACATTCATCAACAACGATTAAATCAAAGAAGTCTCTAGAAAACTGTTTATAGATGTTTTTTTCTTCCTCTGTACCTGTTACCGCTTGGTACAATGAGAGGTAAATTTCATACGACTTATCAATTGTTCTATTTGTAATTTTAGTCATTGCCTTACCAAACGGTGCAAAGTCTTGGTTTTTGGTTTGATCTACTAAAATATTTCGGTCTGCTAAAAACAATATGCGCTTTTTTTGTTTTGACTTCCATAAACGCCAAATAATCTGAAATGCAGTATAAGTTTTACCTGTACCTGTTGCCATTACAAGCAAAATACGATCTTGCCCTTTTGCTATTGCCTCAACTGTACGATTTATAGCAATGCGCTGATAGTAACGAGGGGTACGGCTTGAACCGTCATCATAATACGGCGCAAATATTTTATTTTCTTGCTCATCTGTTATATTTTGAGATTTTTTGTAGCGTCTCCATAATTCGGTCGGAGAGGGAAAATCGTCTAATCCAATTTCACGCTCTGCACCTGTTAGTAAATCGTGCTCATAGAAACCCTTACCATTAGAACTGTAAACGAAAGGAACATTTAAGGTTTGCGCATAATCAATACCTTGTTGAATACCCGCACTAACAGTTTTGTATTCTGATTTTGCTTCAACAATTGCCAACGGAAGATTGGGTTTATAAAATAAAACATAGTCGGCTTTTTTAGGATCTCCACGCTTAACTTCTTTACCTCTGACCATTATACGACCTTTGGTAAAGTAAAATTCCTGCCTAATTTGTGTTTTATTATCCCAACCTTTTCCTACGATGGTTGGAGTGATTTCAATTCGTTTTGTATCTTCTTCCGATAGTTTATAGTAGCTCATAGATTGCACCGATCTTAATTTAGTCTCGCTTTATGATAAACTTAGCCCAAATAAAAGCAAGTATTTTTTTATCGTACAATGCTGCAGATATTCGAAAATTTTGAATATCTGAATTTTAACATAAAAGTGATGTGTTTTTTACTTATGCATTCCCCATGTATTTTCTTATCATACGGTATCATCGTGATATTTTTACGACTAGTTATGTATAAATTACGACTTCCGCACTCAAAACGAAAAAAAACGGTGGGGAAATGTTATATAAATTTTATTAAAATACTGAAATTAAATCTTTTTCAATTCGTTTATAAAAATTTGCATCAATTTTGTGATAGTCTGAAAAATTAACGATATACGACAAGGAGCTGTCATCGAACTGCTGTTTTAGTTCTTCAACTATTTCAAGAGGCATTTCAGCGGCACCTTTAATCAAAATATCCAAATCTGAGACTTTTGAGTGCGTCCCTTTTACGCGGGAACCATAAAAATAAAACGCATATGCTTCTGAATATGGCGCAAGAATGGCTTTTATGATGTTTTCTTCTGTTACTGACACACTTTTAATCATTTCAAGCCTTTGCCAATGCTTTATCAAAATTATTTATAAGAAACTGAACATCAGCGATAAACTGTGGGATAATTCTCAACAGTTCTCGTGCTTTTTCAATATTGTATTCGTGAGAAGTATCATTACGTTTGGCATAATACAATTTCCAATTTTCCCAATTTGGTATCATATCATAGCCAGCCATCAAACGGAAAATATTGTTTACAGTCAATTCTTTATCGTCTTTTGCATAAACTAACTTCAAATATTTTCGCATTAATTTCAGCGAAGTTTCCATCGTATATTCAAAACGTTTTACGCATGAATCAGCCACAATATCAGCTATTGAAGCATCATCTTTTTTAAGGTTATAAACTTCCCAACAACTGTTTAAGGTTACAAAAGCATTTTTTAATGCGTCTATACTAAATTCTTCACTATTCATATTTGAAATCCCTTTTCGATATGCGATCAATTTATAATAGTTTAATCAATTTTTCAAGCATGTAATTTCTTTTTTAAGATAAAACACCGCATAATTTTTGTAAAATAGGATTTACACTTTGTTCAAAAAAAATATTAGCAGTCTGCACACTGCTGAAAGCCTTTATTTCCTTATTGACAAGCATATTGGCATAATATATTTTATTAGCAGTGCTAATGAATTTTGCTAATAAAGCGTGTTTTTGTTCGAAGCAAAAAATTAGTTAAGTCTTTGATTTTGTGTTATTACGAGGTTTAGACTAAGCGGTTTATTTGAATCCAGCCACCCCAGCCAGACTGGAGAAGAGTTGCGTTTTTTGACGCAACTCTTTGATTTTTAAAAGCAATTTTCAGCCCGAACGATTTTGCGTTTTCATCCGTTTTATTGTCCTCAAGGCCTTGATTTTCCTCGTGTTGCGAGCCTTGTAAAAATTTGCTTCTTTTTTCGTAAAAATACGCTTTTTCAAACTCGCTGAACGGAAAATTCAGCTCATACGTCAATTCTCCTTCCGTTAATATCATTTCCTTAAAAACAAATTTTAACAACAGGTGCTTCAGCTCAAGATTATCGGATTTAGCAAACACTCTTCCTGCCTGCGACGCAAGATTTATGAGATCTAATATCGTTGAAGTGAAGGAATTTCCCGTCTTTTCATAGGTTTTAATCTTTCTTCCCATACGGTCGATTTTGAGTTGGATTTCATTACGCTTGGTTTCAAACGTTTCTCGATCAAGCTCTCCGTCCAAACGCAAATCAAACAAATTATCCAATTTTGCCTTCAATTTCTCCTGTTCCTGTCTCAGTTTTCCGATTTCCTGCTGACAGTATTGTTTTTCTGAAATTTCAGCATTTTTAATCTCTTCATACAACGGATTTATTAAGGAATCCGGTACTTTGATACGGTTTAAAACGGTTTCTATTGCACTTAAAGCATCTTGTTCCGGGATGTATCGCCTCTGTCCGGTTTTGGTGTAACAAACCACCCATGAATAGTATTTTCTTCTCAGTTGGTCTTCACAGGGACAAACCCTTCCCGTTCTTCCGCAAGTGATTAAACCTCTCAGCACAAAAGGCTTTTGGCTGTATTTCAATCCCGCGCCGTTATGATTGTTAAGGGCTTTTTGTTTTTGGCATTGCTCCCAAAGCTCTTGCGAAATCAGCGGCGGATAAACATGTTTGATAATGCCTCTTTTGGTTTTCATCTCGCCGTAATAAAAAGGATTGTCCAATATATAATAGATACTGGAATTGACCAGTTTTTTGCCGGCTCTGGTTCTAAGTCCCATTAAATCGGCAAAATGCACGGCTTCCAATATGCTCATCTTGCCGAGAGAATAAAGTTCAAATATTTGCTTGATGATACCGGCTTCCGGTTCTTTGAGGCGAATATTATGCTTGCCCCGCTCATCAACATAATTTTCATACCCGAGCGGCGCTACGCCGCATCTTTCCCCGTTTTTGGTTTTCAACTCTGTAGAACGGCGGACATTCTCGGAGAGTTGCAAGACATAGGCTTTGGCTCCCATGACCGAGAAATCCCAACGCATGATATCGGCTGAGGTGGATTTGCTGTTTAATATCATCCCTTCGCGATAAAAATGCAGCTCAATCTTGTCTTGGCGCATCAGTTCATCAAGAAGCACACTTTCTTTGAAACTTCTTTGCACCCTGTCAACCGTATCGGCCACAATCGCTATGGTTTCCTTTTGTTTCTTGCAAAAATTTATCATCTCCATAAAACGCTTACGTTCGCCGCGGGTGGAACTTTCGATAATTTCAAAGCGCTTGATAACATCAAGCTCCCTTCTTTCGGCATATTCTTCCAAGCGTTTACTTTGAGCGCGCAGGCTCAATCGCTCTTCCTGCATTTTGGTTGACACGCGTGTCAGTATGACGGCTTTCATTTTCTTTAATCTCCTGTTTGATTGATAACATACTTTTTCATAGATTTTGTGATCATCTCCAAAAGCAAACCCGTGCTGACGCAAAATGCCATCTTGCTCATCAGCGGTTCGGGCTTCATCGGTATCAATGCCTTCCTCTGCGGCAAATTCCGCAAAATCGGCATAACGTGCAAGTTTCCAACATCCGTATTGATGAACCGCTTCGTTCGCCACCGGCATAAATCCCTGCAATTTCTCCAGCAATTCTTCCGGCGTAAAATCGGCGGTTTTGGCAACCAGTCGGTAATGCATGATTTTTCTCCTAGCAGGCAAAGCGGGCGGCGTTGAGAAGATTTTTCAGGTTTTCGGCCTCTTTTTTGAAACGATATTTTTTCAGCAAAGAAGCGATAATATAAGTTAATATAGTCATTTTGTTTTCCTTTCGGTTTAATGGTTAAATTATGGCATTGCTGCCTGACACGGTTAGTATGAAAGAAAAACAAAACGCAAGTCAACAGATTGTTTTTCAAGGATTTTCTCGAAACTCGATTTTAAATGTATTTAAATGGATATGTGTGGATATAGCGGGGTAAAAAGTTTTGCAGGATTTTGCTTAAAACCGGATAATTTTGTTTCAATCAGCAAAAGAATCGCAGAATCGGCATGATTTTATTAAATGAAATTAAACTTGTTTGCGATTATCCTAGTAAAAAAGAAGTAGGGAATTGTTGAGGGCGCATGGTGCATTTTAATTTCAAACAGGGACTTTTCCAAGCAAAAGGTGAAATTTTGCAATATATCGGCGAGGACGGGAAAGAGTACGTTCCGTATGATTATAATTTTGAAGAAGACATCGTACCGGCCATCAATAACCTGATACCCGGCAATAAGAAATTACCAATCCGGCGGGAACTTAAAAACATTAAGGTATTTTTGCAAGGAAGTCTGGTCGGGCTTTGTTTTAAGGGTTTTGACTTCGGCGATGTGGTTGCGGCCGGTGCTTTATTCAGCGCGACCGGCTCACCGTATATCAGCGTTTTGTATTTTATCGGCTGCCGTTTCGGTGTTAATGACGGAATTGACATTCCGCCGGCAGGTGTCGGATTTTATGACTGCGTGTTTGAAGAAGCTTACAATGTGCGCTTGCGAAACGAAACGCCGGACGCACCGATAGAATTTAACAATTGCGTTTTTAACGGCAGCTTGAACTTTGACGAGATAGATGCCCGGATTCCGGTGGAAATTGACCGCTGCGTGTTTAATGAGAACAGCCGGCTCAATATGCGGCGATTTAACGGCAGCGGTAACGTAGGCTTGTATCATCTGGAAATCAGGAACTGCCTGTTTAAGGGGATAGTGAATTTTGACGAGAGTATTGTTCCGGAAAAAAGCGTGTTGGAATATCTGACCTTCTTCCGCGAAGTCAGCTTTAAGGATACACAATTCAAACCGGAAGTCAAAATACAAAATTTAAGCTTTGCGCCGTTTATCACTCAGACAGCCAAGGATGGATTTAAGAACTTTCTCACCGCCTTAAACAAAAGCGGATACGCTAAGGAAGCCAAGTTTTACGAACAAAACGTTGGTGCGGACGGCGTTGATACCAAAATCAGCAAAGACGAGTTTGACATTGCCGCGCGTTCAAACTGGCTCAACATCAAACAAACAGCTGCGTTTTTAGGCATTTCATACGCCACCTTGCTCGCCATGCGCAAAGAAGACAAAGCCGATGGTATCCGCCGCATTCCCTACATCGGCGAAGGCAAAAGCTCCCGCTACTACCTCCCCCTCCTCGAAGCCTACAAAAGCAGGGATATGGATTTGGTTAATAAACTGGCAAAGGAGATAAAGGGGAAGTAGATTGTAAAATAGTAGGCGACACTTTAGTTTTTGTGTTGACAGTCAAAGTTATCTCTTGAAAACCAAAGCTTTCTTTAATAATCTGACCAAAAATGAACTTAATTTCAGAGAATTAAAAATGACTGATACGCAACGAACAATTGAACAAGCGCTTTCTTTACGCGCACCGCAAAAAGAAAGCCTTGATATTTTGGTTAAAATCTTGGACAAGATCGTATTAAGCAAAGATATGTCCAATGATGAGGTTTTACGTCTTGTTCAGGAAGTTCGTCCTTCCGTTAAAGATTTTGAACGTGCATTTCCGTGTGTTTGTTTTGCAATTGCTACCGGTGTCGGTAAAACGCGTCTTATGGGGGCGATGATTGCCTATCTCCATGCCGATTGCGGCATTAAAAATTTTATGGTATTAGCGCCCAATTTAACCATTTATAACAAATTGAAAACCGATTTTACGCCCAATACGCCCAAATATGTCTTTCCCGGCCTGAAGGCGTTGGTTGATGTGCCGCAAATTATTACCGGTGATGATTATGATCAGGTCGGTGGTTTATTTGACAATCCAAATGATAATCGTTTGCGTATTAATATTTTTAACATTTCCAAGATTGACTCTGACAAAGATTCTCGCGGAACGCCGCGTGTCCGTCGGATGGCTGAGTATTTAGGGCAATCATATTTTGATTATCTTTCCGGGTTAAAGGATTTGGTGCTGATTATGGACGAAGCGCATCGTTACCGTGCCAATGCCGGTATGGCAGCCATTAATGAACTGCATCTGGTGTTGGGTATTGAATTAACGGCTACTGCAAAATCTACCGGAGCAAAAGGAAAACCATTCAAAAATATAGCTTACGAATATAATCTGGCTCATGCTATTGCTGATGGTTTTGTCAAAAAGCCTGCCATTGTCGGACGGACTGATTTTAACAAAAATCAATATGATGAGGACACACTCGAAGATCTTAAAATAAAAGACGGAATTAAAGTCCATGAAAGTGTTAAAGCCGAACTTCAGGTATATGCAGATAATAAAAAAGTACGCTTGGTTAAGCCTTTTATGATGGTTATTGCCAAAGATATTGCACATGCCGAAGCGATTGAAGCTAAAATTAAAAGCAATGACTTTGAAGGCGGACGCTACAAAGATAAGGTTATTGTCGTCAATTCCAAGCAAAACGGCGAATTGAAAGACGAAGTTTTGCAACGCCTGCTGGCCATAGAGAATACTGATGAGCCAACAGAAATCGTTATCCATGTCAACATGCTGGGCGAAGGCTGGGATGTGAATAATCTGTATACGATTGTTCCTCTCCGTACGGCAGATTCCAAAATCCTGGTAGAACAATCCATCGGACGTGGCCTGCGTTTGCCTTATGGACAGCTTACCGGAGAAGAAGCCATTGATCGTTTGCATGTTGTTGCTCATGATAAATTTAATGACATAATTAAAGCAGCGCGTGATCAGTCCTTTGAATTTCAACAGGAGTATATTGACGGAAGCGGAAACGGCCTGGTCGGAAAGGTTGTTGCTACCAGCACCAGTAAAATTGATGAACTCATACAAAACGGCGGTATTGTTGTTACCAGGCCGCAGCCGAAACAAACGTCTTTACCCGTGTTTACAAATGAGAACAATAAGAAGATAACGGAAGCCGTAAGGGAGGCTATTGCCGAAACCAGCCGTTACGTCAGCAATCCGGAAGACTTAAAAAATGCCGATAACCAGAATAAAATTACAGAGGCGGCCAAGCAAAAGCTGAAAAATATTGCGCTTGAAAATTCAGAGCTTTCTCTTGAACCTATGGTAGATGTTGAACAGACGGTCAAAAATTATACGGAAAATTTTATTAAATTAACGATTAATATTCCGCGTATTATCCAGACTTATAAACAGCTGGGCAGCTTTACTTTTGATGATTTTGATATAGATACGGCTGATTTCAATGGTTATAAACCGGAATCTCAAAAGATGATAATTCAAGAAATTATCGGACATCATCGGGAAGAAAGGCTGGCCGAATTTTTTGACCAATACGAAGATATAACGCATTATCTGCTTGTGCCGTTAATAGATGAGACTATTGTTTCTTACCAGGAAAACGCTGATTTAATTCAAAAATTGGTAAGACAGGTTATTGATTACATTACCTCATATTCAGGTTCGGAATTAAACACCCGTAAGATTTTGTTTTTTAACGGAGCAGATATAGCACATAAAATTATGCTGCAGATGAAAGCGCATGTTCGTCCGGCACCGATGGAGCTGCGTGTTCAGGTAGACAGCGATTACGGTACGCAAATTTCCGAATCCTATAAGCTGATTGCTACCGAAGGGCAGGAAATTCTTGACTATCGTGCATCCGTCAGTGATAAGTCTAAAATTAAAAATGTGATTTTCACAGGTTTTAAGAAATGCCTGTTTGACAAGCAAAAGTTTGATTCTGGCACAGAAAAAGACCTGTCTGAAATTTTGGAAAACTCAACGGCTGTCTTAAAATGGTTTAAGCCGAACAGTGATCGCGCCAAAGAGATATTTAATATCAAATATCCTGATGACGAGCGTCAATTGCACAACTATCTGCCGGACTTTATTGTAGAAACGGTAGACGCCAAGTATATGATTGAAACAAAAGCATCCGGACAGATGACGGATAAAACTGTTCTGGCTAAGAAAGCGGCGACTTTGAAATGGTGTGAAATCGCTACGGATTTCGAGAACAAGCACAACGGTAAGTCTTGGCACTATCTGCTGATACCGGATACTACCGTAACGCTTGACCGCAGTTTTGAAAAACTCGTTCGGGATTTTGAGGCAAAGTAAGATGAATAAAGAAACATCCATAAAATTATTTGAAGAACAAAAAGTCCGTGTGGAGTGGGATGAAAACCAGGAAAAATGGTATTTTTCCATTGTTGATGTTGTGGCTGTATTAACATCTTCCGAATATCAAACAGCTAGAAACTACTGGAAAGTATTAAAACACAGGCTTTCCAAGGAAGGTAATCAAACGGTTACAAATTGTAACCAGTTGAAAATGATAGCACCGGATGGCAAAATGCGCCTGACTGATGTTGCTGACACTGAACAACTTTTGCGTCTAATTCAAAGCATTCCAAGCCCAAAGGCTGAGCCTTTTAAGATGTGGCTTGCCAAGGTCGGTCGTGAACGCATTGATGAAATGGAAGACCCAGAAATAACAATCAATCGTGCTTTGGAAACATATTTGAAAAAAGGGTATTCCGAAGCTTGGGTAAATCAACGCTTAAAATCTATTGAAATCAGAAAAGGCCTGACGGATGAGTGGGACAGAGGCGGTATAAAGAAAGGTTTGGAATATGCCATTTTAACCGATGAAATTACCAAAGCTTGGGCGGGGGTAACGACCAAGGAGTATAAGAAACTCAAAAATCTTAAAAAAGAAAATTTAAGAGATAATATGACTAATATGGAATTGGTGCTGAATATGTTGGCAGAAGTTTCTGCGACCGAAATATCACAAGCACAAAATCCCAAAGGTTTAGAACAACACAAAAAAGTTGCCCGCGCCGGTGGAGAGGTAGCAAACAAAGCCAAAAAAGAACTTGAAAGTAAGACCGGAAAAAAGGTAATAACCTCAAAGAATGCTAAAGACTTGCATAAGCAAATTGAAGAAAAGAAGGATGAGTAATGGATTTTGTTTGTAATATACCTTCTGGCATTGGGAATATACTAAGTTTTCTTTTTGATAAGTTTTGGTGGAAAGATTATGGAATACCGCTTATCGGAACAGTTGGTGTTCCTTTAGTTGTTTGGATACTAACTCGCTACTATGGAGCAGATAAAGCGGAAGAAAGAAAAGAAATACGGCAACTTAAAGATAATCTTACTTTTTTAATGGCTATCATTCGTGAGAATATTAAGAAGTTTTTGGCATTAAGAACACGAACAGCTATTGTTATTGATATAGAAAGCAGAAAGGAAGGTTCTGTCATCCAACAAGAACTAGAGATGATCTTTGGGTCGTTGATAGTTGCAGATTATTTTGAAATTGTAGATATTGAAAAGTATGCTTCTTGTTCAAAATATGACCATTATTTTATATCTAATTTAATTTTATTAAAAAACATTATGCAAATGTTACATCGCAAAATAGAAGTTAGAAACAGTAAGATGAAATCAGCAGGACCAATAGATGATCTTACCAAAGATATTCCGGCAGCTATTAATATTCTGCGGCAAGATTGTACAGAAAATAAAGAGTTTTATCAAGAAATCAATAATGTAATTCTGAAAAGTAAAAATCTTATTTTAGAAATTCAGAATATAGAAAAAGAATTGGGTGTTTCAGAAGTTGATTTACAGAAATTTACAGATAATGATTTAAAATTATTTGAACAAATTCAAAAAGAATATTCTAATTATATGAAAGAAGAAGGATAAAATTAATGGCTGAAAAATTACAGAGGTTGGAGTTGACTTGGCCGGGGAAGGAAGACAGATTTACCCCGGAACCGCGGATATTGCTGGAAGATAAGGAAAAATCTTATTCCAAACCTGTCAAGCAGGCGGAGTTGGGTGAAGCTGCCGTTAAGCCGACGTATGATAATATGTTGATACACGGGGATAATTTGTTGGCGTTAAAAGCTTTGGAGCAGGATTATACCGGCAAAGTGAAATGTATCTACATAGATCCGCCGTATAACACCGGCAACGCTTTTGAACATTATGATGATGGCTTGGAACACTCAATCTGGCTCTCATTGATGAGAGACAGATTGGAGATTTTGAAGAGATTGCTTGCGGAAGATGGGAGTATATGGATTTCTATTGATGATACAGAGTGCGATTATCTAAAAGTTTTATGTGATGAGATTTTTGGAAGAATTAACTTTGTAGCGCGTATTTCATGGCATCGAAATTATGCATCAACAAATGATTCTAAAACATTTGCTAAAGTAATTGATTACGTTCTAGTTTATCAGAAATCACCAAATTTTCACAGAAATCTTTTACCAAGAACTGAAAAACAAAACTCATTATACAAATATGACAGTAATGACGGAAAAGGACGTTGGCGTAGCGATAACCTATCCGTAAAAACATATTCTGCTAATTATGACTATCCTATTATGAATCCCAACACCGGCGTTTCTTATAATCCACCCAAAGGTCGTTGTTGGATGAGTAATAAGGAAACAATTCAACAATGGATAGAAGAAGGTAGAATATTTTTTGGGCAAAAAGGAGATGGTGCACCACAACTAAAGAGATATTTAAATGAAGTGCAAGGAGGGATTGTACCTATTACATATTGGTCTTATGATGAGGTTGGACACAATGATGAATCTAGAAAAGAAATTAGACAACAATTTATTTGCTACACCCAAACCGGAAAGATTAATAGAAAGAATCTTGACAATAGCATCAAATCCTGGTGATTTAGTCCTTGATAGCTTTTTAGGTTCCGGCACGACAGCGGCGGTGGCGCAAAAGATGGGGCGCCGTTGGATTGGCGTAGAAATGGGCGATCACATCTATACGCATTGTATTCCCCGTTTGCACAAGGTAATTGACGGCGAAGACCTGGGCGGCATTACTAAAGCAGTTAATTGGCAAGGTGGCGGCGGCTTTAAGTTTTATGAGCTGGCGTCTTCTTTGATTGTGAAAGACAAATACGGACAGCAGATTATTTCCGACAAATATAATGCCGATATGCTGGCCGAAGCCATGTGTAAGATTTTGGGCTATCATTACAAACCCGATGCGGAGAAATATTGGAAACAGGGCTATTCTTCCGAAAAAAGTTTTATTTATACCACGACCATGAGTATGCAGGAGGAATCTTTAGGCAAACTTGCCGCCGAAGTCGGCGATGACAACCTGCTAATTTGTTGCAGCGCCTTTATCGGCAATAAAACCGCTTATCCGAATATTACCGTCAAAAAAATCCCCGCCGCTATCCTCAAAAAATGCGAATGGGGTCGTGAGGGCTACCCCTTAAACCTCAAAAACTACCACCCCACCGACGAAGACTTTGAATTTGAGGAGGAATGATGGGAAATAATGGAAAAGAATATGAACAATTTGTACAGTGCCTAATACAGGCAATTATAAATTCAGAGACAACCGTAGGACAAAAAAACATCATTGTTAGACATAATGAAATAATAAATGATATTAATGGAAATCCACGGCAATTTGATATTGTGTGGGATTATGAACTTGGGGGAGTAACTTATAGAACAATAATAGAATGTAAAGACTATAATTCAACTATTTCTATAGATAAAATAGATTCTTTGGTGGGCAAATTAACAGTTTTTCCCGGTGTTCGTGGCATTATTGCTACAACAAAAGGATTTCAAAGTGGAGCAAAAGAGCAGGCAAAAAGGCATAATATAGAACTTTTATGTGTTAGAGAACAAAACGATAATGATTGGATAGATAGTGATGGAGTTCCTCTAATTCGGGAGGTAATATTGAATATAATGATATTTACACCTCCCTGCATTATAAAGTATGAAGTAGGCTTAGATAAAAAATATATAGAAGAAAAAGATATAGATGTTACCTCAATTGATTTTTCAACTTCTTTAAACACTAATATTATCATAGAAGATATGAAACGGAATGAAAAGTATTCGCTATTTGAACTTCAGAATAAAATAGCAGATGAAAAAGATAATTATGGAGAACATGAAAAAGATATTACATTTGACAATGCCTATATTTCTAATGAAATAGTAAGTGTGAAATTAAAAAAATTGCACATAAAATATTTAACTTTTCCTCCAACAGCAGAAACCATAAAAATTGATTTTTCTAAAGAGTTAGTAGGAGTCGTCGAATATTTATTACAAGGCAAAAAGAAAATAATATTAAGAAACGGTCAAATAAGAACTGAAGAAATTCCTAATCTACAAAATTTAATGAAAGAATCATAAATGGCTAATCCACTTAGCACCTACATATTTGACAGCATAACTGCTCATAAACAAGAAATGATTCATAAAATCAGCAAATTGCATGTGATGATTGCAGCACGTCATATAGATATAGAGACGTTTGATAAGCGAAAAATATCTATTCATGGGATAGAATACAGTGGTACTCTAATTCATATTTATTGGTCATATTTTGATCCTTTTATAAAAGACTATGTTGCTAGAACTGCTGAAGAAATCAGATTAAAAGCAATAGAATCTTGCGTGAATGTTAATGCTTGTCTGAATTTATTTCGTAAAAATATGTATGACACAATTACAATAATTTATACAAAAATAGCAGAAACTGACCGTTTAATGAGAGGAAAAGGTTATCCGAAAAAAGTAGCGTTACGATCAGTAGATACAGAAATTAATTTTTTATGCCAATATGTTGATGAGAAGATTGATGCTCAGATTGATATAGTCAAACGGCAAAAAAGAAAAAAAATAAAAGATTTTTTACTAGAACATATAAATATGATAATATTTGTTTTTCTAATAATTATTGGCTTTTTATGTGAAAAAATGGGATGGATTTCATTAGGTAAGTTTATAGAAATGATCCTTACAAAAATATAAAAGAAACTCTACTCCACACTCCAAGTAACATCAAACACCGGTTCAATGGTATAATCCGGTTTGAGGCTGCGTTTTTTGCCGCCGATGAGGCGGTTGCATTTCTTTTCCAGCTCGCGTTCAATATCAAAAGTATTAAATTCATTGTCATTCATTTCTTTTTGCAGGCGTTTAATTTCTTCATCCAGAGCAAGCTTTTTCTTAAAATCTTTTTCCAGCTTAAACTGGCGTTTAAGGTTTATAATCTTGTTTTTCATTTTATCACCCTTAAGATGTATAGCCTGCTTTTCATCTATCAGCCAACGGTTGAGCTTATCAACTTCTGAACGCAAAATATTATCAATACGCTTCTTTTCGGACTTTTCATATTGGGCAATATCTTTTTCGTGCAATTGGCGGCTTAAATCCAAGTATCCTAAGGGCTCTGCCGAGGAAACCTGCATTACATTGTCAAAAATATCTTCCGGTTTAAGATTTAATAATCCGCCGTGTTCATCAATGACGGTTGTCAGCAAATGAAAGACCTTTTCCGGCGCATTCATCTTAAACAAAGACAACAGCAGCCGCCCGCGTTGTCCGGATTTCAGCTTTTCTCCGGGTTTTAGCCACAAATGGCAGGTTTCCGCGGTTTGCGCCAAAGCCTCGTTTAAGATAATCCGTCCGAATTCGCTGTCCGGATTATACGGCGTTGAAGAGCGCCAAACGGCTTTACGTTCTTGCGGCGATAAAAAGCGATTATTATCCCGCTTGGAAAAATCAAGTTTGAAATTGAAACTTTTTCCGAATACGATATCGGTCGGCTTATCAAAAACCTGCTCTTCAAACGGGCCAAACACATGCCGCGCCGGATTGATAAACATATCAGGATGATGCTTTTTGAGCATAATAACTGATAAATCCCAAAAAATCTGCTTACGGCGCTCCAAATAATCTTCTACCCGCTGTTTCATAACCTGCAGCTTTTCTTGCGTCGTCGGATTCAGGTTTTCCAAAACCAGCTGGCGCGTTTCTTCCAACTTGGCGTCTCTTTGAACACTTAAACTTGCCTGCAACTCATCAAAAGCACGGTTAATTTCTTCCGTCGTGCGGCACAATTCCAAAATAGAAGCTACGGCGCGTTCAAAATCCACACCGTCCGATAAAGAGCCCAAAATTTCATCGCTGGCACCAAAAACACCGTCAAACAATTTGAATTTATGTTGCAAAATCTCATAAAGACGGATGTCTGCCACATTTTCCTTGTTTATAAAATTGATAATCACAACATCGCACTTTTGCCCGTAACGGTGGATTCGCCCGATTCTTTGTTCTACCCGCTGCGGATTCCACGGCAAATCATAATTGACCAGCAAAGAACAAAATTGCAAATTCAAACCTTCGGCTGCGGCTTCGGTGGCAATCATAATTTCAGCATTTTCCTTGAATTTGGTCACCAAAGCTTTTTTCATATCGTTGGTGCGGGAACCTGTCAGTTCGGAAGAGTGATTTTCAACAAAATCATTGTAAACCTGATTGCAGAGCGGAGAATTGTTTTGCCCGTTAAAAGTTACAATTTTATCCTTAAAACCATGCGCAGACAGATAATCAAACAGATAGTTCAGAGTGCGGTTGCTTTCCGTAAAAATTATTGCTTTTCTTTGTCCACCCTTTTCTTTTATTTTTGTAAATCCCTGATTGATGGCATCTATCAGCTTTTCGGTTTTGCCGTCTACCTTAATTTGCGAGGCTTTGTCAATCAGAGCCTGCAAAAAAGCCTTTTCGGCACAAATTTCTTGTGACGTAAATTTTTCTTTAATTTTTTGTGAATCGTTAAAATCCTCTAGAGAATCTGCGTACTCTTCCAATAAGTCTTCATCAATTATAAATGGTTTCAATTCCTTGAGATCGCCACCGGATTTTTCAATATAGCATAATCGCTCCATCAGCCTTTCTAAAGTCCCCTTAACAGCAGCTGTTGACGAGCTCATCAATTTTCGTATCATAAGCACAATCAATGTACGGTAACGCGTTGTAATGGCTACTTTTGAAATATCCTGAATATAGGCTGAAACCGCATTATAAAGTTCTGTTTCTTCCGGCGTCGGGTTAAAGGCAACTGTTATGGCCTCGCGATTGGTATATTTTATATATTCCAAAACATCTTTACGTAACGTACGATGCAGCACACATTCCAGCCTTCTTCTTAATTCTGCATGATGCTGCTCGGAATACAAATAATTTTCCATAAAAGAATATTCATTTCCTAAAATTCTCGGATCTATAATCGTAACCAATGAAAATATATCCATTAAAGAATTTTGAATAGGCGTTGCCGTCAACAGAAGTTTCTTTTTGCCATAAAAGGCTTCATTGATACCATCAGCTATTTTGGTTTTGCCTTTATAAAAATTACGGAGTTTATGCGCCTCATCCAACACAACCAGATCAAAATTATGCTGTTTCATAGTATTTTTAAGCTGTACGGCACAGTTATATGAACAAATGGTTATACCTTTGAATGACAAAGGATTGTCTTTTTCGGCTTTTAGTGCATCATTGTAGATTTTCATATCAATAATTTGAGCCGGTAAACCAAACTTTTCCTGCATTTCTGTTTGCCATTGTTGGCAAAGGCTGGCCGGAGCGACCACCAAAATAGAAGTTTGCCCGCGTGAAAAATATTCGGAAATAACTATGCCGGCCTCAATCGTTTTACCAAGACCGACTTCGTCAGCCAAGATAACCCCTTGGGATAAAGGAGATTTCAGAGCAAAAAGTGCTGCTTCAATTTGATGCGGATTCATATCAATTTTAGATGTTTCCAATGAACCGGAAATGTTTCCCATATCCGCTTGGTTACCTGAAGCTAAAACTTCCAAAGCCCTTTCCCGATGTTGACTTACTGCCCGAAGCCGGAGCCTTGGAACCGACAGAATTCGGTTTTGCAGAGCCATAGGATACGTTGCGGACTCCCGCGGGAGGATCAACTTTTATCCCTCCGGAATTTGTCCAGGAACCGTTCCCGGGATAATAAAAATACGAGGGAGAACCTCCGCCGGAAGGCGTCAGCGCCCAGCGCATCAGCATTGCATTCCATATCCATGAATTTCCCTGACTGTCCCGATATTCCTGTTTGTCTTTCGGATTTTCAGGAAGTTTGTCTTTGGCGACACATGATACAAACAATAAAAAACCAGCTGCAAAAAAATAATTAAACTTTTTCATACGACATAACTTTTAGTTAGACAAAATAATTAAAAAAACTTCCGTTTTTATACGGTGTTTTACCGAAAATGTCAAGCTGTTTATTGTCTGACAGGACAGTCCGCCGCTCCCGCCGTAAAGGAAATAACCGGTTTATCGGCAAAGGGGCTGCTGACGAACAATAGGAAGAAACGGTTTCCCTGCCGCCGGTTTGGCCGGATCGCGGCGAGGATGTCCGGCTTCTATGAGAAAGCCCCGGCTAAACGACAGCCGGGGTTTCATTCAAGCTATTTATTGAGGACAGCTTGGAATTACGCCTTTTTTATGCATAAAACATAATACGTTCCGTCGCGGATTTCCACACCATGGGTGTCGTGGCCAAAGCCGGGGAAATTCCTGTCAAAGGCCTGAAGCGCCTTCAAATAACCAAGTATCGGTCCGTCGGCTGCGCCGGCATTTTCACCCGGCATCAAAAGCGGAATTCCCGGCGGATAAGGAACAACACCGGTTGCGACCGTCCGCGCTGCCATATCGTCAATGCTTACGGCTTCAACATTGTTATGAACCAGATTTTCATAAGCTTCCACCGGCGTCATATCAGGGTGCGGCAAAACAGAGAATCCGGCGGACAGCGCTTTAGTCGTTCCGAGCTTTTTCATCGCCGTAAACATTTTGGTACAGAGGTCTTTCAGCCCCATGCCATGATACGCGTGTTCCGTTTCTCTGACCAGTTTCGGCAGAACGCGCTCCAACGGCTCGTTATTGTCATAATCGCGTTTAAACTCAAACAACGTATTAAGCAGCGTTCCCCATTTGCCATTGGTTACGCCAAGAGAAAACAGAAAAAGAATTGTAAAATCGGTCGTTTTTTCCACCACAATCCCTTTATTGTCCAGATATGAGCTGACGACAGCGGCGGGAATACCCCAATCCTCTAATTCCGCATCCGATTTGACACCCGGCGTTACAATCGACACCTTAATCGGATCCAGCATGCAATAACCCTGTTCTACGTTGCCGAAACCATGCCATTCTTCATCGGGATTAAGCAGCCAGCATCCGGGATCCGAGGCCAACTGTTCCTCGGACGCCTCATACAGCGGAACTTTTTTTCCGCTTTCTGCATCTTTGACAAAATCCGGCTGCCAGACATTGAAAAACCAGTCTTTTCCGGCAGCGGTAAATTCAGCATACAGCCGCGCCATCGTTTTGCGGAACGAAACCGCTTCGCGAATGGACGCATCGGTCAGTGTCTTGCCGCCCGGTCCGTCCATCATGGCAGCACTGATGTCATTGGAGGCAATAATCGGATAAAACGGCGAGGTTGACGCATGCATCATAAACGCTTCGTTAAAGCGTTGGTGGTCAATCGGGTTGCGCCCGTCACGAACGTGTATCATCGATGCCTGGGAAAAAGCTGCGAGCAGCTTATGCGTCGACTGCGTGGCAAACATAGTAGGCCCTTTGCGGTCGTCGTCTTTCGGATCGCAACACATCGCAAAACGCCCCTTGTACATCGGATTAAAACGCGCATATCCGTACCAGGCTTCGTCAAAATGCAGCCGGTCGACACTTTTTCCCAACAGCTCCTTGACCCGGTTGACATTATAACACAAGCCGTCATACGTTGAGTTGGTGATAATCGCATGCACCGGCTTGGTATCAATCCCGTCTTTAACGAGCGGATTTTCAGCAATGCTCTCTTTTACGGCTTCAGGTTCCAGGCGGTCAGGCGTAATCGGCCCGATAATACCGTACCGGTTGCGGGTCGGCACCATATACACCGGTATCGCGCCAGACATGGTGATAGCATGTTCGACCGACTTATGACAATTACGGTCGCAGAGCGCAATCTGATTGCGGGTAACGCTGGCCATCAGGATAACCCTGTTGGATGTGGACGAACCGTTGGTTACATGATATGTCCGGTCCGCACCAAATACTCTTGCGGCATATTTTTCGCTCTCCCCTATCGGTCCGGAATGGTCTAAGAGCGAGCCCAGTTCACCAACGGATATGGACAAATCGGAACGGAATACCGGTTCCCGAAAAAAGTTGAAAAAAGCCCGGCCGGCCGGAGAACGGAGAAAACCGGTTCCTCCGGTATGCCCCGGCGTATGCCACGAATATTCGTGCACTTTGGAAAATTTTGCCAGCGCCTTAAACATCGGCGGCAGAATAAACTGCCGGTAACGCTCCACCGCTGCCAATACCCGCCCGGCGATAAAATCCGATGTATCTTCCAGTATCCAAATAAAGTCGCTGACATTCTCGAGAATTTCCGTGGACACTTTTGAGGCGGCAGTACGGCCGGCAAGCAGAAATACCGGCACATCACGGTTATGTTCGCGCAAAACGTGCAGTAAATCGACGATTTTCAGATAATCTTTGTCATCCTGATTGTTCAGTTTGAGCAAAATACATTGAACCGTCGGGTCTGATACCAATACTGCCTTGGCATCTTCTTCGCTTTCAGACACGATAACGCTTACATCCTGTGCCTCCAGCCCGCATTTCAGCCCGCGTACGGCTCTGGCTGCTGCCGTATTGTCGTTGATACCGTTATACACAAGCAGTATTTTTATGCCCAGAGGGCTATTTTCCTGATTTTTCATACATTCTTTCATCTACACTGTCTCCTTTTGATTGTGATTTGAGAAGAAACCGATCCAACCTATGCATCTGGGTTGTGGACCTGGAAAGAGACCGGCTCTACCTATGCACCTGGGTTGTGGACCTAGAAAGAAACCGACCCAACCTGTGCGTCAGGCCATTTGGCATTTCAATCCGCCGGTGTCTGCACCGATACTGACGGAGAATCCGGTTCGTTAATGTATTCGTTGAGTTTTTGAGAACTGTAGTCGCCAACCGAAACCCAGAACATGGCAATAAGTGCCAGAATGGTTATGGCCAGCGTCATATAGCGAACCCAACGCGGCACGCAGCAGCCGCCCGGCTTCAAATGTTTCTCCTTAATCTCAATTTTCCGGTTAACCGACAATTCGTAAAAAATAATCGTCGAGATGACAAATATCAGCGCCCACCGCGTCTGCTCACTGTTGGAACCTATCATGGCAGCAAGGCTGTAAACGGCAGCAATCAGTCCGACGATTGTATAAAACAGCCCTTCCCTGTCGCTCATCTTTTCACGACCGAGAATTTTTATCGCCACGGAAGAATAAATATACGGCAGCAATGTCATAATAACCGCAATTGAAGCAATCTTACCGAACTGTTCGGATGCCGTCGGCGACATGGTTGCCAAAACCTGCAGCGTCATTATTGCCGCAACAATCGCCAAGCCGGCCGAAGGAACGCCGCGGCGGTTGACCCGCGCAAAAATATTGGCGAACAATCCGTCTTTGGCAGCGGCCTGCGCCGTTTGTCCGACCAATAACGTCCAACCTGCCAAAGATCCCAGGCACCCGATGGCCGCGCACACTGCGACGACTTTTCCTGCCACCGGCCCCAGCGCGATGCTCACGGCCTGTGAAAACGGCGCTGACGATACTATCAGTTCCTTATTGGGAATAATCCCCATAATTGCCGAAGAACTCAGAACATAACACACGGCGGCAAGCAGAACCCCTACAACCGTCGCTATCGGAACATTGCGGGTTGGATTTTTGACGACAGCGGTGGATACCGAAGCGCTTTCTACACCGATAAATGCCCAGAGCGTGAAATTCAACGTCATACCGATAGCGGAAAGGCTGCTCTCGCCGGATACATTCCATCCCTGCATATATGTTTCCGGATTAAACCAAAACCACCCCAGCAAGGCAACGCCGATTATCGGAAATAAAGCGATGGTCGTCGTAACACCCTGCATCCTGCCGACAATTTTCGGCCCGAGGATATTGGCATAAGTAAAAAACCAAATAACCGCAATCTGTGCCAGAGCCATCACCAGCGGATCCCGCAATGCCGGAAAAAACGGCGTCAAATATCCCAGCCCGGCAACTGCCAGCCCTACATTGCCGATAACATTGGCCAGCCAATAAACAAGGTTTGTCTGGTACCCCATATAGTCGCCAAACGCCTTACGGGCATAAGCATACGGCCCTCCGGCTGCCGTACTGATCTCTGTCAGTTTGGCAAAAACCAGCCCAAGGGCTATCGCCCCGACAACGGTAACCAGCCACCCGATGATAGCAATGCTGCCAATTCCCGCAAGGTTTGCCGGAAGCATAAAGACACCCGACCCCATCATATTGCCGGCAACCATCAATATGGCCGGAATCAGGCCTATTTTATTATTTTCACTGACCATCTGCTTCTCCCCCTTTTGATTTTTACGGCTTTATCTAATACGGCTTTTAAATAATTGTTTCCTTAAAAGTTGCAATTGCCTGAAATGTCTTTTTTTTCTGGCTAAAAGTTTTACCCCGACATTTTTTCCAAGCTTTAAGATATTTTTCCTGTTTTCTCGCCACAAGTATTATTTGAAAAAGCCGGTTACGACGCTTATTTTTTCCATGCAACAATTATTTAGGAGATAATCTGATGAAACCTACGCGGAAATATATTTCCTCTTTTGCATTGGCTGCCTCCGTCTGTCTAGCGGGAACAGAACTCAATGCGAAAACGGCGGACGATTCAGCCGCTTTGCTTTCGGCTCATCAAAATACTACTACCATTAATCATACGTTTATACAGCAAGGAGAATTTAAAATGTCAGAAAATACAACCAACGATACCGACAGCCTCTGGGAAAAGACCAAAGAGGCCAGCGCCAACGCCTGGGAAGCGACCAAAGAAACGACCAGCAAAGCTTGGGAAGCTACAAAAGAAGGAACAGCAAAGGCCTGGGACAAGACCAAGGAAGTCAGCGGCAACGCTTGGGATGCCACTAAAGAAGGAACGGCCAAAGCTGGCGATGCCATAGCGGAGAAGTCCGGCGATGCCTGGGATGCCACAAAGGAAGGCTCTGAAAAAGCCTGGGACAAGACTAAAGAAGTCAGCGGCAACGCTTGGGATGCCACTAAAGAAGGAACGGCCAAAGCCGGCGATGCCATAGCGGAGAAGTCCGGCGATGCCTGGGAAGCTACAAAGGAAGGCTCTGAAAAAGCCTGGGACAAAACTAAGGAAGTCAGCGGCAATGCTTGGGAGAAAACAAAAGAAGGCGCAGCAAAAGCCAAGGAGGCCGTTACAGAAAACTCTCATGATGCAAATGTTACGAACACGGAGCATCCTTCTTACCGGCATAATCCCGGACAACCGGCAGGACATCAGGAAAACCGTCCTCATTACTAATGGTTCGGGCGCTCGTGAATTACCGGTTACAAAAACATTTACAGCAAAAAATGAAATATTTAATTTTGCGATGATTGAAGAAAGCGGACGTTGGTATTAAGATATCATTTTTATCGGACTAATCTTTTATTCTGACGGCCGCTTTTCCTGTTTCAAAAAGCCGCTGTTATCTTTTGACGACAGCGGCTTTCGAAAAAGGCCTCCACCGCATCTGAGGGAAGAAAATGCCTTACCTTACTTTAATCGCCGTTGTCGTACAGTTATCGTTCGATACCGTTCCCATAAACGCGTTCATATGTACCTGACATTTCTCAATGACCAAACCGTTATTGCCGTCGGCAGAAATATTGGTTACAAACGGACCGGCGTTTGTGCATGCTCCCAAAAGAGCAACAAAAGCTATTGCTAAAATTTTTTTCATTTTTCACCTATAGATAATTTAGTTACATAAAGGATTATATATTCACTTATTTTCAAATACAATTTTTTTTATAAGTTTTACGCAGCCGGTCAGTTTCACTGAAAACACGCCCCTGATTTTTGAAAAATAAAAACAATAATTTATCTTGTCGCGGTTAAGGAGACAATCCCCCCTACGAAACTAAAAAACAGAACAGTCAGCAGTGCGATAGCTTAATTTCCCGAAACGGCTTTTTCCAATTCGCGTTTTTGTTCGGCAAGCTTGTTTTGCTTTTTGACAATCTTATGCTCTTTGCCGGAAGCTTTGGCCTCCGCCAGCTCTGCTTCCGCTTTTCTTACATCGTTTTCCTTATCTTTTATTTTGTTCTGATGCTTTTGCAACAATTCTTCGTCAGTGCAATTCTTTTCCAGTTTGGACAACGCCTTTTTCAATCCATGAACTTTCATGGTCCGCCCGTAATTTTCGGCTATGGCTATCCGGCTTTCGATTTCTGCCTTTTTCTGCGCACAGGTTTTATTTCCCGCGCATACATTTGCGGCCATCAGGCAAAAACAGGCGGCATATATATATTTTGCTTTTATCATCACATCCTCCTTTGGGGTTTGTTTTAACTTAACCGCCCTGAAAGAATATGCAAGAGCAAACTCAAATATTTCCGACGTTTCCTTGCAAGGAGCTCTTTATGCACTATATTGAAGGCGAAACACAGAACGCGGCCGCGCATACACAACGACCGGAGATAAAATCTGCCGCCGATACTGCCGGCCTTATAAAAAATATCTGAACCGCCTAACGTAAAAATTAAACACGAGGTTTACATGCCTGCAGCAAAAAAACTGTTTACAACCATTGCCGTACTTCTGTTTCTGACCGGAGCTTCCTGTTTTGCCGCCGAGCCGGAAAAAGACACAGCCGAAATCCAGCTTAATTTTTCCGACATCAATAAGACACTGGACGGCATTACAAAAAAAATAAACGGGGGTTCCGTCTCCCGCGAAGAGAGCGACGACTATATTGCGACGCTCAATTCCCTGCAAAACCAAATTCTTAACGAACAAAAACAGGATACGGCCACACTGCAGAGCATGACGCAAAAAATCAGCGCGCTTAACGGATTGGCCGATGAAAACGGCAAAGACGTACCGGAAGTTGCCAAAGAAAGAAAAACGCTTGAAGACAGCGCGGCTAAATATAAATCCCTGCTGGCACAGGAAGCGCTGGCTCTTGCTAAAATCGACGAAATCAACGCCCTTATCTTCAAAGCGCGCAACAAAGAACTGCTGACCAGCGTTCTGGCCAAACAAAGCTCTATTTTTCAACCCGAACAATTTTGGCAGTCACTGCTCAGCTTCGGCAGCTTTTTAAAAGAAATTCTGGTTTCGCCATTCAACTGGTACCGCCAGCTTAAACCAGAACAACAGCAAAACGCGGCCAAGAGCCTTATTATCCTCACCCTGATGCTGGGCGCGGCATTAATTTTGGCAGTCGTCATCAGAGGGTACATCAAAAAGCATTACGGTTACAATTTGGAGATATGCACTCCGACCTATATCCAACGCCTGAAAGCAGCGGCATGGATTTTCGTGGCGCTGGGCGCTATTCCGGCGGCAATTATCGCGGCACTGTGGGTTTGGATTAACGGGTTTGACCTGATGAAAGGAAGCGAATTTGCCGCACTTTTGCGCAATGCCGCAATATACCTGCTTTATTTTCTGATTCTGCGCGCAGCAATCCTGGCTGCGTTTGCCCCCAATAATCCCGACTGGCGGATTTTTAACATTGAAGCGCGAAAAGTACGCAGAGCTTCCAATGCCCTGATTACGGCAGCGGCGGCGATTGCGGCGGTCTCCTTTTTTCAGAAGCTGGCGACGGAAATGTCGCACGAACCGGAAATCGTCTATTCCATGCAGATTTTCGCCAACGGCATAAAAGCATTTGCCGTCATCTGGGCGGCGCTGCGCGTCATGTACGATGTTAAGGATTTATCGGACGAAGACGTTAAAAGCGGCAATATCCAAAAACTTTCGGCTTCGGCACAAACCGCTCTGCTGATTACGTTTTTTATGATTGGCAGTTTTACATTCTCCCTGTTCGGCTACATCAGCCTGTCCGAATACCTTATCAACCGTTTTATCGTATCTGTTGCCGTCATCTGCATTTTATATATTCTCCATAATCTGCTCAAAATGTTTTACCATCTGATTGTGCGGCGGCGGTTTTGGATTACGACCTTTCGCATCAGTCCCCGGACGCTGGTCAAAAGCGAAGTATGGTTCGGCATTATCCTGACGCCAGTATTGTATCTGTTCGGGGCCTTGGTGCTGCTGGCGGTATGGGGCGTATCGGTCGATATTCTGGTGGCGCGGACCAAAGGTTTCCTTACCGGTTTCAACATCGGCGAAGTTCATGTATCCATTACGTCAATTATTCTCGGGCTGGTCAGTTTCTGGGTGGCAATGCTGCTGGTCAAAATGCTGAAGAGCAGCTTGCAGGACGGCAGCTTAAGCCGGCTGGACTTTGACGAGGGGATGAAAAGTTCCATTATTTCGGGAATCGGCTTTTTCGGATTTATCCTTTCCGTCATTCTCGGCATTGCCGTTGCAGGCGGAAGCTTCAAAAGCCTGGCATTGATGGCCGGAGCGCTGTCTTTCGGCGCCGGTTTAGGTCTGCAAAACGTCGTCAGCAATCTGGTTGCCGGCATTACCATTTTGTTTGAACGACCGATAAAGCTCGGCGATTTGGTCGTCATCAACGGTTATGAAGGCGTGGTCAAACAAATCAGCATGCGCTCGACGACTCTGGAAACGGGCAACAAATCCAACGTTATCATCCCAAACTCTGCCATTATCGCCGGCAGTGTTGTTAACAAGACCTACGACAACAGAATGGCACGAGTGGACATCAATGTCGGGGTGGACTATGACAGCGATATCGATAAGGTTAAGAAAATCCTGCTCCGAATCGCCGGAGAAGACGAAGAGGTTTTGAGCAATCCTGCTCCGGCGCTGTCTTTTCTCGACTTTGGCGACAGCAGTCTGAACTTCCAGCTTAACTGCTACACGGCAAACATAGCCAACAGCAGCGGCATATCTTTCCGTATACGCGAAAAGATTATCAATGAATTCCGAAAAGAAGGGATTAATATCCCGTTTCCGCAGCGGGTGGTGCGTTCGCTGGAAGAAAGTGCCGCCGACTGACCGAAGAAACGGCCTCTGACTGCCCTAAAACGTTCCATGATATCTCCCCTTGCATTTTATCTCACATTAACCTATTGAAATATATATTTTTTATTTAAAAGCAAAAAAAATAAAAAAAATTATTTTGCCTTAAGCGTTTCTTAAGATTAGAATGCAGAATAAAAGATGTTCTGATAAACAACCTTTATTTAACAACTTTTATTTAGGAGAAAAACGATGAATAAGATTTTAGCTGTTTCCGCGATGGTTTTGACTTTTGCCGTGGCTTCGCAGGCCAATGCACAGGGATTTGGCGGCGGTTTTCAGGGACCGACAATTTCTTCCTCGACGGTTGCCGAAGCGCTGAAGATGAACGACGACACGCCGGTTGTTCTGGTAGGAAAGATTGAGAAAAACCTCGGTAACGAAAAATATCAGTTCAGCGACAAAACCGGTTCCATCGTCGTCGAAATTGATGATGAGGATTGGAGAGGACAGGTTGTCAAACCGGAAAATACGGTTGAAATCCGCGGTGAAATCGACAAAGAGCTGCTGGGAACGCCGGAAGTCGATGTTGACGTTATCATTTTGAAATAATTAACTGAAACGGCCTGATATGCGTATTCTTCTGATTGAAGACGACAGCCTTATCGGCGACGGGATAAAAGTCGGGCTTTCCAAGCTCGGCTTTACCGTCGACTGGTTTGACGATGGCACGGACGGAAAAGAAGCCCTGTTGCAAACGCCGTATGATGCAGTAGTGCTTGATTTGGGACTTCCGGGCATTGACGGCCTTTCCATCCTGCGCGCCTGGCGGGATGCCGGACTTGATACGCCGGTTCTGATTTTAACTGCCCGCGGCGACGTGGATGAACGGATTAAAGGACTGAACAGCGGCGCAGACGATTATCTCGGCAAGCCTTTTGCCCTTAAAGAAGTACAAGCGCGCCTGAATGCCCTTATCCGACGGCGGTGCGGCGTGGCGAAACCGCTTATCCGCTTCCGCGACATTACGTTCAACCCCGAAACCAAAGGCGTTCTCCTGAACGGCGAAAAGGTAATCCTCTCGCCGCGGGAAACTGCGCTTTTGGAACTTCTGTTGTTAAACAAAAACAAAGTCTTGTCCAAAGAAACCATTGAAAACAAACTCTATTCATGGGATGAAGACGTTGCCAGCAATGCCGTAGAAGTGCACATTCACCATCTGCGGAAAAAACTCGGCAAAGACATTGTCAAAACCATCAACAAAATCGGATATACGCTGGAAGACTAACCTTTTCCGCCGGAGTAAACAAAATGGCCCGAACAGATACAATCGATAAAAGAGCAAAAAAGGCAAAGACATCCGCTTCTGCCGGCCAACGGAAGGGCAAGTTTGCCGCCGCAGCATTTCGGATGAAAAAAGAAGCTGCGGCGTTTTGGCAAAAGTTCAACGGCGAGGCGATGAAATTCAGCCTCAGTTTCCGGCTGATGATTTTTTTTGCATTGGTTTCGGGCGTTGTATGGGGAATTGCCGGCTATATCTCCTATAAAGAAACCCGGGAAAGCATTGATGAATTTTTCGACACTTATCAAATGGCGTTGGGACGACAGCTGGCAGCAGCGGACTGGAGCGGAGTTTCGCTGAAAACGCAGAAAGCGACGGATAAGCTGATAAAAGGCATTGAAAACGCCGATGATGATGACGATGCGGTCGGTTTTGCCATTTTCTCGCCGCAGGGCGAAATGATTTTTCACGACAACGAAAACGGCAAATATTTTACCGCGGCGGAAGCAGCCGGAAGCTTTGCCAACGAACGGATAGGCGAAGACCGGGACAAATGGCGTATGGTGCGCCTGAAATCGGCAGACGGAAAATTTATCATTGCTGTCGGTCAGGAGCTGGAATACCGTGAAGATCTGGCTATGGATATTCTTGAAGAATTTATGCTGCCCTGGCTGGCCGGCTTTATCGTTCTGCTGTTGGCAATTTCCGGATTGACTTTCATTGAATTCCGCCCGTTAAAAAAACTGGCCAGCGAAATTGAAAGCCGCCCGGCGGACGATTTCTCCCCGCTCAACGCAGAAAAAGCGCCAACGGAAATCAAACCGCTGCTGAAGGCGATGAACCGGATGTTTGCCAAAATAGAGGCTCTGCTGGCACGGGAACGCAGTTTTATCTCAGATTCAGCACACGAACTGCGCACACCGCTGACTGCGCTCAAAATCCAGCTTGAAATAGCCGAAATGTCCGGCGACGACAGCCAGATGCGGACGCAGGCTCTAGCCAAACTTTCACTGGGGATTGAACGGGCGGAACATCTGGTCGAGCAGTTGCTTGCCCTGTCGCGTCTGGAAGCCGACAACGGGCATTATGACAATACAGAGCTTTTGGACTGGAAAGATATCAGCGCCGCTTTGTTCGACAATTATGCCGAAACGGCAAAGAAGAAAAACATAACCTTATCGTCTTATATCGGCGCAACTTCACCGATTGTGCGAGGAAACCACATTCTTGCCGCTTTGCTGCTGCGCAACCTGCTCGACAATGCCGTCAAATACAGCCCTAACGGAGCAAAGATTACCGCAACGGTTGACAATGAAGAGATTGCGGTCGTCAACTCCGGAACCATCGTCGACGAGGCGGTACTGGCGCGGTTGAGCGAACGCTTTTTCCGACCGGCCGGGCAAAAAGAAACCGGCAGCGGCCTCGGGCTGGCGATTGTCAAACGCATTGCAGGACTTTACGGCTGCAGCCTTGATTTTGCCAATACAGACGACGGTTTTAAAGCCGCCGTGAGAAAAAACTAGCCCAGACGGCTGAGCGGGGTCAATATTTCAGCGCAACACCGGTTATGAATGCATATCCGCGGTTGTTTTCGGAACTTTGGCGCTCGGATCCTTTGGAATTGAGATATCCGTTTATCCAATACAATTCGATATATTCATTATAAGCAAACCGGTTGGACTGCACCCACAGGTCATCCCGATGGCGCGTGTTTTCCGCTTCGGTATGCAAATAAGCGATATTCGTCTTAAATCTGCCGAAATCGTACCCCAGGCTGATGTCCCATGCCTGCCCTTCGCGGTAGTTGTCAAAGTATGCAGGCAGCCCAAACCCGGCAGCAGCCGTCGCAACAGGATTTTTATTCCCGTCCACCCAGGCCTTTTTATAGGAAAAGCCGATGTCAAACCCGGCATATTCCCAGCGAGCGCCTGCCGTCCATTCATTATCGGTGCGGTTAAAAATTCCGTATGCCACAGATGTGTATAATTTCCCGGCGCCGAGTTTCCACCGGCTGCGGGCTCCCGCCGTATAGCCGTCTTCCGGCTTTTCGTAATCAACATAACGGCTGACCATACCGCGGCGCGACGCATTGTCCGGCGTATAGCTGAAACCGAATGTCGTATTGCCGATTTCCGGCGTAAAATAACTGATTTTAAATGCCCGGCCGTCATCCATTATCGCCGTCGATTTCGGCGTGGCGAATTTTACCTGCTTACGGCCGTTTTTCCAATTCGCGCTGCTTAAAAAATAGGTCAGATTGCTGTCCCGTATCCCCAGCCAGGTAATATCATGCGCGCCGGTATGCAGCAAAAGCGCGGCATTATAGGTATAACCGGCGGTCAATTTTCCGAAACGGTCATCCTCGCCCAACAAATACGGGAAAAAACGCCAGTCCCCGTCGGGGTAATTTTTGTCATGTTGGCGGTCGACAACGGTATAATCCGCATGAATACCGACACGGCTGCCTGAAACTGCGCGGTAAGCGCCTTCAAATTTGCCGTCGGCACGAAAAACCGCTCGATTGGGCATATTGTCCATATTATTGCCGCGGCGCGTTTCCATTATGCCGAAATATTCCCCGGCCATTCCCGAGCCGGAAAATTCAAAACTGCCGGCAAAAGCAGCATCGGTAAATCCTATGGCACTGCCAAAAAGCAGTAAAAGCTTGTTCATTCGTTTCCAGTTCCGTTAGTTCGGATTTTATATAGCGTAACAGTACTTAAATTTGTCTTAAAAATTTCCCCTAAAACCCGACACGATCTCCAAACGAAATATTCTGAAATGTTTTTTGTGCAAGACACTTTCATTTTTCGCTTGACTTCGGCACCTTTGGCATTATTCTTAAGCTGTTCCCGGTGCTTGCAGGGCTTATAAGCAGGGAACGGATAAAAACTGAGCCGGTTTGATGAGATTTTAAGACAGACGAAGTCTATTTAAATTTTCGTTGGCGGCTCCTTGTAAAGGAGTTTTTTTAATGTCTGAATATAAATACCAACACGGTTTGAGCATTATGCGGGCGCAGCCTTTCCATATCGGCCATCAAAAGCTGGTTGACCGGATGCTTAAGGAATGCGAACGCGTTACTATCGTCCTCGGTTCCATTCAGGAACAGGGTACGGCGCGCAATCCCCTAAACTACACCACACGCAAAAAGATGATTCAAAACATTTACCGCTCCCGTCCGGAATATGAACGGTTGAAAATCATCGGACTGTTTGACATCAACAACCCGGCGGAATGGGGCGAGTATGTTCTTGATTTTATCGCCGAGAGTTTTCCAGACCTGCCGCGGCCGGATGCGTACTATGCCGGTTCCAGCTACGACGCGCACTGGTTTCGGGAATGTTTTCAAAACATTGAGCTTGAAGACAGGACCGACCCGGATTTTCCGTTCGTTACAGGAACGATGGTACGGGATATGATAAAGTTCGGCGATGCGCGCTGGAAAAACTTTATCGCTCCGGAAAACCACCACCTGATTGAGGAGTATTTTAACAAAAAGAAAGGGATTATATAGCGAAACCAGCGGACGGCGGGCAGATTTACGGCATTGTTCCGTTTTACGGCCTTGTCCCGTTCATAACGCGCCGAAAAACAGCCTTTGCGGCTGCCGCATTTTACATAAGCGCCTGCGTCTTCTGAAGGGCTTATAGAAGACAGGCGGTTCCTAACCCGAATAAGCCTGAAGGGAATTTAAAATGAATAACCGTATTTTGATGCGGATAGATTTTCAGAACGATTTTGTTCATCCGCACGGGGCGTTGAGCATCAACTCCCCCGAACTGATTGAACGGCAGCAAAAGTTTGCCGACAGCCTGTTTCCGACAAGTTTTGATAAAATTATAGACACTTACGATACCCATTTTGCCGAAACGTACGGCGAAACGTCTGAAGCGTCGAATTTTCCCCTGCACTGCGTTTTCGGAAGCTGGGGCTGGCAACAGGCGGCACCGTTCAAACCGGAACTTGGCGTTACCAAAATGTACAAATCTACCACCAACATCTGGAACGAAGCCCATGCTTACCGCGATTTGGCGGCAAACTGGGCTGACAAAGAGGTCTATCTCTGCGGCGTGTTAAGCGACATCTGCGTCTTACAGGCAATGCACGGCCTTTTAAAACGCGGCGCGAACGTTGTCATTCTTGAAGACTTGTGCCAGGGGGTTAAGCGGCAGACGGGAGAACTCCTGCGCGATGACAAATACCTGCCGTTTATTGAACAGGGAAAGCTTAAGAGCATCACCTCGGCGCAGTTTTTTCGTGCCGCCCTTTTAGACAAGAAAATCCAGCACAATTTAGTCAACAGAAGTTTCGGAGAATAGCCATGAACAATACATATACGATGAAAACCAGACCCAATATTCTGGAAACCGGCACGCCGCTGTTTTGCGACCTTTACCACCTGACGATGGCGCAGGCGTGGTTTTTGGACGGCAAGGCAGAAGATTACAAAGTTTCGGAAGCCTTTTTCCGCAAATGCCCGTTCGGCGGCAGCTACCTGATGACGGCCGGGCTCGGCGAATTTATGCAATGGCTGGAAAGGTGGCGTTTCAGCAAAGAAGATATAGAATCGCTCAAAAACGACCGTAACGAAGACGGCAACCGGACATTTAACGATGAATTTCTGCAATTTCTGGAGGGACAGGAATTAAAAATAACCATTCGCGCAGTGCCGGAAGGCGAACTGGTATTCCCGAACGAACCGGTCTATTCGGTATCTGGGCCGAACTGGCAGGTTGAACTTGCAGAAGCCGCACTTTTGAACATCTTTAACGCTCAGAGCCTGATTGCAACCAAAGCGTCGCGCATGGCTTACGCCGCAAACCTTGACGGCAAAAAACGTCCGCTGTTGGAATTCGGCGTGCGGCGCGGACACGAGCTCGGTGGCTTTTCGGAAACACGGGCAACGTTCATTGGCGGTGCGGCGGGAACTTCCAACAAAGCAGCGGCAAAGTACTACGGCATCCGGGCGTCGGGAACGATGGCACACTCCTTTGTGATGAGCTATGAGCAGGAAGTTGACGCGTTTAAGGCTTTTATGCGCGGCAATCCGCACAATACGACGTTGCTCGTTGACACATACGATACACGCGAGGGAATTAAAAATGCCATCCGGGCAGCAAAGGAAACCGGAATTAAGCTCATGGGCATACGCATTGACTCCGGCGATCTCGCCTACTGGGGCAATGAGGCCAGGCGCTTATTATGCGAGGCGGGAATGCCGGACGTCAGGCTGGTGGCTTCCAACGACCTTGACGAATATCTGATTGAAAACCTCATTATGGTACAAAAAGCGCCTTACGACATCTTTGCGGCGGGAACAAAACTGGTTACCGCCTACGATACCCCGGCGCTGGGCGGCGTCTTTAAGACAAAATCGTACATGGGGCAGCCGAAAATCAAAATCGCCGAGGGAAAAACGACCATTCCGGGAATGACCGATACGTTACGGATTATCCGCAACGGCAAATTTGAGGGCGATGTTATCTGTCGGGCTGAAGATACGGATCTTATCCGCGACGGCAGGTTGACACGCAATATAACCTCATACGCCCTCGGCAGCCAGAACGGCGCGCGGGCAACTTTTCAACGCGGCGAGCAAGCAAAATTCCTGCTGCATCCGGTTGTGGAAAAAGGCAAAATCGTCAATGTGCCGGAGCTTGACCTGCATGTTTTGCAGCAACGGGGCAAAGACAACCTCAAGATGTTGGACAGCGCATATAAAAGGCTTGCCAACCCGCACCTTTACGGCGTAGGATTGGAAGCCGGGCTGTTTAACCTGCAACAGGATTTAATTCGGGTTCATTCGGGGAGATAAGACAATGAAACACACATGGCATACTTTGCAAAACGGCTTAAAAGACTTTTGTGCGGCAAACGGATTTGACAAGGTTATCCTTGGACTTTCGGGCGGATTGGACTCGGCACTGACGGCTGTGCTGGCAGCGGACGCCCTCGGCGGCAAAAACGTTAAGGCGATTATGATGAAAACGCGCTATACATCTGATTTAAGCATTAAAATTGCGCGTGAGATTGCCAAGCTTAACGGGCTTGACTATCAGGAACTTGACATTGAACCGCTGGTAACGGCAGAAACAGATTTTCTGCAACAGGCGTTCGGTGAAAGCGTCAAAGGGATTACGGCGGAGAACTTGCAGGCTCGTATCCGCGGGCAGCTGCTGATGGCATTTTCCAACCAAAACGGCGGGCTGGTTCTCGCCTGCGGAAACAAATCGGAAGCGCTGACCGGGTACTGCACGCTGTACGGCGATACCTGCGGCGGGCTGATGCCTATCGGCAACCTTTACAAGACGACGGTGTTTGAACTGGCAAGATGGCGCAATACCCAAAGCAGGGCACTGCCGGAAGAAGTCATCACGCGGGCGCCGTCAGCAGAACTGGCGGAAGGACAGAAAGATGAAAACTCGCTGCCGCCGTATCCGGTTCTGGACGCTGTTCTGCGGCTGCTTACCGACAAACAAAAAACACCGGAAGAAGCCTGCGCCGCCGGATTTGCCCCGGCAACAGTCGAACAGGTGCGCCGGCTTGTAGCGCGTTCGGCATTCAAGCGGCGGCAGATGGCTTCGGCGCTGGACATATTATAACCTGATGAAAAAAGCAAACCGCCTGCAATATCTGAGGCTTTCAAGACCGATATGCAGGCGGTATTATATCCTGTACCGGCAAAAAATGGCGGCCGGAATACATATTTATTTCAATGTATCCTTCAGCACTTTCAAAGCGTTCAGCGCATTCGGAAAGCCGACATACGGCATACACTGGATAATCGCCGCGGTAACGGTTTCCGGCGAATTTCCCGCTCTGATACTGCCGACTATATGGCTTTGCAGTGTCTGCATATTTCCCGTCGTTACAAGAATCCCTATCGCCAGAAGCTCTCTGGTTTTGACATCAAGACCGCCGCGGGTATAAATATCGCCAAAACAGAATTCCGTCAGAAAACGCGCGGCATCCTCGCCCATATTTCCGGGAAGCCCGGCCAGCGCTTCTTTTATCTCGTTGCCATATAACGGCTGTTGTATGGCAGAGCCCGCTGCAAATCTCTCCTCTTCGGCTGTTTTCCCCTGACTTTCCAGAGGAAGCTTAATTCCGCGTTCGGCAAACACTTCATTGATTACTCCGAGCGCGTTAAGGGTTTTCGGAAAACCGACAAACGGCGCACACAGATATACCGTTTCCCTCAACTCAATCGGCGTTACCCCTACATTCAGCGCCGCATTGGCATGCGCTTTCAGCTGCGGCAATGCTTGTTGAGCCGACAGGGATACAACCGTCAGCATTTCCCGGGTTTTTATATCCAGACTGCCTACGGCAAACACTTCGCCGAAAATATATTTCTGTAACATTTTCATCATTTCCGGGTCGTTTCCGGCATCGGTTAAAGCCTCGCCTTTAAACAACCGGCGGTAATTTTGTTTGCAGATTTCGGTTCGCGACATATTTTCTCCTCCCTGTTCAGTTACAGCAGCAGGCGCGGCACTAACCGAAAATAACACGGCAACTGCAACGCCCATTATCCCTTTCAGCATATTTTATCTCCTTTTTCCTGCCTTTTCGGCTACGATTTCGGCGATTTCCTTCTCGTCTTCCGGACTCAGCAATCCGTACAGGGGGATGGCAAACGGCGTAAAGTCTCCGTTATGCTTCTGCAGGAAATTGTACCGGTAGCTGATGCCGTCTTTCGGGACAAGCGTCAAAACGCGGCAGTTGCGAAAACAGCAGCGGACATCCTTTTCTTCCGTCCGGGCAATATCTTTCCACGGCAGCTTTTGGCAATAGTCAATTTTTATGCCCTCATCATCAACGACAACGGCCTTATGCTTCAAAACATATTTCCAGCCCCAGGCGAGCCAGGAAAGCAGACAGACGCCCAAAAGAACCTGCGTTTGCACCCAAAACAACAGGCATGGGCAGCGAACTCCCCAGTAGACCAGCGTTATCGTCAATGCGAGGTTTAAGATAAGCCAGGCATTGAGTTTATTAAAGCGGTAATAAAAAATTTTCTCGTTTAAGTTTTCATTTGACATTGATTGTCTCCCTATTTCTCTCGGTTAAATGCGATTCTGTTTTAAGTGTAACATTTAGAGTTTGCTCTAAGTCAAGTATTTTTTGTTGCGGATAGCGTATTTTGCGCTGCGGAATGTAATTTTTGCTCCGGATATTTATTTACTTTTCCAAACATATATTTTATGCTTGGCATTTATAAATTTCATTTTATAATAAAAAAGAGCAATTTAAACGTCTAAGGCCGGAATTATGATATACATATTCAATTATGCATCACCGTTCGGAAATATCCGCCTGACAAGCGACGGAGAATTCCTGACCAACGCGAGGACAGAATTCTGGCAGGGTCGGGCTGACAACAAAGGGCTTTGCCCGAAAGGGGAAAGCGAAACCGACGGCTCGTCCCTGCCCTGCCTGCAACAGGCGGCGAAATGGCTGGACATTTATTTCGGCGGCAATATCCCGGATTTTCTGCCGCCGCTTAAATTATACGGTTCGGATTTCCAACGGACGGTCTGGCGCCTTTTGCAGGATATTCCATACGGAACTCTGACGACATACGGTAAAATCGCTGATACAATTGCCCGCAGCAGGGGATGCGGCAAAATGTCGGCGCAAGCAGTCGGCGGAGCGGTCGGAGCCAATCCCGTCGGCATCATTATTCCCTGCCACCGCGTCATCGGCGGCAGCGGCAGCCTGACCGGATACGGCGGAGGTCTGGCATACAAGGTCAAACTGCTTGAACTTGAGGGAATTGACTGTTCAAAACTGAAAATGCCGAAACAAAGCCGCTTCCTCTGATTTCAGGCACCAGTTTTGAACCTTCCTGAAGATAATTTCGGATATATTTGATAAAGCATAAAAAAATTGCAGCCAACGGAAAAGAATTGTTGACAACCCCGAAATACATATTATAGAATAAGGGATATGTTTAATGTATTGAGGTAGTTCAAAAATAATAACCATGAGTCCTGTATACGGGTATGTTTTTAATTTATTTTTAGTTTTAGTATTAGTTTTTTGCAATGCTTTTTTCGTTGTTTCAGAATTCGCAATCGTAAAAATCCGCCGCACCAAGCTTGAGGAACTGGCGCATGCGGGGAGCAAGCGCGCTAAAATCGCCCTGAAAATCAATGAACACATGAATACTTACCTGAGCGCCATCCAGCTCGGCATTACACTCGCTTCCCTCGGTTTGGGCTGGCTTGGCGAACCTGCCGTTTCCAGGCTTTTGGAAGACCTTTTCTCAGGCTTTTTTGCCGACAACAAAATCCTGCTCCATTCTTTGAGTTTTGGTATTGCCTTTACCTTTATCACGCTGCTGCACGTTGTTTTCGGCGAACTGGTGCCGAAGTCCATGGCCATACAGGATACTGAACGCTATGCGCTGATTATTGCGCCGCCGCTGTATACGTTTAATAAGATTTTTGCTCCGTTTATCTGGGTATTTGACCACGTTACGATGTGGATTTTGAAACTGATGGGCGTCAAACAGGCGGACGAAAACGAAGACGCACATTCCGAAGAGGAAATCAAACTGATTATTGACGCCTCGCAAAAGGGCGGAGTCATTGACGATACGGAAAGCGAAATTATCCAGAACGCTATTTGCTTTTCGGAAATTTCCGCGCATGAGATTATGATCCCTCGGCAGGAAATGAAATGTATTTATCAAAACAGCAGCTACAACGAAGTCATGGAGTTCGTCAAGCAGCATAAGCACACGCGTTTTCCGCTCTGCAACGGCGATAAGGATCAGATTATCGGCATGATACACATCCGCGATTTGCTGGAATGCAAAAATTCGCCGCATAAAGACATTTTAAGCAAAATCGTACGCAACATCCTGTTTGTTCCGGAAAACAAGTCCATTTCGGAAATTCTGCACGAGATGATGAAAAAACGCATTCATCTGGCGGTTGTGGTTGACGAATACGGTGGGACAGCCGGTCTGCTGTCGATGGAAGACATTCTGGAAGAACTGGTCGGAGACATCCGGGACGAACACGATGACATCACCGAGGAACCGGTCAAGAAAATCAATGATGCAGTCTGCGAATTTGACGGGTTGTATCTGGTTGAAGACGCCTATGACTGTCTGGGGCTCCCTTACGACGATAACGAGCATGAAGAGAGCACCATGGGCGGCTATGTCTTTAATCTGCTCGGACGCGAACCGGTTGCCGGAGACAAAACCGAAGACGATTATTGCGTATATGAAGTTATGCAGGTCGACAATATGCGGATTACCCGGATAAAAACAACAGTCAAGCAGCCGCAATATGAGACGGCCAGTGCCGAATAGCGCATACAGAAAGGACGGAAAGTTTTATGAAAAAGAGCTGCCGCAAAGCGAGAATTTGGCAAACCGGACTGATATTTTGCGCGGTTTGCGCGGCAATTGCGGGAAGTGCAGAAGCCGCACAAAAGCTGGAGCGGCGGGCGAGCAACAAGATTGAAACGACGGCAACTGGGCGGGTCAGTGCAACGATTGTCGCACCGGTATCAGCCGAATCCGCAAATGATTTAACGTTCGGGATGATGGTTAAAAACAATCAGGGAAAAGTTACCGTTGACGAGGACGGCAACCGTACGACAACCGGCCCCGGACTGGCAACCAGTTCCTATTCAGCCGGTTCTGTCAAACTGAAAGGCCCAAAAGCTCAGGCGGTTACGGTGGATATTCCCGATGCGCGCATTTACAACAATGAAGACAAAAGCATTGATATCCATTCATTTACGACAGATGCCGGAAAGGGAAATATCGTCGCGCTGGACAGGCAGAACGGCGAAGCGAGGGTTGACGTCGGAGCAACACTGAACATCAAAGACAAAGAAACGCAAGGCGGAAGCAGAAACGGCGTTTATATTCTGCAAACATCTTATTAGCTTTTTTTATTAGCTTTTTTAGCGGTTAACCTTTTATCAATTAACTTTTTATCATCCCGGATAGCATCTCAAATATGTTTTGTCCGGAGCAAAATACTGCGTCAGCTTTCAATAAGGCCGGGCAATTTTTATTTAGAAAAAGAAAGGAACTGGCTTGTATTAAAGAAAAGGCAAATTACAAATTTGGTGTTGTTTTTTAACAATGGGCAGACGGTTTTAAACTCAAAATTAATTTTTTATACCTTAAAGTTGAGATGTTGATAAAATTTATTGCTATTTTTAAGGGGATAGAAATATGAAAAAGATTTATTTACTGGCAGCAGTTTCCGTGCTGACATTAGGTTATGCGGAAGTTTGGGCTGCCGAAGCTACCGGCCAAGGAAATATCAGTGCGAAGATTGTTGCACCGGTAACCGTTACGGAAGCTCAGGCATTGGATTTCGGCACCATTCTGGCTCCGACCAGTGGTACAAAGAAAGTAAAAATTTCGGCGACGGACGGTTCACGCAGTGTTGATGGCGGTGATAATGGTATATTGGTCAGCACCAATAAAGGCGAAGCCGGATTGTTTAATGTAACAGGAGCCGAAAATCAAAGTATGACAATCCAAGTATCGGATTCCGTTGAATTAACTGGTACAGGAGATTCGATGACAGTTGACAATTTTGTTACCGAGCCGGCCAGCAAACTGACTTTGAACGGAACCAGCGGGCAAATCAAAGTCGGAGCGGATTTGACAGTTAATCAGGGACAAGATGAAGGCGACTATACCGGAACTTATCAGGTAACCGTAAGCTACTAGAACAAAGCTGTATAAAAAACAGATAACTTATTATTTTGATTTATTTAAATTATATACTTTCGTTGTAGAATTTAAACGACCCCTTTAAATCAACAATAGCAATGAATATTTCTTAGGCAAGAGACTATCTCAATTTATCAACATTTATAAAGACTTATTTCAATATTCTGCCCAATCGGACATCTCGCCAAATTGCGTATAAAAAAGGGTCGTTTTTTATACGCAGGTATATATGAAATTTTATCGGGCAATTCTTTTCTTTTTAATATTTGCAGCCGAAAATACGTATGCAGATTCTGCCAGCGTAACGCAAACTGCTGACTTCGGAACTGTTATCCAGACGGCAGAAAGAACCGTTGCCAGACTGGGAACCGACGGCGTCGTTACATGGGACGGCGGCAGCGGTTCGGGTTCTGCCCGACAGGGAATTATCCGGTATGATGTAAACTGCGGCGTAACGCATGAACTCCAGATGCCTAACGGCATATCCGGCGGACAAAGCGGCGAGAATTGCGAATTTTCCTTAAATAATCTTCAGTTTAATCCGAGCAGTTTCTGGCTTGCGCCATTGGGTGTATTGGGCAACCGTTCGCAGGATATCAATGTCGGAGCAGAACTGACTATTGACGGTTATTGTAAAGCAGGAACTTATACCGGTACGATGACTGTTTCTGCAAGCACATATATGTGTGCCCCCAATGACGCCCAACTTACCTTTTCCGTTACGATTGCTGAAAAACTCGGCATTTCGGCAAAGCAAGACATAAATTTCGGAGCAATGATGTCCCCTTCCTCTGACGGAACCGTTACATTATCTTACAACGGGCAAAGGTCGGCAACGGGCGGGATTTACCTGATGAACAACGCGGACGTTTCGCAGGGAATTTTTACGATTGACGGCACGGCGGGGAGAACTGTTTATGTATCGCTGCCAAGCGAGGTTTTCATTTACAGCGGCGGAAATTCCCTTAGCGTCAACAACTTCACGGCCAGTACGGGAACACAATTTACATTAGCGTCAGATATGGCAGACATGCACATCGGCGCAACATTAAACGTACCTGCAAATGCGCCGGAAGGCGATTACAGCGGAACTTACACGGTTACGGTTTCTTATTAACAGGAGAGGTCTTTATATAATGAATACGCATATTTTCTTGAACCATTTATCGGCAACGGCAGGAAAGCTGCGGTATGCCACGATGCTGCTGTGTGCCACGGTGCTGCTGCTCTGTACGGCAGCGGGAACGGCAGACGCCAACATTTCCGTTTTTCCGTACAGCATCGACTTTGATGCCGCCTCGAGCAAACGCGTGCAAAGCGTACGGATTATCAATACGTCCAGCGAAACGCAGACTTACCGGGTCAGCTTCGTCAACTTCATACAGGACGAAAACGGCGCGCTGAAAGAAACCACAGACAAAAACGGCTTTTATGCCGACAAATATCTCAGCTGGTCGCCGCGGCAGTTTACGCTAAAACCGAATGAAGTGCAGACAATCAATATCGCCCGCAAAAGCCTGGCGCAGGCTCCGGACGGCGAATTCGTTTCACACCTTAAAATCAGCGAGGTTATGCTCGGCGCCCCGAAGCCGAAGGCCAAGCCAGGCGCAAAGTCGAACACCCTTTCCATGCAACTCAAGGCGCTGTTTGCAATTACACTGCCGGTTACAATTACCAAAGGCGACAATCTGTACAGCAAAACCGAACTTTCAAGCTACAAGCTGCTGCCGGACGGAAAACTCGAACTGGTTTTCAAACGCTTGGGCAACAAGTCGTCGCGCTTTAATATTGCCGTTGCCGACGGCAAAGACAAGGATATCGGCCGGATGAACGGCGTCAAGATATATATGTCAACCGATACGCTTAACGTTAACCTGCCTCTGGACAAGAATGCAAACATCCATAATGCAATTTTGAAACTGGAAGATGCTAAGACGAAAGAAGAAATATTCAGGCAGGCGCTGCAGCTTTAGCCCGGCTTGGCTGTTGGCGGCCGCCCTCTTCCTAAACGGCAGTGCCGCCCGAGCCGAAGACTTGACGGACTACGGCGACGAACCGCTGATTTTGGAACCGGTGGTTCAAGGGTTTAACCTGAGCGACTATGCTTACGTATATGCCAAAAACGGCAAGGAATACATTTCTTTGCCGCAGATGTCGGCGTACCTCGGCCTGAAATACAAAATCGACGGCAACATGATTACGGCACAGATGGCTGACGACGAAGACGCTACCATTATAATTGATATGGCGCAGCGAACGGTAATGGCATACGGAAGCATTTCTTCTTTTGCGGCCGACGAAATGACGGTTATTGACGGGACGGTCTTTTTTGCCGCAGACTTTTATATACGCCTGCTCAAGATGCAGATTAAAATCGATAAGCTCAATATGCAGATGGCGCTCAACCGGGAAAAGGACTTTCCGACAACGGCAAAGCTGAAAGCCGAGAAAAAACGCGGCAAGGGTTCTTATAATTTCCAACAGGACAGTTTCAGCAACTACGAATTTGACAACCGCTGGTTTGGCGAACCGGTGGTGGACATTACGCTGGGCAAAGGCTGGGGACGTTCCAATGATACGGGAAAGAGTTTTAACAGCGACGCATATTCGGTTAATCTGGCAATGATTGCCGGCGGGCTGGACGTCAACACCTATATTTACGGCGACTCATATTCCGACCGCAACCCGAGGGTCAGAATTTCCGGCAGCAGGACGTTTCTGGACGAACCCGAAAATAAGTTTAACCTTAAGACTCTGAAAGTCGGCGATATCAGCGGGCTCAGTTCTTCTTACTTTGCCGATGCCAGCTACGGACGCGGCGCGGCAGTCAGCAGCTTTAAGAATCTGGTGATGTCCGCCAACAAGACGATTGACATTACCGGCCCGCTGCTCGACGGGTGGCAGGTTGAGCTGTACTGGAACGAACAGCTGGTCGGTTACAGACAAAACGGCGTCAACGGACAGTACAACTTTCCGAATATGCCGGTTTCGTATGGCCTGAATACGTTTAAGCTGGTCTTTTACGGCCCGTACGGCGAAACACGCACCGAGTATGAACGCTACTATTCCGGTACCAGCCCGGTCAAAAAAGGCGAGTTCGGCTATACGGCGGCGGCATACCAACCGTACCGCTATCTGATAGAAGACAACGAGCCATTTGAATACGAAGGCAAAGACACGCCTATTATTGACCTTACCGGTTATTACGGCGCGACCGACAACCTGACTTTAATGGGCGGTTTTACGCAGACGCCGGATGCGGATACGGGCATTGAGACGCAGCATTTCGGCATGGCTGGCGCCCAGTATGCGATTAAGGGAAGTTCTATCCAATATAATCTGGAGAAAAACCTGGATACGCAGGAATTCGGACACCACGCGGAATGGCAGGGCGACGTTTATATCGGAACGGTTTATGCCGGTTATGACAAGTTTAACAATATTCACTCGCCGGTTTCGTTCTACGGCGACGAATATCTTGATGAACAGTTTGAAGCCAGACTGTCGGGCATGCTGCCCTGGCGGGTACCGTATTATCTGAGCTGGCGGCAGGGGACGCTTGAGAGCGACCAGACATCGTTTAACAACATGACGGCGCGATTGTCCAAACAGCTGATAAACGGACTGAACCTTACCCTTGAGGACAATTACTACGATTATGCCCATTCGGAAAAACCGTATAATACGGTACGCGGCGGCGCCTACAAATGGTGGGGAAATTTCTCTTCGGAGACATGGCTGACATACGAAACGTCGCCGGAAAGCCGGTTCACGGAATTTTCTACCCGGCTGGACTGGCGCACCGGACGCAATACATATCTTTCCGGAAAATATACGCGCAACCTGATTGAAGACATGGACTATTTCTCATTTTCCGGCGGACAGGTCTTCCCGTTCGGCGGATTGACGGCGACGCTCGAAGTTGACCGCGATTTCAACATCAGTTCATATCTGACTTATAACATCAGCTTTGCCAAGACGCCGGACAGAATGGGCATTATCACCTCGGCAAATTCCAAGCTCAGCGATACGGGCACGATGTATGTCAAACTTGCTGACGAAAGCGGCAATCCTCTTGAGGGAATCGGGCTGAATGCCAATGGGCTGGAAAAAGAAGTCTATACCGACGAAAACGGCGTGGCGGTTTTAACCGACCTGCAGACATACGAGAAAACAATTTTGAATGTTGACACGGAAACGCTGCTGGATATTGCCCTGCAGCCTAAAAACGAAGAGAAAAAGCTGGTGCTGCGGCCGGGTACCGTACGAACCGTCGCCATTCCGTTCATCCATCGCGGTGCAGTTGAAGGCAAACTTGCCAATGACGACAACATCCGTATGTTCGGCTATCAGGTTACAGCGTTTGATCACGCCGGTAAGGAACAAGGGATGACGTTTGCCGATGTGGACGGATTTTTCATTTTGGATTCCATACCATACGGCACATATAAAATCATCGTGTCAAAAGACGGGCATGAGCTGGCCGAACTGCAAGACGTCAAGATTGACGACGTATCGGTTTACATCCAAGATGAAATAAAACTTGATACCAGAGCGGCGGCGTTTTTTGCCGAAAATGACAGCGAAAAACAGCTATTGCAGCATGAAGAAGAGCATGAACGCGGCTTTAACCATCAGGAATACCGCAACAATGATTTTCCGATTGATATTCCGCAAGCCGTCAATGAACCGGGGGGAAATATGCAGCCAATCAAAATTGAAGAAATTGAGGGCGATATTTTTGCCCGCGCGGATGCTCCGGTTTTTGACTCGGTCGCATCTGTACAATCATACGCCCGATATATGAGCTTTGCCGAAACGGAAAAGGATATTTTCAATACCGGCGGAGAGGACGGCGATGCGGCTGCGGTTCTCGGCGATTTAAGCCGCAACCCGGCATTGCAGGAACTGATAAAACCATAGCTGACGCAATATGTGCTGCGGCACAGAGGTATCGGCATTATGAGTAAGCCATTCCCCAAATGCAATGCGGCGGCTGATTATTTGCAACAAAAAACCGCTTGTTGGCAAGCGGTTTTTGAATTTCAGCAACTTTTGCGACATACTGTCTGCCGGAAGGCAAACCGCCGCGCTGCCTATTCCGGCAACAGAGGGGAACGGTATGCCATATACGGATCATCCTGAGCCGAAATTATGGTGAAGCTTCCGTCTTCATTGACAACAGCCTTGTCAATCTGATTCAGTTCATATTCGCCAAACTGATTCAGATCAGCCCGCTGCGCCCCCATCAGATAAATATCTTTGACGGTTACGGTTCCCGGATTGGATGCAAAATCCAAACGAATGCGGTACACTTCATCTGACGGAATAACTATGCTGTATCTGTGGGTTCCCGCTTTTCCCGGATATTCGACCATATGCCCGGCATCAAACCAGACTTCGCGCTCTACGGTATAAAACACTTCGTAATTAAAGTCTTTTTCCGAAGTCGCCGTGAAGGTCAGCACCACATTCTGCGGTTCAACTTTTATCGCTTTTTTCTGAGGTTTCGGCGTTTCGCTCCCGGCTTTTGCGGCAACGGCACCAGAAGCTTCTTCGGATACAGCCTGGCTTTCTTTCGCAGGCTTCTGCTTTTCTTCCGGCTGTTTCCGCTGTTCGGCCGCCTTTTCAACAGCAGAGGGCTTATCCTGTTCTGCCGCCGGCGCTGTCGCCTCCGCCTTCGTTTCAGGCGCCGTTACTGTCGGAGCCGGTTCCTTTTTGCCGGAGAACGCCAGCATAAACAGCAAGACGACAACCACCAAAATTATAGCGGCGACTACCCACTGTTTCGTATTATTTTTCTCTTCCATAAAATTTTCTCCCTTTCTTAAAATAAACTAAGGAGAATTGTAAGCAATAAAATTGCTTTTTTCAACCCTTATTTTAAAGAACCTATTTTTAATGGCGACAAAATATTCTTGACATTCCTTCTACATTTTATATAATTTTGGACAAATTTAATATTTATTGTGTCATTTTTATAATATTTATGTATGAAACGATTATTTATTTTTGATGTTGACGGCGTTCTGTTAGATTTGTGGCCGGCTATGAGATCTGTATTTGCCTGTTATTATAACATGTCATTAAGTGATAAAGACTGGGACGATATTATTGATGATTTCCTTCACAATCCCCAGCCTTATCTGGAATTTGGCGAGTATTTCAGCCAATCGCAAACTTTCAAAAACCTGCTCCCGGTAAAAGGAATGCCCGAATTGGTCTTTAACTTGTCCAACCATTGTTTTGATTTAGCAATAGTCAGCTCTGCCGACCCTGCGTATATAGAACAACGCCGCCAAAACATTAAAGAGCATTACGCCGATTGTTTTGAAAAGATTATTTGTGTCGGAATGAAGCAAACAAAGGAAGAAGCTTTACGCCAAGTGGCTTCCGGGTATGACGAAGTTTTCTTTGTTGACGATAATCCCCGGCATTTGTTTGAGAGTATCGGTATTGTTACCTGCCCGATTTGGCTTGAAAACAAACATCATTTGTTTTTATGGCAGGGCATTGACAATACCTGCATCAAAAAGGCCCGAAATGCCAAAGATATTCTTGATATCGCACTGAAACATGCTTAATCTTTGAGAACAGGGCAATTTTAACGAAGCCGCGACATTTTCTGTCGCGGCTTTGCTGTATCCTAATAATAATTTTACTGCTCAAGTTTGTTTTATTTCCCCTGGCAAACCAGTTCCCAATACATTCAAACCAGCCGGCTCTTCCTGATTGCGGCGCGGACGAATTCCACGAACAGCGGATGCGGCGCAAAAGGCTTTGACTTCAGCTCGGGGTGAAACTGTACGGCAACAAACCACGGATGATCCGGGCGCTCGACAATTTCCGGAAGTTTACCGTCCGGCGAGGTTCCGGAGATAACCATACCGGCCCGCTCCAGTTGCTCTTTATACTTAATATTGACTTCATAACGGTGACGATGACGTTCGGAGATGTGTTCCGTGCCATAAACTGCCGCCGCTTTGGAACCGGGTTTCAAAACGGCTTCATACGCGCCCAGACGCATGGTTCCGCCCAAATCTCCGTCTTTATGACGTATCTGTTTCGCTCCGTCTTTATCCCATTCCGTCATCAGGCCGACAACAGCTTCGCAGTTTTCATCCAGTTCGGTCGTATTGGCGTTTTTGACGCCGAGAATATTGCGCATAGTTTCAATAACGGCCATCTGCATTCCAAAACAAATTCCCAAAAACGGAATATTCTGTTCACGCGCATATTTGACGGCGGCAATTTTCCCGGCCGTCCCGCGCAGACCAAACCCGCCGGGGACCAAAATCCCGCTGACGTCGGAAAGCAGGGCTGAGGGCTCTTCACGTTCCAAGTCTTCGGCATCAATCCATTTAATCCGCACTTTGTATTTGTTGGCAATGCCGCCGTGCGTCAGAGCTTCGCCCAAGGACTTGTATGCCTCAAGCAATTTGACATATTTGCCGACCACGGCAATTTTAACTTCTCCCTCGGGCGCCTTGAGCGTTTCAACGATTTTTTCCCACCGGCTCAAATCGGCATCGGGGCACGGCAGATTGAAATAGCGGCATACTGCTTTATCCATACCCTCTTTGGAATAAGCCAGCGGCACCTGATAAATGTTGCTGACGTCCAGTGCCGGGATAACGTTTTCCTCACGAATATTGCAAAACAGCGCAATCTTTTTGCGTTCGTTTTCCGGGATTGGCATCTGGGAACGGCACAAAAGCATATCCGGCTGAATACCATATTCCTGCAGCTGCTTGACCGAATGCTGCGTCGGTTTGGTTTTCAGCTCGCCGGCAGTCGGAATATACGGCAAAAGCGTCAGATGCAAAAACATTGTACGATTACGGCCGAGGTCGTACGCCAGCTGGCGGATGGCTTCAAGATAAGGCTGCCCTTCAATATCGCCCACCGTACCGCCGATTTCGCACAGTACAAAGTCTTCATCTTCCAAATCACTGACGATAAAATTTTTAATCTCATTGGTTACATGGGGAATGACCTGAATGGTAGATCCGAGATAATCCCCGTGGCGCTCCTTATCTATAACGCGCTGATAGATTTTACCGGTGGTCGTGCTATCGCTTTTCTTAGCTGCAACGCCCGAAAACCGCTCATAGTGCCCCAGGTCAAGATCGGCCTCGGTTCCGTCATCGGTTACGAAAACTTCACCGTGCTGAAACGGGCTCATCGTACCTGGGTCGACGTTCAGATATGGGTCAAGCTTTCTCAACCGCACTTTAAAGCCCCGGCATTGCAAAATTGAGGCAAGAGAGGCGGAGGCCAAACCTTTTCCCAGTGAAGAAACAACGCCGCCGGTGATAAAAATAAATTTGGTTTTCGGGTTTAATTCAGACATTTTTCTATCCTTTTTGGTTAAATTTTGCAGTGAAAAAGGCACCTCCCTGAAAAGGTGCCTTTATTTTCAGTCCTTATTGACGACATATCGCTATTCCGCTGCCGGAACGGACGGAGTTTCAGGTGCTGCCGCCGAAGCAGGCGCCGGTGCCGGATTTTGAGCTGTATCAGAGGCTGCCGGAGCTGTGCTCTGATTTTGCGCAGCGGCATCAGGAACGCTCGGAACCGCCGGTTCGGTCTGCACCAGAGGCGCAACATCGGTAATTGACTCCGGCTTTCTGGTTTCGCCTTTATAATACAGCGAAAGCAAAATCGAAGTAATAAAAAATACGGTTGCCAGAACTGCCGTGGTACGGGTCAGCAGGTTTCCTTTGCCGCGTGCAGACAAAAAGCTGTCCGCTCCGTTGCCCCCGCCCAGCCCGCTCAGGGCATTGCCGGAATTGCGCTGCATCAAAATCAGCACAACCAGCAGGATGGCTACCATTAAATGAATGACTAACAATACAGATCCCATTTTTATTTCCTTTATTGATTATTGTTTGCTTGCTTCGGCAATAGCCATAAAGTCCGCCACCTTGAGGCTGGCTCCGCCAATCAAACCGCCATCGACATCGGGAAGAGCCAAAAGCGCTTTGGCATTTGCCGGTTTCATGCTGCCGCCGTACAAAATGCGCATTTTGTTGGCATTGGCGCGGCCGAGCTTCTTGCTTACCGCCTTGCGGATTGCGGCATGGACTTCTTCAACATCATCGGTTGTCGGCGTACGTCCCGTCCCTATCGCCCAAACCGGCTCATAGGCAATTACCGTATTCTGCGCCGTGGAAACGTCCGGAACGGAACCGTTAATCTGCGACGTGCAGACATCTATGGCATGACCAGCATCACGCTCCGCCTCGGTTTCGCCGATACAGATAATAACTTTCAGCCCGGCATTAATCGCTGCCTCGGCTTTTTTTCTGACCAGTTCATCGCTTTCATAGTGGTCGGTACGGCGTTCGGAGTGCCCGACAATCACATACTGGCATCCGAGGTCCTTAAGCATAACCGGGCTGATGTCGCCGGTATGCGCTCCAGACGCCGCAAAATGGCAGTCCTGCGCCCCAAGCATAACCCGGGACCCTTTAATTGCCTTCTTTGCCGAAGCCAACAGGGTAAACGGAGGACAAATCAGGAATTCGCAATCTTTGCGGGCAGCCTTTTTGGCTTCCTGGGCGACGCCTTTGGCCAAAGCAACGCCGTCTTCCAAAAGACAGTTCATTTTCCAGTTGCCGGCAATTAAAGTTTTTCTCACCATGTTCTTAATCCTCATTCCATAAATTATAACTTGTTCTTTTTTAGCACAGGCTTTTTTATTTTCCAGCTAAAAAAAAAGTTGTTTACAGAAAAATTCCCCCGCCCGGAGGAAACCGCCGGATGAAGAAAAAGGCTGAATGAAAGAAAAGACCGGATAGAGGAAAAGACCGGATGAAAAAGCGCCGGTTCAAAACAAGGCGAATGCTTTCCCGCTTTGTAAAAAAAAAAACGTTGAACATATTTATATTTGCAATTGCATAAATTTTTTTGGCTTTTATAATGGGCAACAATCAGGTTATTTTTGGGATGGAAAAAAATGATAAGTAAATTAGCTAAAGCACATGAAAGTTGGGTTTTCAAAATTATTTCCGCAGCGGTAGCCGTCAGTTTTGTTTCGCTTTTCGGCGTTACGGGCTATATTGACAGTGCCAGCCAGAACCAGACCGTGGTCGATGTTGACGGCAAAAAAACGACGCAAAGCGAATTTTCCTACAGATTACAAAAAGAGCTGAACGCACTGAAAAATCTGACCAGCGACGATTTTGAACTGACCGACGATATGCGCAACGCCATTACCGAAGGCGTATTGAGACAGATTGTCGACGAGAGCGTTCTTGACCAGACCATGGCCGAAAACGATATTTATTTCCCTAAAGCCTATGTTCAGCAGATTATTTTCAGCCAGCCGGAATTTATAAATCCGGCCAACGGGCAGTTTAACCCTGAGATATTCAAACGCTACCTGTCTTCCGCCGGCCTGAGCGAAGACGAATATGTAGCCATGGTTAAGCGCCTTATGGCACGTAAAATGCTGGTTACCGATCTGGTAGAAGGTTTTGGTGTTCCCGAAGCTCTCAGCAGAGCCATCCACAAAATGGACAATCAGCGCAAGTCCTTTAAATATGTTACGGTATCGCCGGCCGACGTTCGAATTGAACGCAAAATCAGCGACGACGAAGTCAAACAGTATTTTGAAGACTTTTCGGAAAATTTTATGATTCCGGAGACAAGGGAAGCAGAGGTTCTTTTTGTTCCCAATGAAACGGTTTTGAAGAAATATGCCGCAAGCGACGAGATGGTTGCGGATTATTACAAGCAGCACGAGAAGGAATTTGACCTGCCGGAGAAAAGAGAAGTATTGCAGATGGTCTTTACCGACAAGGCGCAGGCAGAAAAGGCACTGAACGAAGTAAAAGGCGGCAAAGATTTTACTGCCGCGGCGAAAGATATGCAGGCGGAAAATGCTGACGAGCCGACATTGGGGCTGGTTGCTCAGGATGAACTGGCGGAAGATTTGGCGTACGACACTTTTGAAATGCCGTTGAACGAGCCCCGCCTGTTGCAGGTTGCCGACACATGGCAGGTTGTCAGCGTCAAACAGATTGTTCCGGCAAAAAAAATGACGTTTGAAGAAGTTAAGCCGCAGATTGAAGAGATTTTGAACAATGACAATCTGTATGATGCCCTGCGTGATGCCAGAGCTGAAATTGACGATGCCGTCAACGGCGGCAAAGATTTGGCAGAAACCGGAAAAATGTTCGGTATTGAACCGGTACGGATTTCCGGTATCAGCGAAACGGCTCCGGTTGAAAACGCCCCGGCACAGCTTAAATCTCTGACAACTTCGCTTGATTTTAACGAACTGGTCTTTTCGTACGGGCTGAACGAGATAAGCTCGGCCGAGGAATTTGACGACGGTATTGCCGCTATCAGGGTTACCGCAGTCAAAGATGCCCATCTGCCCGAGATTGATGAAGTCAAAGACAAAATCACGGCAATGTGGGAGGTTCAGGAAAAAGATGCGCTGGCTAAGGAAACTGCCGACAACATCATTGCCGATGCCGAAAACGGCGAACAGCTCGCCGATGCGGCGAAAGCACGGAATTTGGAGGTTTTCCGTTCCGAACCAATCAACCGCAATGAAACATTTGCCGGTTTGAGCGCACAGGAAATAAACGACCTGTTCGTAACAGAAGACGGCGCGGTCAAACTTTATGAACACCCGGGAAACAACTTTGTCATCGTTACCCCGTATGAAACGGTCAATTATGCCGACGAGCTGGACAAAAATGCTCTGGCGGAAGTAAAAACCCGGGCGGCGGTTTCAATGGGCTCGGATATGGCTCAAAGCGCATTGAATGCTTACGCGGAAGGCATGGATATTAAAATTGACTATAAACGCGCAGGATTTTCCGAATAATGAAAATTGTATTTATGGGAACGCCGGATTTTGCCGTTCCGGTTTTGGAAGCACTGGCGAAAGAGCATAACATCGTCGCCGTTTATACCCGGGCGCCGAAAGAAAGCGGTCGCGGCAAGAAGGTCAATAAGACGCCGGTACACCTTTTAGCAGAAGCAAAAGGCCTTGAAGTCAGAACGCCGAAGTCTCTCAGGAACGAAGACGAACAGCTGAGCCTGAAAGCACTGGGGGCGGATATGGCGATTGTCGCCGCGTATGGTTTAATTTTGCCGCAGACTGTTCTGGACATTTTTCCCAAAGGATGTATTAACGTCCATGCTTCCCTGTTGCCGCGCTGGCGCGGGGCGGCACCGATACAGCGGGCAATTGAAGCCGGAGACAAGAAAAGCGGCATTTCCATCATGCAAATGGCGGCGGCGCTTGATGCCGGCGACATTCTCAGCCAGGAAGAGGCTGTTATTACACCCGAAATGACGGGAGGCGATTTGCATGACGAATTGTCTGCGGTCGGGGCTGATTTGCTGGTCAGGACCTTGCGGCAGCTGGACAATATTGTTCCGACAAAGCAGGACGAAAGTCTGGTAACTTATGCGGAAAAGCTGGACAAAGCCGAATGCCGACTGGATTTTGCCGGAAACACGAATGCGCTGGCTGACAAAATCAGAGCGTTTTCCCCCTACCCTGCGACATATTTTACCTACAAAGGCGAACGTTTTAAGGTTTACCGGGCTCAGATATGCGACGGACAGGGCGCACCGGGAGAAATTATTGAAGGCGAAAAGGCTCTGACGATAGCCGGATGCGAAGGCAAGGCACTTTGTATCGAAAGGCTGCAACGGGAAGGCAAACAGCCGATGGAAACGGCCGAACTGCTGAAGGGCTTTCGTTTTGAAAAGGGCGTGATTTTATAATTTTTTTGCTTGATTATATAAAAATGTTGTATATACTCGGGGCAAATTTGTTGTTGTAATCCGCGGGCGTGGTGAAATTGGTAGACACGCCAGACTTAGGATCTGGTGGCTTTGCTGTGAGAGTTCGAGTCTCTCCGTCCGCACCATTTCGGGTACTGCCGAAATGGGCTTTTTGGAAGAGATAAATATAATGAAGATTAAAGAAGTAAAATCAGAAGGCTTGAGCCGCGAATATAACGTTACCGTCAGCGCTGCGGATTTCACCGCGGAAGTTGACAAGAAACTTCACGAGATTGCCAAGACGGTCAGCATGGCCGGTTTCAGAGCGGGAAAGGTTCCGTTTGCGATGGTTAAGAAAAAATACCAGGGCAACGCAATGAGCGATGCGCTGGATGAAGTTGTCCGCAACGGCGTCAACGAAGTCCTGAAAGAAAAGGAATTGCGCCCGGTATTCACGCCGGATGTCGACCTGAAGAAGTTTGAAGAAGGTAAAGACGTTGAATTCAAGGTATCCATGGACATTATGCCGACGATTGAACTAAAGGATTTCTCCGCAATCAAAATCGAAAAGCCGGTAGCAGAAGTTCCCGACGAGGAAGTTGAAAAAGCGCTGAACTATATGGCTGAGAGCCGCCGCGACACGATTAAGGTTGAAGAAGACCGCGTTACGGCCAAAGGCGATATTGCGGTTATCGATTTTGTCGGTTCCATTGACGGCGTAGAATTTCCGGGCGGCAAAGGCGAAGCTTATCCGCTGGAAATCGGTTCCAACTCCTTTATTCCGGGTTATGAAGACCAGCTTATCGGCAAGAAAGCCGGCGAAGTCGTAGAAGTAAAAGCAACTTTCCCGGAAAACTACCATGCCAAAGATCTGGCCGGCAAAGAAGCCCTGTTTGTAACGACAATCAAAGAAATCAGAGAAATCAAAAAAGCGGAAATCAATGACGAATTCGCAAAATCCATGGGCGAAGAAAACCTTGACAAGCTCAAAGAGACCGTCAAGAAGAGAATCGCACAAGATTATGAAACCGCTTCCAAGATGAAACAGAAACGTTCTCTGCTGGATGCTTTGGACAAGGCTTACAAGTTTGACGTTCCGGCCAAGCTCGTTGACATGGAGTATGAAGCGATTGTCAAGCAGTATGAAAACGCCAAGAAAAACAATCAGCTTGACGAAGACGAAAAGAAGAAAAAGGAAGAAGACCTGCTGAAAGAATACAAGGAAATCGCCGTTCGACGTGTTAAGCTCGGTCTGTTGCTGGCTGAAGTCGGCAATGACGCCAAAGTAGAAGTAACGCAGGAAGACCTCAACAAGGCGATTATGAGCGAAGCTCAGCGTTATCCGATGCAGGCAAAGGCCATTTTTGACTTTTATCTGAAGAACAAAGAAGCGGTTGAACGTCTGCGTACTTCCGTTTATGAAGAAAAGGTCATTGACTATGTCCTTTCCAAAGTCCAGACCAAAGAAAAGAAAGTTTCGGTTGAAGACTTGTATAACTTTGACGAAAAGGCAGCATAATCAGACTTTGCAAAGTCAGGTATTATGCCTGTCCGGAAAAAAGAGTCGCACTTTTGCGGCTCTTTTTCTTATGTTTGGAAAACAGTAAAGATATAAAGAAATCTTATTTTTTAGTCAGATGAAAAATATATTGACAAAAAGACAAATTTAGCTGATAATAATATCAAATATTAATCATTAAAATATAACTTTATGAAAAAATTATTATTTATGATTGCAGTTGCAATCTGTTATTTGTTTTTGGCATCATGTTCCGGTGAGCCGTCGTATGAATATAGTGAATACAACCGACTGTTGCCCACTCCTCCGCAAGAGCTCAATGTGCCGGAAGATGCATCTGAACTTAGTTCGGACTCTGTTGTTGCCACGTTAATAGCGATTGGTGGAGATGGCCGACGCCGAACAAGTTCAAGTGTGGCGTATGTGTTATTATCAAGCGGTGAGGTCTTGTTTTTTAAAAAATCAGATGTTATCCTGCCTTTTACCAAAGAGCAGGCAAAAATCTTAATGCTCGCCAAGATGAAAGGGAAAATGCTTTCGGCTGAGGATTAAAATTTAAGTTTTTGAAAAGACGTTTTGTTTGAACCCGGAAAATTTTAAGACGCTTCGTATGAGGCGTCTTTTTTAATATGTTTGTACCAGCAACAGCTTTTTTATGAACATGGGCTTTTTTTGTTGCAAAAATACAATAGTTTTGTTAGATATGTTGTTAGTTTTGCAATAAATTTTCCAAGAGGCGGCAATGTTTAACATCGGCATGGATATTCTGATTGATTCCCTATACGAAACGCTGGCGTTGTTTCCATACCTGTTTCTGACATATCTGGCGCTTGAATTTCTGGAACATAAGACATCGCGGAAAACTCTATCCTATATAAAAAAATCAGGTTCTTATGGTCCGGTTGCCGGCGGATTGCTGGGGCTGATACCACAATGCGGTTTTTCGGTCGCGGCAGCCAACCTCTATGCAACAGGCATTATTACGCTCGGCACGCTGATGGCCATTTTTCTCTCCACTTCCGACGAGATGCTGCCGATTTTGATTTCCGGCGGCGCAGGAGCGGCTTTGATTGTACAGATTTTGGGAATTAAGGTTATTTTTGCGATTGCCAGCGGTGTGCTGTTGGATATTTTCCTGCCGCAAAAATTTATCAGGCACAAACAGGAACCGGACATTGAGGCATTTTGCCAACGGGAAAAATGCAAATGCGACGACAAGGAAAACATATGGCATTCCGCATACAAGCATACTGAAAAAATCAGCATTTTCATCTTTATTTTCTCTCTTATCGTCAACGCCGTTTTTGCATTTGGCGGCAGAGAGACCGTGCAACTGCTGTTGACGGGAATGCCGATACTCAGCAAATTCATTGCGGCAGGCGTGGGGCTTATTCCCAGCTGTTATCCATCGGTATTGCTGACACAGCTGTATCTTGACAATGCGATTACATTGGGCACAATGCTGGCGGGAACGCTCAGCAATGCAGGACTGGGATATCTGGTTTTATACCGGGTTAACCCGAATCGGAAAGAGAATCTGCGCATACTCGCACTATTGTACGGTTTGGGTGTTGTATTCGGCATCGTTGCGGAAATTTTGCTTTAAACGCTCAAACGGAACCTAAAGCCTCAGGTCTCAACGAAATGTGCGGCTATCCCTGCGTATAACTTTGGCGCAGAAGGGCTATTTCTTCCTCATATCCGGGAAGTTCGTTCGGCGTTTCCAAATTAACGGGAATACCTTTGAGCGCAGAATGATTGATAAACCGAATCAGAGCGTCTTTTCCTATTGTCCCATGCCCCAGCCGCTCGTGGCGGTCTTTATGCGACGCAAACTCCGTCATACTGTCGTTTAAATGAATCGCATGCAAACGATTCAGCCCGATGACACGGTCAAATTCTTCCAATACTTCGTCCAGACGGTTGACAATATCGTAGCCGGCAGAATAGACATGGCAGGTATCCAAGCATACACCGAGACGTTCCGGCGCATTAGAGCTGGCACGGGAAATTATTTCTGCCAGTTCCTCAAAACGAGAGCCTACTTCGCTTCCTCTGCCGGACATGGTTTCCAATAATACCGTTGTATGGCGCGCTTCCGGCATTACGGCATCCAAAATCTCGACGATTTGCGGAATAGCGGCGGCAATTCCCTGCCCTACGTGTGAACCGGGATGGAAATTATACAGGTTTCCGGGAAGATTTTCCATCCGTTTCAAATCATCGGCAAAAACCTCGCCGGCAAATTCCCGAACCGATGTATCTTTTGAACAGGGATTGAGCGTATACGGCGCATGAGCCAAAATTTTGCCAAACCCGTTCTGTTTTGCCAATGCCAGAAATTCAGAAACATCGTCCGGCTTTATGTCTTTGGCAGCACCGCCGCGGGGATTGCGCAAAAAGAACTGAAACGTATTGGCATTAATTTTCAAAGCCGTTTTTCCCATTGCGGCAAAACCGGCAGCTGATGACAGATGACACCCCAAATACAACATTTTACTCTCCTTGCACAATTTCTGACCGATTTGTTTTACAATTGATTTGCAAAAGCGTCAATTTTTTTATGCAAATATTATTTTTATACATATAAGATTATTTGTATACCAATCATTTTTGCGTACAGATAATTTTTTTGCGCACAGATGAAAAAAAAGCTTGTAATCTAATTTTTTTTTGTGTAGATATATGTTCGTTGAACAACGGAACGTAGTTCAGCCTGGTAGAACGCTGCGTTCGGGTCGCAGAGGTCAGTGGTTCGAATCCACCCGTTCCGACCATATTTGGCGCCTGTTGAACAAACAGGCGCTTTTGTTATGCCTGAAGATTGCATATCAGAGCATCGCTTTTTCTTATATCTTTCCGCCCTTGAAGGCCACAGTTTCCTTTGTCTGTGTGCGTTTTTTCCACGTTAGAAACCTGTTGAATTTAAACCAACCTTTTAAATATATACCTGAGTAGACATTCAATAGCAAGAATAAGTTATTCTAATCCATTATAATTAAATAATTAATTGAAAAGACGAAAATCTTGTTGTGAATAAAAAACTGCTTATTTAAAAGGTTGGTTTTTTATAAACAAAAGGTCAGATTTATCTGCCAAAGGAGATTTTTATGGCTGTTTCACCTCAAGAAAGCAAATATTCCACCCATGTTTCCCCGGATAAACCGCTGCGTATCGTCAGGCTGGGCGGAGGGCTCGGCAATCAGATGTTTCAATATGCCTTCGGACTGGCTGCCGGTGATGTTTTGTGGGACAATACCAGCTTTTTGACCAACCATTACCGCAGTTTTGATTTGGGATTGTATAACATCAGCGGAGATTTTGCCTCAAATGAACAAATAAAAAAATGTAAAAACGAAATCAGATTTAAAAACATTCTTCCCCGTTCCATCCGCAAAAAATTTAATCTGGGAAAATTTATTTACCTGAAAACCAACCGCGTCTGCGAAAGACAGATTAACCGTTACGAGCCGGAACTTCTAAGCAAAGATGGCGACGTTTATTATGACGGAGTTTTCCAGACCGAAAAATATTTTAAACCGCTGCGAGAAAGGCTGTTGCATGATTTTACGCTGACAAAACCTCTTGATGCAGCGAATCTTGATATGCTTGCCAAAATCCGGGCTGCCGATGCCGTTGCCGTTCATATCCGTCGCGGCGACTATCTTAATCCGCGCAGCCCTTTTACTTATTTGGATAAGGATTATTTTCTGAATGCGATGGATTATATCGGGAAACGCGTTGATAAACCGCATTTCTTTATTTTTTCCAGTGATACAGACTGGGTTCGGACTAATATACAAACAGCCTATCCGCAAACTATCGTTGAAATTAATGATGAAAAACACGGCTATTTTGACTTGGAACTGATGCGGAACTGCCGCCATAACATTATCGCCAACAGCACATTTTCGTGGTGGGGAGCCTGGCTGAATACAAATCCGGACAAGATTGTCGTTGCGCCTAAGCAATGGTTCAGGCCGGACGCTGCCGAATATTCCGGTGATATCGTTCCTAACGACTGGATAAAGTTATGACTGGCTTTAATAAAGAAAAAGACCGGGAAAATGTTGAATGGAGCAATACATATTTTTGCATAAAAAACAAAGTAAGGAAAAGTAATCATGGTTAAAGTTTTTGTTTCCGGTTGTTTTGATGTTCTGCACAGCGGGCATATCCGTTTTTTCGAAGAGGCAAGCCAGTACGGCGACTTATATGTTTCCATCGGTTCAGACAAGACGGTGGAAGAACTAAAGAAACGCAAAACACTTTATAACGAAAAGGAACGCCTGTATATGGTCGGGGCTATCCGGTATGTTCATCAGGCTTTTATCGCCAAAGGAAGCGGCAAGCTCGACTTTTTGCAAGAGCTGGCAGAAATTAAGCCGGATATTTTCTTTGTCAACAGCGACGGCGACAGCCCAGAGAAACGTAAAGCCGTAGAAGATTTAGGAATACGTTATATTGTCAGCAATCGTATCCCCAAAGATTTATTGCCGGTCAGGTCAACAACTGCCATCAGGACGGTTTTAGGAAAATAAATTGGCAATGGAGGCAAAATGAAAATCAGACTAATACAAAAGGCTATTGATATTCTAAGAAACAAAAAAGCCAATGCTTATATACGTGGAAAACATACCTGTGTTGACAAATCTTCCGTTATTGATTCGCATTGTGAAATCGGCGATTATACGTCTGTCGGCAGGGACGTTGATATTACCAGAGCAAAAATAGGCAGATATTGCAGTATTGCTTCACACGTCAGAATCGGACAAGGCGAACATAATCTTGATGAGGTTTCAACCTCGACGCTCCTTTCATACCGGGGGGGGTATCACGACTTAACCCAAAAGGACTGTATTATTAAAAACGATGTTTGGATAGGCGTAAATGCAGTTATCCGGCGCGGCGTTACCGTCGGCAACGGTGCTGTGGTCGGCGCTAATTCTTTTGTCAACAAAGATGTTCCCGATTTTGCCGTTGTGGGAGGTTGTCCGGCGAGAATTATCAAATTCCGATTTGATGAAGAAACACAAAAAAGAATTATTGCGTCGGCCTATTGGGATTATGCCCCCGAAGACGCGAAAAAAATTATTGACACACTGGACATCAATCATTAAATTTTGAATATCAGCTATTAAATTTCAGATATTGTTTTAAGGTTTTCATTAAATTATTAAGGCATTATTGTTCCACTTAAAAACTATTTATTATGTCAGACGAAACATTTGAAACCAATTTGGCGAAAACAGCCGATGTCAACGAATTAAAATCGTTTCTGGAGCATACCTGGCTGTGCATTCCGGCACAAGTTGCGCTTATTGCCCGCGGAGATGAAGCTTTAATAAAGCTGTACATTTCAACTTATAATTTGTCGGAAGAGGCGCAATGTGAACTGGTCAGACTCGGAAACCGGGAACTTTTATTTTATGCCGTAGAGAAAGCTCCGATTTCAAGAAATGCCACCAGACTTTTAATCGAGAAATTCGTCGTTTGATTTTGCTCAGGCGTTCCGACTGCCTGAACGCTTTTGCATTTACCCTTAAAAAGCCCCGCGTAAAACGTATGGGGCTTTTTGAGTACAAAAAACCCGCCTGAAAACAGCGGGTTTTTTATTTTACCTATGAGCAAAGCCTTATTCGGCGTTCTTTGCTTTAGCCTGTGCAGACAAGTCGTCGGCAATACGGGCAGAACGACCGCGCAGGGCACGCAAGAAGTACAACTTGGCTCTTCTTACCTTACCGATACGAGTTACCTCAATCTTCGCAACATTCGGAGAATACAGCGGGAATACACGTTCTACGCCTTCGCCGAAAGAAATTTTGCGAACAGTGAAAGAAGAGTTCAGACCATCATTCTTACGGGCAATGCAGACGCCTTCATAAATCTGAATACGCTCGCGGTCGCCTTCCTTTACCTTGGTGTGAACCTTAAGGGTGTCGCCGGCTTTGAAGTCAGGAATGTTCTTGCCTTCAGTCAATTTGGCTACTTGCTCTTGTTCAATATTTTCTAAAATGTTCATCAGTTTTACCTTTTTATAAAATTTTTTAACTTTATACACCTAACTATTTTTAGAATCAAGATATTTCTTAAATAAGTCAGGGCGTTTGGCCTTGGTTGCGATTTCGGCCTGTTCGCGGCGCCAGTCGGCTATCTTCCGGTGATGTCCGGACAGCAGGACTTCAGGAACACTGCGCCCCTCCCATTCCGTCGGACGGGTATATTGGGGGTATTCCAAAAGAAAGTTTTCAAAACTTTCATCTTCCAGAGATGCCTCATTTCCCAGAACGCCCGGCAACAGCCTGACGACAGCATCCAACATTATCTGGGCGGCCTGTTCGCCTCCGGTCAGAATGTAATCGCCGATGCTTATCTCCTCGACGTTGTAGGCTTCAATGACGCGTTCGTCAATGCCCTCAAAACGCCCGCAGACAATCGTCAGTTCTTCTTCGCGGGAGAGCTCGTGTACCAGCTTCTGCGTCAGCGGGCGCCCTTTGGGACTCATATAGATAATCCGTCCCCGGGTATGATTGGCTTCTATTGCCCGCCCCAAAACATCGGGACGCATAATCATTCCTGCGCCGCCGCCGCACGGCGTGTCGTCCACAGACTTATGACGGTCAAACGCATAGTCGCGGATGTTGACGGCCTGCAGCTGCCACTTTTGCTCTTCCAATGCTTTTCCGGTCAAAGAGTACCCGAGAAAACCCGGAAACAATTCGGGAAAAACAGTCAGAACCGTTACATTCAGCATTCTTCGGAATCCTCTCCGTCTTCCAAGAATACCATTCCGGTTGACGCCACAATAATATAGCCTTCGTCAAGATTTATCTCCGGCACATAGCCCTTGTTAAAGGGCAACATTTCGGAACGCCCGCTCTTGAGCCGGATTTCCAAAATATCTCCGGCGCCGAAATTATAAAAACCGACAACTTCGGCAACTTCGGCCTTTTTAGCATCGAGCACTTTCATACCGACCAAATCCGCTTCGTAATAAACCTCTTCCGTTTTTAGTTCCGGGAGGACGCCGCGGGGGGCATAAAACTCGGTTCCGACAAGGTTTTCCGCCGTGGTGCGGTCATCAATCCCCTTGATTTTTATTCGGAGCAAATCTTTTGAATGTCCGGTAACTTTCAGCGAAAAACGCTTTCCGGCAGCTTTGTCTTCCAGTTCGCCATAAGCGGCAATATCTTTGTCAACAGCCGTATAGCTTTTGACCTTGACCTCACCCCTGATGCCGTGAACACCGACAATTTTGCCTAAACAAACCCTTTTTTCGCTCATCAAATTACCAATCGCAACATAAACTTAATTTATAAAGAGAAAAAGCTTAGGCTTCGGCAGACGTTTCAGCCGGAGCTTCGGCTGCTGCTGCGGCAGCGGCGGCCGCTTCAGCAGCAGCTTTTGCCTTTTCTTCTTTTTCCTTAATTCTCTCCAGAGCTTTCGCCTTCGGAGCGGACTTCTTGGGCTGGCTGTGAATTTTCGGAGCCTCGCAGATGCCCAGGTTAGCAAACAGCTTTTGCAGTCTTTCGGTCGGCTGTGCCCCTTTGGCAATCCAAGATTTTACCTTTTCAACATCCAGAACCAGTCTTTCCTGATGATCCTGCGGCAGCAGCGGATTATAAGAACCCAGCTTTTCAATAAATCTACCGTCACGAGGAGCTCTCTGATCGGCAGCTACAACGCGATAGTAAGGGTGCTTTTTCGATCCACCGCGAGAAAGTCTAATACGAACTGTCATTTTTTTCCTTTCCAGTTATTATTTGTTTCGTTCCTTCCGCTTAAAACGGAAATTTGTTGTTAAATCCGCCAAAAGGATTGTTCCCGAAGGAACCGCCCCCAAACGGACTGTTTTTGCCAAAACGGGAAGCGAGCGAGCCGAGGCCGCCCATTTTTCCCATTCTCTTCATCATAGTTGACATTTGCTCATAGGATTTAAGCAACTTGTTAACTTCATGAACTTCTACACCGGCACCGGCGGCAATTCTCTTCTTGCGCGATGCCTTGATAATATCAGGATTGCGACGTTCTCCCTTGGTCATGGAAAGGATTATCGCCTCCTGCTTTTTGACCAGCGAATCGGCATTAACCGCTTCTATCTGTTCCTTATATTTCCCCAAACCGGGCAGCATCCCCATAATGCTTGACATGGAACCGAGCTTCTGCATCTGACGGATTTGATTCAGCATATCGTCCAAATCAAACTTGCCTTTCAGCATCTTTTTAGCCATCGTTTCGGTTTCTTCGCGGTCAATATTTTCCACTGCCTTTTCTACCAGGCTGACAACATCGCCTTTGTCCAAGATGCGCCCGGCCAGACGATCAGCGTGAAATTCTTCGATATCCTCCAGTTTTTCACCGGTTCCGAGGAACTTCAGCGGCGCGCCCGATACCATTTTCATGGACAACGCGGCACCTGCGCGCGACGAACCGTCAATACGTGTCAGCACCAAACCGGTAACGCCGACTTTTTCATTAAACTCTCTGGCGACGTTGCAGGCTTCCTGACCGATAAGAGCATCAGCCACCAGAAGCGTTTCGGTCGGCTGTGCCAGCTTTTTAACCGCTGCAACCTCATTCATCAGAGTTTCATCAATCTGCAAGCGGCCGGCAGTATCCAAAATCAGGACATCATACAGTCCTTTCTTTCCGACAGACATAGCGCGGCGGGTAATTTCCAAAGGTTTTTCTCCGGCAACTACCGGCAAAACGTCTACGCCAATCTGAGCACCGAGCTGTGCCAGCTGTTCCTGCGCTGCCGGACGATAAACATCCAGCGAGGCAAGCAAAACGCGTTTATTTTTTTTGAGCTTTAAGGCTATCTTGGCTGAGGTCGTAGTCTTACCGGAACCCTGCAAACCAACCATCAGGACAACGGCAGGCGGCACCGCTTTGAAATTAAGCTCATTGTTTTCAGCACCTAATAGCGCCACCAGCTCGTCATAAACGATTTTCACAAGCTGCTGATCCGGGCGGACAGCTTTGATAACTGTTTCGCCCAAGGCCTTTTTTTTGACGCAAGCCATAAATTCCTTGACAACCGGAAGCGACACGTCAGCCTCCAGCAGGGCAAGGCGAATCTCGCGCAGCCCGTCTTCAATATCCTTCTCTTTCAGGATACCGCGGGAACCGAGCCTGGAGAAAATTCCGCTCAATTTGGTTGTCAATGCGTCAAACATTAAATTTCCTAATATTCATTACCCATTATGATAAAAAAAATTGCGCCAGTGTGCGAACCCTCGCTGACTGACGGCACTCCGTGGAGTGTTATTTTGTTATCAAAACCTACGTGGATATTAGGGAATAAATTGTAAGAGTCAAGCATTTTTTTGCGGGTTTCCGGCTTTTTCACATTTCAGACGGCACTGAACGTATTTTTGGCTTGCATATTGCAATTTATTTGTTAGTATGTGCTTGAATTTTGCTCTCCGCTTATGTTTGCGGCAAAGAAGAGTTATTTTACATATTTATCCCCGTTTACGTATGTAACGGGCAAGAGTAATTTTACAGAGAAAAACAATGCCAGAAAATACTGTCAACAAAAGAAAAACGTTTGCGATTATTTCACACCCGGACGCCGGTAAAACCACCCTGACCGAAAAGCTGCTGTTGTTCGGCGGCGCCATTCAGCAGGCCGGGGCGGTTAAAGCGCGCGGCGAAAACCGGAGAGCCCATTCCGACTGGATGAAAGTGGAACAGGAACGCGGCATTTCGGTCGCGTCGTCAGTAATGACTTTTGAATATCACAACATCACTTTTAACCTGCTGGATACACCGGGGCACGAAGACTTCTCCGAAGACACTTACCGGGTTTTGACAGCCGTGGACTCGGCGGTTATGGTCATAGACTCGGCAAAAGGCATTGAAACGCAAACGAAAAAACTGTTTGAAGTCTGTCGTCTCAGGAACATTCCGATTATTACGTTCATCAATAAAATGGACCGCGAGGGGCAAGACCCGTTCCTGCTGCTGGACGACATTGAAAAAACGCTGGCGCTCGACGTTTGCCCGGCAAGCTGGCCCATCGGCAGCGGCAAAGACTTTCTCGGCTGCTACGACCTTTTGAACGATCAGCTTATTTTGATGAACAAAACCGGCAACAAGGGACAGGTCAACAGCGTGATTGAAACCTGCAAAGGCCTGGACGATTCGAAACTTGACAAGCTTCTGCCGGCACATGCGGTTGCCAAACTGCGTGAAGATGTCATGATGGTTAAAGAACTCTGTCCGCAATTTGATTTGGAACTGTATCTTGCCGGTGCGCTGACCCCGGTTTTCTTCGGCAGTGCCATTAATAATTTCGGGGTTAAGGAAGTTTTGGAAGGCTTGCATAATTTAGCTCCCTCGCCCCGGCCGCAGCCTGCGGCAGAACGCAAGGTCTGTGCCGATGAGAAAAAGGTAACGGGATTTATTTTCAAAATCCAGGCCAATATGGATCCGAAACATCGGGACAGAATCGCATTTATGCGTTTATGCTCCGGGCACTTCAAACGCGGCATGAGCCTGACGCAGATACGCACGGGCAAACCTGTAAAAGTGCCGACGCCGGTGATGTTTCTGGCTCAAGAACGGGAACTTGCCGAAGACGCTTACGCCGGGGACATTATCGGCATTCCCAACCACGGACAGCTGCGTATCGGCGACACGCTTACCGAAGGGGAAAAACTGCATTTTACCGGCATTCCTAGTTTTGCACCGGAGCTGCTAAAATCAGTGCGTGCACTTGACCCGCTGAAATCAAAGCATTTAGGCAACGCGCTGCAGCAGATTGCCGAAGAAGGCGGCGCCAGCGTGTTTAAGCCGGTTATCGGTTCGGAATGGATTGTCGGGGTTGTCGGCGTGTTGCAGTTTGAAGTTATGGCCGACCGTATTCGTACCGAATTCAACATACCGGTTGCGTTTGAACCGACCCAGTATTATACGGCGCGCTGGATTGCCTGCGCAGACAAGAACGTTTTAGCGAAATTTATTGATACCAACCAAGCTAATATTGCACATGATCATGACGGAGAAACAGTCTTTCTGGCACGAAACGCATGGCACCTGAACAAAGCCAAAGAAGATTTCCCTCAGGTTGAACTGCGCACGACGCGTGAACAGGTTTTCTAGTTTCGAGTTTAGTTTGGACTTTGCCTGAAAAACGGATACCCCGTAACAGCTTGTGAGCCGACGGGGTATTTTTATTGAAAGGTGTATAACGGGCTTTCCGATACAATAGCACAGATTAGTTTATACCGCTTATTTATAATGTGCGGGTTGAAAATTCTGAGCAAAAACTGTTTTGGCAATTCCGTTGATGCTCGTGATTTTAGGATTGTTTATTATTTCATGCAATTCAGTCGAGCAAAACGTGCTGCGTTCATCGGCACCATCTACAAAAGCGTTTATGTTTCCTGATGCAGCGCCTATATAACGCGAAGAGGCCAGTTTCCAGATTTTGGTTATTTCCTCTCCTACCTCATCAACTCTGCCGTCCAGACCAAGGGCGATAAGCGCCCTGCCGCACGGCGTATCGTCCAACATACGGGCATCGGGCGTTGACTTTACAAAGTCTTCGGCTCTTTTTTTATTTTCCGAATCCGGCATATAGCTGACACTATATACTACAGCCCTGTCAGGCAGCGTAGATACGTCCTCCTTTTCGGCGATTTCATATGCCTTATGCAGCAGGTTTGTCATTTTTCCCTGCCGGAGAAAAGTTAAACACGGTAATTTCCGAAGGGGCGAAAATCCGCATCGGCGGCCCCCAGTATCTGGTTCCGCGGGAAACGTACATCTGAACGCCGTTTTTATTGTAAAATCCGGCCAACACCCCGTCATTGGCAATTTCCGTAAAATAATGAAACGGATAAATCTGTCCGCCGTGCGTATGCCCTGAAAGCTGCAAATCAACATTTTCTGCCGTTACCCCTTCCGCAAGTTTGGGCGTATGGGACAACATGATAACGTAGTCTTCCTTTTCCGCCTTATACAAGGCATTTTTTGCTTTTACCGGCTTTTTAAACCATTCTGCCGCATTAATATCCGGAATGCCGGCAATATAAATCCCGGTATCGCCAAGTTTTTCGCCATAATTGTTTAAAAATTCAAATCCCATCTGAGCAAATGCAAGCCCCCAGCCCATTGCACCCGAATAAAATTCGTGATTGCCCAAAACGAGATAAACATGGTCTTTGACTTTCAGCTTTTTCAATTCCTGCATCTGCTTATAAAGTTTAACAGGCGTATTGTCAACGATATCTCCGACAATGACTACGGCATCGGGATTTAAGGTATTGACGCGATTAACCAGCCGCTCTACTGTTTCAGGCGACACGTCAACATCAATATGCAAATCTGACAGCATAACGACTTTTGTTTTCTGCCGGACTTTGGGAGATGTTATGTCATATGTTTTAATTGCCGGATTTTTTTCAGCCTCGTATACGCCGTAAAAACAAAACAGCAGACAAAAAACGAATGTAATGATATTTACCTTTTGCAACAAGGGCGGATTTTTCATTTCCTCAACCGGAGCCCGGCGTATCAAATCAATAACCATCCACAACGTATCGCGGATAAAACTGATAATAAAAAGAAAAAAGACAAAGCCAAACAGGAAATACAGCCCTTTGGTCAAATAAACGAAACTTTCGGGCAAATCCGCACGGCGCAGTATAAATCCCAGAAAAGGAGCACTCCAGCCAATCAGCAAAAACAGAAAAAAGCCCAGCTTGGTATACCATCGGTAATCCCCGTACCCGACATAGGTTTTATATGTAATGGCAATTACCGCAACTGCGACAATTAAAAAAGCAAGCTCTGCTGGCATATATTTTCTCCTTATCTGCATATTTTAATAAAACAGGCTAGCCTTCCGCCGCAGCCTTTTCTGAAGTTTTGCGCGGGGCAGAGACCTTGCGCCGGACAACACGTTTGGGTTTCGCCTCCGCCGGAATTTCCGCTTTTTCAGCTGAGATTTCAACCACCTGAAAACTTTTGGCAGCAGGACTTTCCTGAGCGGGAAGGGTTTCAACATATCCGTTGGCTTCGGGCACAGGTTCGACCGGCGCGGCCGACGTTTCATTATTGCCTTCTTCCACATCTGAAACACCCTGTGCTTCGGAATTTTCAGAAAGGTTTTTCTCGTCCTGACGGTTCTGCCCGTCCTGACGTGCCTGGCGCCGCTCGTTGATATCCGTTACAATTTTGCGATAGTGTTCGGCATACTGGCGATAAATTTCCATATCGACATAATTGCCGCAGCTCTGAGCTTCTTTGGCAAGGTCGTTATAGCGGCGAATCAAGTCCAGCGCGGTACCACTTATCTTTCCGGCTATGCTTACGCTGTCAAATTTATAGTTCAATGTGTAACCGTTGTTATTGTTACCATTATTGCGAAATCTGTTATTTTGCTTTTTCATATATTCCCACAATCACGACAGAGTCTTAAACCCTGTCAATTCATTACATTCAAAAAGGAAATGGCTAACGCGCCCAACATGAAACCGCGCGTCAAATACAGAACGGATATTAGAGGCTAAAAATTATTTTTGCAACTTATTTTTTTAGTATCACACATCTGTTTATGCCGGCCAAATCCGGGATGACGGCAACTGTTTCCAGCCCCTGAGCCGAAAAAATGCGCATAATATCCTCAGCCTGCCCCATTCCGCTTTCCAACAGAATATAACCGCCCTTTTGCAAAATTAAAGGCACCAGGCCGGCAATTTCCCGATAGCAGCCGTAACCGTCTTCGCCGCCGTCCAGCGCCAAATGCGGGTCATAATCTTTTACTTCCGCATCCAGCCCGGCTATCTCGCCACGCGGGATATACGGCGGATTGGAGACTATCATGTCCCATTTTTCATTTTCGGGTTTCCACTCCGACCAACTCTGATTTACAAAAGAGCATCTGCCGGAAACGCCGAGCCTTGCGGCATTTTCCCGCGCAACGGCAAGCGCTTCCGGAGAAACATCCACCCCGGTTCCTTCTGCCAAAGGACATTCCTTAAGCAACGACAGCAGGATACATCCTGATCCGGTTCCCAAATCCAGAATCCGACACTTTTTTTCGGGATTAATTCTTTTCAACGCTTCTTCCACCAAAATTTCCGTATCCGGGCGGGGAGTCAGTACTGCATTATTTACCATAAACACCGATTTATAGAACTCGCGCTCTCCGGTTATCTTATCCAGCGGTTCATGACGGAGACGCCGCGCAAGCATTTGACGAGCCTGAGCGGCCTCTGTTGCCGTCATTTCAGGATATCCGGGTACGGCATACCGCAAAATTATGCCGGCTTCCAAACGCGGCGACGGAATTTTTGCTGCCGCCAATGCCATGACCAATTCTTCCCGCAGCGATGCCGCCTTCTTGTCTTTTTCGGCTGATGCCTTGGCCGTGTTATGCAATTGCCTGTCCATTCTCAAACTTCCGACAACGGAAATGCAGCCTTATGCCGCCATTGCCTTTTTTACTTCGGAAGAAAGCTTATCGAAAGCCTTCTTTTCAATCTGCCGCACCCGTTCACGGCTGATGTTGAAATGAGTTCCGATATCATCCAACGTGCTCGGGTTTTCGGTCAGCATCCGGTTTTTAATGATGTACTGCTCGCGTTCATCCAGTTTTTTCATACACTGAGCCAAAATTCTGGCTTTATACGCCTGCTCCTGTCGTGCCGATATTTTGGCTTCAATATTTTCCCGGCGGTCAACAATCATATCGATTTTTTCATGACCGTCTTCGTCATCGCCGACACTGACGTTCAGAGAACTGTCGCCGCCGATACGGCGGTTCATTTCGGTAACGTCCTTTTCATCAACCATCAGTTCATGTGCAATAGCCTTGACCACTTTCGGCTCAAGTTCCTTATTTTCGTATAACCCTAAGCGGGCTTTTATCCGGCTCAGGTTATAAAACAGTTTTTTCTGCGCCGCAACCGTGCCGATTTTGACCAAAGACCAAGAACGCAGGATGTAATCGTTGACCGCAGCTTTTATCCACCATATCGCATACGTTGCCAACCGAACTTTCTTATCCATATCGAATTTTTTAACCGCCTGCATCAACCCCAGATTAGCCTCGGAAATAACATCAGACATCGGCAGCCCGTAACGGCGGTAGGTCAGCGCAATCTTGGCGGCCAGGCGCAAATGCGAGGTAATCAGCTTTTGGGCGGCCAGCAAGTCGCCTTTGGTCTGAAAATCGGTTATCAGTTTCTTTTCTTCATCTTCGGTCAGCACCGGGAATCTTTTTATCTGTTCAAGATAAGCATAAATCCCGTTTTCCTCAACCACCATAGGCAGTTGGGATTTCGGTTTTATAACGATTAAATCTTTATGTTCGCTCATACTTATTCCTAACAGACTTCACTTTTCAACCGGCGTACCGTGCCTTTCAACCGCTGTACCGAGCTTTTTAACCAGCATGCCAGCGGCGGTTCGCCATATATTTTTGTGGCGGCAACGGAATTTATTTAGGGTATCCGCCCGGCAAAATCAAGCCTTTTTATAAAAGAAGGAAACATCTTCCCCTTGTGCACCCAGATTTATTAGATGCACCCTGTAGCCGTCTTCTTCCGGATACACCAGAATATAAACGTTTCCGGGATCCTTATAAGGGCTCTGATTTTTGCAGAGAAGCATATTTTCTTCTAAGATGTTTTTATTAACTTTCAGGTCAATAATAATATCCGATACGGGGCGAGCCGCCTCTGTTTTATAATTGGCAATATTTTCCCGGGAAAATTCTGCCAGATTATGGGTTATAAAATGACGCCGACGGCGAAATGCTGCATTTTTATCAGCATTTCCGGCATAAAACCCGGCAACAAAATCTTTGACCGCGCCAAGAAGCACGGCGTCTTTACAATCCGGCAGCGGCAGCAGCTTTTTTTCTACCTTGTGCGTAAAGACTTCTGCCGGCTGCCTGTCCCCTTCCTCCGCCGATGCGGCAACGGCAGCAGGGAAAGCTGCGGCACAAATACAAAAGGCAACCGTAACAATTGCAACGGATAAAACCTTTTGCGGCAACAACGGCTGCCCAGCCCGGCCAAAGATTTTCTGCATAGCTTTATCTCCCTAAGGTTAAGCCATTTTTCGGAATAAGGTCCATTCAACAGTCAGGCCTTTATCCGAATACGGCTCATCTAAAAGTTAAGCGATTTAGGCGTCCGCGGAAACGAAATAACGTCACGGATATTGGCAATACCGGTCAAAAGCATCATCATCCGTTCAAATCCCAGTCCGAACCCGGCGTGCGGCACCGAACCGTATTTGCGCGAATCCAGATACCAGGCGTAATCTTCTTCGTGCATTCCAAGTTCTTCTATCCGCTTTTTCAACAGCTCATACCGTTCTTCACGCTGCGAGCCTCCAATCAGTTCGCCAATCCTCGGAACCAAAACATCCATAGCGGCGACGGTTTTGTTATCATCGTTCATCCGCATATAGAAAGCCTTGATTTCTTTCGGATAGTCGCGGACAATTACCGGACGCTTAAAATGTTCTTCCGCCAGAAAACGCTCATGCTCGGTCTGCATATCAATCCCGTATTCCGGAGCATATTCAAATTTTTTGCCTGACTTTTGCATAATTTCGATAGCCTCGGTATAGGTAATGCGGGCAAAACTGTTGTTTTTGATATTGTTCAGCGTTTCCATCAGCGTCGGATCAACAAATTTGGCAAACAGTTCAATATCATCAGCGCATTGCTCCATAACGTCGGTTACACAAAAGCGCACCATATCCTCGGCCAAATCCATATCGTCATGAATATCGGCAAAAGCCATTTCCGGCTCAATCATCCAGAACTCTGCCGCATGGCGCGCGGTATTGGAATTTTCGGCACGGAACGTCGGACCGAACGTATAAATATCTCCCAGAGCACAGGCATACATTTCGCCGTTCAATTGTCCGGACACAGTCAAGTGCGCAGGCTTGCCGAAGAAATCCTGACTGTAATCAATTTTTCCGTCCGGCAAAAGCGGTGGATTTTTCAAATCCAACGTTGTTACCTGAAACATCTCCCCGGCGCCTTCACAGTCGGAACCGGTTATAATCGGCGTATGGACATATTTAAATCCACGCTCCTGAAAAAATTTGTGTATTGCATAAGACAAAGCCGACCGAACGCGAAAAGCGGCGCCGTATTTATTGGTGCGCGGACGCAGATGGGCAATCGTGCGCAGATATTCATCAGAGTGCTTTTTCTTTTGCAACGGAAAATCTTCCGGCGCCAGACTGTAAATTTCGATTTTATCGGCCACGACTTCGTATTTTTGGCTGCCGCCCTGAGACTCTACCAAAGCGCCGGTTACGGCAACGGACGAACCGGTAGACAAACTTTTTACTTCATTATAATTGGGGAGATTATTATGAGCAATGATTTGTAAATTTTTCAGGCAGGATCCGTCGTTTAATTCAATAAACGAAAAATCTTTGGCATCACGTCTGGTTCTGACCCAACCTTTTGCCAATACCTGCGGTTTAGTCGTGTCCGACTTCAGCAAATCAACAATTTTAGTTCTTCTTAACATTTTAAATAATTCCCCATTAGTTAAATCTTGTTTTTAAAGCAGAAAGGAGTTTAAGCCATTTTGTTTTAAATGTAAACAAATTTATGAAAAGAAAATATAATACGCGCCCTGACAAAAAATATGCCGCCGTTTTACGGGCGTTTTTTTCTAAAGCATAAAGCGCATCAGCATAATCAAATATGCATAAACAACAAATGCCGCAATCTTATACAGCAATACCGCTGCAGCGAGGGCTCCTCCAACGACAAAAAACTGTATCAGAACTGCGGCTAGAACAGCACAACCCAGTATCAGCAGCCAATAATAACGCTGTTTTGCCAGCAGCAGGGAAACAACAACGGCAGAGGCTGCCAGATACGGATTCTGCATTGCGGCAAAAACAGAAGATACTGCCCCGGTTACCGGAGAAAATTTTATAACATAGGACACCAAAATTATGGTAACGGCGGCAATAAAAATCATAAAACAAGTTTTTCGAGACATTTTTCTTTTCCTTACTTTTTGGTTTTGAATCTGGAGATTTTGGATTTGCCTGCACCGGGCGTTTCTTTGCCGGCCTGAGATTTGGCTTTACGAGCTTGCGGTGCGGATTTTTCCGGCTGAGATTTGGCCTTGCCGTTGTGCGGGGCGGATTTCCGGGGTTGAACAGAATCTTTCTGAGAATGAGGCTTTTGATAAACGTAAATTTTTTCCGGAACGCCATAAATAGAAGATTCTATCTGTTTGATTTCATGTAAATACCCAAGAGGAAACATTTCGGAAATAACAATGCAGTCCTTTTTAATTTCCTGTGCCAATTTTTTGCCCAACGGCTCGCCGGTTACTTTCAACACATAGCAGAGGATTAAGTCCATATCGGCATAGGACTGTTTCATATAATCCCCTTTGACAAAAGTGATGTTTTTCAGCCCGGCAGCTTTAATCTTTCCCATCGTCAGGGGAACGACATCCCACTCGTAGCCGGTAAACTGATGTTCGGGAAATTCTTTTGCCAACGGCAGGAGCAAAGCTCCGCTGCCGCAGCCCAAGTCGGTTACTTTTAGCGGACGCTCGGCTTTTCTCAATACTTTTCTGGCTTCTTCCAAAATGTCTTCTTTGATTTTTCCGTACGAAGATACAAACGGCCCGTATCTCCCGCAACCACAGCGGATATAAGAATATACCTGATACAAAAGATAGACAATAGCCATAAAGCCGATAATAAGCGCCAACAGGGCGAGAATTCCGTTGCAACACATAATTTTGTTCTCCGTCTTATAAAAAAGGTTGCCTGTCACGCAGGCTTGGTTTACATATAATCTAAATTGCTTAAGAAAAGATTTAAGCGACAACAGGTTAGAAAGGTATAATATAAGTAAGGATGCTTAATACGGATTAAGAAACATAAGGCTGGTCAAACATATAATACAGATTAAAAAAGTATAACGGCAAATGAGAGGAAACGGAGATTTTTATGGCAAAGACTTACAAGAGAATTTTGTTTTTAACCGGAGCGGGAATTTCCGCCGAATCCGGCCTAGCCACGTTCAGAAGCGAAAACGGGCTATGGAACAACCACCGTGTTGAAGATGTGGCAACAATTGAAGCATATTACCGTAATCAAGATTACGTCCACGATTTTTATAACAACATGAAACCTGAACTTTGGAATGCGAAGCCCAACGCCGGACATCTGGCAATTACGCGGCTGCAGCAGGAGTATCCGGGCGAGGTTCATATTATAACGCAGAACATCGACACCTTACATGAAAAAGCCAAAAGCAAAAACGTCATCCATATCCACGGGCAGATTAACCAGGCTGTCTGCATGAACTGCGGACACGTTCTGGAAACCTGGGGCGACGTTACCTCGGAAACGGTTTGCGAGGACTGCCATATTATGGGAATGATGAAGCCCAATATCGTTTTCTTCGGCGAAAATCTGCTTTATATGGATAAGGTGGAAAGGCTTTTAAGCACATCTGACCTGTTCGTGTCCGTGGGAACGTCCGGCGTGGTTTATCCGGCAGCCGGATTTGTACAGACTGCCAAGTATTATGGGGCTGATACGCTTGAATTTAATCTTGAACCGACGTCAAACAACTTCTATTTTGACAGGCATATTATGGGCAAGGCCGGCGATACGCTGCCGCAATTTGTCAGCGAACTGCTGGAGATGCCGCGGCAGGACAGTTGATGTCAAAAAGCTTTTGCATAAAAGCCGGGGAAAATATATTCTTTTCAGATATAAGTTTTAATTTACCGCAACTGTCGGCGGCATAAAACGCGTCCGGTTTTTCCGGCAGAAAGGCCTTGCCGATTTTTTTACGGACAGCAGTATTGGCCTCTTCATAGCTGATACCGTAATATTTTGTGCTGGCGCCGTTTCTTGCCAATACATTATCAGGAAGCGCGGCAAACTTCCCGCCGGCAAACAGTATTTTCAGCCAAAAATCCCAGTCTTCCGACGCTTTCAGCTCTTCGTCATACCGAATGCCGTGTTTTGCGGCAAAACTGCGGCGGTACATTACATTGGCATTGCCGAAATTATTGTATTGTATCAGCCCGGCTGCAATTTCATCATGATTTTGCGGAATGCGTGGCAACCCTGCTATCTGCCCGGCAACAGCCGCAATATCAGAATGTTGTTCAAGGTAAGAGACCTGTCCGGACATCCGTTCCGGAAAGCTCCGATCATCGTCATCCATAATCATAATATATTTTCCACGCGCCAGAGATGCCGCCCGGTTACGGGAAAAAGCAATTCCCCGGTTGCGGTCATTGCGATAATAGCGAATACGAGAATCATTATAGTGTGCGACGACTTCATCGGTATCGTCCGACGAACCGTCGTTTATGATGATAAATTCAAAATCAGAAAAAGTCTGCGACAAAATGCTCTCTATCGCCTGCGGCAGCATTTCTGCCCGCTGATAGGTAAGCATAACCACAGATACTGCCGGCGTTTTCTGCCGACGGTATCTGCTGCCGTAACATAACACGCCGAACGCGGCAATCAGAACAAAGACGATTGCTATCAGGCGCTTTTTCATATTTTACTGGGCAATAATGCGGGTCGTATTGCCAAACAAAACCAGACAACGCTGGCCGACGCCGAGCGCCTGCCCCGTTCCCTGCGTAACGCTGATTACCTGACCGTTGTCAAGCTTGACGATATATTCCAAGCCGGTCTGGGAACTCAGCCCTTTTTCTGCGGCATCACCAACAAGACCGCCAAGCAATGCGCCGCCAACCGCTCCCAGCGTATGTGCGGTGTTGCCGCCGCCGATGGTAGAACCGGCTACGCCGCCGGCAATGCCGCCGATAAGCGTTCCGGCGCCGGAATCGCTGTTTACGCCCACCTGACGCACACTTAATACCGTGCACTGGGAAACTGTTGAAACTTTTCCGGCCTGATTGGTATTATAATGGTCGGAATTGATGTTATCGGCACAGCCTGCCAGCAAAAACGGCAAGACAGCCAGCCCTATAATTTTTTTATACATACACACATCTCCTCTTTAGATAAGTTTGGTATAATGTAATCCATTATTTTCGGTTGTCAATATTTTTCGCCGCAAACAGACTGTTTCAAAGTATGCTCTATTCCAAAATACGGACTACTCCCAAATAAGGATTGTTTTACAATGCGGACTGCTTCAAAATACTGGCTGTTTCAAAATTCCGCGCCAAGTTCTTCCAAAATGCGTTTTTCGTGTTCAGGCTGATCCTGCTTGGCTTCAATGACGTCTTTGCGGATTTTCTGCGTACGCTTAAACAAATCAAACAGCTTATCTCCCTCGTCCCAGCGAATATTACGTTCAAGGGCTATTAAATCTTCAACAAAACGCTGTATCAGTTCCAAAACCGTCTGCTTGTTGGTCAAAAAGACATCGCGCCACATTGTCGGGTCAGAACCGGCAATACGCGTAAAATCGCGGAAGCCGCCGGCGGAATATTTGATAATTTCCTTATGTTCATATCCCTCCAAATCGGCAACGGTGCCGACAATGGAATATGCAATCAGCTGCGGCAGGTGCGATACGGCGGCCATAACCTTATCATGATGTGCAGGTTCCATCGTATCTACCTTCATGCCGCAATGCTCCCACATTGCCGTCAGGCGGGCAACGGCATCAGATGAAGAATTTTCATCCGGCGTCAAAATGCACCAACGCCCCTTAAACAGCGAGGCAAAACCGTTTTCGGGTCCGGACTTTTCTGTACCGGCAACAGGATGCCCTCCGACAACAACCATACCGTTGTGCCGGTTTAAATATTTTTCCATTTCGCGCAAGCTGTATTGTTTAACCGAACCGACGTCGGTAATGACTGTTCCTTTTTTCAGGAACGGTGCACTCTCCCGTGCCAATGCGCCAAATGCGCAGACCGGCGTGGCGAATACGACCAAATCGGCGCCTTTGACGGCTTCGCACAGATTACCGGCATAAATATCGGCCAAATCCAGTTCGCGGGCTTTTTGCAGATTGGCAGAATTTTTATCGTAAACAGCCAGCGTTTTAACATCGCTGTTTTGCTTAAGGCAACGGGCAAGCGAAGAACCAATCAAGCCGATGCCCAAAATTGCCGCTTTTTCAAATAGCATCCTGATTTCCTTTTATTTGCTTTGGATAAAACAACGAACCGAGGCGAACTGTAGCCAAATCCGGAACGTTTGTCAACATCTGTTTTGCCGCCAGTACCTGATTTGGATATTTTGTTGACAAACGGCACAAAAAACGTATTATATGCTTATTCCGATAAATATATGTTTTATTATTTTGAAACGGCAAAAGACTGTTTCACGAAGGAATGAGCCCAGGGAGCCAACCTCGTAAAAAAAAGTCTAAATTTATGCAATTCCAATACCGTAAAATTGTATTTCTGACCGGTGCCGGCATTTCCGCCGAATCCGGGCTATCGCTCTTCCGCGGAAAAAACGGATTGTGGAACAACCGCAATCCCGAAGAGGTGGCAACGGCGGAAGCCCTTTTGCAACGACGCAGTGACGTGCTTGACTTTTATAACGGGTTAAGGCACGACATGGCTGAAGCAAAGCCCAATGCCGCCCATTTGGCAATCAGCCGGCTACAGCAGGGCTATTCAGGAGAAGTATATATCCTGACGCAAAACATGGATACCCTGCACGAAAAGGCGGGCAGTGAAAATGTGTATCACATTCACGGACAAATTAACAAAATCCGATGCTCACATTGCCATAATATCTGGGAAACATGGAATGATATCACGCCGGATATGCCCTGCCCTTTTTGCCGCGCCGAGAAATCGCTGCGGCCGGACATTGTCTTCTTTGGCGAAGAAATAATGTTCACTTCTGTTGCGGAAGACCTGCTGCGCTGCGCCGATCTCTTTGTTGCGGTCGGAACGTCAGGAGAAATTCCTCCCGCTTCTCGTTTTGTCTGGGAAGCTTGGAAAAACGGCGCCAAAACGCTTGCTTTTAATTTGGAACCACCGGCCAACAGCGTTTGTTTTGACCGTCTGGTTTTAGGCAAGGCGGATGAAACGCTGCCGGAATTTATCAAAAATCAGTTTATGACGGTTTAATTACCGTTTATTTACCGAAATTACAAGTTCCGACACACAGGTTCAGCCATGCGGCTGAACCTGTTTTTATTAGTAGCTGACGATAACGGTATATTGACCGCTGTATTCTCCTTCGGGCGTACCGGCAGGCACATTCAACGTTGCACCGACATTCATATTCTGCCGCTCTGCCTCCAGCGGAAAAGATAATCCCGTATCCGCCGTAAAATTGCTGACGACCATACCGCCGCCGATATCTACAGATGACGGAAACGTTACATTTACCTTACGGCCGGCTATCCCCTCAAGCTGAAAAACGCCGTTGGACGCTTTTGACGAGTGTAAATGTATGTTTCCGGAACTTCGGCGACTGCCGTTATAATCTACCGTAACGGTACTGTCCGCAGCCGGAGAAACCAATGTGCCGAAATCAAGAGATTGTGTTTCACGGATGCCTATTTTTTCCTCGATAATCAACGAGACCCGAATCGGCGTATTAAAACCGCTATAGTAGCCATTTACCGTTGGATTGACATAATAGGTCGTTGAGTATGTTCCCGGTTCGCACATCCCGGTTATGCGCAGGGTCGCGCCGATATATACATCCTGTTCGGACGGACCGCCGACATACAGGTTAAACTGCTGCGGGTTATAGGTATGGTTATATATTTCAAATTTGCAGCCAATGCCTTCCTCATAGATGGAATATGTATCCGGCATTTTCACCATTACGTCCTGTTTCGTATCTTCCAAAGAATAATGTATTATTCCTGCCACTCCGTTGGAAACGCGCCCGCCTACCGCTGTAACACTGCCGTCAGGCGATAAATAAATTTCGGCATTTTCCGAAGTTTGAGTAAACTTTCCGAAACTTACATCCTGTTTTTTTACGGCATATTGTGCGGCCATACAATATGCCGGCAGCAAGATAAACAATAAAACAGTAAAATAGAACTTCTTACGCATAACGACTCACCTGCTGAAAAAAAACGGTCATTTTAATTCAGCAGTTTTATGTTACTCTGCTGCTGTGCAAAAACAATACTTTAGTCTTGCCGGGCATAAAACTTTATGTGTAGAAAATTAATGACCGTTTTTTATCACAAGTAAGAATTTATAAAAGCGAAATTTATCAAGAACTTTTTACATTCAGAAAATAAAAAACAGCCGGAATTAAATTCCGGCTGTTCTCATTCAGGTTTGGCACAATTTTATACCTTACAGCATTATTTTTGTGCCACACGGCATTTATGCATTAAAGCCAAAGCTTATGCGGACTTGCCGAGCTGAGCTGCAACTTCGGCTGCAAAGTCTTCTTCTTTCTTCTGCAGGCCTTCGCCAAGTTTGAAGCATACAAAACCGCCTAGTTTAACGTCGGTGTTGTTTTCTTTAGCAAATTCGGCAACAATGTCTTTTACCTTCTTATCCGGGTCCATAATGTATGCCTGTTCTTCCAAGACAACTTCTTCATAGTACTTGCGGATGCGGCCTTCAACCATTTTTTCAACGATGTTTGCCGGTTTGCCGGAAGCCAGAGCCTGCTCGCTGAAAATATTCTTTTCGCGTTCAACGGCTTCAGCCGGAACTTCGGCAATTGTCATCGCAATCGGGTTGGTGGCAGCAATGTGCATAGCGATGTGTTTGCCCAGTTCCTGCATTTTAGCCTTATCGGCATTGCCTTCAACAGCAACCAAAACGCCGATTTTACCAAGATTCGGACGAACGGCGTTATGAATGTAGGAGCAGACGACGCCATTGGCGGCACTCAGATAAGCGGCGCGGCGCAGATTCATATTTTCACCGATTTTAGCAATCATATCCGTCAAAATCGTTCCCATATCTTTGCCGGTTACCGGGCAGGTGAAAGCTTTCAGGCCTTCAACATCGCCCTTGACAGCCAGAGCAGCCTTGGCGGCATTTTCAACATAATCCTGAAAAATATCGTTCTTGGCAACGAAGTCGGTTTCGGAGTTTACTTCAACAACCGCACCGGCATTGCCTTCTACATATACGGATACCAGACCTTCTGCGGCGATACGGCTGGCTTTTTTGGCAGCGGAAGCCAGGCCTTTTTTGCGGAGCCAGTCAATTGCCTCTTCCATATTGCCATTGGTTTCAACCAGCGCCTTTTTGCAATCCAACATGCCGGCACCGGAGGTCTCTCTTAAACTTTTTACCAGAGCTGCGGTAATTTCTGCCATTATCATTCCCCTTGTTTGATGTTCTAAATACGATAGTCCGGCGGCAGCCCGAAAGCCGCCGCCTGCTTTTTTTACACTACTTAATATAATTAAGCGTTTTCTACATTTTCAACGAATGCTTCGTCAGCCGCTGCATTTACGGCATCGTCAACTTTAACGCCCTGAGCAGCGATTTCCGCCTGCATACCGTCCAGAATTGCAGACGAAACGAGTTCGCAATACAGCTGGATGGCACGAATGGCATCGTCATTGCCCGGAACCGGGTAATCAACGTCATTCGGGTTTGCATTCGTATCGGTGATGCCGATTACCGGGATACCCAGCTTTCTGGCTTCTTTAATCGCCAAAGCTTCTTTCGGCGTATCGATAACGAACAGCAAATCAGGCTGACCGCCCATATTTTTGATACCATCCAAAGAAAGAGCCAACTTTTCCTGTTCTTTCTTGATGTTCTGCATTTCTTTCTTGGTATATCCGTCATAGGCGTTCTTTTCTTCCATTTCGTTTAATTTAACGAGACGGTTGATAGACTTGTTAACAGTTTTCCAGTTGGTGAGCATACCACCGAGCCAACGGTAGTTAACATAGTACTGTCCGCATCTTTCAGCGCTTTCCTTAACGATATCCTGAGCCTGGCGCTTGGTTGCAACAAACAGAACCTTGCCGCCTTTGGCCGCTACGTCGCGGGCAACTGCCAGCGCTGTGTAAAGCATCGGGTAAGTTTTCTGCAGGTCGATGATGTGAACGTTGTCTTTTTTGCCGTAAATATACGGAGCCATCTGCGGATTCCAACGACGGGCGTGGTGTCCGAAGTGTACGCCGGCTTCAACGAGCTGACGCAATGTAAAAGTAGGAAGTGTCATTTTTATTTTTCCTTATTTTCCGGTTAAACCTCCGCAGGATTTCGGCCTAAATCGCTTTAAGCACCGGAGCGTGAAGCCTGTCCTTTTCATCCGGGCAGACCGACGCCATTCCTGCGTGTGAATTACAAAAAACGGCGGGATTGCCGTTTTCGTTTATATTTATAAGGATAAAAGATTTAATTTGCAAGACTTTTTTTGTCATTCGGGCAAAAAAAAGCCGTATTTTCCGCCCCTTTATGCAAAGGAGGGAAAATACGGGTTCACAAGGTTCGAACACCGGCCGTCCGGGAGGTATCCGCACACGGGCAGAACACGCTTTTTTATGCCTTATTCGCGTTCGTATGAAGCGATAAAGTCATAAATCTTGGCCTGAGTTTCGCCGTGGAGCAGCGCCAAAGACAAAATCTGCCGCAAATCGCGGCGGCGCGGGTGTTCCAAATCGGCACCGGCCAAAGCCAGAGCAATGAGCGAATCGGCAACTTGCACGGAAACAACCGCATATTCCATTCCCAGCAGTTTATCCAGCAAATCCGGACGAATTGAGAACAGAGCATCAATTGCTTCGGCATCTTGCGACAGCGCCAGAATATCCAGCGCGGCTCTCACCAGATCCTCCCGTTTACCGTAATAGGAAGACAAACCGAGCAGAATTTGAACAATACGCGGCAAATCCGGCAACTGCATCAGAGGCTTACCCGGAGCTATCCACAGACAGCGCTTTTCCGGCAGTCCAAGTCCGTCAGAACTGCGCTTAAACAAGAGTACGACACGTTCTTCCGAATGCGGCGTTTCCGTAATGACATACTCTTCTTCCGCACGGTAATAAGTAATCACGTCGCCGGAGCGCAAAGAAGAAAGCCGTTCGTCTACGGGAACTTTCAACGTCTCCTTCTGACCGTGAAAAAACTGTTCGGTTAACTGCTCCACCTGTAAGATGTGGAAATTTTCTGCGGTATCAATCTGATTAATACGGGCAGTGAATGGTCCTTTTGACATAACTATATATTAAAAATTAAAAATACGGTTTCTTTTAACATTGTTTTTGACAGAATGCAAGTTTTTTGTTTATTTTTTTAATTTCGCTTTTTCTGCCTGAGCCAAATATGTTCCCTAAGGCGGCAAAAAGGCTTTTTCTGTTTAAGAATTGGAGATTTTTCTTGTGTTTTTCCTTTTGTTTCTATATGTTTTGGCGAGATGATTACGAAAATAACGACCGGAGGCTGCTTCCGGGCAAAGAAAAAACATCAGAGGAAAGCATGAGCGATTTGTTTGAAAATTCCGCAACTGCCGCCAAAGAAGAATATTCGGCGCGCGATATTGAAGTTCTGGAAGGACTTGATCCGGTACGACACCGCCCCGGCATGTATATCGGCGGAACGGACGAACAGGCGCTGCACCATCTGGTAGCGGAAATCCTTGACAACTCCATGGACGAGGCCGTTGCCGGCTATGCGAACCGGATTGACATCGCCGTCAATGCCGACCTGTCGGTAACTATTACCGACAACGGCCGCGGCATTCCGGTAGACGACCATCCGAAGTATCCGGGGAAATCCGCTTTGGAAGTCATTTTGACCACCCTTCATTCAGGCGGCAAATTCGGCGGAAACGCTTATAAAGTTTCCGGCGGCCTGCACGGCGTCGGTTCGTCGGTTGTCAATGCCCTGTCAAAAAAGCTGGTGGTGGAAGTGGCTCGCGACAAGAAACTTTACCGTCAGGAATATTCGTGCGGAAAGCCGGTTACACCGCTGATTTTGGTCGGAAACGCTCCTAACCGCCGCGGTACCAGCATTACCTTTTTGCCTGACGAGGAGATTTTCGGTACGGACAATAAATTTGTTCCGGCGAAAATTTACCGCATGGCACGCTCAAAGGCTTTTCTGTTCAAGGGAATTAAAATATTCTGGAAATGCGCTCCGGAAGTTTTGACTGCCGGCGATGATATCCCGACCGAAACCGAATTCAATTTTCCGAACGGACTGCTGGACTTTTTGAATTATCAAATCGGCACCCGGCTGACAATCAACCGGACGCCCTTTTCCGGCGAGGCCGAGCTGGCCGGCGACGAAGGCAAGGTTGAATGGGCAATTACCTGGCCAGACGACGAAAAAGGCTTTTGCAATTCCTACTGCAACACGGTCATTACACCGCAAGGCGGAACGCATGAACAAGGGTTTCGTACAGCGTTGCTCAAAAGCCTGAAAGAATATGCGGATATGGCCAACATTAAAAAGGCAGCAGGCATTACGGCGGAAGACTTTTTGAGCGATGCGGCGATTATGCTGTCGGTATTTATCCGCGACCCGCAATTTCAGGGGCAAACAAAAGACAAGCTGACCTCGACCAAAGCAGCCGGTTTGGTTGAAAAAGCTGTTAAAGATTCATTTGACCACTGGCTCTCTTCTGACAAGGAAAATGCCAGCGCCTTGATTGAATATGTCATCAGCCGCGCCGAACTGCGCAAAAAAAGAAAAGAAGAAAAAGTGCAAAACCGCAAATCGCCGACAAAGAAACTGCGTCTGCCGGGAAAACTGGCAGACTGCTCCAAAGCAGCAGCCGAGGATACGGAAATATTTATTGTCGAGGGCGACTCTGCAGGGGGATCCGCCAAGCAGGGACGCGACCGTATGACGCAGGCGATTTTGCCGTTGCGCGGGAAAATCCTGAACGTTGCCAGTGCCAGTCTGGACAAGATTACGCAAAATCAGGAAATCAAAGATATGATTGAAGCGCTGGGCTGCGGCACCAAAGACAATTACAAAGAGGAAAACCTGCGTTACGAGAAAATTATCATCATGACCGATGCGGACGTGGACGGCGCACACATTACCTCGCTTCTGATGACGTTTTTCTACCAATATATGCCGAAACTGATTGAAAACGGGCATTTGTTTATTGCGACGCCACCGCTGTATAAAATCGTTTTCGGCGGTAAGAATTACTACGCACTGGACGATGAGGAGAAAGACAAAATCCTCAGTAAGGCAAAGGCCAACCAAAAACCGGATATCAGCCGTTTTAAAGGCTTGGGCGAGATGAGCGCGTTACAATTAAAAGAAACGACAATGGATAAGAATAACCGCGTTTTGCTGCGGGTCGTTATTCCGACTGCCAATACCGAGGAAGCACGCGACGAAGCGTTTGAAACGCGGCGGCAGGTTGAGAGGCTGATGGGAAAAGATCCGGAGCAGCGATTCAAATTCATTATAGAAAGGGCAAAATTCGCCGAGGATTTGGATATTTAACATTCTGTTGCACGCCGGGTTGACTGAAGGAAAATACAAAACAAGAGGGATGTATAAAGCTATCAAGCAGTACTGTTCTGTTTTGTACCGTACAGTACTGACGGCAAGGTTAAAACTGTCTTCCGTGTTTTGGGATTTGCCGGAGATACGACAGCTTAACCATCCAGCTCAATTCTGCAAGTTTGGTGATGCCAGATGAAACTTTTGAGCTTTTGCTGATTTGTAAAAACGCAGCGCGTATGCAACTGCCAACCTTTCAGATACGCACGGGAAAAAGCGGCATATTGTTTCGACGTATCGCAAGCAAGAGTTTTGACGGTAGGCAGAGCTTTCGCAGAAGCATCGTTTTGGCATAATGAGTTCAAAACGGCATTTTTCAGAATATTATTGGCAAAAAGCTGTAATTCCTGTGCACCTTTACTCATATTCGACGCTTTTTTGAACCCCAGAAACTCATGTTCTCCCAATACCTTTTCCTTTTGGGTGTTTCCTTTATCTCTTTGGAGATTTTCTTTATCATTTTCGGCGTTTTCTTTATCATCGGGGTTGTGGCGGCGTTTGGCTGCGGCAAAAAAGAAAATTTCGGGATCAAACTTTTCTAAAACAATAACTTTCGGGGGATTTCCCTCTATGCCGCTTTTGTCAACTTTCGTACACATCAAGACGTTGCCACCGCGTTCCGGCAACCGAAGCATTCCAAAATCCAACGCTTTCATTTGCAGGTATTCTTTAAACCTCGTCTGATATTTATTATGTTCATCGGCAGCCGATTCAATGGAAACAAACAATGATTCAGCCATTCTTACCGGGCAATCAGGCGCATAATTCAACACCATCAGCTGGCGGACAACCTTTTTTCGTTCAGCGGGCAGATATCCCAGTTCCGCCATTTTCTGCAGCATCATCTGTTCCAAACGCAGGGCGACATACGCTCCGTGGCAGTGCGCCACAATGTTCAAACGGCGAATATTCCGTGCTGCCTGTTCCGCCGGCAAGCGCTCTTTTCCGCCGTTTCGGGATATCCGCGGCAAAAACGCCTGTTCAAAAATATCTTTTATATAACAGGGATTTAAGATTTCTTCTCTCTGTTCTTTTGCCATCATATCCAGAGAATACTTTTCCTGCCAATATTCATGATAAAGTTTTTCCCGCGCCAGCCGCTCATTATGAAAACGCCCGATGTAACAAACGGCGACACAAACTCTGACATTCTTCCCGGACAATTCCGGATGCGTTTTTATGAAATCGTCTGTCTTTTTCAAATATCCGTTATACCCGCGAAGATGCACGCCGCGCCCGCCGGCACCGCCGAGAACCAATACCATAGTTTCTTCGGAACTGACATTTTCGGCCGTATTTATGCAGTAAGGCGCCACAGCCGACTTGTCAACCCGCTCTGCAAGCAAAGCAAAACTCTTGCCCTGCCGTTCTTTTATTTTTTGCCTGACGGCTGCCAGAATGCTCATCTTTTACCCTTTTTATTTTTTAGACAAATACAACTAAATTATTTTCTTTTATTTGTCAATTTTTATTTTAAATACGAAAAAAGGCCGTCAAAGACGACCTTTTGAGAAGAATACAGCCTGCACTGATATTGCACAGGGGTATTATTTACGGCATATACGGCATTCCATTTGGTTCTCCGTCAAAGCCCAGGTTATCATCATAAGATGAAGACCCGTAATCATCGGTTCCGGAACTCTTGCCGTCACTTTCGGGAAGATGTTCCACAACCTTGGCCATGCCAAACAATCCTAAGGCACAGCCTCCATAATAAATAAGCAACGTTGTCAACATAGCTTAATAATTTTTTAGTGAGACATCATAATTGTTTTAACGGTTTTAACGTAAGCAATGATGTCTGAAAAGTCAAGGATATAATTGATTTATCGACTGTTATTATCGGTACGGGCGGTTTGGGCCGGCGAACGCCAAATCAGTCATAAGCCCGATACCGGCGCTGTTTATAGTCAAAGTCGCATTTTAACCGGCTGTATTCGGGCTTTAAGATATAGAGGACGTCGGAATTGTCAAAACGCTTATAATACTTGCTGACAAGTTCCATATCCGGACGATGGACATAAATATCAATCCCTCGTTCGGAAGCATATTTGCTGCGGTACGGTGCGGCGGAGATGATTTTGGGCTTATAGGTCAGGATAACCCGATTAATATCCATCAGAGGACGAATGCCGACCTCGGCGCCGATAACGTCCAGCTGCCCCAGCAAATTCCAGTAGTAATGCGGATCACGGTTATAAAGATTATACAGCGTTCCGTCGCCATTCAGGACATAATCACACGGCGTAATATAGCGCAGGATTTTTTTGTTCAGAGGTTCATAAAAACGCCCAGCCCGGCTGCCGATATTGCCATTGTAGACAGCAGGTTTATACATACAAAACGCCAGAGCCGCCAAAAGAACGTATATCAGGGCAAAGCAGCGCTTAAAAATTTTTTCTTCCAAAAAAACCGCGGACAAAAGGGCGGCAAGATACAGCAACTGGTAAAAATAATACGCAAATGCCGAAAAATAGAACAAGCGCTGACACAGTTCCGCAACAAACAGCACTGCCAGTATTTTAAAATAAAGGTTTGCCCCGCGCCAGCAAAACAGCACCGCCAAACCGGCTCCAGCCAGCAACAGCCGCAATTCCGTCCAGAATTCCCCGATCCGGCGGCCGGCAAAAAGTTCGGGAATATGCAGATTAAACGTAAAGTTGGATTGATACCAGACCGACAAAATATCATGATGCCAGAGCCAGACGGCAAACAGCAGGCTCAGCCCGAACGGCAGAAGCAGCGCATACAGCATATCGCGCCAGAGAATCCGGCTGCGGCATAGCAGGTACAGCGTAACGGCAGCCAGCAAAAACAATGTGAAAATAATTTTCTGCAAAAACATAAACGATGCCCAAAACAGCAGCATGGACAGGCTCAACGACCAGAGTTTCTTCTCCTGCAAATAGCCGAAATAATAATACAGTCCGGCAAAAAACGCAGCCACCATAAAATTGTCGGGACGAAAGTTGACAACCGACACCAGCACATAGGGCGTAAAGGCAATCGCGGCGGCAATCACTCCCCCTCTTTTGCCGGTTAAGAAACGCGAAGCAATCAGATACAGATAATAATAGGTCAGAAACGATGCCAGTATTGCCGCCGTAACGACAGACGACGTAATCACATTATCATCCAAGCCGTACGCATGCAACCCGACAAACGGAGCGAACAAATACCACAAGAGAGGGTTATGGTGCTGAAAGAAATCCTTATAAGGAACAAATTCCGCATATACGAGCCACGAGGAATGGATATGTTCAAGCGTATCACCACCCAGCGTCGTCGTAAACCAGGCGATGTACAGGCAGTATCCCAAACCGGCAGCCAAATGTGCCAAGAGGAAAAAAAGCGGAAACTTTTGATAAACGGCATTCAAATATGACACGGCTTTCTCCTCTCAGATGCCAGACCGGACGAGGCCGGCTCATGGAACATATATTGTCTGTTTAAACACATTTTCCATAAAAAACAAGGAAATAAAGCTCAGCACAAACGCGATAACCGGAGAAGCTACCCAACCCGACACAACGCGCAGCACCAAACTCCATTTTATCCCTTTCCCCCCTTTCACCAAACCGATGCCGACAATCGCGCCGATGACAGCCTGCGTACTGGAAACGGGTACCGCCGGCAGCGGCGGCAGATTAAGTGAAATCAGAAAATGCTCCAATGTTTCGGATGAAAAAAGGATTAAAACCAGCGACTGCGACAAAATGACAATCCACGCGACCATCGGCGAGAAAGACAAGACGTTTTTGCCGACGGTCTTAATCGCTTTCTGCGAATAAGTAAACACGCCGACGCACGCGGCGACAGCGCCAAGCAAAAACAATACCTGTATGCCGCTCAGGGTATACATTCTCCCGATTTTCAGCGGTTCAAAAACATTGGAATCGATAAAAACGCCGACAACGTTTGCCATATTGTTCGCCCCCAGCGCAAAACCGCCCAGAGCCGTCGTCAGAACCATACCGGCGCGCACGGCCATATCCTGCCATAAAATATGGACTTTGCTGTGGTGGAGGATTTTTTTGACGCAGATATACAACAGTACCGCTATTGCGCCGGAAATAACGGGACAAAGAATCCATGATGCGCAAATATTTGCCAAAGTATCCGTATCCGTCGGCTTATGGTTATACACGTTCCAGCCGATAATCCCGCCGACAATTGCCTGCGAAATTGAGACGCTGATGCCGGACTTCAGCATCATCAAAACGGCCAGCGCCGAAGACAGCGACACCGTAAACGCGGCCGGGAGCGTATTGACTTCGCCAAGCGCATTCAGAGTTTCCGCCGTATTCTGCCCGCTTACGACTGCACCTAAGACCAAAAAAATACAGGCGATAACTGCGGCCGTCGTAAAACGCAGCATTTTGGTTCCAACGGCAGTACCGAAAATATTTGACGCATCGTTAGCTCCCAGGGACCACCCCAGAAAAAGCCCGCTGGACAGGAAAAACAGATATTCGAACATCGCTTAAATTTCCCGTTTAATTGCAAAAATCAGCAACGCATCGATGCAGTCTTCCGCCAAATCGGCAATATCGGCAACTTCTTCGATGAAATTATTAATCTGCATTTTATGCGCAAGCTTCAACTCGGAATCAAACACGGCTTTGCGAAGTTTGGCGGCCGTTTTGTCGCTCTGATGTTCCAGCAGGTAGACCTTTTGGGAATAATCGCGCAGCGTTACCAAATCACGGAAAAACGCCCGGGAGGCTATCGCCATATTCTCGGCGCAGTCCGCAACCTGACGAACCAGCTCCTGCAGCTGCTTATGGTATATTTCCGGAATATCCGGCTGCTCAATGTAAAACTTGTGCGCGACCTCGTCAAAAAGGTTAACAACCCGGTCGAGGTTTTCAACAAGCTGGAGAATATTGCCGCGCAAGTCCGGTATCAGATTCTGTTCGTACAGCTTGCTCTCAATTTCTCGGCGCAGCGTATCCGAATCGTGCTCAATAATTTTTATCTTTTTGCTGGTCCGGCGATAAGTTTCGCTGCGGCGCTCCTTAAGATAAATATCGACTGCCTCTTTAAAAACCATTGTCATTTCAATTATCTTGTCATGCAAGCTGTCTATATTATGCTCTAAATCGCGGGTGCGCGCAAATAATGATATTTTAACGTTAAACATTATTTCTCCCTGTTAACAAAATTCTTTTCCCGGCTTGTAGAATCACCTTCCCGGCTTATAGAATCGCCGCAGACGTTTTTTCTCTTGCGGACATTTGATTTTAAACGGGGGCGGTTTGTCAACATATTTTTATTTTGGGCTTGCATTTATTTTTTTAATTCATTAGTTTTTAGTGGTTATATAACATTAATTTAAGGATGGGAAATATGCAAAAAGATAATATTATCACCGTTTTGGTTTCGGTTATCGCAAGCGTTGTCGTTTCCGTAGCCCTGTGTTCTTCGGTATGCGGTTCTAAAGCTCCGGCTTCCGCGCCGGCAGCCGGGCAGGATATGAATCAGGCAATTGAAGACTACCTGATGAATAATCCGGGAAAAGTCCGCGAGGCTTTGGAACTGGCTGCACAGCAGGAACAGATTGAAGCGCAGAAGCGGATTGCCGAACTCTACAAGGCAAACTGGAAAGATTTGAGCAGCTACGAAGGCTCTCCGTTCGTCGGGCCGAAAGATGCCAAGGTTACGATTGTCGAATTCTTTGACTTCAACTGCGGATACTGCAAACGTCTGGCTCCCGAACTGATGAAAGTCATCAAGGCCAACCCGAAAGTCAAGGTTGTTTTCAAGCCGGTTACGTTCCTCGGTTCCATGCCTGCGGCCAAAGCGGCCATGGCTGCCAACAAACAGGGCAAATTCCTCGAAGTTTACGAAGCTCTGCTGACACATAACGGACAGGTTACGACCGCCGTTATTGAAGATATCATCAAGAAAGCAGGTCTGGACGTTGAGAAAACGAAAAAGCTGATGGAAAGCGATGAAATTGCCAAAGAAATTTCCGCAATTGCCGGACTTTCTCAAAAGGTACAAATCCGCGGCGTTCCGACGTTGATTATGAACGGCGAAGCTCTGCAGGCGATTGATGCCGACACAATTCAGAATGCCATTAATAATGTTAAGTAATTTCTGAAATTGTATAATCAGGAAAGCCTGCCGCAACGGCAGGCTTTTTTTGTATCCGAACGCATCTAACGATGGAAATTCCAACGACAACTTTCCTGACGACGGCTTTCTTGACGACGACTTTCCTTACGGCAGTTTTGGGAAAAACCCTGTCTGGAGCTGGGAGTTTGTTACAGTCTCCGGCGGACTTGCAGCAATTATGGCTCTGCGTCAGCAAAAAAAATTATGCAGACGTCAGCAAAAAGCTGTTGCATAATCGTTTCAAATTGTTAGATTGAGATTACAGTATGTTAATTTTGAGGGGATAATGGTGATGAAAACATTACTTAAAGCACTGGCTGTCATTATATTGGCGGCGCTGGGCACGGGGGGCATCCTTTATCTGGACGGCAAATGCCCGCAGAAACAGGCAAAATTTCAAGAACAACTTAACGAGGCAATTGCCGGCTATATCAAAAATAATCCGCAGCCGATTTTGGAGAGTTTGGCAAAAAGCGAAAATTTCGGCAATGTTATCAAAAGCTTTTCCAATGTCAGCGATGAAGAAATAAACGATAAGATACAGACTTTTCTGGCTAACAATCCGTCTGTCCTTGAAGATTATATCCGCAGTAATACGGCATTTATCGCAGAGACGGTAACAAGCAGCGATACCTTTAAAAACGCTGCGTACAATTCCGGCGCGGCCGGAAACAATACAGCGGCAAGCAACAACGAGAGCGCAGATATGCAGGATACCGCCGCAGCACAAGATACGGCCGCAACCAATCCTGACCAGAAATTTCTTGACCATTGGGAAGAAATGAGAAACAGTGCCGTTGCGCCGTATGCCGGGCCGAAAGACGCCAAAGTTGCCGTCGTCGAATTTTTTGATTTTGCCTGCGGACACTGTAAAGCTCTGGCACCGGTTATGGCTCAGCTGATAAAAAACAATCCCGACGTCAAATTCGTTTTTAATCCGCTGTTCTTCATGAGCGAACATTCGCCTTATGCAGCGAAGGCGGCGATAGCGGCGTTTGAGAAAGGAAAATTCGTTGAAGTTTATGAAGGCATTATGACCCTGCCGGAAATGAACGAAGAAACGATTAACCAGATTTTGAGAGACGAAGAACTTGATGTTGACGAAATCAAAAAACTGTCGGAAGAGAAAAAAATCCGCCGCGGCGTTCAGGATATTGACGCTTTGTCGCAGGTTTTGGGAATTAACGGCGTTCCGATGCTGCTGATTAACGGAGAACCTTTTTACGGCAGGAGTTTGGAAGATTTGCAAAATAAAATCAACAGCTATAAATAGCGGCCGAACTTACAAAAGACAGGCAGACAAAATCCCCGCACCTATATGCGCGGGGATTTTGCTTTAAACGAAAAAGCAATTGGCAGCATTCTCTCATAATCTGAACTCTTTGCCATTGCCAATTCCAACTACTCCATTTTGAAACCCAATACTGGTAATCCTGCCTTCATATTTCTTTTCCAGCGTTTTGGTTTCGGGATTAAAACGAAGTATTCTCCCATACATCGGAACGCCGCAATCCAGTTCCACAATATTACCGTTTCTTATCGGAATAAAGCTTTCACCCCGATAAAATTCCCGATATCTGCCATCTTTTTCCGCCAGCAAAACAACCGTTTCAATGCCTGAACGAAACATTACGGCCGGCGCTTGGGCAAAAAGAAAATGCGGCAACTGTTTTTCTTCCGCATACAAGCCGATTAAGTCATAAGTTCCGCCTTTTTTCAGAAGCAGATAGCCATATGGCTTTTTGCAGGCTTCCGGATACATACGCTGTTCACGAAAACTTTTATCGGGAACGATACATTCTCCGGCCGCCAGCGGAAAATACATATCTCCGCAGACGTACATCTCTGCCGAAAATTCCTTATACGAGTTTCTTTGCAACACGCGCAAGCGTTTCGGGCTTTCACCCTCTTCAGAAGCAAGAAAGACCGTTTTTTCCAAACGTTCCCCCAAGTTTCTTATTTCTATCCCGCTTACAGACTCTGCAACTTGATACCATTGAGAATCGTCTATCCGACGGTAAATGAAACAATTATTTTCCTTCCGAAACATCTTATATTCGTATTCCGCGGCATCGATATGTACAACATCCCCCGGAACCTTTATACAGATATCGAAAAACATCCGCTTTTGGGCATTTTCCGTTTCATACACATAAACTTTACAAAGTTCCCCGCCGTAAAACATAAAAAAACAGTCATCGGCGCAACAAAGTTCAGCCAATATTCCAAAGAAATACAAGCCGACAAGAATACAGCAGATACAGATTATTCCGGCTGTTTTTACAGCAAGCACGCTCATAAAAACAGCAAGCGCAATTCCGGCAGCAGCAGCAACAAGCAATACGTCCCATTTACGAATCCTTTTCCAAGCGGAAGGAGCCGCCAAACGCGACCATCTCCAAGATAATACTTTTTCCATAAAACAATAATTTAAGTGATACAATAATTATTTATTGTCAAAAAACATATCATCTTTTATCTTTTTGTCAATATTTTATTGTGTAGCCGATGAAGGCTTACCGACGAAGGAACGCTGCCTATAAGGAATTGCCATCGGGGAAGCGGACTGACGAGAAGGTTTCATACCGCCGGCTTTTGTTTGTAAACATCAGCCGTTTTCGGCTGATGCCGTCAATTCAAGCCATTCTTCTTCCGCCGCGGCAATTTGTGCTTCCAGGTCATGCAGCCTTATCTGCAACTCGCCGACCTCTTTGCCGGAAACGGCGGCAAATTTTTGCAGGATTTCTCCTTTCTCCCGTTCCAGGCGGGCTATATTCTGTTCTATTTCCCGCAAAGCGGCGCGAATTTTACGATCCGGACGGATGCTTTTCGGCATCTGAACCGGTTTGGGTTCAGGTTTCGATGCAACGGGGCGCGGCTTTGTCTCTGTATCAGGGTTGAGCAGAAACTCGCGATACTCGTTTAAATCCCCGTCAAAAGGCGTACACGTGTGGTTATGCACCAGCCACAGGCTGTCTGCCACAGTTTCCAGCAAATGAAAATCGTGCGAAATCAGAATTACGGCTCCCTGATAGGCGTTTATGGCATCGGCCAGCGCCGTTCGTCCGGCCATATCCAGATGGTTGGTCGGTTCGTCAAAAATCAGCAGTTCCGGCGCATCAATTGAGATGCGGGCAAACAGCAGGCGTGTCTTTTCGCCGCCGGACAGCGCGTTAATTTTGGTAACGGCCTTTTCCTGCTCCAAGCCAAAACGCCCGAGGTGAGCACGGATGATTTTTTCCGGCTTATCGGGCAACAGAGAGGCTAAATATTCTGCCGGCGTCTGTTCCAAAGGCAATTCCTCGGTTTGGTTCTGGTTAAAGTAACCGATTTTAAGCTTACCGGATTTTTTCATCGTACCGTCCAACAGCGGAAGATGAGAAGACAACAGCTTCACCAGTGTTGATTTGCCGTTGCCGTTTTTGCCGAGCAGGGCAATCCGGTCGTCCTGATTGATATAGAACGACAATTTTTTCAAAACCGGAACGCCATTATAGCCGACTGCCGCATTTTCCAACGTTATCAGCGGCGACGGCAGAGGCTTGACATCCGGAAAAGAAAAGCAGCTTTCCCTGTCGCGGGCAACCTCGGCAATATTCTCCATTTTTTCCAGCATTTTCAAGCGGCTTTGTGCCTGACGGGCTTTGGAAGCTTTGTAGCGAAAGCGGTCAACGTAAGACTGCAAGTGAGCACGGCGTTCGTTCTGTTTTTTTATCTGTTTGTCGGCCAGTTCTATCTTCTGGGCATACTGCCGGGCAAAATTGTCATAATTACCGCTGTAAAGTGCCAGTTTTCCGCCCTCAAAATGAAGAATCCCCTGGCAGATATGATTTAAAAAATCACGGTCGTGACTTATCAGCAACACGGTTCCGCGGTATTTTTGCAAATAATTTTCCAGCCAGACGATAGCTTCCAAATCGAGATGATTGGTCGGCTCATCAAGAAACAAAACGTCCGAACGCTGAAACAAGGCTCCGGCAAGATTGAGGCGCATCTGCCAGCCGCCGGAGAAGTCCCTGACCGGGCGCGAGAGGTCTTCTTGGTTAAATCCCAGACCGACGAGAATTTCCGCAGTGCGCGCCTCGGCCGAATCGGCCTCAATCAGCCACAGACGTTCCATAATTTCCGGCAGATCTTCCGGCCGGGCATTCTGCTCCAGCCGCCGCAGTTCCGTCAGTTTCCTGTCTTTGCCGAGAACGTATTCCAGAATCGGCTTTTGCAGGTCTTCTTCTTTTATTTCCTGTTCGACAAAAGCTTTGGAGCGGTTTGGGGAACAAAAAACTTCCCCTGCGTTAACGTCGTGCTCCCCTTTTAATACTTTAAACAGCGTCGTCTTGCCGCAGCCGTTATGGCCGACTATGCCGATTTTCTGCCCATCGGCAATCTGGGCGGACGCATTTTCCAGCAAAATTTTTGATGCAATCTGAACGGTTATGTTTTCCAGTTTTATCATTTATTTTTCCTGCCTTTTTATATCTTTGCCTGCGGCCGTTTCCGCCGGAGCGGCATACACCGGGCGGAGACGTTTTCTCCACAGCTGTTCCGTTTCATAAAAACTCACGGGTTCGGAAAATTCACGCCCGAGAATCCGCGACACATCTTCCGGCGTAAAATAAAAGTCGGCAAACGTTTCCGGCAAATCCGGCAGACGGGGCAGCGGTACATTCGGAAGCGGGCTTTGCGCCATGCGCCGTTTTAACTCCGGAAGAAAGCGCTGCATTGACATATCGTTTTTGACATCATTTTCGTTATGAAAAAAATAATATCCGTAATCTATCGGCGTTCCCTCGGGATGTCCCCTGCCCTTTTTGTTCAGAAACTCGGCAAAAGACTTGGTAATATAATGGTTGACACGCGCCTTGTCGGCGGAAATGTTAAAATTCAGCATAAAATCAACAGGCTTTCCGTATTCGTTGACGCTTTTGCCGCGCACCGGGATATAATGATTGGAACCGAACGGTTTAAAATTTATCACGGCTTCCGGACGGACGATGGACTTGACGGTATGGTTCAGAAAGCGGGCGTGCGCCGTAAAGAACTCGGTTACCAACCCGTCCGGGCGCGTAAATGCGCCATTATCGCCGTAATTCATCCAATGCAAGCTGACTTCATCCGCTTCGGCAAACCGGTGCAGAAAATCCGCCATATCGCCGCCTTGCATCGGCACCAGAAACTCGTCCAAATCAATAAAAGCCAGCCACTCTGTTTCCCGGCCGTACCCGGCAACGATTTTTTCGTAACATTCGGCCTGTTTATCAACGCCGGGAAGAGGGATATATGTTATCACGCCTTTGGCGACATACGGCTCAAGGTAAGCGTCCGTACCGTCGGTACTGCCGTTGTCACAGAGATAAAAATGTTCCACGCCCTGAAGCAGGTGATATTCCAGCCATTCTTTCAGGTACGGCTTTTCATTTTTCATAATCGCCGCCACGCTAAGAAAATACTTTTTGGGCAATAAATGCCGATACGGCAACGCATACTGGTACAACGCCGCTGCGAAAGCGGTAAACAAAGCAATGCAAATGGCTGCTGTTTTTTTACTCATTTTCCCTTACACAAAATTTTCCATAATGTTATGTTTGTGGCATGCGTCCTTAACCAGCAGCGTCGTTACCGGAGCGGCGGAATATTTCTGGAACAGAATCCCGTGTCCGAGGCAGAGGCCGAAATTTATGTTAAAATCGGTCTGTTCGGCATTGAGATACTGCGCCTGCGACTTCGGATCGCACGAAGCACCCGACAACTCCGGCGACAATTCACACCCCATCAGCCCCGACTCTTTGCAGTTTACAAAAACTGCATCTATCCCTTCCGCGGCAAAAAACTCTTTCAGCTTTTCTGCGACAGCCTTGACCGAAAAACAATAAGCCACGCCGATTTTTCTGTATCCGTTCAGTTTAATAAAACTTATCAGTTCCGCCAGCCGCGACTTATTGCACGCTTTGTTTGTTATGCACATAAACTCTTTGTCTTCCGCTGTATAGTTCCCTTTTTCCATAGTCCTGCCTTAAAAAGTTGTTAACTCTTCGTATTATAGTATAACAACTGAAAAATAACACAAGACAAATAAAGCAGGTTATTCTAAATTATTTATGCAGCCTGAAGCAAAAGGCGCGGAAAGGGTTTTCCGTTTTACCGACATTCTGTCCGGCTGTTGAAAAGAAAGAGCAAGATTATGAGTAAATATTTATCTTTTGTCCCTTTAAGCATGTACAATATCGCCGCCTTTCTGCGGTCGCAGCTGTTTCTGCTGCCGGTATTGCTGTTTTTCTATCAGGAAAACGGGCTGACAGTGGGCGACTTTTACCTTATACAGGGGCTGATTGTCTTTTTTGCCTTTCTGTTTGAAATTCCGGCCGGATACCTCGGCGACATCTTTCCGCGCAAATATATTCTGATTACGGCCTACGCGCTGTTTCTCGGACGGCTGTTTCTGTGGATTTTCTTCCGCGGGTTTGAAATCATCCTTATCGGCGAATTTTTATACGCCTGTTCCAAAGCCTGTTTTGACTCGGTGTCTTCTTCCTTTATCTACGACATTTTGAAAAAGAACAACGAAGAGGCCAAAATGGTCAAAGCCTATTCAAACTTTAACGCTGCCATGTATATCGGGACCGGGATTGCCGCGCTGCTCGGCGCCGGACTATACGAAAAGCTTGGTTCGCACGTTCTGCTTATCGCCGAGTTTATCATTTATTCCACGGCTATATTACTGCTCTCTTTTCTGCCGAATGCCCATCGTCCGGCAAAAGACACCGTTGCCGGCTTTAAGGAACGGCTTAAAAAATTCTGGGTTGCGGTGCGGTATATTCTCAAATCGCGCAAATACTGCTATCTGGTGCTGTTTTCTGGCTTTATGGTCGGAGTGTCGCACTTTTTCTTCTGGAGTTTTCAGCCGCTGATGAAAAGCTCCGGCATCGATCCGTCGGTTTCTCTGACAGACCTGGCGGACAGTATCGGCTGGGACGCCCGCGTATTTGGCGAAACGGCATGGAACTACCTGCTCAGCCTCAACTGGCTTGACTATATCAAAGTTATGGGCGTGGTCATCTTCATCAACAATGTCATCCGTTCGTCTTTCAGCTATTTTGCCGCAGGTGTTGCCAAATATGTTTCGCTGTTTAAGCTCGGCAACATTTCTTTTGTTATGGAAATTATCGGTTGCGCGCTGTCCTTTATCCTGATGAAGACGGGGCATATCAGCCCGCTGAACTGCCTGCTGTTCATTATTTTCCTCTGCGTCTGCATCGGGCTGCAGCTGATGTTTACCATTTCGCACATCAGCCGCCTGCACCGGCTTATCAACCCGAAAATCCGTTCGCTTTCGTCTTCGGTCAATATGATGACCGGGCGGCTGCTGACGTCGGTTATGCTGATGGCACCGAAATTCCTTTTGGAACACGAGGCCGGAACGGCGGGCATCCGGGTTATTGACATTTTCTGGATTTACGCGATTGTCTTCATCCCGGTCGGGCTGTATTTTATTTATAAAATCTACAGATACAATGTCAAAGCCGAACATTCGCTGATGAATGTCAGCGCGGCAAAGGCCTGACAATGCACAGAGGCAGGCTGACATCGGTTCTGCTGCGGAGCGCAGCCCTGTTCTGGACAGGGGCGCTTATGCTCCAAACAGCGGAAGCAGCAGACATCGGCTTAAAGATTTCGGCAGAGAAAAACTGGCTGTCGTGGGGCGATTATATCCTGGGACAGGATATGAAGAGCGGGCTTGAACGTCTGGGCTATTCGGTACAGCCGGCGTATATGGACAATTTCTATCCTTCCGGCGCCGAGAAGAGTCTGGTTGACATTTATATGCATGGTTTTGTTCCGTTCAATCCGCCGGTGAATCCCGGCAAGATAAACGTGCTGTATCTTTATTACCCGCTGGAAACGGCGAATATGGATAAATTCAAAAACCTGAAACACACGGCAGAACCGGACTGGATGTCGTTACAAACAGAACTATGGGACTTTCAGCTGGCAGCGGTCGCCTCGCCGGGATATCAGAAAAAACTGGAAAAGTTCGGCATCAAAACGGTTTTTGTGCCGCAGTTTACCGACCCGCAGAAGTTTTTTTACGAATATGATAAGAACGCGGCATACGACATTTTGTTTGTCGGGCGGCCGGGATACGAACGCATCAGCGCCTTATGGGCGATGGAAAACGGATTTGACGTCGCCCTGTTCGGCGAAGGCTGGGAAGGCAAAGCGCCGGCGGAAATGGTCAAAGGCACCTACATTGACAACAAGGAGCTGCATAAATATTATGCGTCGGCAAAAATCGTCCTCAACGATACACGCGCGGATATGAAACAGGCCGGTTTTATCAGCAACCGCGTTTTTGACGTCACGGCCAGCGGCGGTTTTCTGATTTCAGACTATATGCCGGAAATAAAGGAATTTTACGGCGACAGCATTCCGATGTTTAACAGCAAAGAGGAATTGAAGCAGCTGCTGGAGCATTATCTGGCACACCCGGAAGAACGCAAAGAAAAAGCCAGACAGGCACAGGAAATCACTCTGCGGCATTTTACCAACGAGGCGGCGGCAAAGACAATTATGGATGCGGTACAGGAACTGCGGGAAAATACGGAGGAGGAGAGCGCGACCAAAGCGGGCAGCGCACTGACCAGGGAAAGCAAGGTGAACGGTACTGCGACCGAAGCGGGCGGCATATCGGACGGAGAAAATAGTATTGCGGACGAAGACGGCAATTTCGGCGGCGAAAACGGTTTGGACTACAACAAACTGGCCATTAAAAGCCCATGGGAAACGACGGCACGCAACATCGGCGAATACTGGCTGGAACTGGATTTGGAAGACGGCCTGCGGCAAAGCGGATTTGAGGTGCGCAATTATTATTTTAACCGGCAGTTTTATCCCGACGACTTTTATGGCAATGCGGGCAACCTGCTGTATATGCAGTTCAAATACAATCAGACAGATTTTGAAGATGAGCGCAAGAATCGGATTATGTACCTTTATTTTCCGACGGAAATTCCAGATACGGCAAGATTTAAAAATACCAAAGACGTTTTTCAATATAACACAGATGCTTCGCTTAATGACGAATTGCAGTATTTTGACCTGATTGCCACGCCGGCCAAGGCGCTGCTGCCGGAATTGCGCAAGAAAGGCCATAAGGCCGTGTTTGTACCGCAGTTTACAAATCCGGAAAAGTTTCGTCCTGAACCGGATACTGCGCTGCAAAGCGAACTCCTGTTCGTCGGTTCGCCGTGGTATGAACGCGTCAGCGTTACCTATGCGGTTGAATACGGCTATGATATTGCGGTTTATGGGCTGAACTGGCGGGGTAAAATCCCAGACAGGTTTATCCGGGGCGACTATGTTGACAATAATATGTTAAACAAATATTACGCTTCGGCAAAAATTGTCCTTAGCGACCATCCTGATGACCTGGCGGCAATGGGACTGGTCATCAACCGGCTGTATGATGCCAGCGCTGCCGGGGCTTTTATCATTTCCGAATACAGTCCGTATATTGAAGAGATTTTCGGCGACAGCATTCCGATGTACAAAGACAAAAAAGAGTTCAAAACATTGGTTGACTATTATCTGGCCCATCCGGAGAAACGCAGGGAAAAAGCGTTGCGGGCAAGGGAAATTACGCTCCACGGCTATACCAACAAAGCCGTTGGGAAACAGCTAAAACAACTTTTTGACAATATCGGCAGGAGTAAAAGATGAAGAAAAAATATGCAATACTTTTCTGTTTTTTAATCGCGGCTGTCGGCATTGCCGGCTATGCCTTGCGGCGGCAGGAAAGGCATCCGGGACAAGCTACAGCGGCGGCACAAGTTGTTACGAAAAATGCAGAACACACTCACAACAGGACGGGGTCAACCCCGGATGTTTCAGCAGTCCGCAAAATTTACATTAATGTCAACTCTATCAAAATTTCGCCGTTTTTCCGCGATATGCAGGAGCTGGCTCAAGCATTGCGCAAAACGGGAACCGAAGTTGTCCTGTCGGGAAAAGGTTCTTTTGCAACCGGAGATTTTAACCTGTATGCCGCAGGCAATATAGACAATCTCCCCGAAGTTGCCGACAGAAACGCCATTAACGTCTTATGGCTGCCGATGGTTCAAGGCTCTGACGACGCTGCACACCTGCGGCCGTTTGACGTGGTAGTCGTCAAAAGTATGGCGGCCTTCGGACACCTGAAAGCAATTAACGTCCGGACAGCTTACATTCCGGACGCGATTAACATAAAAAATCCGGCAAACCGCCGGCCAAACGGCAAGGCAATGTTTTACGGCGACAACCGGGGATTTTCGCTGCCGCTTTATCTGGCGGGACGTGCCGATATGAGCGTTGACGTATATGGCAAAGGGTTTGAAAATGTCTGGCCGACTGACGAGATTATGCCTGATGCGCCGCAGCCTGAAGATTTCCAAACCTATTCTGCGGTTTTGCTTGACCAAAGCGACGAAGCGGTACGGGACGAGCTGGTATCCCCGCAGGTTATTGAAGTGATTGAAAACGGCGGACTGCCCTATCTCCGCTTTAACAGCGGCATTTACAAAATTTTCGGGGAAGCATTGCCGATGTACGGCAATGAGCAGGAATTCGCCGCCGGCCTGCGGGAACTGGAACAAAATCCGGCTCTGGTTCAGCAGCGCCGAGCCGCCTTACGCGAAACGGCGAAACAATGGGACAGTGTTTCACAGGCGCAGAAATTTGTGGAAATTTTTGCGATTATGCAGCAAAAAAGGCGGTGATAACAACCGCCTTAAATTTTGCCCGAATCATTTTTTCTGGCGTTTTTTCCGAAGCCGTTTTTAATTCCGGTACGACAGGCCCCCGTTTTCCAGCTTTGCGGTTCCGCCGAGAGGAATCGTCAGCAGCGGCGCGGAATGCCCGAAGTCCACATTAGCCAAAATCGGCATATCCTTTAATTCGGGTTTGGTGTTGAGAATAAACTCCAGCCCCTCGCGGGTAACCTGCGAACCTTTTTGGAAACGGCCGATAACAAGGCCTTTGACGTTTTTAAAGTCATCCTGATAAATCAGCGCCTGCAAATTGCGCTCAAAATCCGCAAGCGGACTGCTTTCGGTATCCTCAACAAAAAGAATTGTATCGGCGGCAAACCGCGGACGGTAAGAAGTACCGAGCAAGAGGTTAAACGTGCCCAGATTGCCGCCGATTATCGTACCTTCGGCAAAGCCGGCGCGAATATTCCAATAGCCCTCATTCGCTTCAAACTCGCGCTTGTCCTGGTCCAAAAACCATAAGTCGTCGCTCCAAATCTGCGAGGGTTCCACTTCATCACGACCGTCGGTTACGAGCATTTTTACAAAATGTTCAAACGTATAGTCGCAGCCTTTCTTCATCCCGAGCGAGCTGAAATGCGGCCCATAATAGGTTACCAGCCCGGTCTTGGCGAGAATGGCATTTTCCAGCGCCGTAATATCGGAAAAGCCGCAGAATATTTTTGGATTTTGGCGTATCAGCTCATAATCCAGATGCGGCAGGAGCTGGTTGGAATTGGCACCGCCGATAATGGTCATAACGCCTTTCACACTTTTGTCGGCAAATGCCGTATGAATGTCGGAGATGCGTTTTTCAACGGAGCTTGAGCCCATATAATCCCAGTTTTCATCCACCGCATTCGGGGCAAAAACAACCTCCAGCCCTAAACTTTCCAACCGTTCGCGCGCTATTTCACGTACGTCTTTGCCGATAATTTTTACGCCTCTGGCCGGTGCAATGACCATTATCTTATCGCCCTTTTGCAACCGTTCGGAAATAATTTTCTGCATTTTTTTCTCCTAAAAAACTGTTACGCTGTAAACTTCCTTGTCGTCGCCTTCGTCATCTTCGTCTTCTTCCCAATGCACCTGAAGCATGGTAACGGGCTTAATGTCCGTGGCATTGAAGACGCGACGGCGTATCTGGCCGCGGATGTAATCTTCCGCCGCGTTGCGATGCGGATGTTCCGCCAGGCGCCGTTCAATCAGCGGCCGAACCTTCTGCATAATTTCCTCGTGCAGGACATACCATTCGTTCGCCTCCAAAATGTCTATCGAATCAAACTGCAGAGATTTTAATTCATAATCACGGCTGATGACGGCGGAAATAAACAAAGTGCAGTTATACATAATGCGGCGGCGGTTTTTAATTAATTCCGAGCCAAGCGATACACTGCGCCCGCGGTCGACTCCCATAACTTCCGCCGGAACCTGCTCAACCATTTCGATTTTTCCGTTTTGATACAGGCAGACATCGCCGTTCTGTGCAGAAAAAACATCTTCCACGCCGCAGCTTTTGGCAAAGCGTTTGTGTTCGCGGATAAATTTCTTGTCGCCGTGAACCGGCAGGACAATTTTGGGATTCAACAGTTCGTACATTGCCTGCAAATCTTTTTTGCAGGCATGGCCGGAGGTGTGCACCAGATAATCTTCTTCGGTTACAAGGTTGACGCCCTTGGCGAGAATTTTTTCCTGCAAGCGCTCAATTTTATCCTCATTGCCGGGGATAATCTTGGATGAAAAGATAACGTTATCTTCCGCGCAAAGCTTAATATGTTTGCTTTCATCATTGGCAATCAGCGTCATGGCGCTGCGATAGTTGGCCTGAGAACCGGTACAGATATACAACGCCTTATCGGAAGTTATGCCTTCAACCTCGTCTATTGTATGAATTTCAGGATATTCGGTCAAATATCCGCACTGGCGGGCGATTTTGACGTTGGTTACCAGGCTGCGCCCGGCAAGCACCGGCGTCCGGCCGGCTGCCCGCGCCGCCAGCATCAGGCTTTCCAGCCGCATAATGTTGGATGCGAAACAGGTGGCAACGATGCCCCCCTGCATTTCGGGAATTATCTTTATCAAATTTTGCCGCACTTCTTCTTCGCTGGCCTGAGGTTCGTCCACCATAACATTAGTAGAATCGCAGACGAAAATGTCAACTCCTTCGGATGCAGCGCGCTTTAACGATGCAAAATCGGTTTTGACCATTGACAGCTTATTGTCATCAAAGCGCCAGTCCGTTGCATGCATGATGTTGCCATACGGCGTTTTGATAAACAGGGCGGAGGTTTCGGGAATCGAGTGCGCAATCGGAATAAATTCAACTTCAAACCCGTCTAATTTTACTACCGGCTCCTTGTTTACCGATACCAGAGGAACAATGTCCTGAAGCTTATATTCGCTCAGGCGTTCCTTTACCAGACCCAGTGAAAAATCGGTGCCGTACACGGGGCATTGCAGTGCAGGCCATATTTGGGCGATGGCGCCGAGATGGTCTTCATGCCCGTGGGTGATAAACAGCCCCAAAATATCATTGCGGTAATTTTCCAGAAATTCGGGAGACGCATAGCACATATCCATACCGGGAAAATCATCATTCAAAAAACCGTAGCCGGCATCTACGACTATCAGCTTGCCGTTGGCCGCATACACAAACATATTCATTCCGATTTCATCGGCACCGCCCAGCGGCAGAAAATATATTCCCTTCTTCTTAAAATCATTCATCTTTTTATTATTCCTTTTTTTTTACATAAACAAGTCGCCGGCGACAATCCTTTCTATCCCCTCCCCGGTTTTCAGCATCAGATAGCCGTTGTCGTCAATAGTCAGAAATTCTCCGGTTTTTACAGCCGTTTCGGTTTTGACGCTGATTTTCTGCCGGCAGTTCAACGCCAGACCGAGCCACCGTTCTTTCAGCGGAAGAAAGCCTTCCCGGCGGTACTGCTCAAGGTCTGACGCAAATTTAGCCAGATAATAATGCAAAAATTCAATACGGTCAAGCATTATCCCATTTTCTTTTAACGAACCGGCTTCATAGCCCGTTCCGGACAATTCGGGCGCCGCGGCGACATTGACGCCGATACCGACGGCCCACAGGCTGCCGCAAATATTTTCAAGCAATATGCCGGAAAGTTTTTTTCCGCCTAAAAAGACATCATTCGGCCACTTTATCCGCACATCGCTTTGCGGCGCAATTTCCTTTACCGTTTCAGCCAGACTTAAGCCGATGAGACAGACATAACGGCTCAGCTCCGCAGCCGAAATGTCCAGGCTGAAAGTTAAATAAAGGTTTCCCTCTATTTCCTGCCAGCCGCGGCCGCGCCGCCCCCGCCCCCCGGTCTGGCGTATGGCACTTAAAGCGACAGAACTGCCGGACGACGGTACCAGCCGCTTTATTTCGTCATTCGTAGAACCGGTGCTTTCAATCTCATACCAATCCCACAAAGCAATTTTTTCTTTATAAACCGGAAGCATAAACTCATCTCCTAAACCGAAAATACCAATTCCGAACTAAACAATTGCATCTTTTCCGCCTATAATCCGACGACATAAAACATATCCTGCAACAAGTGAAACAAGCCGTACGGATTAAATGAAACAAAAACGATGCACAACATACAGAACATAGTATACAGCAGAACGGTTTTATTTTCCGCATCAAATATTTTGACCTTATGCTCAAAATAGGCGGTTTTTATGATTTCCAAATAAGCTTTCGCCAGAACGAGGAGAAAAAGCAAAATAATCCCCAAGCTGACATAACAGCCATTTTTCAGAAGTTCGGAAACAGCGCCAAGCTGCCCCGTAAACCCGGCCAACGGAGGCAGCCCTATCATGGAAAACAGGCTGACCAGAAGCGCTCCGGTTGTATACGGGCGGGTTTCGGCAAGACCGGACAAAGATGTTGTTGCCGCCAAATACTCGCCATGACTTTTCAGGCTGTAAAAAACCAGATAGCCGCCGTTCAGGCTCAGCGTATAAACAAAAAGGTAAACAAACGCGGCAAAGTCCGTTTCAATTCTGAAAAAAGACAGCAGGAGAAGCACAACCCCGAAATGATACATTGAACTGTATGACATTATACGATGCAGATTTATTCTGGCATTAGCACCAACGGCGCCAAAGACGGCGGACAACAGGGCGAATCCGACATATACCGGCGCCAGCGCCGCTTTATACGGGGCGAGAAGTTCTATGTTCAGTTTAATAAATGCTCCCCACAGCGCAACGGGCGCAACCAAGGCAAAGTAATGGCTGACCGGCAGTATCCCCCTGCCGGCCTTGTCTTCCGCCATTATATGAAACGGCGCAATGCCAAGCGAATATAAAAAGGGGACGACAATTGCCACCGCCGCCAAAAACAGAGGCAGAGAAGCCGTATTTCCGGAAAACAGCGCATAAAGTTCCGAAAAATCGACCGCTCCGTCCTGTATATAATTCAAGAACCCGAAACCGGCAGCAAAAATAAGGACAATCACGGCCGATACGCCCATATACCGCACGGCGGCTTCTGACGGCAGCTTTTCATAGCTGATGCCAAGCAGGCGGTAGTTGATGAAAATCAGAAGTATATAGCAGAACAGCAGCGCCACCAGATTAGATGCAGCCAGCAGCAGGTCTATGCCTATCAGTGCGCAAAGGACTAAAACGTAGTATCTGCAACCTGTCCGGTTTTCGACGGAAAACCAGGCTGACGACAACCCAAGCATAATATATGCCAAGAAGCCCGCCAACAGGCTGAACAGCAAAGTATAGGCATCATTTGCAAAATAAAGCGGGCTGAAAGTCTTATCGTAAAAAACAATGTTCCAGAATATGGACGCCAACAGCCAAAAACGGGATACCCGGGCATAAAGCCGCGCCGATTCATATGAAAGCATATACAATATGCCCAGGTGTACAATCCCCATCAACAACGACAATTCGGGAAGCGTATAAACAAGCTGGTGCAAAATCACGTCTTTTTCTCCTAAAATACAAACCACAACGGCTTAAAAAACGAAAAGAACAATATCAACAGGCAGCCGATATAAACGGCAAAATGGAGATTGGGCAAATCCGCCCCCAGAATACAGGCTGACGCTGCGTTGCTTTTGTCTTTCATCCGATACAATTCTTCCAACAGCGACAACGCCACCATAAACAAAGACAGCATTACCATTATTCCTAAAATCAGGTTATAGTTAAATATTTCGGAAATAATGAGAAAATTGTTCCAGAACAGCGACGTTACCGGCAGCCCGATACCGGCCAGAACAAACAGGGACAGGCATTTTGACGTACGGGGCATATAGCATAAAATTCCGCCGGCACTGTATATCCCGAGCTCTTTTTTCTGATGTTCAATATGGCTGATGAGGAATGACAGCACCGTTACAATAATAATATAGGAAAACAACGAATAGCCGATATTCTGCGTCAACACGTCCGTCGGCAGAAATACGCTGGTCAGATAAAGCAGGTAATAAACTGTCGTATAGGCAAAAAGTTTGTAGCGGATATCTTTATGGCTGAGGCTGACCAGCGAGATAAACAACATAGTTACAATGCAGACAATCTCAAAAACCGGCGCATATACGGCTATGGTCGCCGGCACGCTGTTAGGCCAAAAGCGGATAAAGCCATACAGCCCGACAAGCGGAATCAGATTGCCGACCAAAAATACCAACGGATTTTTCAGACTGGCATTGATTGACGATATCCAGTAATGGAACGGCCATATCGGCAGCCTGGAGATAAAAGCGAGAAAGATGCCGAGCCAGACACAGTATTCCGTACAGCCGTTCAGCTCCAAGCGACCAGCCGCATTCAGCGGAACATTATCCCCGTTGAAATTATACATTGTCAGAACTGCAACCAGCAAAAGCAGCGCACCGATAAGGTTATAGAGGCTGAAACGGATTAAAACCGTTTTTTTGCGCTGGCTTCCATAGGTACTTATCAAAATAATCAGAGGAGCTCCGGAGGCGGCAAAAAAGATATAAAAAGACAGAATATCCGCGGCAACAAAATAACCGTTTACAAGGCTGACAAACAGCAGTTCTGACGCTATCAGCGTTTTGGAACGTTCCGTCCGGCGGCGGTCCAAACAAAGTTCTGCAATCAGAAAAGCCATATTGACGCTCAAAATCAGCAACAGGGAAAAAACATCAGCTCCCAGACTAATCTGAACCGGCGGAAAATCAAACCAGGAGAATTTCTCCATCAGCTGCAGCCCCGTTTTTTGCATATCAAACAGGGAAAAGCCATATACAACCATGCCGACATTCAGCATCAGGCTTAAAATGGAAACGTTATATACGTTTTCGGCCGCATAATTACGGTCGTTCTTGGCGGTCAGGGCAAAAAATGACCCGGCCAAAGGAATTATTACCAACAACAGCAACACATATGAACTCACGGCAGTTCACTCCTATAAAAAGATACGACAAATGCCAAAAATCCCAACAGGATAAAAACAAAATAGGCCATATAGCTTTTACGGTTTATCTTGAAAAATACCGACAATCCCAACCGATTGAGTGCGGAAAGACCCGCCGTTATAATCTTTTCGGAGAAAACAAAATCAACCAACAGCCATAAAGTCCGGCTGATATACATCAGCGGCGTAACCAGCGCATAGAAGAAAAAGCTTTTGCTTAAGTCTTCCTTTTGCAGCCATTCAATGCCGTACACAGCCCGCAGGCGCGACAAAGGCAACAAAACAATGCCAGCCAGAAACAGAACCATAAAGGCTATATTATAAGGCGTAAAGGCATTTAAAACCCAAGAGCCATATATCAACAGCGAAAAATTAACGACAAATGACAACGGGCGGAGCGGATTTGGATTCAGGCTTTCCAAACGCCGGGTATGCGGCGACCTGTATATCTGATTTAAAACAAGCGCCACAGCGGCTAAAACAGCTGCACTGCCTCCCCAAATCCAGCCAGATGAGGCAAACTTCCCAGCAATTTTCCAGATGACGGCAAAAAATACGTTTGCGGCCAAGATAAGCTGCATCAGCGTTGCATTCATGAGAGCGGAATTGGTTTCCCGGCTGTTCAGCATTTCGCTGACCCGCACTTCATGATTCTGATAAAGATATATTTTCAGCAACAACAGATTAAAAAAGCAGGCAGCAACATAATAGCCGGCGCAGAGCCAGCTCCAGGCGAATCCGTTTTTAACCAGCAACAGAAGCAAAAATCCGATAAATCCCATATTCAGATACACCAGCTTCTTTTTTATATTGTCAACGGCGACAAAATATACAATACCCGCAGCTATTGTCAGCGTTCCCATAATTTTCAATAACGGAAGCGCCAAATCCGAAACGGTAACGAGGCTGTTCAGACGCAGCAGCACAATAATCCCGGCGAGAGGCGCAAACAGCATATTCACAGCACTCATCCGCTGAAAACGGGCAGCATGCAAATCCAGCAAATAACTTTGAAACATAAAACATCCGGTTTTTGCTAAAAGAGCAATGGCTGTCACAAGCCCGACAAAATCCTGATGCCTGCCAATTTCTTCATAATACGGAAGACGGTTTAAATCCAAGCTCTGTAATTTTCCGCAGGCAAGCGCCAAAACCATAAACAGGCACATATCGGCAAAAAAATTATATACCACATAGCGGCGCGACGAATCGACGTCTTTTAATATAAGGTACCCTAAAATATCGGTTATAAACACAGCCGTAATAAGCTGAACACAGTTTTCTGCGCAAACAAGCAGGCTTAATGATACAAAATTCAAAGTTACAAGCGCATTAAATGCGCTCTTTTTTTCTTCATAGCGAAAAATATTATTGTGCAAAATCGTAATCAAAGATATGAAAAACAACGGCAGCAGCAATTCTGCATCTTTGGGTTCCGGATGAAAATCAATGGTTATATTTCCAATTTGGGAAGTATTCCACAAAAAGGAGAATCCCTCCCCTCCGCTATTTAGCAAACGGCCGGAAAAATCTATAAACAAAAAGGCCGCAGCAAAAAACATCAGCCACGACACCAAGCGGTCATACTTCATTCTCAGCCTCAGAAATCCTACGAGACCGACAATAACCATATATGCCATTATTTTTATCATTTATCCCCAAGCCCTTTCATCTTATCCTTGCAGAATCTACATCAGCCAGAGTTTAGGGGAAAGATATTACTTAATCAAGGCTTTTACATCTTTTACTATACGCACGGGAACAACATATTCGCGAGCCACATCTTCATTTTCCACTTCAACAATCAGCATAGAACTGACAGATTTCAATGGCAAACGAGCCTCTTTTGCAACATTTTCAAAAACGACAGCACTATCTTTTGTCCGGTACAACAAGGCCGTAGCACCGCCGTCATAGACGAAACGCGGATTTTCGGGACCGCCGGCGCGGGAATTTATTATAATCAGGATATCGCCTTCTTCATTCTGCAAAATATCATACCTGCTTTCCTGATCAACTTCTTTCATTGTGGACATTTTCACCTCTTATAAAAGCTTGTTATTTTGTATTTTATGTTTTTTTAGCACATAATAGTTAACAAATAAATAGCCATGTGAAAAAAAATTATATTTTTTTATTGACTATCTGATTTTTATCCTTTATAAGTCCATTTCAGTTGAGTTGAGGGCCCGTAGCTCAGTCGGTAGAGCATTTGACTTTTAATTAAAAGCGCGGGTGCTGTACCAAACTATAAGAAGCCCCAACAAGCTAGAAATTCTGCACGGTCTAGCGAGTTGTAAAAAGTAAAAGTGCAGATGTAAGAATATCTAAGTAGTAAGGAGCAATATTTTAACGCTTACACGCTGCTTACATAAAATGCTTACATATTTTTGCCCCTCGGGTGCGTAGCTCAGTCGGTAGAGCATTTGACTTTTAATCAAAGGGTCCCGGGTTCGAATCCCGGCGCGCTCACCAATGTAAGTAAGAGGATTTTTTAGACTCTTTTTAGTAGACTAAATCTACAAAGTAAAGCTCCGTTTTACGGAGCTTTATTCGTGTAAATCATAATTTTAACAGGCCGTTTTCTCAAAATATCTTCGTTCAAATTCATTAGGAGTCATGTTTTCCCGCGTTTTCATCGGTCTCATTCCGTTGTAATAATTTATATATTCTTTAACCGCTGCCCTCAATTCATCTATGTTTTGAAAAGTTTTATGTTTTAAACACTCATATTTTATTGATCTGAAAAATCGTTCCATCACCGCATTATCATACGGTGTTCCCGGTTTTGAAAGCGATTGACGAACATTATTCTTCTGTAAAGCATATTGGAATCTGGAAGAAGTATATTGTGTTCCTTGGTCTGAATGAAAAAGCAGATTTTTAGGATTGCCCCTGTCAAAAAACGCTTTGTCAAAAGTTGTTAAAACCAAGTCTGTATCATTTCTGTCAGATACATTATAAGCAATAACTTTTCTTGAAAAAAGTTCCAATACAACACAGATATAACAACATCCTCCATTAGTATTCATATATGAGATATCGCTCACCCAACACTTGTTTGGCGTATCCGGATTAAAATTTCTCTCCAATATATTTAAGGAGTACGTATAATAATTTTTGGTTGGAATATGCTTTTTTATACAATTCTGTTTACAAATTAATCCCATTTCTTTCATCAGTTTTGCAACAGTTTCAACACTTGCCGCAATTCCTTTTTCTTCCAATTTTATTTTTATCTTGGGTGCTCCGAATCGTTCTTTACTGTTTTTAAATATTTCAAGAATCTTAGGTTTAAGCATTTCATTACGAATTTCATACCATTTCTTTTCCGGAGCTCTCATTATTCTGTGATAGTATGTAGATTTTAATAATTCCAACGTTTTACAAATAGTATGTATAGAATATTCCTCTTTTAACTTTTCAACTACAGCAATTTTTTCATCATTGGAAGCATTCAAACCACAGCCACTTTTTCTAAAAATCTCGTTTTCGGTTTTAAGAACAGCCATCTCCCTTTTCATAAGTTCTATATCCCAGAGAGTATATACGGTTTTCTGATATGGATTTCGATGTTTCCTTTTCAACTTAACAATCTTGTACAAATAACTTCTGGAGATGCCGTATTCTCGACACAATAAAGTAACATCCTTTCCTTTTTTATATTTGTCTGCAATTTCGCTTTTAATTTCCTGAGTAAATTTTGATATTCCCATTTTTATTCTCCTTTGTATTAATCACTTGTAAGAGAATTTTAATTGATTTTAGCGGAATATCTATATTAAATTGCACCAGATTTGATCCGAATAAATTCATTATTGAAAAAAATAATAACTTGTTGTTATTCTGAATAAAATATTTGCGTTATAAAAAGTAAATTTATAAATATATGGTGGTTTCAAAAAAATATCATAATTAGTGTATATCAATTAATTTTGCTAATGAAAAAAATATAATTTTATTGGAAATATAATAGATGAGATGATAAAAATTTTTCAAAATAATTATAAATTCCTTGAAAAGTTGTAAATTTGATCAGAAGCTCTAAAGAGAGGGAAACATTTGTTTCAATTTCTTTCCAGGTATTTGGTTATAGTTTCGCCCAGAAAAACAGCGTTTCTCTTTCCCTCGGAAAAATAGCGGTCGACCGGCCAATGACATTTGGCGCCGGTTTCATCATAACACCAGTCCTGAAGCCCTGCTGCGGTGAAGACCGGATGTCCAATGATTGATGTTGAATTAATTCCTTTCTGAAGAGTTGTACTATATGTTGTAAATTGGGAAAACAAGTTAGAATGTGAAAATTCATTTAACAAAACATATAAATTAAATATAATTGTAAAATATATTTTACAATTATATTGACTTATCCGATTTTTTAAAGTATATATGGTATATATGAAAGGAACATACCAATGGTATCAGAAATAATAGTTGATAGACCACAATATATAGAGCAATTGAAGAAATGGCAGAGCCAAACGGATTTGATTAAAATCGTCACAGGCGTTAGACGTTGTGGCAAATCGAAGCTGTTTTCTCTTTATCAATTTGATCTGGTTGTTCATAAGATTGCTGATGATAGCCAGATAATCAACATCAATCTTGAAGATCTGATGCAAACTCAGAAAATTGGTCTGGAATATGATCAGGAAAATTTTTTAACCGGTTATGATAAGCTTCTAGACTATATTATAAAACATCTTAATCCTCAAAAGATGAATTATGTCTTTATTGATGAAGTACAGTTATTAAGGAATTGGCAAATAGCCGCGAATACCCTGCGTTTACAGAACAATATTGATTTATATTTGACCGGATCGAATGCTTATATGTTCTCCAGTGATTTGGCCAATCAACTAGGTGGGCGTTATGTCGAAATCAAAATGCAGCCTTTGTCATTTAAGGAATATTTTGGAGCATATCCTGATTTTGCTCAACACTTTGCATTCACTAAAAAAGATATTTTGGGATTAACTACTTCGATGGGAATTTATTCGCATTATATTAGAGAGAGTGGTTTCCCGCAAACATTACGCTTGGTCTATGACAAACAGCTTATCAGCGATTATTTGCTGGATACCGTATATTTGAATACAATTCAGAAAGATATTGTAAAACGATTTAATATTGCGGATACCAATAAGCTTGATGCGGTGGTTAAATATTTGTTTGATAATATCGGATGTGAGACCTCTATTCGCAATATTGCGAAGTGCTTGGAAGCCAGCGGACGAAAAATATCGGTTCCAACCATTGATACATATATTCAAGGTTTGGTAGACAGTTTCCTGCTATATAAGTGCGAGCGATACGATATTAAAGGAAAACAATATTTGGACAGCAATGCCAAATACTATGTCGCAGATATCGGTTTGCGAACGGCTTTATTGGGTATCAAAGATATGGACGCCGGACATATTCTGGAGAATATCGTTTACTTAGAACTGATACGGCGCGGTTATGAGGTATCTGTAGGTAAGCTCGTTAAAAGTGGTAAAAATATAGAGGTTGACTTTGTCGCCAGAAAAAGTGGCGGACTGCTTGAATATTACCAAGTAGCCCTAAATGTTCTTGAACCTCAAATTTTGCAGCGAGAGCTGGCACCATTGGAAGCAATTGACGATAACTATCCTAAGTTTTTGCTGTCAATGGATTATGGCTCAGGAGAAAATAACGGAATTAAACGCCTGAATGTGTTTGACTGGCTGTTAGGACAAGAATTGTAATTTAAGAGAAAACCTATGAGTGACGACAAATTAGCTATTAAATATAACGAAATTTTTGAAGATGATAAATTAGGTATAAAATCATCTGTCATTGATTTTTCCCATTTAATCGAGCAAAACGCCTATATTGAAGGTGGCGTTTCTAAAGTTTATTCAATTTCAGCGGATTTTGGAACCGGAAAAACGTTTTTCTGTGAAAAGTTAAAGAGCGTTCTTGAAAAAGATGGTGTGCAAACAACCAAACTGAATATCTGGAAGATGGATTTTTATGAAGACCCGCTTATGCCAATATTGGCAAAATTAAATGAAATTTATGAAAAGAACGGCAAAACACTGCCAACAAAAATTATAGATTCCACTTTAAAATTTTCTAAAAATTCGTTTGCTTTCCTTTGTGGCACCGCAATTAAAAGCATATCTCAGGAAGCTCTGAACGTTGATATTATTGAAGAGTTTAAAAATCATTTTTCTTCAAAATCACTTTATGACGATTTTAATCAATATCAAAAAGCTCTCAAGGAACTAAAAGAAGCATTAACTCAATGGGCAAGAACCTCTGACAAACCGATCATCATAATTATTGATGAATTGGATCGTTGCAGCCCGGATTATGCCGTAAGAACTTTGGAGGTATTAAAACACTTTTTTGATGTTTCTGGTTTTGTCTTTGTATTGGCGATAGATGAAAATCATCTTAAAAACTCTGTAAAATGCTTATTTGGAACTGAAAATTTTGAAGGATATAAGCGTAAATTTATAAATAATACATTTTTATTGCCACATCCGGATAAAAAAGCATTTGCTGAATTCTTGTATGATAGATCCGGAGTTGATACAGTTATAAAGAAAATACAGGAAGAAAAGCGGGAGTTAGTATTTTTGATTGATATCTATAATGTATTCCGCTGTTCATTTTCATATAGTGGATACGGGGATAGAACCAAAGAAATTGATGCAAAAAAATATAATGCCCTTCAAACGTCAGAAAATATCATTAAACGTTATTTTGCCGCCTATAGCATTTGGTTTAATTTTTCACTAAGGCAAATGGAACAAGTTTTTGATCGGCTAATTATGTTTATAAAGCAGATTGCTGCCGGGCATGAGCTTTTCTCACCTGATCTAGCCGTATTCTTAGTATGTTTGCATGAATTCAATATAAGCATGTTTCATGAATTACGTAACAATCCTAATCCAATAACCCGACCACTCTTATCTGAAATTTCTGGTAGGTTCTCATATTCTAAAGAAGTGTTTGGCGACAAATATTTTAAAAAGTTTTATCCTTTTGACAGGAATATAGCTCCAGTGCTCCTCGAAATATGTACATTTTCATATTTTTCTAAGAATCAAAATGTAGATGATAAAATTTTTATTATGGATAATATCGATAGATTTTTTTATTCTGAAACACAAAATTGGCTTCGTGAACAATATGCCCTTGATACACAAAACGTACTTACATCTGAAACAAATTTTAATCTTAAGAAATTCAAGCAAAATTATTTTGATAAAATGGATTTTTTATCTCATTTTGAGTAATCTTACTCCTCTGGATTAAGATTATCGATATCAACGATGCTTTCCAGATGTTCCAGAATATCGGGATTATTGATCCTGAGGTAGCGGTTGACACGCGGATTCATCACCAAAGTTTTGACATATCCTTTGACCAGCGTAAAATTAAGGACATTCAGGCCGTAATTTTCCTCAATTTCCTCATATTCGCCGTGTAGCCGGTTAATTTCCTCCTCTAGTTTGGTAAAATGGCTGAAATCCGTTATAATCTGCTTCTGCTGTCGCCGGGGAACGGCAAGCTGTTCATCTGACGTAGCAAGCCAGATGGAACGAGCAAATGATGAAGTAAAAGTTTTGCTTTCGACCATAATCTTAGTCGCTTCAATCTGGCGCTCCGGTTTCATTCTGGCCAAATAATAAAACACCTTGGAACTCACAATTTTGTCCTTGAGCATTTCCACGACTTCTTCACAGATGCCTTTCAGTAGATTTTTCTTCTGACGGATATTTTCAGGATTCATATTTAGAACCCGTGCCAGACGTTCAATAGAAACGCCACGATTAATGGCCTTTTCTATCATTTTCTGTTCTTGGACATTGGAGAGCCGATTGACATGTTTGTTGTAGGTAAAATTTTCATTATCGGTGGAAACAAGGCAATCTACTTCCTGTATGCCTAAGTCCTTAAGCGCATTCAAACGTAGATGGCCATCCAGAAGCGTATAACCGTCATCGCTAAAGGTTACGATCGGCGCTTCAATCAGGCCGATTTCTCGAATGGAAGAAACAATCTGGGCATATTTTCGGGAAGCAAATACATCCTTATTTATTTCTTTTGAAGGGGTTATTTCTGCAAGTTTTAAACGGATGATTGCCTGTTCAAAGGCCTTATTTAATTTTTTATCCATGGATCTGTAACCTTTCAGCCAAATATTTCGGCAGTTTTTCCAATTCTTCTGCTTTCAATAAGTTATAAAAATTCTCGTTGCCAAGCAGGCTTTTGATGCTCTGGGTAACAAAAATCAGTGAATTTTCGACCCGATCATTTTTGGCAATAATCAGCTTTGTCCGTTTGATTTCCTGCTCGTAAAGAGCCTGAACATCTTGTGCCGTCAACGGCTTGGCACTGCATTTTTTCTTATAAATGCTTTTGCCTTTCTTAATTCGCTTTTCTATCAAATCCTTTACAAAAGCTAATTTATTACCGCGAATCTGTCCGGCTTCGTAAGCTTCACGCAAGACATTTTGGACATCCTTATCATCGGCATCCGAAATATCAATTGCTACGTTTAGCGGAATACGATCAGTATAGACGGCATTAATCAAGCGTTCTTCCCCTCGAAACAACAACTTGCTTATTTGGTTGATATATTCTGCTGTAAAGCCTGTTTTGCGGGCAATCTCGGCCGAAGAATATCCTTTGTCCTTAAGCTGTTTGATTCCCTGAAGCAGTTCGGTCGGGGAATAATTACGCCGGGCAATGTTCTCAACAAGGCTCATAATCAGGGTTTCTTCCTCATCGGCGTCAATAATAATTGCCGGAATCTCCGTCTGGTTATTGGCAATATAAGCCTCTAAACGCCCTTGACCGCAGACCAGATCATATTCCTTGCCATCTGTGAAATCTAATCTTCGTGAAACGGTAATCGGACGCTTCAGACCGACATCTTCAATATTTTTCTTGATTTCATTGGCAATTTTGCGATTGCGTTCCCGTGGATTGAGAATGTTAATCTTTTCAATTGGGATATTTTCTAGAATTTGACGGCGATTCATTAGGCAGCCTCCCAATAGCGGATAGAATTTCGACGAGCCATTTCAAACAGTTGGCTTAAATCCGGAAAACGGTAAGAATCAAGCACCCCTTTGTTCTGTTCGGAAAGCAAAAGCTTAGGATCCCTAAAATCCAGAGCTGGCAGCAGATAGTAGTCCAAGACGTTTTTATTATCGGCGGACATGCGCACGGCAATGGTTATATCCGGAAAAAGAGAAGTATCAAAACGGACTTTCCAACGGAGACTATCATTAGGAAGTTGCTTACACCGGCAAATAACAATAGATGCCGTAAAGTAGTCGTTGACATTTAAGAGGTCATTTTCGGCATCAATCTTAACATCCCCGCCGATTTCTTGGATTTTATCTATCGTCTCCTCAAAAATATTTTTATGTAGCCCGCGCAAAAAAACGGTTAATTTCAATAAAACTGTAGTCCCGTTCTGGATCGTAACCGATAAGCTGATAAGCCCGGATCAGGCTGCCAAAGCGGCTGGAATAGATGGAACTTGACGGCATATCGGGGCTTTCGTTAATGATAAGGGCAGACAGATAGCCTTTCTTGGCCTGTAAATCTCTCAACTTTTGCAAAAGCTCATCATTGGAGAAACGTCTGGCTCGGGCGTTAATGATGCCTTTGGCGATATAAAAAACACTCGGTTCAACGATTGCCTCAAAAGCTCCTTCTTTACGAATCCATTCGCTTTCCGGATTGACCACGCGCTTAGTCTTTAATTTAAACGAAATACGGTTAGAAACATTATTGCCGATATATTTCTCATTGGTTAGAACCTGATTGACCGTTGCCTTAGTCCAGCTACGATTTAAGTCGGTGAGAATTCCCTGTTGATTGAGAATGTCGGCGATTTCCTGTTCTGTTTTCAGCTCCTCCGTAAACATTTTATACATCCAACGGACAATTTTTTGCTCTTCTTCCGGCCCGGGAACTAAAATGACCCGGTCGGTGGCAATGCTTTTGTGTTCTCCGGCAGCAAGAATCCCCTTATGTTCGCCATGCTCGTTTACCAGCATACGCCGCAGCCCGAATCCGGCACCCCCCCCTGACGATAGCCTAAGTTGATTAAACGGCATTTTCCGGCAAAGACTTTGCAAGAAAGCTCTCGGCTATATTCTGCCGCCATTGTCCGTTTAACGCCTTTAACAATAGTCGCGACAGGACTGCCGTCATTATCAAACTGCTCATTACAATATTTTACCGGCGTTCCGTCTCTTTTGCAGATGTACTCGTAATATGCACTTTCATCGGCATCCTGGAACCGTCCCCAGCGGGTAACGTCCAAAACAAGAATGGCTTTATATTCATCCTGATGGCTTTGAACGTCCTTCAGCATTTGCTGCAAAGCAGCACGGCCAGCGATATTCAAGCCGCTTTTGCCGCCATCGGTATAAGTTTTTATAATTTCATAGTCATTACGTTCCGCATATTCACGGATGGCAGCCGCTTGATTCTCTGGAGAGTATTTCTGATGTTCAGTCGACATCCGAATATACATGGCTGCAGGTATTTTGTCTTTGTTCATTGGTTACTCAATCCTCTTATAATGTTTGTTGCTTTCTATAATAATAAGAGGTGTAACAATGTCCAATGAACAAAAACACCAGATCTGGTGCTATTTTGGTGTAGAACAATTTATTATCGGCAACAATGAGGAACTTTCTGCTCTTTTGACCAAACTGCTTCGACATCACCATAAGCGGCAAATTTACAAATATGTGGCACATAATTTAGATATCAACATGTATGTCTCGCGAAATTGGTTCCAGAAAAACACGGGAATCAGTGCATATCATCTCATTCTTCTGATGCGGAAATATGACTTTATTAAAGAAATCGTAGATAAGATGGTGAATAATTAGTTGATGTTCTGTTTATAAGTAAAAATATTTCTTGCACATCTCTTTTTTAGCAAGCATTTTATAATAAAAATGATAGTAAGCATAGAGGTGAAGAATATATGAGTATTAGTAAGCAACAAAAAGGTGGAATAAAAAGAGCTAAAGTTTTGACTTCTGAACAAAGAAAAGATATCGCAATAAAAGCAGCATCTGCTCGTTGGAATAGTTTAAATGTCAATATAGATATGCCAAGGGCCTTATATACAGGAAATATTCCTATAGGTGATATTCAAATAGAATGTGCTGTGTTAGATAATGGGCAAAGAGTATTAACTGCTACTTCTATTTTCACAGTATTTAGGCGTACTCGTAAAGGGATGAATTCTCGCCTAGAAATTGACGGGGTAAAACTTCCTCCTTTCTTAGCCACAAAAAATTTGGAGCCATATATTACTTCTGATATTATAAAAGATGTAAGTTTATTACATTTTACTGATGGAAAAACAGAAAAAGCTGGATATTCTGCTAATATTTTGCCTCAAATGTGTGAAATTTATATTAAAGCTAGAAGAGATGGTGTATTGCTCAGTTCTCAACAATTTTTAGCAGACCAAGCTGAAATTCTACTTATGGCTTTTGCCAAAGTTGGAATTAACGCTTTAGTTGATGAGGCTACTGGCTATCAAAACATTCGAAGTCACGACGCATTACGATTGTTATTGGAAAAATACATTAATGATGGGCTAAAAAAATGGATTAAAACATTTCCCGATGTATTCTTTGCTGAGTTGGATCGATTATATAATAATGAGAAAACAATTTCTCGAAAAAGACCTCAATATTATGGACATTTTATAAATCAGTATATTTATGAACCTATTGAACATGGATATGTTAAGAAAGAATTAAATAAGAAAAACATTACGGAAGAAGGCAAACGAATAGCTCGATTTCATCAATGGTTAACAGATGAAGGACGGAGTATTCTTACCTTACAAATTGGTAAAATTTTTGCTTTAATGGAGATCAGTCCATCATTGTCTTCTTTTAAAAGAAAAATGGAACATCAAAAAATTATTTCTATTGCGCCTTATTTATTTGAAGAGATGAATAGAGAAGAATAAATATTAAAATTGGGGGTAATTTATTATTTATATGGAAAATACAGTGAGATTGATGTAGCTCTATAAAAAGGATTGGAATGGGAATGAAATATATTAATTCATATGAAAATAAAGATGTAATTTCTTTGTTTTCTGGTGCAATGGGATTAGATCTTGGGCTTATAAAGGCTGGTTTACATATTAAAATCGGGCAAGATTTTGATAAAGTTTGTATTGCAACCATGAAGCTGAATAACTATGAAGCGATTCCCGGGGATATTCGAGACATTTCTCCAGAGCTACTTTTAGCAAAAGCAAATTTAAAGCAAGGAGAGCCTTTATTAATATGTGGGGGGCCACCATGTCAACCATTCTCCACAGCAGGAAAACGTTTAGGAATTAATGATCCTAGAGGAAGTCTATTTATGGACTTTATTAGGATGGTAGGTTTTATACGACCGCGTTTTTTTATTATGGAAAATGTAAAAGGATTAATTTCGGCTCCATTAATCAATAATGGTATTCCAGTATTAAACGAAACAGTATTAGATGTTGTATTATCTGAATTTCACAAGTTAGGATATAAAACTGTTTACGGATTGTTGGACGCTGTAAATTATGGAGTTCCTCAGTTCAGAGAACGATTTGTAATTATTGGAAGCCGGGATCATGAAGATATTTTCTTACCTGTACCAACACATTTTCCTAAACATCAATGTGTCAACTATCTTTGGAATACGCTAAAAAATGCTATTGGTGATTTAGAAAATGCTCCTGGAGCATATATGCAGTTTAGTGAAGAACGGCTTAACTATTTAAAAAAGATACCAGAAGGGGGAAATTGGAGGAATTTATCTTCAAAGGATCAAATTTCAGCTATGGGGGGAGCATATAAATCAGGTGGTGGAAAAGTTGGTTTTTATCGTAGACTTTCTTATACGGAACCATCACCAACATTGGTGACCTCTCCTGTTCAAAAAGCCTCTATGTTTTGTCATCCTACTCAAGATAGGGCATTAAGTGTGAGGGAGTATGCAAGGATTCAACAATTTCCGGATTATTGGAAATTTAGTGGTACTTTGGCTGAACAATATAAACAGATAGGAAATGCAGTTCCTGTTGGTCTAGGTGAAGCGTTAGGAAATACAATACTTTCAATTGTAAATGGCAAAAATAAAATACAAACTAAACGTTTTCGAGGAACTGATGTTCATAGTAAAATTCAAAATGCTTTATGCTTAGGAGTTGATTATGCCAATAAACACGCAATATAATGAAGATGCGGTTATAAAAGCAATTGCGATATCTTTAGAAAATTTTTACGCTAATTTGATTGCGAAATTAGATGAGATTAATATTAGAAAAATCTTAAAACGAAAAAATCCATATCTTTTTCGTGCTAAGGCAATGTGTAGTGCACCTGATATTGTTGAAGCTATTTTATCCGCTTATATTTCCTCATCGGAAGAAACTATTTTTGGCAATGTCTTTTTTGAGCCTATTGCTTTGGCTGCATCTGGCGGACAGAAATCATTAACAGAAGGTATTGATATCAGAATAGATAAAGATGATGCTATTTATGCAATTGCTGTTAAATCTGGAACTTGTGTATTTAATGCTGATAGCAGAAAAAGACAAGAACAAAATTTTCTTTCTGCCAGCAAACTTGCGCAACAGGCTAAGAAGAGATTTGTTCCTATTATTGGTTATGGATACGGAAAGAAAAAAGGAAGTAAGGGGGCCTCTAAATTTTATTTCGAATATGCCGGTAAAGATTTTTGGTTTGAAATAACTGGGGATGAGAATTTTTATTTAAAACTTGTGAATTTTATGGGAAATCTACCAGAACAATATTCAGATCAATTTAAAGTATCATATCAAAAAGCAATGAATAGATTGATTAAGGAATTTACAAACGAGTTTTGCTTAGACGATGGTACTATTAATTGGGAAAAAATAATCAAATTCAATTGTGAAAATTAATATCAGCATTTATTTTGAGTTTGCTCGAAAGTGATAGTAAAATGAGACAAGCTAATAGTACAATAAAAGGATATTTGTATCAATTTAATAAGTCAATTTTAGAAATTTTAAAAGCTGAGAACAATGCCTCTATCGTTTTAGAAGGTGTAATAGAGGATATTGATATTAATTGTCCATCAGGGACGACTACAACTCAATGTAAATATCATGAGGACAAGAAATTTCAATTATCTGTTACCGATCCGGGAAGACTTTTCTGATGAAGATTTTGAATTTGAGGATGAAGAATAAGTTATGGCGATAGGAATTTGCCAGTATTGCGGCGAAGAAAAAGAACTTTGCGCCGCACATATTATCCCTAAAGCTTTTTACAAATTAAAGCAATCACCTTATCTGGGAATTTCATCTGATGGAAAAGTTGATGTTACCAAATGTCAAAATGGGATAAAAGATCCAAATATCTTATGCGCAAAATGCGATGGTATTCTTGGTAAATATGATAAATATGCGGTAGAAATTTTAAAAAAGAAAATTTTAGAAAATCCTAAAATACCATGGGAAATGTCTAAAGATGCACAACTTTATTTACTAACAGACGGACAGTTTGATTATCATTTGCTCCGTATGTTTTTTATTTCTCTTGTTTGGCGAGCATCTGTTTCGAACTTACCTGAAACAAAAGATATATCTCTCGGAAAATATCAGGATATAGCACTAAAAATTCTCAAAGGGGAGATTCCCGATAATCCCTATTTATTCCATCCAATTATTATTCGTATGAATGAAAAAAACGAATTCAGTAACATTGCCGGAATAATGAAAGGAAAATATGCAGGACAGTGGAAAACAGTTTTTGCTATTCCAGACTATCAAATTGGCATTATAACTAATGCAGAGTCATTGAAAAACTCATGGATAATTAAGAGCGTATCTCTGAATCCTTATGAATTTGCTGTAATTGAAACAGGAATTGACATCAATGGAATCCAAATAAGACTTCAAAACCTGGTAGATATTGTCAAAAAAGTTCATGGCGGCATTTTACCAGATATTGGAAAGAAAAGTTTTTAATTAATCTCAAATGTGCAATCAAAAACCAGTTTAGAAGAATAATCAAATTTGAGAGCCTTCTTTTTCTTATCTAAAAGGCGTTTATAAGCAAGATTAGCTGTTTTATTATCCCCTTTATAAAAATTCCGAAGTTTATGAGCCTCATCAAAAACCACTAAATTCCACGGATAATGTCCATATTATTAGCTGATGTTTGAACCTCTAAGGCCCAATATTTGCTTTGATAGTCTGAATTCATAGCGAAATATTATCCAATAATATTTTAAGATTCAATGAAAAGCTTGAGGTAAAATGCGATATTTGATTGAAAATTAATAAAGTAGCTGCATAATTAATTTTATAGTACAAAATGATTCAATGTACCCAAATATATCTGAGAATAAGTGAATGGAATATATTTGTTTGGGATGGAATGATATGATAGATTTTATTTCAATAGATGGAATAATAAAAGTTTTGGAGTTAAGTTTGACTTTCTGGGGGATCCTCTTCGTCGGCAGCGTCAGATGTGTATAAGAGACAGTTTCTATTGCATCCAGAGGTCTGTCTACTTGGAGAGAACAGGTTATTGAAACACCTAAGATTGAATTAGCACGGGAAATCATGGAAAATTTTTATAATGTCGTTGATACAATCAAAGGAATAAGACGAAATCTGCGCACACCGTACCATGAAGAAATACGTAAATATTTTGATAAAAAAGATTTAAATGATATACAGTGTACATTTTTAGAACCACTATATGAAATTCAACAAAATATGGAATTATTTACCAAATTTAGCCAATTAAAAAATAAAGCACGGGTAAATTTTGGAAATGATATTGATGATTGTTTTATTGATATAATAAAAATTATTAATGAAATAAAAGATGCATCAAAAGAATTATGTTATTACTATGATAAAAACCGCAGTGAGGATGAGCGGGAACCTGATTTGATAAAGAAATTCAGACATATAATATATCAAAGAGAAAATGATGATATTAATCAGATACTGAATTGCGTAATAGAAAAAGCTGAAAAACATTTGAAGCCTTTGTATTGTACAAGAAAATGACGGGCTTCGAGAAATAGAATCACTATTACTTTTAATTATTCCTACTTAAGTCATTTCTCTTCTTCCGGTGAGGTCTCAAAAAAGTTTCAGCCATAGTTTTGTGGTTCGTATAACGAATAATATTTATAATATAATTGCAGATTATATTTTTTATCATCATTGATTTTTTTACTAAGGTATGTTAACGATAAAATAATTATTTTTTCTGGGGATAGAGTTATGGTGACTGAATTTGAAATTGCTTCTATCATCAATGATGATCATACAATGGATGCATATATAAAAGGTAATGCTTTTGAAGCATTAACCCAGATTATACATAATTCACTAGATGCATCAGCAAGCCGTATTGACGTATCAATAAAGTATAATTTATTGGGTGTCATTGAAACAATAAGCGTTTTAGATAATGGATGCGGTATAAAAGCACCAGATAAAAATAATAAGTGGGATCCGTTCCTTCGCCGGGGGTATTCTGAAAAAAAGATTGGACAAACAAATAAGTTTAACCGTAATTTACACGGAAAAAATGGGGATGGGCGTTTTAAAAGCTATGCTTTAGGAGCTGTTGTTGAATGGAAAAGTAAAACAGCGGAAACAACTACAATTATTGTCGGAAAAGAGGATGCGCCTCAGGCTTTTCAGTTTAAAAATGGCGACAAATTAGATGAAATAAATACCCCGACGGGAACTTTGTTTACAGCATATGCTAATGATCGTAATATTGATCTTCCTGATGGTGAAAAACTAAAAGAAAATTTGGAACGGCATTTTTTAACAGTCTTAGATGTTGATAAAAAAACAAATAATTCTGTATCAATTTATTTGAATGGCGAGAAACTTTCTGTTTCTGAACACATTGACGCCTCGTCTACAGAAACATTAAAAGCACCGTATGATGATGTTAATGTCAAAACAATTATCTGGAAACAAAATTCAGCAGATAATAATAGATTGTTTTGGTGTGATCATAGTTACAATATATTAAAAGAGGAACGTTTAGATAGCTCTGTTCAAAAAACAAATAATTCTTTGTATATTGCATCTAAGCGAGTAGAAAAAGCGAAGAATAATAAAACACTTGAATTCTCAGAAGAGAATAAAGATTTTTCTGAAATAGAAAAGCAAGCTAAAGAAATCCGAGAAAATTTTTTAATTTACCAGAAAAAATTAAAAACAAATGATATTATTAAATCTCTTAAAGAACAAAATCTTTATCCTTATAATGAGGAAGATCTTTCTCCCTCTGAAAAAATCAGCCAGCCTCTTTATGATAATATTATCATAAAGATCAATGAGAAAAAACCAGCTGTTTTACGGAATCCATCTACTCGAAAATTTATTGCAGCAACAGTTAAGGTGCTTATTGAACAAGAGCCAGAGCATTTTGTAAATATTTTACAAAATTTGTTAGAGCTTACAAGTGAAGAAACGATTGAATTTTCGAAATTATTAAATGAAACTCCTTTACCGGCGATGATTAAAACGACTAAGATAGTATCAGATCGCCTCAAATTTTTATCAGGCCTAAGATATATGGTTTATGGAGATTTGGCAAAAACTATAAGAGAACGTTCTCAATTGCATAAAATTTTGGAAAAAGAACCTTGGATATTTGGAGAACAATTTAATTTGTCCTTTTCTGACCAGAGTTTTAATACGCTTATTAATGAAATCCGTAGTCAAATTGATGGATTATCTATTGAGGAAGAATTTGAAGGGGGACATAGAATTCCAGATTTATTTTTTACAAAAAAGCAATATTTTGAGCAAGATCCTTGGGCTCTTATTGTAGAATTAAAAAGACCTAAAGTAACTATAGGTAAAAAAGAAGCCCAGCAAATTCGCGATTATTATGATATTATAAAGGATTGTCCCGAGTTTCAAAATTGGAAAATTGATCTGATTATCATTTCTTCAGATATTGAAAAAAATATTATTGATGGAGATATAGTTGATACAAAGTCAGGATTAATGGGATACTCCGAAAAAAATCCACTGAAAAAAATTTACATAAAACGGTGGGGTGATATTTTAGATAAAAATAGTTATGCCATGAATATGTTAAAGCAATCTTTGGAAATAGACCTATCCAGTAATACTGGAGCTGATTATGTAAAAAATAAATATTCTGAAATTTTGAATATATAATATTTATTTCGCTATTGACAAAGAAAAAAACGTGTATTAAACTTTAGATAAGTTCGAGAAGGCTCGAAAGTGCTTCTGATAAAAAATCGGTTGATTCGCAGAAGTCCGTTCCTTCCTCAAAGCATTTATATGCAAAAGTTTGCGGTAAGTTAGACCAGTTCGATGGGTTCGCAAACTGCATCACCAATGCAAACGGCAGGTATAAAAGCTGCCGTTTTTCTTTTATAAATCAAGTACTTAACCGAGTTCGAATGTTGTAAATTTGAAAATGTCATTTTGGGAGAATTTTCCGAACTCATTTAGCGATAATCCTTTATTTTTCAATAGCTTGTCTGAGTTGGAATCTCGTTAGGCTCTTGGGATTATTTTTTATCAAAATTCGGTTTGAAACTTGCTTAAAATAAAAGTTTTTGACATTGACGACGATTTATTTTGCTAAAATAAGCAGGATATAGCTAGGACGACCGTTTCATCTTGGCTTTCCTTTTTCTCTGAAATTTTTTTGCTTAAACAGTATCTCTTCAAAAAAAGGCTATTTTTTCAACTAACCCCTTATAACGCGTGAGATAAAAAAATTCTCCTAGCCTTTTTTAGTAAGCCATATTTTTACGACTTATGACATAGCCAAGTCATAGGTTATCCTTATATATTTTTGGCTTTACGTTTTCTTAAATCCCGATAATATAAGATAAATTTAGGAGTTTTTTATAAGATGGCAGACTTAAGAGACGATTTTAGACATTGGCTAATAAAGCAAGGTTTATCAGAAAAGACAAAGACAGGTAGAGCGGGAACTGTTTATGAGTATATAAGACGAATTGATAACCTTTGTAATAAAATATACAAAGATTACAGTATTCACTCCTGGCAAAAATTAGCAGAAAATATATATCCCGTATTGGGGCTTCATCTCTTGTGTCAGAAAGGCGAAATCCATATTACAAAAGATGAATTCGCGAAAGTTGATACTTTCATAAAAAGATTCAACTCTCAGCTGAATCAATATAAAGAAAATTTTAAGGATTATTTTATCGTTAAATTTGTTTTTGATGAAAACAAGATTTTTACAGATTACAATAACCTTGTTGAACTTTTAATAGAGAAGACTCCACCCGAAATAACAATTTTTGAAATCTCAGACTCGATTATACAAATTAATAAAAATAGAAATGCGCTGGAAAAGTTTTATCAATTTTTATCTGAAACTGAATATGTTGATCCAAATTCAAGTTATTATCAAAACCGTACTGAAAAAAAATGGATTAAAAATTTTTATGAACAATTAACTAGAAAACTGCAACAAATCAAATTGTCTTTTACTAAAGCAGATGCGGATATTCTTCGAGTTATTATTGAGGGAGGAACCAATAAAGTCCCCCCTCTTCTAAAACCCAAAAAAAATGTATTTGGTTATGAAACAAAAGCCCACTTCAAAGATGTACAAGAAATACTGGGAATATCACGTTGGACATTAAAGAGTCTCGCGTCATCTTCAGAATTCAACTTAACACCGATTAATAGCGATTTTAAAGAATATTATATTGAGGACGTTAATAACTATATTAACGCACATTTCATCCGTTCGGAAAAAGATAATCTTTATACGGGGACACCTAAAAAGAAATGGTGGTCTACTGCAAAAGTTCAAAAAGAGTTGAATTGTAACTCCAAAAAAGTAGAACGTTTAAGAAATAACGGCTACCTTACATATCTTCATGTTAGTCCCTCTATATATTTGTATTATCCCGATTCTGTAAGACGACTTTTGAAAAAAAACAAAAATAAAAATTAAATAAAATTTTATCTTTTATTATCAATAGATTATATCTTATAGACTGTCCGATTTCCTCAACTACCGTATTGCAAAATAATTAAAAATGCTCATTCTTTTCTTGTCGGCGAACAAAGCTGTCATACCAAGCGAAGGCTAAAATAGCCGGGAAGGTATAATGCCATAAAAAAAGGAGAAAAATATGGCAGAAGATAATCTGGCCCAAGAGGTCGAATTTTACGATGAGGCTGAAACTATTAAAGCCTCATCAACAATGAATGAGCAGGAAGTTGAAAATCTTTCCGGTTCAAACGTGAACGATAATACTCCGAAGGAAACGCAAATTCCTCCGAAAGGGAACACAACTGATACCGAGGATGTTGCAGATCCGCAGCAAGGGCTCAAGTCTCAAGAACAAATCATTCTTGCAGAAGATAATCTGCCAGAGTGTATTGAGGATTTATCGTTGGATGAGATTTTTGAAAAATGCCAGCTTGCACCTGAAAAATTGGAAGAACTAAAGGAAAGCCATGCAAACGATAACTTTGATGATTATCCAACGGATCCGGAAGAGATAGTTAAATTTTTGGGGGACGTTTCAAAATCCGTAAAAGAAGAAATGTTGCTTTTGAAAGCGACCCCGATGTCTGACGAAGAATATAATAAACGTTATAATAAGCTTCAGATAAAAAAAGCTCACCAGTTATTGGCTGAATTTATGATTGGTCAAGATTTGTTGAGTATTGATAGGCAATATGGAGTTAGAAAAAAATCAAAGTGTCGTGCTGAAGAGGGTAAACTCACTAAGGCAGAGGTCATAAAACAACGTTACCCACGTTTGGGGTCTCGCCAAATTCGTGATTTTCAACATTTAGAATTGAAATATATTTGGGTGGCGATTGTCTATGCGTTTGAAACAGGGAATGAACTAACCCGTTCTTTGGCATTATCGGATTTTATCAAAAGAAAAGCCAATAATAAACCCAAACCGCTGCCGTCAAATATGAAACGTTGGTATGCTAAATCGGAAGATTTTGAGACCGAATTTAAGGAGTTGAATCTGACCGATGAGATAGGAGCTACATCTTTGTTTGCAAATATTGGTGTAGGCACAAGCTTGCTAGAGAAACATACGAAAATCCGTATAACGGTAGCAAATGAGTGGAAGAAGCGTCGAGCTAAAGCTCATCAACGTCTGTATCCATCGTGTAAGGTAATTCGGGGAAGTATTTCAAATGAGGATGTGTTTGAAAGTATTGTTGAAGCGCACAAAGCTGCTAAAAATAAAATTTGTTATATATCTTGTCCGTGTCAAGACAGCAGCACATTTAACACGTCTGCAAGTAAAGGCAAAGGGGAACGTTCAGCTTTATTCAAATCTGCTCTGGATTTTGTGGAAATAACTCGCCCAGACTATATAGTTTTTGAAAATGTTCCCAGATGGCTGGAGGATAGACCTGAATTTGCCTTAAATATTCTTGGTCAGAAAACTATCGGGGAATATGTGATTGATGAACTCAAACGTCTTGGATACAATGTTACCGTGGGAATTTTATCGGCAGCTGATTACGAAACTGCAGAGAATCGCGAACGTGCGATTATCCTCGCCTGCAAAAAAGAATTGGGGATGTGGAAATTTCCGAAGAAACATAAATTCCGCCCGACGGTATTTGAAATCATTGGTTTGATGAAATCCCTTGAAGCCGGCGAAGTTGATTCGGATAACAAGTGGCATTATGGGTTACCTTTGGAAGCCCATGAAGTTGAATTTTTAAGGCATACTCCAACTGGTTGCTCTGCATGGAATAATGCCAAAAAGTATCAACCTAAGAATAAAGATGGTTCACCGGCCGGAGCACAATTTATGGCAACGTATACTAGGATTGATCCCGCTTATTCGTGCAATGTGATTGAAAGTGGTAGCGGTAAAATCGGGGATGTTCATAGTGTTCACTTCGGACGTCCGTTAAGCGATGGTACATATTCTGACAGTCGCGTTCTCTCCATTGCCGAAATATTGGCTCTGATTGGATGTGAGGCAGATTTTTTGGAGCCGTTGAATGCTCCTGGAATCGATGAGGAGGATTTTGACGGTCTGACTTGGGAAAATGATATGTTGACCAGCCCTGATGAAGATTTTATTCGCGAGGTGCTTGGTGAACACGTCTGTCCAAAGTTATATAACGCTTTGATGACAACTTTACCATTGCCTGCCAACAGTAATAATATTACACAAGATCTTACTGTAGATAAAACAGCTTGATAATATAATTAGGAGGTAGTTTCGGCTGCCTCCTTTTTACTTTTAAAGTTTGTGACGTGAACGACAAAAACTTTTTATACAACCGCTTGTCTGTCTTCCTTATATATACATCGAAAAATCTTAAACGTACATAAAAAAACGTTTCGGAAAAATTTTTTTATCAAATCCGCATGAAGTGACAATTCTAAATCAAAAAAGGAAAGGAATTGTTCATGCGAAAAAAACAGAAAATAAATAAGAAAAAGCAGAGCCAACGTGCTTACAAAGACTTTATTTTCTTAGTTAATTGGCACAAAAATAAATTTGATATCATATCTCATATAAGTAATATATATGGAAATGGAGATAAAAAAGAAGTTAGCGTTTATAGGTTACCTTTATGGCGAGACATAACTTTGGTACAAAAACTGGCATACTTTTTTCATTTTATGGCGGAAACCAAAGATTTTGAGAATATTAAACCGTTTACGTTAGACTTAAGTAAATCGTTTCGTGATAAACATAAAAATTTAACATACAAAAAGCTGAAAGCAGTTATTATCAAAAAAATATATGGTAACCTAGATTATGCATTACAATTATCAAACAAACCGATGATGTCATTTATCCTAGAGAATAAGGCTAAAGATAAAAGAAAAGATATAAACGACAAAGAGACTCATGTACATGGCATCAGAGAAGTATTTGATGAAAATATTGATTACAAAGTAAGAACCGCATTAAAGACATCTGTTTGTAATGGAAAGAAAGAGTATAACAAGCCGGAATATCGCAATATGCTTCAAACAAAAGATAAATATAACAACGATAAACGAGGTGCCAAAGGTTGGTTATGGTATTTTAATAAAGGTGTATGTTGTAACAATGGTCTTTATATCTCCCAATCTCTTTTAGAAAAAATACGTCATGACTACGAGCTGCTTTATAAAGAATATAAAGAAAATATCAAGTTGTTAAAAGAGAAAGGTTTCAAGATAAAATACGACAAACCGGAGAGGATCACTCAATCTGCAAATGCTTCAAATCAGCCAAGCTAAATAAAAACACTCACATAAAGGATCCTAAAACAGCCCGTAACAAACCGATTTACAAAAATCTAAGCAAACCTATACCGAATAAAACAACTGAGTCCTGCGATCAAAAAACAAGATATTTAAAATCATTGAAAATCGGCTTTACAGCTTCAAAGAATCACGACAATACAACAACATCAAAGGAATTTGATAGTTATAAAATATCGTAAATAGGTATTATTATGTATGCAACCTATGTAAATTTTAGCAGAGGTTGAAGCTATGAACCTGATTTACAATTTTAAGGAGGTTGTCTTATTATCCGGTTGCGTTCTAAAATTTATGAAAAAGCGTAACCTGAAAATAAATGATGATTGGAAAACTCCTCAAGATTTATATGACAGCTTGGATAATGAGTTTCATTTTGACTTTGACCCTTGTCCGTTTAAGCATGACATAACTTTATGGAACGGGTTAAATGTTGATTGGGGAAGAAGTAATTTTGTTAATCCTCCATACAGTCGCAAACCGAAAGAAGATTTTATCAGAAAAGCCTATACTGAATATCAAAAAGACAAAATTGTTGTGATGTTATTACCGGTTTCGACATCTACTAAGATTTTTCATGAGATTATTTATCCCAACTGTGAAATACGATTTTTGAAAGGCAGAGTAAAATTTGAAGGAATTAATTCTTTTGGCGAGCTTGTTTGCAACAAATGTGGAATGTTTGACAGCATGGTTTGCATTTTTAGATCTAAAACCTATCCCATTGCATCATAAACAACCCGTGGACTCAGAAATTACTTTTTGATAATAAAACCTATACCAAAAGCAAAATAGTTATCCACGGGTCAAAATATAAAAAACTTAAGCCAGTTTTTCAGCAGCTAAAAACATTTTGAAACGTCTTAAAGCCTGTCTAACTGATGTGTGACTTCTTTTTCCATAACTTGATTTTTCACCGGTTGTTTCATATTGAGGCAGGATAGAAGTAATATTTTCAACCAAGTGAGAGAGTGTAAACTGTTCATTTCGGCAAAGTCTTTCAATTCTTCCAGAATAATCAGCGGAGGTGCTTACGCTGTAATTCTGTTCCAAAAGCCAATTTTCAAAATTTTTTAACATCTTAAATTTCCTTTCATTATTCTGATACAATGCTTGCGGTGTAATACGGTTTGGCTGCATACCTGTCCAAAAGGATTTTGTAAGCTTCCTGCCATGAAATATAAGGCTCCGGCATTCTAACAGTCTTTCCGTTAGTGTATCTCAATTCGATAAAATACATAGTTTTTACTCCTTTTTGTTATTAACTATGTATATTATGTCGGGAAAAATCACATCCGCGAGCCCCTAAAATTCTACTTTTTGACAACGTTTGGCTACGATTTGGGAATTAAAAACAAAAACAAGAGCTTAACTTGATAACAGTTGTGGCAATAAGTCGTTTGTAAAATAAAAAAACGCTCCGAAATTGCTTCCGAAGCGCTTTTAAGCAAAGGAATGTTAAACACTAAAATTTATATTTAGCATTAATCAAACCGGTATGGTCTTGGTAATCCTCACGGAATTTGCCTTCATAACCAAGAGAGAGTTCAATGTTATTATTGACTTCCGCTGTTACGCCGACACCAAACTCCATTCCGAAACGGTCAAGAGCTTCACCCTCAACCGCATAAGCCGAACCGTTAGCCAAGGTTACGACTGAATTAACATCATCGTTAAACAAGTCATAAGTCGCAGCAATACGGGCTTCCGGTTTAATATTCATACCGTTAGACAATTCAAAGTTTTTGCTGACTTTCGCACCGATAACACCGGTCAAGATGTCGCTGTCGTTGGCAGAAACACGTTGGTCGGCAGAATCTTTATAAGCATCCTGTTTAATATGAACATAACGCAGTCCGGCTTCCGGCGTAAAGCCAAAGCCTTTAACATTCATGTCATAACCGGTCATAGCCTGTAAACCGAATGTTTCGACATCGTAGTCAGCTTTAACACCAACACCCGCAACATTTTTGTCTTCGGAATAATCAGACCAGCCATAGGTTGCGATACCGTTTACATACCAGTTGGACGGTTTATATTCGCCATACAGGATAGCGGTGTGTGTATCAACATCCGTGCTTCTCATAAAGCCGTCAATGTCAGTATTGGTATAAGCATAACCGGCACCGACTTTAACGTCTTTGTTGATGAATTTTTCAATACCAAGAGCAACACCGTTAGAATCTGCGTCAAAACCCTTGGCTTTGGATGTGTCGTCTAGCTTGGATTTGTTGAACATACCCTGAACCCAAACAGCCGCGTCAGGATTGCTATCGCCGGAAGACATACCCTCAGAACCTGTCGAGATTGAACCGCCGGTTAAACGAGTTGACACAGCGCCGAATACCTGGTTGGCAGTTTCAGTCTGTGTCTTCTGAACCATCGGTGCAACTTCCGGCGCTACGGCTGTCAAAGCGTCAACATAAGCTTTTTTACCTGCGGCAGAAGTTTCTTGCGACAGACTGAACAGAGCGTTAGAAACAGCTTTTGCTTGTGTACTGGCATTGGGTGAGCCGCTGATTGTTTCCCAAGCCTCGGCAGTTGCGGCGTTGGAAGCTGTACCGCCAGTTTCGGCAACGATATCGGAAGCAGTCGTATCTTTTTGAGTAACATCAAAAGAACCATCTGCATTCTGAACAATGTCAAAACGGCCATTTTCTGCAATATTGTTTGTAAATTTACCGTCAATCGTTCCGGTTAAGAATTTAAATGTTTCGCCTTCACTTCCGACCACGCCGTTATCAAGCGTGATTTTCATGGTTGTATTAGTGCCGATTTTGATTTTATCCGCATTGATTTTGCCGTAATTGTCAGCAGCCACGCGCAAAGCCAGATTGGAATTGTCTTTGAAATCAACATTCGTAGCATTAACCGTATTTGTGCCAATATCCAAACCGTCGGCAACATTCAGATTGCCGATTTTACCGGTCTGCTTGTCATAAGTCAAAGTACCTTTATTGACATTCAGAGAAGCCAAATCGCCGATTGTGCCGGAAAATGCCTTGCTTAAAGAATGGTCTGCTTCAAAAGTCAGGTTAGAACCGGAGACATTACCGTCAACCAACGCGCTTGAGGTTTTAACATTTAAGTTACCGTTGCCGGATACGTCAGCGCGTAAAGTACCAGAAAGATTAACAATTCCCTTATCGGTTACGTTTACGGCACCTTTTGCCAAGTCATTTTCATTAATGAAACCTTTAATTACAGCAACCCCGGCACCTTCGCTAATATTAAGTTCTCCTCCACTTATGTCAAGAGATGTACCGGTTATTAAGTTGCCTGTAGTTTCTTTTGCGGAAAGTCCCAATGCGTTACCACTCAGAACATTAATAGCACCTCCGGTCATCTCAACAGAACCCCATGCAGTTTCATCGAATCCGTCTGTTGGATTGTCGTCGGAAATTTCGACACCAAATCCACTCATCATAGATGGATGGCTATTGAGGTTAATTGTACCTCCAGAGATATTCATTTTAGCACCGGCATCTTCAGCAGTTAATTCACCGCCTGTTATTGTTATCTCGCCACCGGAAATATTTGTAATACCATCTGCATGAATTTCACCGTTATTAATTTCAACCCTACCACCATTAACGTTGAAAAGGTTTTGAGCTTTTTCGGCATTTTCAGGAGAATCATCCGGTCCCTGGTGTCTATAAATATCCAAACGGGCACCATCGGTTACAACAAGTTTTTGCGTATTTGCAGAACCTTCATTAACTTTTTCGCCAACATCTATGCCTTTACGATTTTCTTCATTTTCTCCATATAAAGTTTGCAGATATACATTCTTTATGACAATTTCACCGTCAGTTAAATAGTCCGCATTGGTGTTAGTAGCAACTGCTCTCCCTGTATGCTCTTCTTTAGGATTTATCCATCCCTGAAAACCATTTTCATCAGGTACCGGTAATGTATCTATAATCTTTGCATAAGCATTAGTCGCCGTAAAAGCTGCCACTAAAGCCGTTGTAAATAAAAGTTTTTTCTTCATAAGTTTCAATTCCTTATCTTTAATTGCAATTAAAGTTTGTAATCTAGCCAAGCTAGACTGTTTCACTATACACAAACCAACGATTGTGGCCGGTTGTCTAAAAGACAGATGTATCCCGGAGTAAAAGAAAACAAGCTATTATTTTTCCTTGATTTTTTATTGAAAAGAAAAAGTGCGAAACTTGCAAAAAGCGGTTGATTTTATCGTTCTAATAAACTGACCGGTATTTTTAAGAAATTTTAAGGAGAAAACGATGGCTGTAATCGGTTATATTCGGGTAAGTTCCAACAAGCAAACCCTTGAACACCAACACTTTGAGATTGAACAATTTGCTAAAAAGCATGACTTAAATATTGATAACTGGGTTGAGGAAAAAATATCTTCCCGAAAAGCACTAAAAAACAGAAAACTTGGTGAATTATTAGAGAATTTACAGGAAAATGACATCCTTATCTCTTGTGAAATATCCCGGCTCGGACGTTCTTTGCTTGAAGTCATGCGGATTTTAGAAACCTGTCTTAATAAAAATTGTCAAGTCTGGACGATTAAAGAGAATTACCGTCTCGGCAATGACATACAAAGTAAAGTCTTGGCATTCGCTTTTGGCTTGGCTGCGGAAATTGAGAGAAACCTAATATCCCAACGCACAAAATCATCTCTAGCCAATCTTAAAGCCTCAGGCAAAAAACTCGGTCGTCCCTTTTCCGCAGAGTCAAAAAAGCTGAAACTATCCAAAAATACTAAAAAAGTGCGAAATTTACTAGCTAAAGGCATTTCCAAATCACAAATTGCCAAAATCCTCGGTGTTCAGAGAAGCACCTTGAGACGGTTTATTGAAAGAATGTTGTAACCTTTAACATCGCTATGTCATAGGTTAATTTTCTATTTTCTTATTAAATAATCTTTTGAAAATACATAAAAATAAAAAAAGAAGTTTGGCTTTACATATATTTTTAATCCCGACATATAATTATTATGACTGATACATACACTCAACTCAAAAATGAATTATCAATTCTCTATCCCGACGTTACGGATATTGAATTAAACGAAATGAC
>OJOY01000016.1_pt1 | contig 185996 bp, 168 predicted proteins | sample 1598361 | NCBI WGS metagenome assembly OJOY01 (sample SAMN03922472, study PRJEB24848) | human gut metagenome | isolation source: stool sample | host: Homo sapiens | place: Germany | collected 2010-11 | reverse complement strand
CAAAGGAAAGAACCGGCAGGGGACTGCCGGTTCTTTTGTGTTGGGAGGAAGGGGAAGGGGAGGACGGAAGAGGGGGCGGACGGTAAAACCTAAGTCGGGGTGGAAATTCCGCGGGTTGGGATTATCTTGTAAGGGATTATTTTTTATAAGTGAAAACAGAGGAGGAAATGATGAAATTATGCAGAGATGAACTGTTGCTGTTAGGCGGCATTTATCAGGTTGCGGCATTAATTGTGTCTTTGTTTACGTCTGATATTGCCTACGCTGTTAACGGCGTGCTTTATATTTTGTTCTGGATTGCCGTGCTGGCAATTGCCTTTAACTGGGTTCCGGGATTTGTTTTTCAATTGAATGACCGTTTTCCGCGGATTTCGGTATTTCTGGCATCTATCGGCTGGATACCGTATTTTGCCGTTTTGTATGCATTGTTTTCGGCTGCGGTCGATTTTATGGTTTCGGGTTCGGACAGCGTTACCGTGTTCTTAAACAATTATATGCCGGTGTATGACGTTTATATGGCAGCGATTATCCTTTCCCTGCTGTATGCCGCCTATAAGGTCTTTTATAAGAAAGAAGACCTGGCAATGACCTGTGAGCCGATTACCAGATAATAATTGTTACTGCTGGGATTTTTGAAGCAGCCTGTTTGGGGACAGGCTGCTTATTTGTTTAATCGTTGGGGAAGGTTTCGTTTATTTGGGTGATGTTTGCGCATAATCCGTCGGGGGCGGTTTCAATAAGGATGCCCCACAGAGTGATTTCTTTGCCGTTGGCGGGGGTGAGCCGGTTTTGCACCGTCAGTTTTTCCGCCAGCCTATCCATTGGCGCCTGAGGTTCAAAACCCAGAACAGATTCAAAGTCGCCGCACATGCCGACATCGGTAATATAACCGGTTTTTAGCGGAAGAATTCTTGCGTCGGCGGTCGGGACATGGGTATGGGTTCCGGCAACAAGGCTGACGCGTCCGTCAAGATAATAGCCGAGGGCAATTTTTTCAGAAGTGGCTTCACCGTGAATATCAATCAAAATCGCATCAATGTTTTTGCCGAGCGTATATAGTTTCAGCAGGTTATCGAGCGGTTCGGTTATGCTGTTGACCGGCGGCATAAACAGGCGGCCGAGCACCTGTGCGAACAGTACTTTTTTGCCGGCGGTTTCAATTATCTGCCAGCCTCTGCCGGGGAGATTTTCAGGATAATTCAACGGACGGACGATTTTTTTGTTCTGGTCAAGATACGGATAAATTTCCCGCTGCTGCCAGATATGGTTGCCGGTGGTCAGACCGTCAGTTCCGGCATTAAGCAGGTCGTCAGCAATTCCCGGTGTCAGCCCGAAACCGTGTGCGGCGTTTTCTCCGTTGGCGATGACAATGTCAATATGGTATTTTTGCTTTATTTCAGCCAGATGTTTAACGATAACGTTTCTGCCGGCGCGACCGACAATGTCTCCGCAATATAGTATCTTCAAGTCTGCGTCCTTACAGGATTGGCTGCACCGTTACGCGGCGGCAGCTGGTTTTGCTAAAAAAGGCGAACCGCCCAGACCGTAAATCAGTTCATTCTATCCGATACCCGCAAGATAAGGTGGGCACCATATAACAGGACCACGATCCTGCCAGTGACAGTTCCCTAATAAGTAGTGTTGGCCCGGAAGACATGCGGATTTCTACGCGAAGGGCAGTCCATTATTTATATATGTCATATTATACGGATTTTAACTGAAGTGCAACAGATTTTATCGCTTCATTTAAAGAATTTATATTTTGCGCCAATTCCGCGTCAAGAGAAGATAATTCTTCTTCTGATATGGGGGAATGAGTGTTCTGCTCTGACGTTGCTGTCGCGGAAGCCGGTGATGCGGGTGTTGGTGTCGAAGATGCCTGAGCGGCGGGCGCGGATGAAACGGTTTTCTTCAATTCGCTCAATTCATCAGCAAGCAATAAACCGACCATTGCCAAAAGTTGATTTTCGTTAATGTGACCAAGGGCGGAAGTTAGGGATTTGGCTTTTTCATCGAGCAAACGACCTAGTTTCATTATCTGGATTTCCTGGCCGTTATCGCAGGAAATCGGATATTCGCGGTAGTTTATGGTAATGATGACCTGTGCCATTATTTCACCGCCTTGCCGAGAGAAGCGATAACGACGTCAATACGCGCGGCTTTGTCGGCGATTTGATGACGAAGGACGGAAAGTTTGTCTGCCTGATTTTTGTTTTGTGCAGCGGAATGTTCAGCGGCTTGTTTCAATTCAGCGGCAGTTTCCTGCAGTGATTGCAGGGCGGCGGCTGTTTTGGGGAAATATTTTGCCTTGGGTTCCATTTTTGACTTCCGTTTCTGAAAACAATATGTTATGCTGTAAATATTATTAAGGCTTAAACATGGGATTTACAAGAGGCAAAAAGACTTATGCAAAAGTTTATCGTACGGGTGGAGAGTGAAGAAAAACGTTTTTCTGATAAGATGGATGGCGGGTGCTATGCGTTGAACGCGGCGCTCGATGAGGAATATTGCCGGGAGTTTGTCGAGAAAGCTGCAGCGGAAAGCCGGATTGTGCTGTTTTACGGAGAGGGTGCGGTAAAAACGGCGGTACATTTGGGAGCGGACGGGGTTATTCTGGACTTGGGCGTCGAGGGGCTTAAAGAAAAAATGGCGGCAGTGCGAAAAGAACTGGGCAAAAGCGGCGTAGTCGGGCTTTTTACGCGCAACCGGCGGCATGAAAGTATGATTGTATCTGAGGCAGAGCCTGATTTTGTTGTTTTTAAGGTGTGGAAAGACGGTTTTGAGAGTGTCAGGGAACTGACAGACTGGTATAATGATTTTTTTCTTATTCAATCGGCTGCATGGATTATGGAAGACGGCGTTCCGACGGAAGAACTGCGGACGGATTTTGTGATAACGGCGGAAATCGGCGAATGAGGTGGGAACGGGATATGGCTACGGAAGGCGGCATAAATATTTTATATTCTGTTTTTCTTTTTTGTTTTTGCTTTATTAACTTTTTCGTATAAATCTACAAAAAATATATACGCATTTTTGTAATAAAGTAGAATGTCTAATGACATATAATCAATTTTTTTAGATTTAATATTGGAATGTTTATAAGTATTACAATATTTGCGTAGTATATCTACTTCTTTATAAAAATCTATGTCTTCTATTTTAATATCGTATTTTTTTAAATGGCATTTAATATGGTTAAAATTATAGTTGTTTAATGAGAAAAATGAACATAAGTCATATTCTAGTGTCGCATAAATTGTTATTAGAAGTCCTGCGTATACATGATTGTAAAATCTTTCTAAATTTGTGTATGCATCGCCATAATCATGTTCATTATATATACTTATATCATATATATCTTGTTCTTTTTTCTGTTTTAGTATTTGTTCCCATTCTTTGACAAAAGGATATCTTGTTTCCATTTCTGAAGGGAAGGAATATTTCAACCAAAGGTATCTTGTAGGGAGTTTGTTTGGCAATTTATTTGTCCTTTTTAGGCAAGAATATTTCAGGATGTTTACGTATTGTTTTTATTTTTTTAGTTTTATGTTCTTTTAATATTTCAATGACTTGAGGAGTTTCAGCATAATCTAATGCGGTTTTTCTGTATACATCTGTAGTATTAATGTTAGCCCCTGCTCTGATTAGGGCTTTTATAATAATGGGGCTTTTGTTGAGGCTTACGGCGCGTATCAGTGCTGTATCACCAAATGATGTACTTTTGGTATTAATATCGATTCCTGCGTTAACTAAAGTTTCTATAATTGCAGGGTTTTGATTGAACATTGCAGCAAGTATTAAAGCTGAGTCGCCATTTGATATGTTTTTGGCATTTATATCTGCTCCAGCTTTAATTAGTATTTCTATAATTGAGGGATTGGAATTGAACATTGCTGCGTGCATTAGTACCGTGTCACCAAATAATGTTTCTCTAGCATTAACGTTGGCGCCGGCTTTGATTAAGGTTCTTATAACAGCAGTATCGCGATTGGATTCTGCTGCAAACATTAAAGCAGTTTTATCGTTTTTAGTTTTGGCATTGACATCAGCTCCATTTTTTATATATTTTTTTACCAATTCTAAATTTGGGTTTTCTTTAGTAACTTCTTTTTGTAATGAGTCATTTTGTTCTGCGATGTATTTTCGTCTATTAACAACAGTTATTAATTTTTTGCAAGTTTTATACTTAAGTACTTCTCTTATCAACGTGTTAGCCTTTTGGGAAGCTAGAATTTCTGGTACAATAGGGGTGTCTTTTAAACTGAAATTTTTGTACATATTTTGCATAATTGTCATGTTTTCAACTATGTATTCGACACTTTTCTGACAGTTAGGAGAAAACTTATGATCTTGAATATGTAATTTCAGTTCTGACATTTTAGTCAGAATGTTTGATAAACTAATTTTGGGAGTAACGTTTGCTATTTCCGCATACTCGAGGAAGCTTTTAATGTTTTTATCTAAAAAAATTTTTTCCTCCGCTTTTTCTCCACAAGCTGTTAGAAAAAAGCATAGAATATATGTAAGATGCTTTTTCATTATATTATTTCCTGTAATATAAAATTATGCGTATAAGTTAACTGTGATTTTTGTTTATGTCAAATATAAAAACGAGGAAGGAGAAAGGTACGGTATTTGATTATTATCCTGTTGTAAATTATTCTGTTGTAAGAGGGGAGTTTTGTCTAAATACGATTTTTGTTGCAAAATAAAATTTATGGAGTATGTTTGCGGGCAGGAATGTTTTTCCTGCTTCGACTGCGGGTCGAACGGGGAAATGACGGTTCAAAAAATCAGATTGTAACATTGTAAATATGGAGAACGAATAAATGAAACAGTTAGCCGGATCAATCAGAATTGGCTGGGTTATCGAATACAAAGGGAAACCTTGGACAATCACCAAAGCACAGCACATCAAGCCGGGCAAAGGCGGAGCTTTTATGCAGGTTGAAATGAAGTCTGTTGAAGAAGGAACCAAAACCAACGAACGTTACAGAACCGAAGATACGGTTGAAAAAATGATGGTTGAGGACAAAGACTGCCAGTTTTTGTTTGAAGACGGTACCGGTTTGAACTTTATGGAATCGGAAACGTTTGAACAGTTCTCCATGCCGGCTGATATTTTGGGCGATTCGCGTCCGTTCTTGACAGAAGGCATGGTTGTGCGGATTTCGCACATTAACGACCGCCCGATTTCGGTTCAGCTGCCGCAGCAGGTTGTTTGCACCGTGGTTGAAACTGAACCTGTCATCAAAGGGCAGACGGTTACGTCTTCCTACAAACCGGCGGTCTTGGACAACGGTATGCGCATCGGGGTGCCGCCCTTTATTGCGACAGGCGAGAAAATCGTTGTCGGAACCGAAGAAGCCAACTATGTAGAGAGAGCGAAATAATGGCATATATTTCCCCGATGCTGACCAATATCGTTACGGCGGTAAAAAAGGCATCAATTAATTTAAACCGTGATTTCAGCGAAATTGAGCGTCTGCAAAACTCAGTCAAAGGCAGTATGGATTTTACCAAAATTGCTTTTGATAAAATTCAGAAAGGGCTGAAAAACGAACTGGGCAAGATTCTGCCGGCGCTGCCTGTCGTGATGGTGAGCGAAAAAGTGCCGCAGAGCGGGATGTTCCTCATCCTTTCCGGTATTGAGGGGCTGGCCAATTTTGCACACGGTAATCCGGAATTTGCGATTTCCGCGGCACTGATGGACGGACAGACTGTTTTGGCCGGCGTGGTTTACAATCCGGCACGCGACGAATTGTTTTTTGCAGAGAAAGGCAAGGGGGCGTTCAAGGAAGGCTTCCGCAGCCACGAGCGCTTGCGTGTGGCTGCACGTCAGGAGCTTGACGGGGCTTTGGTTGCAGTCAGACCGACGGCAAATGATGCAGAATTGTCGGCGAAGATTGTCAACAATACGCTGCGTTTATGCCATGATGTCCGTATCAGCGGCGCAACGGCGCTGGATTTGGCATACGTTGCGGCCGGGAAGCTGGACGGCGTTATTGCTCCGGCAACGATGCTGGCGAGTATGGCGGCAGGAATCCTGCTGGTCAAAGAAGCCGGCGGACTGGTTCTGGATATGGAGCAAGAAGATACGCGTACCGAGGATTTGCCGATGGTTTTGAATTCGGGGAATCTGATGGCGGCAAGCTTTAACCTGAGCCAGAAAATTGCCAAGATTTTAAAATAAGTTTAAAATTTTACAAAATTATGCTTGCAATCTATAAAAGCGTAGTGTATAAGGTGCATAAATTTTTGTGAAGTTTAGTTTTTGGAGATAATAATGAAAAAAGGAATTCATCCCGAGTATCACGAAATTACGTATGTAATGACCGATGGTACGGAAAAGAAAGTTCACTCGACCTGGGGCAAGGCCGGCGACAAGATGACTCTGGAAATTGACCCGAAGTCTCATCCGGCTTGGACAGGCGTACACCGCATGGTTGATTCCGGCGGACAGGTCGGTAAGTTTAACAGCAAGTTTGCCAAATTTGGTTTGAAAGCTGCCAACTAAGCTGTTTTACATTTAGACTTTTGACAGAGGCCTGTATGAAAATGCAGGCTTTTGTTTTCGGAAACCGTAGAGGCAGCGAATACAGAGTTCGGCGATAAAGTTTGTGTAGAAAACGCTTAAAATTGCTTGTCATCGGACAAAAACGGGGTAAAGTACGGATAAATACTTTTTTGTTTTGATAAAAGTTGAGTTTTTTGTAAAGAAAGGATGATAATATGACAGCACCTTTGATGCCGAAAGCAACGGCTGTCTGGCTGGTGGAAAATACCACGCTGACATTTAAGCAAATTGCGGATTTTTGCGAATTGCACGAGTTGGAAATTCAGGCGATTGCCGACGGGGACATCGCTTATAACATCTTGGGAGTAAGCCCGGTTGCCAACGGCCAGCTGAGCGAAGAGGAAATCAAGCGCTGCGAAGCTGACGAAAAGGCTGTGCTGGTTGCGACTCCGCTGGAGAAAAACGTTAAGGAAAGAAATGCAAAGGCGAAGAAAGTTCTTTCTCCGACTCAGCGCGCGGAGAAGCCGAATGCGATTTTATGGATTATCAAGAATTGTCCTGAAGTTATTGATTCGCAGATTTGCAAGCTTATCGGGACGACAAAGCCGACGATTGCTTCCATCCGCGGAGGAACTCACGGCAATATGGCCAATCTGCGTCCGGTAAATCCGATGGCAGTCGGGCTTTGCTCGGAAAAAGAGCTGGAAAAGGCTATGCTTATTTCACAGCAGCAAGCGGAGTTGAAAGAAAGCCGCGGCAAGAAAAAATCGAAGAAGAAGACCGCCAAGAAAGCGGTTCAGCAGACAGAAACGGCGGATACGGCTCCGAAGAAACGCGGCAGGCCGAAGAAAGATGCGACGGAAAAGACTGCCGCAAAAGGAAAATCTGCCAAGAAAACCAAAGAAACTGCGGCAGATGTAAAGGCTGAGTAAGCACAGAGCGCTTGAGCGGGCGAAACGGTCGATTTTGGGTTTGGCATAGAGGCCGGATTGTATGAGTTGCCAAGGTTCTTAATGAGAGAGACGGGTTTCCGTCTCTTTTTTATGTGGTGAGAGTGATGCGGTGAGTGTAAAATGTTGCGGGAGACGAAAATAAAAAACCTTGAAATCCGGAACCTGTAACAGGCGGGATTTCAAGGCGAAAATTATTTCATTTCTTCATCTGCACCAGAGGTGTAAGTGGAGCCATTTATAATTTTCTGTGTCCATTTCGGAGCAATCCAATTAAGGATGGCGTAACCTCCGACAATGATAGCGGCGATTACTACTCCTAAAAAGATTGAGACAGCAATCAATCCGAGCGGATTGTCAAATATGCTGTCAATACCTGAAATGAAGGTCATAATGCTTCCCGCTATCGCGAAGAGCACGAACACGTTAAGGTACGTGTTTAAAGTTTCTTTTTTCATTTTTTTATATTTTAGTGATTTTCTTTAGCTGTTGCTGCCGAGGTAAAAAAGGCAGGTTGTACAGATACAATCAGGAAAATCACCACAAATACAAGCAATGAAAGGTTCCTAATTATAAAGATATCTATACGTTAACATTTGCAATATAACATATTTTTGAGCAGCCGTCAAATAAAAAATTACGAGCCGATAAATATACCTACCTCAATGTATAAAATGCTTGCACTTTGAAATTATTCTGATATATATAATAAATGGAAAGAGGTTTGAGAATTTGTAAGGGGTATGTGTCATGAAACATTTGATAGAGGTGTATCCTTTTGCGTACCATAAGATTTTGGGCGGGCAGCGTAAAATAGATTTGCGTTTATATCTTAAAAGGTTTCATAATATCCGAGTCGGCGATACGATAGAATATGTCAATGCGGAAACGAAGAGCTGTTTGCTGCGCGAGGTAAAAGGGATTGCGTTGTTTCAGGATTTTAAAACATTGATAGACATGCTGCCGCCGGAGATGATTGGTTATCATGACAGAGAGGAAATCCGGCTGCGGGTAGAACGGCAGTATTCGAAGGAAGAGCAGCAAAAATACGGCGCGTGTGCGCTGTTCATTGCCGAACCGGAAACGGCCAAAGTCGTAAAAATGAACTTTTTGGAACGAAGCGCATAACGGTTTGAGATGGCCGGGCGGCTGCATATATCGGCTAAAAGACGGCGCAGGGTGCAGCGCGTGGCGGTTCATGGAGTGCATCAGGGGCGAAATTGCCTACGGGAGCGCTTATTGTCTGATTAGAAATGTTTGCGGAAAGCCGTGCGCAGTTTTTTACCGACATGTCCCAAATCTGCAATAATTTCGATTTCGGCATTGTTCAGGGAACGGTACAAATCCCATGCGCCTTTTAACGGGCAGCACATGTCGAGGCGGTTATGGACAATCAGGGTCGGGATGTTTTCGATTTTTTCAATGTTTTTCAGAATTTCGTTATCTGCCAGAAAATAGCGGTTGGCGGCATAATATAAACCGATGCGCGCGGAAGTTATCGCAGCGTTGTCAATCGGCACCTCTTTAAATCCGGCATCCAGCCTGCCGAGCTGGTATTCGTAATGAACCATATATTTTATGGCAGTCTGAATAGAGCCGAGGTCTTCCGAAAACAGGAGTTTGGCATAGTGGGTATAGGGATTTTCCCCTTCGCTCTGGCGGCGGATTTCTTCCAGCAGGTCGGGATAAAACAGGCCGCTGTCCCGGAGCATCCATTCCATATCTTCGCGGCGGGCGAGAAATACGGCGTACAGACAAATCCGTGCGATGCGTTCGGGATATTTTTCGGCAAAAAGGAGCGCCAGGGTGGAACCCCAGGAACCGCCGGCCACCGTAACCGGTTCGCTGATGTTCAGATATTCCAACAGGCGGTTGGCATCCTTAACCAGGCGTTTGGTGTCGTTCAGGGAAATGATGTCTTCGGTTTTGGAACGTCCGCAGCCGCGCTGGTCAAACATGATAACGCGCTGCTTTTTCAGGTTAAAATAGTTTCCGTGGCTGTCTTTACAGCTGCCGCCGGGACCACCGTGAAAAAACAGAACCGGCTCGCCTTTGGGGTTTCCCATCTGTTGGTAATATATTTCATGCCCTTCAAATTCGGGCAGATATCCTTTGTCGAAAACTTTATTGTTGAAAAATCCGAACATTATTTTCCCTTTTGATGATACTTTTGATAGTGTTACGGACAGGTTTCCCGCTGGAATCAGTGTCGTTGGTAAACCGTTAATATTTATTTAAATTTGGGGATAAAATATGAAAATCGTGGGGACGGCGATTATTGCCGATAAGGAAGGGCGGATTTTAATCGGCCAAAGGCCGGAAGGAAAAGATTTGGCTGGGCTGTGGGAATTTCCGGGCGGCAAACAGGAAGCCGGCGAAACGGTTGAACAATGCATTGTCCGGGAAATTCGCGAAGAGCTCGGCGTATGCTGCCGTGTCGGCAATTTTCTGATGTCGACGTCGAAAGCTTATCCGCACGGCGAATTCAAATTGATGTTTTATCGGGCGGAATTGGACGGAACGGCAGAGCCTCAACCGCTGGTGCATCAGGAGTTGCGCTGGGTGCGTCCGGAAGAGCTGGCGCAGTATGCTTTTCCGCCGGCAGATGTGGAAATTATAAATTTTCTGCGCGGTACTCCGGAGATTTAACGGCAGGGTTTTAGCGGAGGAAGCTTGCCCGGCGAAGTTTCATGGGCGGTTAAAGCGAGCGGATTCCGACGGGCGGTTGATGATGTTGAAGTTCGGGGGAAGGGACACCAGAGGAAAGTTTAACGGCAAGAGCCGTGGATAAGATTGAAATACAGGTATTTTATTAAAGTTTTTTTAGTTTTTTCGGTTTTATAATTGCGGACAGAGAGTTTATGCAAAAGAGCCGGGAGACTAAGAGATGGCCTTTAAGAACAAATCAATGACAATCGGAGCGGCGATTTTCTGTCTGGGAACATTAGTTCCGGCAGTTACAGGCGCTTATGCAATCAGCCCGATGGAGATATACCGTCAGGCCAGGCAGCAAAATGAGGTTTTTTTGCAGAAATTGTCCCGTTACCGGAATGCGTTTGATATGCAGGATAAAGACGGCAATACGGCGTATTGCATTGCGTTAAGGTATAATGACGTTTCAGCGCAGGAAATTCTGGAAAAATATGGTGCGGATACCGGACATTCGTGCGTGGAAAGCATTGAACGGGAAAAGGAGGAAAAAGCGCGCCGGGCGGAACGGAATGCAGCGGCAAAACGCCGGAGATTTCGTTCGTCGGAGGGCGTGTTTGCAGATTCCGGCAATAATTACCTGTGGTGGGGGCTGGGCGCCCTTGCCGTCGGCGGCGGAGTTGCAGCATTGGCCGGAGGCGGAGGAAGCGGCAGCAGCGGTGAAATACACGGGCCGTCGGGAACGTATGGCAAGGTTTATCTGGGAACAGGAGAACCCAGCGGTTCGCTGACTAAAGTTGATGCCAATGAATTTCGGACGGCGGAATATAATCGGAGCAACTTTTTGGAAGGCATTAATGCCGCCGAAGCGTACAGCTATATGTACAGCAAAGATGACAGAGGCCTGCTCTACAGCCATCAGGCAAATTCAGACGAAGCTTTGAAGAAGGTAAAAGTCGGGGTTATTGATACGGGTGTGTTCCATAACCGGGATTTGGACGGGAAAATTGTCGGTTCGTATGACATTAACAGTTACAATACGGCGGGCGACGTCAGAGGCAAGATTGCCGGGAATATGCATTACTATATTTTTTCCAAAGACGGAAGCTATTATTTTCTGCAGGTAGATACCAGCGATATGTCGGCGACGGTCGGCAATGGAAAACGCGGGCCAGCCCTGACGCCAAGCGAATTGGATAACATTTTGGCTCAGGTCGGGCTGACGCAGGGGGATTTTGAGGTAATGAACGGCGGCGGCGGAAGCAATCCCGGAACTTCGCTGATGGGCAAATTTGACCCCGACGATATTAATACATGGTGGGAGGTGGCGACTAATCTCAGCCATGGTACCCATGTCGCGGGGATTATTGCCGGCAATAAAAATGATATGGGAAGCCATGGCGTTGCTTTTGAAAACGGCGAGATTGTTGCGGCAAGCTGGGATATGGGCACAGATATTTCAGCTACGGTTAAAGATATGGTTGACAAAGGCGTGGAAGTTTTTAACAACAGCTGGGGATATAATGCCGTTGACGGCTGGAATGCGGGCAATGCAGAAGAACTGGCCAATACTTCTGACGCTGAGGCGTATGCCTATGCCGCTAAAAACGGAGCGGTTTGGGTACAGGCGACCGGCAATGACGGTTATCATGACGCGGCAATCCATGCCGGTCTCGGTAATGTGGATTTATCGCAATACGGGTATGACGGTCCGGGAGAATATGAGGCTCCGTTTTTGGCCGTTGCAGCTTTGGATTACAGTACAAAAGACGCATCGGCGCCGTCCGGATATCTTGCGGGATATTCCAACTGGTGCGGTTCCGCCTCCGGGTACTGCCTGGCAGCGCCGGGAACGGATGTTGAGTCAACGGGCGCCGTTACCGAAGGGTTTATGGATGAAAGCGGAACATCCATGGCTACGCCGGCAGTGGCGGGAAGCGTGGCTCTGCTGATGGGGTATTATCCGTGGCTTTCGGCGCAGAATGTGGCCTATATTCTGCTGGAAACGGCAAATGACCAGGGCGAATATGCCGACAGTGCAAAATACGGGCAGGGCGCTCTGGATCTGGAAGCGGCGGTTACGACGCCGATAGACGGTTTGAGGCTGGCTTCATCGTCATCGTTTAATTCGCTGACGCCGGTCGGAATTTCCAAATTGTCGCTGTCTTCTTCGATGCAGAACAAAATCCTGAAGGCACTGCCGAAGACGGTTACGGCTTTTGACGCATTGAACCGGCCGTTTGAATACAGCACGGAAAACCTGGTCAATACGACGCACGCTTCAAACGCGAATCTGCGCAATGCTGTGTCGCGTCTGGCAATGGGCGGAGCAAAGAAGACGGTCAAAGACGAACGCACCGGTTTTGCCTTTACGACCAGCGAGAGCATGGACAACGGCGGAAGGGCCGGGCTGGCGACGATGGAAGTTGTGAACGAAACAGACAGCGGAAGCACGCGCTTCTACTATGCCGAAAACAGTAAATATGATACGCCGGAGAGCGTGTTGGCGCCGACGTCAAATCCGTATTTGGCGATGAATGAGGCCTATGGGGCGGAGAATATGCTGAAACTCAGCGATACGTCGCGGCTTAAACTCTCGCTGCAGACCGGCGAGAACGGTCTTTACGAACGCGATTATGAGCAGGACAACCATTCGTTTACGGAACGTTCTTATGCATTTTCGGGCGAATACAGCTTTAATATGACGGATTATCTGGAAATTGCGACTTTGGGCGGTATGCTGATGGAAAACGATGCGCTGCTCGGAATGAACGGAACCGGCGGTTTCGGCATTAAGGATTCGTCAACCTATTATATGGGGTTGCGGGCGGCGTTGAACCTGACGCCGAACCTGTCGCTGGTTGCCGCTTATTATCGCGGCTATACGCAGGGGGCGGATACACCGATGCTGGCGATTTCGGATTTGCAGACGGAAAGCTTTATGCTGGCGGGTGAGTATCGCCTAAATGCGACGGACAAGGTCGGAATCAGCCTGTCGTCGCCGCTGTCGGTCGTCAAAGGGCGGGCATCGCTGTTGTATGCCAACGGACGGGACAATAATTCGGATACGATATATCTGAACAAATTGACAACGTCGCTGACGCCGGAGGCGAAAGAATATGATTTGGGATTGTATTACCAAGGGCAGCCGAAAGAAGATTTGAGCCTGACCGGAAAAGTGCAGGCACGCTTTAATGCTGACGGCGAAAAGGGCGTTACCGATTATATCGGCATCGTCGGGGTGCAGAGTGCGTTTTAGGAAAAAAAAACCGTGCCGCCATGATAGCGGAGGGACGGGAGGCTGGAGGTTTGCCGTGGCGATGAGAGCAGCGATGCGGACAGACTGGATCTGCGGCGGGATACGCTGCGGTTGCAGCGAGGGTTAGCGGTATGGCTGATTAAGGCTGCAGCGGGGGCGTGGCGACGGGATTGCAATGTTACAGACGCAAAAAAAACACCGGAGAGTTTGCAACTCTCGGGTGTTTTGATTTTTGGGCGGGTACGTCAGATGCGAAAAGCGCGGGAATTAGGCGCAAAGGACGCGGTATGAATCCTTTTCTCCTCTGCATTCAGCAAAACGCAGAACCTTGTAAGTTCTTTTCAGTTCAGCGAAAGTTTTTTCGGTGAACACCGTTTCAGTGGTTTGTTCAATCAGGCAACCGTTGTGCCATGGAACGTAGAATGTGCCTTTTTCGGTTTCTATTTCCCAAGCAATGAACGATATTCCCTTTTCCTGCAGTTGTCCCAATCGGATTTGAACTTTTTTGAAAATTGTCAGCATGATGTCGGACAATTTCTTTTTGTTCAAAAAGATTGGACAGATTTCAGGAACGAAACGTCCCAGCTTCCATAACTGCCGGTATGAGCAGCCGGTACGGTAGTAAACAGCCATTACACTGCTGAACGTCATTTTTTTGACGCTTGGCGAATAGATGTAATCCTGGCCGACCAAGCTGAGCCGTAAGGCCTTTTTGGTTTCACCCGTGTGGTAAACATATCCGCTTTCGGAATAAACGTTTATGAACGGATGTTTGTAATCTTCCGGTTCAAGCTCGCGCATTTCCTGTTCGGCACGGCTGTTGAAAGATTTTGTCCCTTCGGTGTAACTGCGGCGCGGTGTACTGGACATGACACTGTAATCTAAAGTTTCGTAGCTCTGACCGCCATAATGGAATGTACACATAATAAAAAAGATTAATAAATTTGACATAGATTTATTTGAATTGTTTCTTTTATAGCATTTTTTTGTCTATGCGTCAAGCTAAAAAATGCACTTTAGGCGAGAGCGGTCATTTTTACTTGCATTTTTAAAGAAATCTTATACATTGCGCGGTATAATCATTTTATGTTGAACTGTAGATTAAAAGGGGACTTTTATGCTGACGGCAAAAAATAATGTGGCGTATATTCGTGCCGAAGTTATGCAAAGGGTGGCGAAATCCTTTGTAGAAAACGGATTGAGCGATATTGACGAAGTATTGGAAGAACTGGCGGGGAGCAAAAATTTCCGTCGCAATCCGGAGGCTGAAAAGGCGGCGCTCAAGGGGCAGATTTTGGCTGCGATGGGCTTTTTGCCGCAAGAAGTCGATGCGAATCGGGATTTGAAAGATTTTGCAGCGGAAGCTTTGGCGCGTACCCAGGCGGCCAGAGCCGGGCTGTCGGTTATTAAAGCCGCATGCAATGCGTGCCGCTCCAAGATGTATGAAGTAACGCCGATGTGTCAGGCGTGTGTGGCGCGGCCGTGCGAAACCAATTGCGCCAAGAAGGCGATTACGGTAACGGACAAGGCTTTTATTGAGCAGGACAAATGCATTAAGTGCGGTTTGTGTGCGACATACTGCCCTTACGGCGCTATTCATAAGTCTGTCGTTCCGTGCGAAGAACCTTGTCCGGTCAATGCGATTAAAAAAGATGCCGACGGACGGGAAGAGATTGATATTGAAAAATGCATTTCCTGCGGCAAGTGCCTGCAGTCGTGTCCGTTTGGCGCAATCGTTTACAATTCGCAGATGATAGACGTACTGAATGCGTTGAAGAATCCGGCGAAAAAGGTGGTTGCAATGGTGGCTCCGGCTATCCTTGGGCAGTTCGGCAACGATTTGGGCAAGGTTATTGCGGCTTATAAGGCGCTGGGGTTTGACGATGTGATAGAGGTTGCCTACGGGGCGGATTTTACTTCCAAGAACGAATCGGCGGAGTTTGTCGAGCGGATGGAAGAAGGGGCACCGTTTATGACGACTTCGTGCTGTCCGGCGTATGTCAAGACGGCGAAAGTGCATGTTCCCGAGATTGAAAAGTTTGTTTCCAATACCGGAAGCCCGATGTTTTATGCGGCGGAAGTTTTGAAGAAACGTTATCCCGACGCTGTTTCGGTATTTGTCGGGCCGTGTCTGGCAAAACGGCTTGAGGCGGAGAACAATCCGAATGTCGATTATGTACTGGTATTTGCCGACGTACAGGCAATGTTTGAAGCCAAGGGTATTGACATTAACTCGCTGGAAGCGGCGGCCTTTGCCGACGAGGCTTCTGTGCAGTCGCGGCGTTATGCTATTTCCGGCGGCGTGGCGGCGGCGGTTGCCAACCTGATTGACGGGCGTGCCGACTATCGTCCGATGAAGATTGACGGACTGACCAAAGATGCGGTTAAGAACCTGAAGCGCTATGCGTTGAAAGGGCTTGACGACGGTTGCAATATGCTGGAAGTCATGTGCTGCGAAGGCGGCTGCATTGCCGGTCCGGGATGCCTGTCCATGCCGAAAAAGGCGGCGGTTGTGTTGGAAAAGTATGCGGCTGAGGGCAAGAACCAGAAAGAGTGTGAAATCCACTAGATGGCGGCAAGTTATGAAAGGGCGCAGAGATGCGCCCTTTTTTATTGCGGTACAGGGAAATCGCACAAGGGAATTGCAGGGCGGGGATTTACAGGGGCGATTTGTGAGATTACAGCTTTATGAAAGCAGACGCTTATGGGACGGATATTTATGATACGAATTGCGGAAAATAAGCCGATAAAAAAGAGAAACGGAACCGGAGGAAAGAAGATGATGAAAAAAAACGTTCCTTTTTTCTCTACAGCTTTTACTGATATTATTTAATATAAATACAACAGGTTAACAAAAAGTAAAACTGGCGAATATAACCGAACGTTTTATGTCATCACTATTTATCGGAGATGTGATATGTTGAGAATGGTGTTAATCGTGTTGGGGATTTTTCTTTTTCAAAACAAGGCCGCTGCGGTCAGCGTTGATACGGAGGAAGGTTTAAAGGCCGAACTGCAAAAAGAAGAAGGCGATAACGTTATTGAGATATCCAAAAATATGGAAATGTCCGGCGATTTGGGAAAAGCCGGCCGTCCCTCCCTGACGATTGACGGCGGCGGCAATTTGATTGACGGAAAAAGCCATGCCGGATTCAGTGTGGGCAAAGGACAGGATTTTTCTTTGCTGAATACGGAGATGCAGAATTTTTCCGCGTTGTTTGGCGGTGTTGTTAACAATCAGGGGAAAATGGAAACCGTTAACGGCGATTTTTCTGTCAATTCGGCCAAAGGAAGCGGCGGTGTTATTTATAATACAGGGGAAATCAACCAGATAAACGGCAGTTTTGAGCAAAATTTTGCGGATAAATCCGGCGGCGCCGTATATAATAACGGTGGAACAATTGAGGAGATTGGGGGGACTTTTGTGGAAAACAGCGCCGGGGACAAAGGGGGAGCCGTGGCAAATGTAAAAGTTTTGTTTAAGCAGGGGAACATTGCTTCGGTCAATGGAACGTTTGATGGCAACAGCGCAGAAGCCGGCGGGGCAATTTACAATAATGCAACGCTGGGTTCCGTTACGGGAACGTTTAGCGGTAATCGTGCGGCAGCCGAGTACGACGCGGCACAAGGCGGGGCAATTGCCAATGAAGGGCAAATTGATTTTGTCAGCGGGACTTTTTCAGGCAATGTTGCAGAGGGCGCCTATCAGGCGCAGGGGGGAGCCATTTATCATAAAGGCAAAGGCAATGGTGAAAATGCCGAGGCTTTGGTTCTGAAAAATGCCTCTTTTTATGGTAATCGTGCGGTATCGGCGGCCGGAAAAGCTTTTGGCGGCGCGGTTTACGGCAATGCGGTTAAGATTACGGCAGACGGCGGCAACAGCGTTTTTGCCGGAAATTATGCTAATGATGAAAACAATGCCGTATATGTGGCGGGCGGATATCTTGAACTTTCAGCTCAAAATAAGGGAAAAGTCCAGATGGATGACGGTATTGACGGTGAAAACTATAATTTGAAAGTATTGGGCGACGGTACGGGTGAGGTGGTGCTGAATAACCTTGTTAACGGGGTGAACCGTTTTAACCTGACGTCCGGCTCGGTAACGCATTTGGGGAAAAATGCCGTTGTCAATGTGCAGGATTATATTGCCGACAATGCAACGCTGTGGCTGGATATGGCCGTTGACAGGGAAAGCGAAAATGTTCAAAACGGACTGATTAACGTGGCGCAAGACGTACAGGGAAATACGACGGTGATTGTTAATGCGGAAAATCCGGATACATATGAGGGGGCACTGACGGCATTTTTGAATGCACAGAATGATGATTTGGCGACTATGTCTGACTTTAATGTCGGGCGTGTGGTCGGAAGCCCGTATATGTGGGATGCCGTGCGAAATGCCAAGGGGGAAGAAGACGGAAGCACATGGTATCTGGCATTGTCCGGTAGGGAAAATCCGGATTATACCGACCCGAATCCTTCCCGTCCGATATATGCGCCTGAAATTGCTGCTTATGCAGGTATGCAGCAGGCGGCATTGGAACAAAACCGCAGCATATCGGGGAGTGTAGAGCGAGGCCTTTCATCTGAAAAGAGTATAGCGTGCTATGAAGAATCTTGCGGTGTGGCGGAATTGATACCGCAAAAGAAAGTATGGTTTGACGCGACTTATGAAAGTGCGGAACTGGACAGTCCTGCTGATATGGAGGCTGATATCAAGGGTATGACGGCAGGTACAGACTTTTATAACGACGGTGTGCACCGTACCGGTGTTTTCGGGGCGTATCGCAACGGCAAATATGATTTTTCCGGCAAAGGCGATTATTATGCGGAACTAGGGTCGCAGATTAAGTCCGAAAGCTGGCTTGGCGGCGCATATTACAAATTCGGCCGCAATAACTGGAAATTGCTGACGACTTTGTATGCAGGCAAACAGGATATGGACGTTAAAACAGATGACCGTCTGGCCTTTGCGTCGACCGATGCAATGCAATACGGTGCAAGCGCTGAACTGGCGAAAAAAATTGCGGTGGCGCAATATTTGAATGTCGAACCGAGTTTGGGTATCCGTTATACGGTGCTGGATATTGATGACCTTACGGATAATGTCGGCAAGACGGCAAGCTTTGATACGTTGCAGTATCTGGAAGCGGAACTTGGAATTAAATTTGAGTATCTGTTTTGCAACGACGGCTGTACCAACCGCCTGTATGCCAAACCGAGCGTAATTCGCACATTTTCCGGCGGCGGCAAAACGCAGATAGCGGGAATGGACGGTGACATCCGTTCGTATAAAGACCGGACGCTGGGACGTATGGAGGCCGGCGGTGAATTCGGGATAACGTCGGCATTGTCTGGCTATGCCGCCGTAGGATATACATTTGGCGACGAGTATTCGGCGTATGACCTGAATGCCGGTTTGAACTACGCGTTTTAACTGTGCGTTCTAATTGTGCGCTTTAATTGTGTGTTCTAACTGTGCGGAAAAAATGGGGCGTTTTTCAACCCTGAGGCAATAAACCGTCTGTTCTGAAAAAGAACGGGCGGTTATGGCATTGGATGGGGGCGGGCGATTTGTTGCTTTGGAAGAAAGGAGGAGATAGGGCAATGATTGAACAGGCTGAATTCTGGGTGAGGGGATGCGTAAAAATGCTTTACTTTAAAAATATTTTGTCTATATTGCTCGTTATCGGCTTTTGTCTGCACCTTATGGCAGGCCGGCGTGTAAAATAACAATAACATCGGGAGGGAAAGTAAATTGAGGTTAGACCGATGTATGACAAATTCAGAGTTATCTGCTGCGAGAATCGGGACAAATATCCCGGAAAGCTTTTTATAGATATTTATCCTGCCGACCATATTACGCATGAACTCCTGTACCGGATGCGGCTGAAACTGACGCCGGATGTTTATGATATTACCGGCGGCGTTTATCTTGATGATTTGAAAAACGGCGAAGTGCGCCTGAAATACATTAAACATCATGATAAAATGTTGCAAAAGCAGCAAGATGCAATGCGGGCGCGAATTGATCCCCAGATAAAAAAATTGTTCTATGCGATGAAAGAGCGCGGCGTTACGCAGACAATTCAGGCGTCGTTGACAGAGGCGTATGAAGTGTTTAATTTGGATATGACGTATCCCAAAAGCGCCAGAGAGGCGGAACTGATGCAGGCGCGGGAACGGCGGCAGAAACGTGAAAATATTATGAAAGAGCGGCAGGCCTATTATGCCCGGCAGAAGTATGCGGCCAATCCGCATATCCGCCTGATGATTAAACAACTGGAGCGGAGCGGGGACTGACTTGCCGGAATCCGGTGTACGGTAATAGAGAGATGCGACAGAACCGGGTGCTGTGAAATCGGAGTGGTGAATCTAGACGTCAGATGCGATGAGACAGGAGCGATGCGGTTGCAGTGGTGAACCCTGAACCCAGACACCAGATGCGATGAGATTAGCGCGGCGGTGATGCGGTTGGTGTGGTGAATCCGTATGTCAGATGCTATGAAACCGGCGCAGCGGCGATGCGGCGGTATGGTTAGATGTCGTGAGGTTTTGGGGCGGCTTGATGTGTTGCAGAAGCCGGTGTGGTGGAAGCGGGGACTGCCGGCAAGGCGGCGGGCAGGGGCGCGGGTGCTGTCGGATTAGCCTGAGCCGGTTTGATGAGTTTTTTTATCATTTTATAAAGTTTTTCGGAATTCCAGTCGGCTTCTCCCTGAATGGTTGCGACTTTTTTGCCGCTGCGGTTCATAATGACGGTGTACGGAGTCGAACCGATGCCGAGGCTTAAGGAAAGGCGGTTGTTTTCGTCGTTGTAAAACGGCAGGGTCGGTGCGCCGTATTTGGCCAGAAATTTGCGTTCTTCCGCATTATCTTTCCATTCGGACGCCGGGGATATAAGCATAACGCCGATGTTGTCTTTTGCCGCTTTGGGATAAAATTTTTCGAGGCTTTTCATTTCCCGAAGGCAGGGAAAGCAACTCTGCGACCAGAAAATCATAATGGTCAGGTCGTTTCGGAGTGAGGGAATGCGTATCGGCATGCCGTTTTCGGATATGACCGAAACGTCAGGCATATTGACGGGATATTCCAGCGTATATAATCCTTTGGGGCCGCTGTAGGCAGCTGCATTGAACGAAACGAAGAGCAGGCAGAGAAGCAAACGGTAAAAGCGAACCATGGCGTATTTCCTGTTAATAAATGAATTGAGTTTTGTACATTCGGCGGTTTTGATATAAGCTCTTTATATAGTCATTGCAATACATAGGGTAAAAAATGAAATATTTAGTTAAATTTTTAATGATTTCTTCAGTATTTTTTTCCATTCTGTATGTGAGCGGGTGTGGCAGAATTTCCGCCAATACGCCGATTGAGGGCAGCGGATACCCGCATTCTTATCCCAGGCACTATTGATTTCCAGCAGCGGTGGATGACAGTGCGGGAACGGTGAAACCGAGGTTTGGATTTTAGGGGAAAATACAATGGACAATAATAAAGACGATTTTTCTGACGTTATGATTCCTTATGTGGAATTTGCAGAAAATGCCAACGAGCGGACGCCGTGCATTTTAGTGTTGGATTGTTCGGGATCAATGCGCGGAGAACCGATTAAACAGCTGAATACCGGGTTGCAGGCGCTGGAAAAAGAACTGAAGGAGGATATTGATGCCAGTTCGCGCGTACAGCTGCTGGTGATTAAGGCGTACGGCAAAGACGATGCGGAAATTTCCGCGGACTGGGTTGACGCGATGAATTTTACCGCGCCGATTATGGAGGCCTCCGGTCTGTCGCCTATCGGCAAGGCAATGGAACTGGCGCTGCAGAAAATAGAGGAACAAAAATGTCTGTATGACAGCTGCGGCATTACCTCCAAACGGCCGTGGATTTTCCTTATCAGCGACGGGGAGCCGACGGATTACGGCTGGGAACTGGCGGCGGCAAAATGCCGGGAAGCACAGCAGAATAAAAAAGTCGTTATCCACGCGGTTGGCACGCAGGGGGCTAATCTGGACAAGCTGGCTAAGTTTTCGCTGATGGCACCCAAGCGTTTAAGCGGGTTGAAGTTTACGGAGTTTTTCCTTTGGCTGTCGCGCAGCGTGTCCTGTATTTCCCGTGCGGCGCCGAATATGCCCGATATTTTGGACGATATTGAGGGCTGGCATGAAGAAAACGCCTAGGAGCATCCGCGTCATCGCGACTAAAATTACAGGGGGGCTGCATCTGGCCAAGAAAAAGCCGTGTCAGGATTTTTACCAGTATGCGTGTTCGGGCAATAAACTCGTGGCAGTGGTGTCAGATGGCGCAGGGTCGGCCAAATATGGCAAAATCGGGGCTAAAGTTGTTTGCGAAACGCTGGTCAACGTGTTGATAAATACGCCGCTGAAAGATGCGGAAGAGGCGGTAAAAAAAGCAATTGACATAGCGCGGCGGCGGCTTGTCATTCACCGGTTAAACAAAAGCAAATCGGAATCGGAAATTTTGAATTTTTCGGCGACGTTGGTCGGAGCGGTTTACCATAAGAATCGCGGTTTGTTTTTTCATATCGGTGATGGTGCCGGCATTGCGGTATACGGCGAAACGACGGTGGGGACCGGGCTGCGTTATACGCTTTCCAGGCCGGCGAACGGGAATTTTTCGTGTGAGACATATTTTTATACAATGAGCAACTGGCGCGATTGTCTCCGTTTTACGGAGATAAGCAAAGCGGAAGCATTGTTTCTGATGACGGACGGGGTTACGAATTTTGCCCTGTCGGACGATGCATGCCGGTTGAAAAACGGGTTTATTGAGCCGATTAACCGTTATCTTAAAAGCGAACAGAATAAGATGCAGGCGCTGCGGGCATTGAACAATACGCTGGATACCAAACAGGCGCGGCGACTGAATTCTGATGACAAGACTTTTTTGTGGGCAGGGCTATAGAGATTTACGGGTAAGGTTACAGCGATTTTATGAGCAGGGTTACGGTGATGGCAGAAGATACGGCACAGCTTCAGGTTAATGCGATTTTTGCGGACAGACATTTTGAACGGCTGACGCTTGGTAAGCTTTTGAACAAGGGCGGTGCAGCGGGAAAAATTTATGAAATTGTCGGACAGCCGGCGAAAGTAGCGAAGATTTTTCATGAACGGCAGAAGAGCAATACCAACCGCCTGAAACTGGAAGCGATGGTGGTGAACAATCCGAATATTCCGAGCGTACGTGCAGGCGGGGTGGAGTATGTGCAGATTGCCTGGCCGGAAGCGGTTTTGGAAGATGACGAAGGGTATTGTGTCGGGTATCTGATGCCTTTTATCAATACGGCGGAAGCGGTGTCCCTTGACCATCTGATGCAAGGGGCGGTTCGCGCCAAGCTCGGCCTCAGCGACAAGTACGAATACCGGGTTATGGCGGCGTACAACGTGGCGTTGATGGTGGCATCACTGCATAAATACGGGCATTATATCATTGATTTGAAACCGGCGAACGTTTCTATTTACAAAAAAACGATGACGGTGGCCATGTTTGACTGCGACGGTTTTTCGATTCAGGGCGAACAGGCGCGGTTTCCGGCGGAATTTGTCAGCGAGGAATATATTTATCCCGAAGGAATGGCCCAATCCTGCGAGGATATGGGCGAAGAGCAGGATAAATTTGCCTTGGCGGTGATTATTTTCAAGCTGTTGAACAACGGCATCCATCCGTTTTCCGGCGTGGCGAAAAAAAATGCGGACAGCGCGCTTTCCATACAGGAGCGAATAGAACAGTACCATTATGCCTACGGTATGTGGGGTGACAGCTATCAGGCACCGCATCCGTACAGTATTCACGAGTTTTTGCCGCAGAGCACGATGAAGCTGTTTGACCGGGCATTTGTTAAGGGGCAAAAACGTCCGACGGCGGCAGAATGGCAGGCTGAATTGGATTTTTTGCTGAAGAATCTGAAACATTGCAAAAAGAATCCCAACCACGCATATTTTACCAATAAGGGATGCGGGTTGTGCGTGGCCGAAGAACGGCTTAAGGCAAATTTGAAAACGATTAAGGAAAAACAGGCAGAGCCCCGGAAAATCCGTGGATTCGAACTGAAAAAACTGTCGCGGGAAAGTTTGGAAAAAGATAAAATCGAACATATGCAGAGCGAAAAGCGTGCGATGCGGGTAACGTATTTTCTGGTTATGTTTTACAGCCTGCTGATGACGTTTTTGCCGCGGGCGGCCTTGGAGTACAAAACGGAGTTGAAGGGGCTGGGGATATCTTTGCAGCTGATTGCCTGCATCCTGTTCTTTAATTTTTTGCATTGGATGATCAGAAAATTCCGCCGCTTTTTAGTGAAAAGAGCCGGGGGAACGACAATTAATGCCCTTATAACATATACTTATTGTTGTGTGGTAATAGCGCTGATTGTCGGCAATGATATTGAGTGGGGGAGATTGTTCAAGGCTTTTTAGATGATAGTTTCTCTGAGGATACTAACAGACCGCCAAGTGCCTACTTTTCATTTAAAAAATTGCTGTTATAAAATTTATATTGGTTTATTTGGAATTATAAGGAAAAACTTGTGATAAATTTAAAAAACATCGTTATTTCAGGCAAGGAAGTCTGTCCGATTATTGAGGGCGGAAAAGGAATTAACGGAACCGACGGCCGCAGCAGCGGGCATTTTGCCAAAGAAGGCTGCGTGGGGACGATTTCGCTGGTCAGCGCCGACTATTATGATGAAAATGGCAACGTTGTCATGGAGCGGTCGCATCGTCTGAAACGGCAGGAACGGCACGAGGATTTGATTGCCGGGGCGATTAAAGGCGGTATTGCCCAAGCGCGGATAGCGCATGAGATTGCAGGAAATAACGGGCGGATTCACGTTAACGAGTTGTGGGAACTGGCGGATTCCGAAACGGTTATCACGGAAGTTTTGAAAGGTGCCAAAGGGCTTATCCACGGCGTTACCTGCGGTGCAGGGCTGCCGTATAAATTGGGCGAGATTGCGTCGGCACAAGGCGTTTACTATTATCCCATCGTTTCTTCGGCGCGGGCGTTTCAGATTTTGTGGAAACGCGCGTATGCCAATTACAGCGAGTTTTTGGGCGGCGTGGTTTATGAAGATCCGTGGCTGGCGGGCGGGCACAACGGTTTGTCCAACGCAGAGAATCCGAACGAGCCGCAGAATCCGTATAACCGGATTAAAGAGCTGCGGGCAACGTTGAATAAGCTTGGTCTGGCGGAGAAGCCGATTATCATTGCCGGCGGGGTTTGGTCGTTAAGCGACTGGACAGATTATCTGGACAATCCGGAAATCGGCAAAGTCGCATTCCAGTTCGGAACGCGCCCGATGATTACGCAGGAAAGCCCAATCAGCGACGCGTGGAAAAAGGTTATGCTCAATACGAAACCGGGCGATGTTGTTTTGCAGCGTTTCAGCCCGACGGGATTTTATTCTTCGGCGATTAAAAACAAGTTTTTGAGCCGTTTGATGGAACGCAAAGAAGGGGAGGTTGCGTACAGCGCAGAAAAAACGGAAGAGTTTGATACGCCGCTGGCATTGAGCAATGTCAAAACGGTATTTGTCAGGGCTGCGGATTTGGCGAAAGCCGATAATCAGATTAAAGCCGGATTTACGGTTATTCAGGAAACGCCGGACAGTACGGTGGTTTTCCTGACGCCGGAAGAATGGGCAACGATGAAAGACGACCGGGCGAAATGTTTGGGCTGTCTGTCTCAGTGCCAGTTCTCGTCCTGGTCGGGGGCGAACGGGACGACGGGGAAAATCTGCGACCCGAGAACTTACTGCATTCATAAGACTCTGTTTGACATCAGCCATAACGGCAAGACAGACGACAATTTGTTGTTTGCCGGACATCAGGTTTACCGTTTCGGTCAGGATCCGTTGTATGCGAACGGGCATATTCCGACAACGCATGAGCTGATTGAGGCGATTAAGGCCGGAAGATAGTTCTGAAACTTTAAGGCAAGGCGGCACCGGATGGGAATCTGGCGCCGCTTTTTGTATACCGGCAGAAAAACAAACGGGATTTTGTGGGGAGATATAAATCGGCGGCTGAGTGGAGAATATAAGAAAAAATGTTTGCTTTTTGGAATGTAATCTTATAAATTGAATGCGGATAGGGCTTGACCTGTCTGGGGTGTGGAAACCTCTTTGATTCACGTCTGTGTAAAGACGATAATTTTGCATGCTTTCCGGTAAAGACTGGAAGGCGGCAAAATATGCTACAGATAAAATAACCGTATATATACTAGTAGTATATGGCTTATTGGGCTAATATGCCGCACTATTTTGAATCAAGTAGTTTCCAACTTCCAGTCGCCTTATTTGGCGGCTTTTTTATTTTTGCAGACTGGGAGTTGTTAAATGAGTATAAAATCTAATCAGGCCGGGCGTTCAATGATTGAGATGCTTGGTGTTTTGGCTATTGTCGGCGTTTTGTCGGCTGGCGCCATTGCCGAATTCGGGAAGGCTATGTTCAGGTGGAAAGCGATTAAATGTACCGAAGAGTATAATCTGTTTATTTCAGAAATGTTAGTTTATGAAAAAGACTGGATAAAGATGATGTCAAAGCAAAGCAGCGGCCATTTATATATCGGATCATATATGGAAGAATGGGGGATGCTGCCGTCCTCATGGACTGTATCTGGAAATCGTTTTTCTGACAGACTGGGCAATCATATAGTCCCGTTTGTCCGTAACGATTTGATGTCTTTCAGCTTCAATCGGCGTGTTGATATTGATTTTGTGCTTTCACAAAGAAAGGGAAAAGAAACGGCAGAATTTTGCAGGCTGGTTTTTCATAATGTTATTATTCCTAACTGCGACAGAATTTTTGCAATCAGAGTAGCCGAAAAGCGGAACGACAGCTGGAATAACGGTTCTGGCTGGTATATGGGGTGCCAATATTGCAGAGATTCCCGGAATTGTATAGAGAGAATAAATGCTGCCGATATTGAAAGTTTATGCAATGTCTGCAGCGAAGAAAAACAGGCTTGCAATATTCTGACATTGTTTTAATTCTGATATTGTTTGTATTAATTTGGGCATTGCTTTAACGGCGGCCTTTGAAAAAAGGACTTGGATAAAGTCCTTTTTTATTTCAGCAGGCAGATATTACAGCAGTTTGACGGCGGCGAAACCGCCGATGAGCAACAGCAGAAACAGGATTGAAAGCAGATTGAGGTTTTTCTCAATAAATACTTTCATCGGGTCGCCAAACCGTTTCAACAGCCAGGCGATGAAATAGAATCTCATACCGCGGGCGATGACCGACGCGATGGTGAACACAACCAAATCCAAACGGACAACGCCGCTGGCAATGGTAATGATTTTGTAAGGGAACGGGGTTATTCCCGCTCCAAAAACAATCCAGGCGCCGTATTCGTGATAATAGTTTTCAAATTCGCCGAATTGTTTCATATAGCCGTAAAATTCCAACAGGGGGCGTGCTATCAGTTCGAATCCGTAAACGCCGATGAAATAGCCGAAATAGCCGCCGAGGACACTGGCAACGGTTGCAACGCCGGCAATTTTGTATGCTTCTTTGGGCGTAGCCAAAACCATCGGGATAATCATAATGTCCGGGGGAATCGGGAAGAAAGAACTTTCAATAAAAGAGATGACAAAAAGCCATGTCAGGGCATTTTTGCGGGAAGCCAGATTTAACGTATGGTCGTATATCCGGCGGGTAAGGTCTTTGAAAGCCATAGTCTTTTTCCTGAAAGTTTATCCTACGGCTTTTATGTTTAGTTTAAAAATTGTTCGACTTCTTTAATATTTTGCGTGTTTTCCACATAAAATGTTTTGGGAAAGGAAAACAGTTTCCGTGATTTGCTTAAAGCAGGCTGAAAATTGATACATATTATTGTCGGGGCGTTTTTTTCCATATAGGCTTTTGCGGCGTTGATATTATGCACTTCAAACATCGAGTAGCCGCTGTTTCTGACGGATTTGGCAAAATCCGAACGTTCGTACGGCTTAAGATTTATATAAAGTATATGGTGTTTTTTGTTGCCTATGCAGTAGCTTTCGAGGATATCCAGAAGCCTTTTCCGGGCTTCGTCGTGCGTCAGGTAATGGCTGATGGACGGGTGGTAAATAAGGGCGCGCGGGGCTTCGGATACGACAATCAGCGGAATCGAGGAACGTTCGAACTTGCGCTCAAGGGAGGAGATGAATTCAATCGGGGTATGCCCGTCAAAATCAAACAGCAGGACATTGGGCGTCATTTCCTTATTATACAGGCTGAACTTGTGCAAATTATCCGTGTCGAACAAAAAATATCCCATTTTTTCGAGATTCTGGTGGTAAAGTTCTTTGTTGACGGTGTTGTTATTGTACAGGAAAATGTTGCCCAAGTGCTGCATATCGTATCCTCCTTTTGCTGCTGCTTTTGTGTTAAAATGCCGGAATATCTGCTGGCGTTTTAGTGTTGAAATGCCGGAATATCTGCCGGTTTTTAATATAATGCGGGCGCGGGGGGATTTTAAGGGCGGTGTTGTTTTAAAAATGCTTCGCAGGTATTTTCCAGCAGCATGGCGATGGTCATCGGTCCGACACCGCCCGGAACAGGTGTAATATATGACGCGGTTTCAATGGCTTCGGAAAAGCAGACATCGCCTTTCAGACCGTCGGGCGTGCGATTGATGCCGACGTCGATGATTATGGCGCCGGGCTTGATGAAATCCCGGGTTATAAATTCCGGTTTTCCGACTGCTGCGACCAAAATATCCGCAGAGCGGCAAAGAGATGCAAGCCCCCGGGTACGGGAATGGGCTACGGTTACTGTGCAGTTTTCGTTGAGGAGCAGATGCGCCGCAGGCAGACCGACGATTTGCGAACGTCCGACGACTACGGCGTTTAATCCGTTTAAATCCTTTCCGGTTTGTCGGAGAAGGCGGATAATCCCTTTGGGTGTGCAGGGAAGGAATGCGCCGGCTTGCTTTTGGACGACAAGCCCGGCATTTAACGGATGAAATCCGTCAACGTCTTTTTCAGGGGCGACGGCGCCGAGAATTTGCGTTGTGTCCAAGTGTGCGGGAAGCGGAAGCTGAACCAGTATGCCGCTTATTTCAGGCGAAGCATTCAGCTTTTGGATGAGGGACAGAAGCTCATCGGCGGACGTATCGGCAGGAAGGCGGTATGTGTAGGGGATAATGCCGGTTTCGCGGCAGGCTTTTTCTTTGGAGCGAACATAAATCTCGCTGGCGGGATTATTTCCGGCGATGATTACAGCCAGTCCCGGTGCCTGCGGGAATGCGGCAATCTTTTGTTTTAATCCGAGCCGGACGGACTGTGCCAGTTTTTTGCCGTCAAGAACCTGCGCCGTCATGACATTTTCTCCATTTGCCGCAGCTTTTCTTCGGTTTCAGGTGAGTGCGCTGTTTGCAGGAAAATTTTTTTACAGCGGTCAGTTTCTCCGCTAAGCAAAGAAAAACTCCCTTTGCTTTCGTGCAGCGTTTTGGCCAGATATTTAATCAGTTCCTGATTGGCCTTGCCTTTTTCCGGTACGGAGATTAGGCTGATTTTCAGAAAAACCGCACCGATGCTGTCGGAAAATGTTCCGGAAACGCCGCATTTTGACGCGTTCGGCGTTACCCGAATCCTTAAAACATAACCTTCGGCGACGGTATCATAAAACATCAGGCCGCGCCTTTTTTATCAGGAACCGCTGACCGGGGTCAGGACATGGCGGGTCTTTTCCAGAATGTGCAGAACGAGCATCAGTGCCAGAATCAGAACGTATGGCGAGATGTCAAATCCCGATACGGGTTTGATGCGTTCACGCAGTTTGGCATATACGGGTTCGGTAATCTGATGCAGAAACGCAAGGAATTTTTTGAATGCAGGACCGCCCTGGCCGATAACGTTGAAATGCATGCACCAGTAGAGGGCAACGTTGACGACAGCCAGTATAAAATAGAGCTCCAGTACCCCTTCAATGCACCAGAGTATGGATTCCAGCATAATTTCCATAAGTTTTTCTCCTTAATATTAAGTTGTTATCTTCCTTCATTTTCGCGTACGGCGGAGAGCATATATCCGAGTTCCTGTTCCCGGGTGTCGTTTTCCCTCGTGTCAGCAATTTCGCTGACATTGTCCGCACGCTGATTTTCAGCAGAAGATTTTTCCAGTTTGCGCATCATATACAGCACGATCTGCCGCAGGTAGTTCAGATAAGAAAAATCCTCTTCCAAATCTTCGTCGTTACTATGATTAATATTTAATTTTAATTTCAGGTTAAGATTTGGTTCGTAATCTGCTTTTTGCGACAATAAATTTGCGCAATAGTCGTAATACAGGCGCAGCTTTTCTTTTTCTTCATAGCTTTTGGCGTTGACCATGCCCGATGTGTTGCGGACGATGCTGCGCATTTCGCGGAGGCGGGCCAGCTTAAAACGGAGCATATCAATTTTGCCGCGGTTCTTTTCCCGCCCGGCGCTTTCGTACAAGGCGAGGCAAAGAAGGATTTCGGACTCGCGGTCATAGCTCATGGTGATGAATTCGCTGCGTTCGGAGGCATCGCTTTCGGTAACTTCGCCGTCGCCGGTGTGGCGGACAATGTCTGCAGTCGCCGAAATCCAGCGGTAATATTCATTCATGGACGAGGTTTCGCAGTTGTTTTTTTCTATCAGGTCGGCGATTTCAGCGTCAAGCGAATAGGGAATGAAATTTTTGTTGGCATTGTCGCGTTCAATGAAATCGGCGAGATTTTCGCGTACGGCGGTTATCGGGGCGTTTGTCCCATCGATTTCAACGGCATAGCCTCCCGGTGCGAAAACAGCTTCGCGGCACAGGGCGCTGACACCGGTTTTATCCATTTTAGGGTATTGCTTTTGCAGATATTTCCGGATTGCGGCGTAATAGTTTATGTCTTTTTGATTTTGAGCGGAACGGTTAGTTTTTTCCATGTTCTCCTCCCCGGTTTGCGGTTTCTTCAAATATCAGAGCTTCCTGCTCGAGCCAGATTATCCGGTCGATGACCCAGGAGCTGATTTGGCCGATTTTCTGCGGTTCAATATTCAGGGCGTCGCCGATGCTGCAGATGAACTGCCCTTCAGAATCGGAAAACTCGTCGTCGGTGTAAGCGAGCGACAGCATATCTTTAATCAGTTCAAGAGCCAGCCTGCGGCTGCGGATTTTGGCGGCATTGCGGATGCACAGTTCTGCGGAGTATTTGAAAAACTGCGGCAGAACTTCAGTTTGCATTTCGGCGGCAAGGCTTTCAATAAAGCGAACTTCGCTGTCTTTGATTTTGCCGTCGGCATTGGCAAGCGTGCATAATGTTGAGAGGAAAATGCTTTTTTCCTCTTCACCGGCATTAAGGAAATAGCTGCGGTTGTGTGTGCTGTCCTGTCCCATTGTTTTAGTCCTTGGTCATGCTCTTTTCTATATTGTGCCAAAAAAACAATTATCTTGCAACAGGAAAAAGTACTTTTCGCAGAAAATCAGCAGAGGTCGGGCGTTGAGGGTGAGAGGGGCAGGAGATATAGGCAAATTGGCGGCAGAGTGTAAATTTTGTTTGAAAAAAATAAACTTTAATGCTATAATCGCAGCCAATAATGAAAATGGCGGCAGCCGTTTCGGAATAAGAAAAGAATGCCGCTGCGAATAACGTATAGTTTTAGGTTTATAACATTTCGGATTTATGCGCGAGGATATGGTTAAAAAATATTTTATTAAAACTTTCGGCTGTCAGATGAACGTTTATGATTCAAGCAGGATGGCAAATATGCTGGAAGAGATGGGGCTTAAAAAAGCAGCGGTATTGAAAGATGCCGACGTGGTTGTATTTAATACGTGCCATATCCGCGAAAAGGCGGCGGAAAAAGTCTTTTCCGATTTGGGAAGAGCCTATTTGGTCAAACTTGAACGAGCCGCAGAGGGGAGAGATACGATTATCGGAGTTACCGGCTGTGTGGTTCAGGCGGAAGACAAGGAGATATTAAAGCGCGCGCCGTATGTCGATTTTGCTCTGGGGCCGCTCAGGTATTTCCGACTGCGGGAAGTGGTGGAAAGCGTTTTTCGTGAAAGAGAGAGAGGAAAAGGAACCGGGCAGGAATGTTCGGACGCCGGGCAGCGGCATTTGAGTGCCGGGTCGGCGTGTTCAGGAAAAAACCGGGAAGGGCAGCAGAACGCCGCGTATGTGCGCTTGAACGACGCACAGGAACAGATTGAGACCGGGAAGATAGAAAAAGAGCGCAAGAGAACAGGGCTGCTGGATACGGAATTTTCGGCGGTTTCCAAATTTGATTTGCTGCCGGAAAACAAGTCTGAAGGCGGCTGTTCGTATCTGGCAATTCAGGAGGGCTGCAATAATTTTTGTACCTATTGCGTGGTGCCGTATACCCGCGGGGTAGAAGTGTCGCGTCCGGTGGAAGACGTTTTGCGCGAGGCCAGAAGGCTGGCGGCAACGGGGAGCGTCGAGCTAAACCTTTTAGGGCAAAACGTCAATTCCTATCACGGCGAAGATGCTTCCGGGCGGGAACGCAATCTGGCGTATCTGCTCAACCGGGTGGCGGAAATCGACGGGATTAAACGCATTCGTTATACGACGTCTTATCCGGCAGACGTGGATGACGATTTAATCCGCTGTCATAAGGAACTGGACAAGCTTATGCCGTATCTGCACCTGCCGATTCAATCTGGCTCCGATGCAGTGCTGAAGAAAATGAACCGGCGGCATACGCGCGACGAATATCTGCGGGTGGTTGAAAAACTGAAAGAGGCGAATCCGGCAATCGGTATGTCTTCGGATTTTATTGTCGGATTTCCGGGCGAGACCGAGGAAGATTTTCAACAAACGCTGGATGTGGTTAACCGGGTCCAGTATATTCAGGCTTTTTCGTTCAAATACAGCCGGCGTCCGGGAACGCCCGCAGCAGTGCTGGACGGACAGGTTGACGAAAAAGTGAAGAAAGAGCGGCTGCAGGTTTTGCAGGATTTGCTGTTTTCTTATCAAACGAAGTTTAATAAGAACAGCATCGGCAAGGTTATGCCGGTACTGTTCGAATCCAAGGGGCGGCACAAGGGGCAGCTCGTCGGGCGGACGCCTTATATGCAGAATCTGCATGCGGAGGCGGACGGTTCTTTACTTAACAAAATCGTTGAAGTACGTGTTACGGACGCTTCAACCAACTCTTTAAGCGGGGAGGTACTGTAATATGGCAGAACTTAGTTTTGAGCTTTTTAACAATCAGCTGTTGAAGGTTGTTGTCGGGGTTAATGACGAAAATATGCGGCTGGTTGAAAAAATGCTGAATGTTGAAATTTTGAGCTTCGGCAATCAAATAACAATTAAAGGGGCGGCTAACGACGTGGAAAATGCCAAAACGGCGATTAATATTTTGTATGAAAAGGCCAGCAAAGGGCATGTTGTCGGCGAGCAGGAAGTCAAGGCTGCGGTGCGAATCTGCGGCGGTGTCGAATCGGCGGACGAAAAACAGTCGTTGAGCGAAATTGTATTAAAAACCAAGAAACGCTATATTTATCCGCGGTCGGCAACGCAGGCAAAGTATATTACCGAGATGATGCAGAACGAACTGGTGTTCGGCTTGGGGCCTGCCGGTACGGGTAAGACCTATCTGGCAGTGGCACTGGCGGTTTCGATGATGCTGGAAGGGGCGGTGGACAAGATTATCCTGTCGCGTCCGGCAGTTGAAGCAGGGGAAAATCTCGGCTTTCTTCCCGGTGATTTGAAAGAGAAGGTCGACCCGTATCTGCGGCCGTTGTATGACGCTTTGTATGAAATGCTGCCGGCAGAACAGGTGGACAAGAAACTGGCACTGGGCGAAATTGAAATTGCGCCGCTGGCATTTATGCGCGGGCGGACGCTTTCCAACGCATTTGTCATCTTGGATGAGGCGCAGAACACGACGCCGATGCAGATGAAAATGTTTTTGACCCGTCTGGGCGAAAATTCGCGGATGGTTGTCAACGGCGACCTGAGCCAGGTGGATTTGCCGCGAGGGGTCATTTCGGGACTGCGCGATGCGCTGGATACGCTGAAAGGCATCAGCAATATCGGGTCGGTTACTTTTTCGGCCAACGATGTTGTGCGCCACGGGCTGGTTGCAAAAATAGTCAAAGCGTATGAAGAAAAGAGCAAAAAGGAACAAGATGAAAAGTAAAATAGAGCTGAATGTAACGGTTGACGACGAGCAGTGGACGGAAAATACTGACTTTGACGCGGTTAAGGTAGCCGAAGAACTCAGGGATTTGGCATTTGCGTATGTTGCCGATGCCTGCGAGCATGAATTGCTGGCTCTGGATAAGACTTATGAGGTTAATGTCTGCCTCAGCAACGATGCGGAAGTCCAGCGTTTGAACAAGGAATTCCGGGGAAAGGACAAGCCGACGAACGTCTTGTCTTTTGCCTGTATTGACGATGACGAATTCTGGGATATGCTGGACAAGTCGACCGATATGGAACTGGGCGACATCATTCTGGCGTTTGAAACCTTGCAGCGTGAGGCGGACGAGAAACACATAACCGTTTATGCTCATTATTGCCATTTGCTGGTGCACGGTTTTCTGCATATTCTCGGATTTGACCATCAGACGGATAAGGAAGCAGACGAAATGGAAAGTTTGGAAACAGAAATTTTGGAACAGTTTTCGATTGACAATCCTTATCAAGACGCGGCGGAAGACTGATAAATGCAGAAAGCCGGAGGAGATTAACGAATGCTGGAAAACTGCCGATGATGTTGTTTCCAAAACAGCTGAAACCGTTGATGTTTGCGCAGATGCGAAAACGGGGCAGGGCTGCCCGTAGCGTATTTGCTTTTTTGACGGGCGTGGCTGCAACGCTGATTTTTCCACCGTATGCAGGCAGGTGGGAAGGCTACGTCGCGCTGATTGCCTTTCTGGCAATGCTGCTGGGAGAATATAAGGACAACGGCGGGAAGTGCGGCAGGGAGAACGGCAGTCGGGAGAACTGTTGTCCGGGCAGCAATGGGGACGGAAGTTCCGATGACAGAGAGAACGGCGGGGAGAATAATGGACGCAGTGGCCAGGAAAACAACGGCCGCCCGGTGTGGAGAAAGTGGTTCGGTACAGCGTATGTCTTCGGATTTTCCTTTTATGCGGTCGGCTTCTCCTGGATCAGCAATGCATTGTTAATTGACGGCAATAAATTTGCGGCTTTTATTCCTGCGGTGTTTGCTGCGACGGGACTTTTTTTCGGGCTGTTCTGGGCTGTTCCGGCGGCGTTGGCGGCAGGGGGGCGGAACGTATATGCCCGGGCACTGCTCTTTTGTGCGTGGTTTGTTTTTTTTGAGTGGGTACGGAGCTTTATTTTTACGGGTTTTCCGTGGAATCTGCTGGGAACGGCGCTGGCTTTTGACGTGCGGGCAATCCAGGGAGCGGCATATATCGGAACTTATGGCTTGTCTTTACTGTTGTTATTAATGGCGTGCGGAGCGGCAATACTGGTTTCCGGCGCCTTTCAGAAGCGTTTTTACGGCGGAGCGCTTTGGTTTATTTTGCTGCCGGCGGGCTTTTTGCTTTGGGCGGCAGGGCAGTATGAAAAGACAGAACCCGGCACAACGGTTGTACGTCTGGTGCAGCCGAGCATTCCTCAGACGTTTAAATGGGAGCCCGGATTGGTTTACCGCAATTTTCGCAAGTACATTGACTTGAGTAAAAGCAGGCCGTCAGACGGCGTGAAACTGGTCGTGTGGGGCGAAACGGCCAGCCCGTACTTTTTGGACAGGGATGAGGAGCATCTGGCGGAAATTACAGAGGCAGTTCCCGACGGGGGATTTTTGATTACGGGGCTGCTGCGGGCGGGGTTTGAAAACGGCGCATACGTTCCTTATAATTCCATGTTTGTGATTAACGGGCGGGGAGAAATCAAAGACTATTATGATAAGGCGCATTTGGTTCCGTTTGGCGAGTATCTGCCTTTCCGCGAATATCTTCCGGCCTTTATGGCGCCGGTGGCCAGTGTCGTCGGCGATCTAGGCAGCGGCGAGAAATACAAAAAACTGCAGGTTGCCGGGCTGCCGCTGATGGGCGGAGCTATTTGCTATGAGAGTATTTTTCCCAAAGAAGTTTTAAATCCCGAACAAAAGCCGGAGCTTTTGGTTGTTTTGGCCAATGACGGGTGGTATGGCGTGAGCGCGGGGCCTTATCAGCATTTAGCGGCGGCACAGATGCGCGCGGTCGAAGAAGGCATTACGGTTATCCGCAGCGCCAATACCGGAATCAGCGCAGTTATTGCGCCGAATGGCGATGTTTCGGGTTTAATCGGCTTGAATGAAGAGGGCGTTTCGGATACGGCTTTGCCGAAAGTCTTGGAGAAATCCACATTGTACGGGCGATACGGCAATATTGTGCCGGGCGGGCTGCTGTTTTTCTGCCTGCTGCTGGCTTTGCTGTTAAATTCATTCGTTATAAATACAACCAGAAGATGTAGCGGTTATGAAAGAAGCTGACGCTTTTTTTGTAACGTATAGCCATGGTTGTATAATTGTATAAAATGTTATTGCAACTTATAAAGTAATGATGTAAATAAACGGAAGTAGAAACGATTGTAATATCAGGAGACGAACTATGCCGCGCGGACGTAAAAGGAAATCAGAAATATTAGGCGATGAAACCGCAAATGACAGCAGCATCGGACCTATTGATGAGCATGTAGGCGCAAGAATCTGCGCCCGGAGGAAACTCTTGCAGCTCAGCCAAAAGCAAATGGCGGAAAAGCTGGGGATTACTTTTCAGCAGATTCAAAAATATGAAAAAGGTGTTAACCGTATCGGCGCGGGAAGGCTTTATACGATTGCATCTATTCTCGGCGTTGACATAGATTATTTTTTTGACGGCATCAGCCCCGAGATTTTGAGCATTGGCAGTGCCGCCGATTATGCATCGTGTTATGGCACCGGTTTTCTGCGGGAAGATGACGGAGATTATAAGTCTGATCCGATGCAGGGCGCTGAGGCGGTTATGCTGCTGAAGGCGTTTTATTCGCTGCCGGCGAAGGCACGGACTGCACTGCTGATGATGTTGACGAGTCTTAAGAACAGGGAAGATTTGGACAACGATGTATAATCAGGGGATTGTGCCGGACGTACCGAAATTTTTCGGAAGAAGAAAAGGGCGCGTTGTCCGGAAAGCAAAACAGTTTTTGTTGGAGAAAATGCTGCCGCAGATGCGGGTAACGTCCGCGGCGGATTTTGATGCGGAAAAGCTGTTCGGCGGCGCAAAAAAAGAAATCTGCCTGGAAATCGGTTTCGGCGACGGGCAGCATTTGTACGGCCAGGCGAAGAACAATCCGCAGAACGGTTATGTCGGAGTGGAAGTTTTTCAAAACGGGGTGGCCAATCTGCTGACACTCATCAGCGGCATTAAAGATGGGGATAAACTTCCTGAAGAAATCAGGGCTGAAGATTATCCGGTGCGGAATATCAGGGTGTATGATGATGATGTCCGGCTGTTGTTTAAGCAGATTCCCGATAATTTTTTTGATAAGGTTTTTCTGTTGTTTCCGGATCCGTGGCCGAAGAAAAAGCACGCGGGGCGGCGGTTTGTCAATCCGGATAACTTAAAGGAGGTGTACCGGGTGCTCAAAACGGGCGGATTGTTTCGGATTGCAACCGACCATCCGGTATATAAGCGCCATGTTCTGCGGACGATGCATCAGGATGCTGGTTTTATCTGGACGGCAAAGTGCGGGGAAGACTGGAAACGCGAACCGGCGGATTGGGTCAGGACGAAGTATCAACAAAAGGCTGTTCGGGAAGGCCGGCGGCCGGTGTTTTTTGACTATCGGAAAATTTAAGCCGTGCGAGAGTATAAATGCCGTTCAAAATATAATTCTTAAAAATATAGCCATAAGTTGTTGAAATAAAACGATGGTTTAAATTCAATATAGCATAAAGCGGTCTTTCTGTCAAATAAAAAAGCAATATCAGTGCGATGTCTGAGATATTGCTTTTCTTTTTTTGCTGAGAAAAAAGGATCGTTTTATTTCAACAGCAGGAGGTTAAAATGGCTAAGTTAAATAATAAGGAAATTCAGGACAATATTAATATGGAGATGGGTGATAATCCGCTTCCGAGAGATGCTCACTCAAAATTTCGTTTTGAAATTGAAGAGAGCGTTGATGATTTGGTTCGGGATATGAAAGAACGTCCGAAGAAGTATAGGCGTTGGAAGTTTATTGATTTCAGAAATTCGGAATATAAGGATATTTATGGAGATTATATATTGCAAGATCCGGAGTATGATAATAGTTATGCGTCTGTGAAAGAAGAGGAAGGAAAGTTATCAATCACGACAGCCTGGGGAGGTTATAACTATGAAATAACCCCGCGTGAAAAAGGAGGAAGCAGCGTTGAATTTTCCGGTCCGGTTAATGCGCTGCTTAATCAGAATTTGCTGCCGGAGATGACTTATATACCGTATACGCTTGAGGGCAAGTTTGTGGACAGGGAAACAGGCAGGGATTTGACTATGTATATGGATATGCAATCTTATGGTACACTTCGCTCTTTGAAAAATGAGCAGGTTATTCAGGACAGTTTTGAATATAAAATGCCTGGAAATTCACAAGACGGATATGGACATCATATCAATGCGCAGTTTAATAACGAAATACCGTTTTTGCCGAAAAAACGAACGGCTCAGGAGCTGAAGCAAGAGCGAGCGCAAAAGGATTTTGAAGAAGGGAAAAAGGCTAAAGTTTCAGAATGGAAAAAGGAGAGAATAAAGAAACATTTAGATGCTGTTCGGGGAAAGCTTTCCGGCGCTGTTGCGGCCGATAATATTGCCGAAGATAAAATTTCCGGCAAGGAAAAAAGAGTGATAACATCTGAAATCGGGGCAGAGCTGGCGGCGGAAATCCGGAGAAGGAAAGCAACGGAGAAGTAAACAGCCGGAACAGTCGAAAACGGGCAAGAGCAACGAGGTTCAAAACAATGAAATGCGTATTGTTGAACTGATTACCGAAAAAAAGTGCCTGCCGGCATTGATGCTTTTGAAGCAAAGACCAGAAATGCCGAAATTTTACGGCATTTCCGGAAAGGGGAACGGCTGCCGGCGTTTATCTGCTCCGGCAGGCATCTGGAAGAAGGGGCAGTTAACTAACGTCCGCGGATAAAATCAACGGCAGACAGAAACAGTGTTTTTCCTTTTTCCAGCGGGGTTTGTTTGCGGGTTTCAGGTATGGCGGCAGCCTGCATCGAATCTTTCCGGTCGTTGTTATGCGCAGCGATACGCATTTTGCTTTCGGCTATTTCGACGGCTTTTTGATAATCAGAGGCCAGCCGGCGTGCTCCCGACAATTCAAGCTCTTTATACTGGCGGATGATGTCTGGGGTGATGATATTCAGCTCGTACATTTCATCGACCCCGTAGCGTTTGCTTTTTCCGGTTACCCAGTTTTTGACCGTGCTGCGCAGTATCTGATTTTTCTCTCCGGGACGGGCGTTTATGTCTTTACGGAGATTTTGGGCATCTTTTAGTGCCGCTTTGCCGTTTCCTTTCCAGTTGATGTTGCTGATTGCCGCGGCAATGACAAACGGCGGAATACGGGTCGCATCCAAATTGCCGTGCTCATCTTTCAAGTTCAGGCTGCGAGCCAGAGCAGCGGTAACGTGTTTGGTTTTGCCGGGACGTCCAAGCTGATAAAAGCTTAAATTGTAATCTTCAATCTGTTTTTTGAGTATTTCTTCCGACGGGAACAGTTCGGTCAGACAGAGATAGTTTTTGGTCGTACTGCTTAAGGTTATGGTTTTTCCGGTGTTTTTGCTCATGCGGGCTTCTTCGCTTGCAATGAACCTTTTCAGGGCAGGAGAAGCGATTTTGCTCCAAGCGTCGGTTTTTAATTTTAAATTGGCATAAACCTGTCCGTGCAGCGCTGCGTCCCTTTCATCCATCGGGCGGAGGTCGCCGTTTTCATCAAAAAACTTGTGCTCAAGCTCTCTGGCGGCATCATTGACGTTTCCTTTCGAAACAGTCAGCAGCGGCAGGACGTATTGTCTGGTTTCGGGATTGGCTGCCAGATATTTGATGAAGGATCTGACGGCATTGTCGTCCATTTGCGACGGACCCTTGGTGATTCCGGTTTTGCTCATAATGCGGAGGTCGACAACATATTTTGCCAGCTGGTCTTCATTCTTTTTAGGATTATAAGTCTGGCATTCGCTGCGGTACACGAGGCTTAAAGCGTTGGCTTTGGTCAGTTCATCCGCCAGGACGCGTTTCAGTTCTATTTTTCCGCTTTTCTCGTACAGGTCGGCATTGATTATGTAGGTGTATTCGCTGCGCTTGTAGGCGAAAGCTTCAGCATCGCTGATGGCGGGGATGTCTTCAAAACGGTGGTAGACTTTTTCTGCCGCGCGTTTAACGGCGGCATGGTTTTGCACGGAAACTGTTTCATTGTCGGGAAGATGTCCGGCGGCCGCGTTTAACTCTGCAATTTGCAAAGCGGACGGCTGAGCGCCGACTGTAATTTCTTTTGCGGTTTGTTCCGGGGATTCAGCTTTGGCGGCATTGGGTTCCGGCAGTCCTGAAAGAGCAGCACCGGCAGCTATGATTCCTGCGCCCGCGATGATTTTGGCCTTTGACATCTTTTATATTTTCCTCTTTTGATATAAATATTTAATCCTGTTTATCTTAATTTTTAATATAGCATGAAAGTTGTCCTTTGTCCAGTGTTTTGGGAAAACAATGTGAAAAAAATCGTTTTAAATCAAGTACAGGCTGCTGACTGTCGGCAGGCAAAGCCGATTGAAAGGACAAAGGCGGAAAAACGGCAGGGAGGAGAAGAATGGGAAAACGGCTGGGAAGATAAAAACGGAAAACGACTGAGAGAATAAGAACGGAGAAACAGACGGGGAGGACAAGTACGGAAAAACGGCGGAGGGGGACAGGTGCCGGCGAGCGGTTAATGTGCGGGTGGAAAACTGGCGAACAGGCGACATTTTTTTAAATCCAGTGGAAAAAACTCACTTTTTAAAGGCAAAATTAAATTTTATGTATTAAGTTCAAACAAACTTGGGGAAGGATTTTTTTCTCCGATACGACTTACAAGTAATAATTTTAAGGAAATAAAAATGGTATCATTAGCAGAAAAAATGGCTGCAAATATGGACGCGTCCGTCTTCAGCAAGGCGACGGATTTGAAAAAGCGCCTGTTGTTTACGGTCTTGGCGTTGATTGTTTTCCGCCTGGGAACCTTTATTCCTCTTCCGGGTATTGATTCCCGCGTACTGGCTGAGATTTTTGCCAGACATTCAAACGGCATTTTGGGAATGTTTAATATGTTTTCCGGCGGTGCGTTGGAACGTATGACAATTTTTGCCCTCAACATTATGCCGTATATTTCGGCGTCGATTATCCTGCAGCTCGGGCAGTCCATCGTCCCTTCGCTTGCCGCTTTGAAAAAAGAAGGCGAGGCCGGACATCGCAAAATGATGCACTATACAAAACTTTTGACGGTTCTGATTACGATTGTTCAGGGATACGGCATTGCCGTCGGGCTGATGAGTCTGGCTAACGGCGACGGTTCCAGCGCGGTTGTTATTGCGCCGTATACGTTTATCTTTTCGACGATTATTTCATTGACCGGCGGTACGATGTTTATCGTCTGGCTGGGCGAACAAATTACGTCGCGCGGCGTCGGCAACGGTTCGTCGTTAATCATTACGGTCGGCATTATTGCCAATATTCCGTCGGCAATTGCCCAGACTTTGGAATTGGGGCGCATTGGTTCTATGTCGCCGCTGGTTATTCTCAGCCTGTTTATCATGAGCATCGCTCTGGTCTTTATTATCCTGAAGGTTGAAATGGCTCAGCGCAAAATTCTGGTGCAGTATCCGAAGCGGCAGGTCGGTCTGCGCATGACATCGGCTGAGAGCTCGCATCTGCCGTTGAAGGTTAATCCGACGGGCGTTATTCCGCCGATTTTTGCCAGTGCTTTGCTGCTGCTGCCGATTACGGTAGCCAACATCTGGTCCAACAACGGGCCGGAATGGGTGCAGACGCTCAGCCGTTATCTGGGACACGGACAGCCGTTGTATCTGGCTCTGTATGCCTTCTTAATCGTCTTTTTCGCTTTCTTCTATACCGCCGTTGTGGTCAATCCGGAAGAAACTGCGGACAACCTTAAGAAGCATGGCGGCTTTATTGCCGGTATCCGTCCGGGCAAAAATACGGCCGAATATCTGGATTATGTGGTTACCCGCCTGACGGTGCTCGGCGCGTTTTATCTGGCTGCGCTGTGCATTCTGCCGGAGATTTTGATTGCGAAACTGTCGGTTCCGTTTGTTTTGGGCGGTACGACTCTGCTCATCGTGGTTCAGGTAACGATGGACTTCATTACGCAGGTTCAGTCGCACCTGATTGCCTATCAGTATGAAGGGCTTTTGAAGAAAGCTTCGCTGGTCAGCAAGAGAAAGAAATAGGAAATGCCTGACAAAGATTTATTTGTGGTATTTACCGGCGCGCCCGGGTGCGGAAAAGGCACCCAGGCACGCATTTTGTGTGAAAAAGCCGGAATATGCCATCTCTCTACGGGAGAAATGCTGCGGGCGGAAATCAAAAGAGAAACGCCGCTGGGCAAAGAACTGAAAATGGCTCTTGACGACGGCGGCTTTGCTTCCGACGAACTGATTATCAGAATGGTTGAAGAGCGAATCGGTAAAGAGGATTGCCGGCACGGTTTTCTTTTGGACGGTTTCCCCCGGACGCTTAATCAGGCGGAAATTTTAGAAGGGATGCTGGCGGAAAAGAGGCAGAAACTTGATGCCGTGATTGAAATACAGGTTCCCGACGAGATTATTATGGAGCGCATATTGGGGCGCTATGCCTGCATGAAATGCGGCCGGGGGTATCATGACAAGTTTTTGAAACCGAAAATTTACGGCGTCTGTGATGAATGCGGCGGAACGGAATTTTCCCGCAGGCATGATGACAACCGGACGACGGTGCATAACCGGCTGGTCAATTTCCGTGCTCTTACTTATCCGACCATTCCTTTTTTTGAAAAGAAAGGGCTGCTCCGTTGTGTGGACGGAACAGGAACGATTGAGGCCGTGGCCGGAAAGATTGAAAGAGTGCTCGGGCTGACAGAGTAATCCTGAACGGAAAGCAATCCGGTGCGGCGCTGCCCGGCAGGGGCGCAAGCTTCTTTTTGATTTGGAAACGTTGGTTGATAATGGAAATGACGATTCGCAAAATGCTGTTTAATAATTTGTAAAAATTGTTAAAAATTTTGTATTTTTTTTAAAAGAATTGTTGACTCTATTAAATTATGCCCTATAATCCGCATTAATTTTGAAAAGTGGTGATCAACTTTTTGAATGGTTTAATTGTTTAAATAATGGAGAGTTAATTTGGCTCGTATAGCTGGTGTAAATATTCCTACCGCCAAGAAATTAGAGATTGCACTGACCTCTATCTATGGCATAGGGAGAGAAACAGCACAGGTTATCTGTGCAAAAGCGGGCGTTGCTGGTGAACGCCGCGTTCATGAACTGACGGACGAAGATATTGCCAAAGTCCGTGAAGTAATTGACAAAGACTACCTTGTTGAAGGCGAACTGCGCCGTGATGTTGCGGTTAATATCAAACGCCTGATGGATTTGGGCTGTTACCGCGGTCTGCGCCATCGTAAAGGCCTGCCCGTACGCGGCCAGAGCACGAAGCAGAACGCGAGAACCCGCAAGGGCAAGCGCAAGACCGTGGCTAACAAGAAGAAGTAAGTGAGGCAGTGATGGCAAAAACAGTAGTTAAAAGAAAAGAGAAAAAGAACATCACATCCGGTGTTGCTCATGTAAATTCTACATTTAACAATACAAGAGTTACGATTACGGACGCTCAGGGAAACACAGTTTCCTGGTCGACAGCCGGTGCTCAGGGCTTTAAAGGCTCCAGAAAGTCTACGCCTTATGCTGCACAGGTTGCTGCGGAAGAAGCCGGTAAGAAAGCTCAGGAAAACGGTATGAAAACATTGGAAGTCGAAGTTAAGGGACCTGGTTCAGGACGCGAATCGGCAATCAGAGCTTTGCAGGTTATCGGTTTTACCATTACTTCCATCCGCGATGTAACTCCTATTCCGCATAATGGCTGCCGTTTAAGAAAACGCCGCAGAGTTTAATTTTTAAGTTTTGGTAGAGGAAGGTTCACCTTCCTCCTGCCTGTTTGAGTGTAGCGTATAAACTAGTAAAGAGGGTATTCCGGTGATTCAGAAGAATTGGCAAGAACTTATAAAACCAACTAATCTAGAGGTTGTTCCAGGCGAAGGCAGGAATGTTGCTAAGATAGTTGTCGAACCTTTAGAGAGAGGTTTTGGTTTAACTCTGGGTAACGCGCTGAGAAGAGTTTTATTGTCTTCTTTGCAGGGCGGAGCGGTTACCGCAGTAAAAATTGACGGCGTGCTGCATGAATTTTCGGTTATCGAAGGTGTGCGCGAAGATGTTACCGATGTTATCCTGAATATCAAGGGACTCGCTGTAGCGGTTCATTCCGAAGGGCAGAAGACGATGCGCCTGAAGGCTGAAGGGCCGATGGTTGTTACGGCAGGGATGATTGAAACCGGACATGATGTTGAAATTATGAATCCGGATCATGTCATCTGCACGCTTGATGCGGGGGCGAAAATCGCTATGGAACTGACGGTCGGAACCGGCAAGGGTTATGTTCCGGCAGTTCAGAACAAGACTGCAGATGCCCCAATCGGTCTGATTGCAGTTGATGCGATTTATTCTCCGGTAAGGAAAGTATCGTATAAGGTTGATAAAACCCGTGTCGGGCAGAATACAGATTATGATAAACTGACAATGGTTGTTGAAACCAATGGCGTGGTTACGCCGGAAGATGCGGTTGCCTTATCGGCGAGAATCCTTCAGGATCAGTTGAAGCCGTTCATTAATTTTGACGAACCTGAAAGCGAAGCTGAAGATATTAAGGAAGAACTGCCGTTTGACAGAAATCTTCTGCGCAAGGTTGACGAGCTTGAATTGTCGGTTCGTTCGGCAAACTGCCTGAAGAATGACAATATCGTTTACATCGGCGATTTGGTTCAGAAAACGGAAGCGGAAATGCTCCGCACACCGAATTTCGGCCGCAAATCTTTGAATGAAATCAAGGAAGTTCTGGCGAAGATGGGGATTCATCTTGGTATGGAAACCCCGGGATGGCCGCCGGAGAATATTGAAGAATTAATTAAAAAGTGTGATGAGCATTTTTAAGAGAATCTAAAATATTGTGGAAGGGCTCGCGATGAAAATCGCGAGCCTTTTTTGTATACTGAATGAAGAAGTTTCGGAAAACTGCGCGCTAAACATACAGTTCAGCCGTATTGGTATATTTGATATTTTGTTAAGGGAGAATACAGTTGCCTGCTGAAAAAATACGTACCATTTTTTTCAGCAGCTATCAAGAAAAAATAATAATTAAATTCAGTTAATTAGCTTGTTTATTTTGCAATGAATAAAGTGGTACTATATTATTAAATATTTTTTGTGCGAGAATTAATATTGTAGAAGGAAAATGTGCTATGACCAAAAGTTATAATGAATTTTTCAATGCTGAGCAAAAGCAAAAAAATGAGCTTGTTTATGCTTGCGGAGGAGGGTACGCAGTTAGCTTTTCTCACTTAAGTACTCAAGAGGAAATAGATGCCATGTAAGAAGAATTAAAGAGACGCAGCAGAAGGGAACGTTTGAAAGATGTGGAAATGGCTTCTTCTCCGTATTCGAAGGGGTGCATACAAGCGGATTGCGATATATTTTATGATGTGCCGGGGAAAGGCCGTTCAGCTGTTTTTGTCGATGACCATGGAATGGGTACACGGTGGATAATCTGCCGAAAGATTTTAATCCGAAGTCATGTCTGTTTAGTTTTAAATATGATGAACAAACAGGTAAGATATGTTCCGCAATAACGGTTGAACATTATGATGGTAAAGGTAGTTGTGATACGGCATGGTTTTTGGATAAAGAGCTATCTGGAGAGTATGAGGCTTATTCATTTTCTAATGGCGATTTGGTAAGTATTGTATTTAATAGGAATAAAGCCATTGAATATGGAAAACATTTTGCTCCGGGGAGGTGGCTTGAGTTTAAGGTGGAAAATAAAGAAGAAATTGATGCCTGGCGTCGAAATACGATAGATGCGATGCCTCCTGACAGTTTAGGTGAGGTTGAGGAATTGAGTGTAAAACTTGCTCATGCTGAGGCAAAGCTTGAGGGGCGTAAATCAGAGCGGGATGTTTCATTAGCTGAGTTGGCCGCGCAAGCAGAAGAAGCCAGGACTCACCAATCAAAATCTAACCACTCAGAGCAGGCTGTTGATGCGGGGGATAGAAAATTGGCAGAGTTGCTGCTTAAAGGGGATTTAGAGGCCGCTAAGCAGTTAGCTGAAAAGATTGTCAAGCCGGAAAGTCAAGATAAAGCAGCGGGTAAAAAGCGTACGGATATGCAAGAAGCCCGCTCTGCCTCCGGCTGTAAAGAGCAGAAAGTACAGGAAGCGTTAGCGAGATGTAATAAAGCTTTGGGAAAAGGAACCGCTTCACTGCAGGGGGAACGGCAGGAACCGCAACAGGAAGAGAAAAACGAAAAGGGTTTTGCGGGAAAATTAAAATCAATGCTGCTTCGTAAACTGAAAGGAAATAGCGGACGTTAGATAAAAGGACATAGGTACATTTGTCGAGAGGACATCAGCTAAAATGATATAACAGAAATTAGGTTTTTACCAATGAGCGAAGAGGGCTGGTAGGTGTATTGTCAGCCCTTTAAGTATGAAGAATGTTATATTATTAAGGTTTGTGCCGGTAAGTTTGGGGGAGATGATGATAGTTGCAAAGGAAAGGCAAACGGCTTAAATATGGCAGGTTAGTTTAAAACACGGAGAAGAAACCGATACTAACGGTGTTAATGTTTTTTTAATCCGCCCAGATTAAAGTTTAGTCGGGACAGGCATTGCAGATAAGATGTTTAAAGCTGTTGAAAACCAGGAAAAGAAAAAGTTTGCGGAGGTGCGAAAATTATGTTTAAGGCAAAAAAGCTGAACAAGCTTGTGGCGGCGGGAATTATTACCCAGACACAAAAGCAGCAGATTTTAGAATATGATGACAATGCGGACAGCCTTGCTTTAGTCAGCCGGGCATTGATGCTGCTGGGGATTTTTACCGTCGGGCTGGGCATCATTTCTCTGGTTGCGTCCAACTGGCAGGATATCGGCAGGACGGCAAAGCTGGCAACAATGTTGGCATTGCTTGCGGGTACCGGAGGTCTGGCCTGGCATTGGCAGAGTCAGGGAAAGCGTGCAGCAGCTGAAAAAATGCTTCTGGGAGAGTTTTTTCTTGTCGGGGCTGGCATAGGTCTGATTATTCAGGTTTTTCAGCTCAGCGGCGGAAAAATCTACGATCCTTTGGCTGTCTGGTGTCTGGTTGCCGCACCGCTTTTGTTTGTTACGGGGCAAAAGCTGGTTTCTTATTTTTGGGTACCGTTGTTTCTGGTTTGGGGAATTATTTATGTCTGTGACAATGTTGTGGATTTTGTTTGGAATTTTGAAGTCTTGATGGCAGTTTTGCTGGCAGCTGCCGGATGCGGCCGCGGGATAGCCGGGCTTTTTCCCGGATTTTCTGCCGGAAACGTTTTGAAACAGGAAGCATTGGCCGCATTTTATATTGTTTTGGCCGGTTATATCCTGATTGGCGGTTTTGACGGCTATGATGGACTGATGACATTAGGGCGGGCAGCAGCCATACTGGCGGTGTTGTCGCTGCTGTTTATACGGTTCGGCAGGTATGCGCTAATCAGGCGCAATATTAAACTGGGCGGATTGATTGTTGCTATGCTTTATGTTAATCTCGGGACGGAGTTGGGACTGTTTGAAACGGGCATCGGATTAATTGCCAGCGGCGTTTTGCTGATATTGCTGCTTAAATATGTTCCGAGGGCGGTTCATTTGGTGAGCGAGGAGAAGAAAAATGCGTGAAAAGGTAAAAAATCTGGTTTTGACTATGATGCCGGCGGTTTTGCTTGCGGTATGGGCAGGGTACCTTCTATGGCAGATTTCGGCCGGAATGCCGGTAAAAATCAAGCTGCGCGGATATGACCCGCGGGACTTGCTGGCCGGGCAGTATATCAGCTATGTGCTGGACTGGGAGGCGACGGACTGTGCTCAGTTTACGCAGGGCATATGCCCGAAAGACGAATTTGGAAGCTACGGGAAAAACCGGGGGCGTTTTTATGTGCCGGAGCATTTGGCCAAGCCGTTGGAGCATGATATTCAAAACAGCAACAATGTTGCGGAGATGGTCTTTTCCTATCGTCCCGGCCAGCCGCCGCAGGTTTTGAACCTGCTGGTCAACGGCAAAACGTGGAATGGGCGCGAGAGCTCTTTTTAAAACAAATTTACAGGTGCTTATAACTGTTTTTTGAACAGAAAGCGGTTTATCTGAAACATATCGGAAAGCGATTTGTGCGCTTTAGCCTGGCGGACGTATGCGAATGCAGCCTGAATGCCAGGCATTACGGCGGAATTGGGAGCTGTTGTTTTAGTGGAGAAAAACAGTTCTTTTTTGACAATAAAAATGGTATGTTATTTTAGAGCCAATTACAAAATTATTATATTTACTTATATGTTAATTCTACAATTATGAAGAAACTTGATGTTCTGGGTGAAGTGGCGTTAATGTATATGCCTGCATCCGACGAATTAAGGGATTACCTCAGGCTTTTCCGTTTGGAACCGGCCAGCGAGGTAAAGTTTTTGGAACTGGCCGACCGGGAGTTGAAAAACGCTTATCTGCAGCGGTATGCTTTATCTCCGGAAGGGGAAATTTTTCTTCTGCGGCAGAAAGATACCAGCGAGGCTGTCGGGTACTTTACGGAGTGGCCTCTGTCTGTCGAAGCGCAAAAGCAGATGTTGACGGATGCACGGCAGGAACTTGTTCTTGCGTATGTTCAGCGGCATGATTTTGGGGCTGATGCGGAAGGATTGTTGTTTGTGCCCGAACTGGCGGAAGCAGCCAAACTGTATGTGCGTTTGTATCCTCTGTTTGAGGCATCGGAAGTCAAAATGATGGCGATGGAAGATGCCGCAATGGTTGCGGATTATTTGGAACATGATGATTTGCACGAGGCGGCAGAGCTTATGCTGTTGTCGGGTACATTTTGCCATTTGGCTCCCGCTTATGCGAAAAAGTGGGGATTTGGCGAAAAAGCAGCCGGGGAGTTTGCACAAAAAAACGGAAAGTAGTTTTTTCAGAACGGTTTCGGTAATAAAAAGGGCTTCGTACGAAGCCCTTTTTTAAAGTCAAGTACAGAGAGAAATTCCCGGATTGAAAGTATTCGGATTCCCGGATTGAAAGTATTCGGATTAAAAGTATCCGTAAACCCGATTCAAGCGGGGGTTATGCATTTTCCGCAATAATTTCTCGGCTTTGGGGCAGAGCTTATGCCGATATGCGGCAAGCAGTTTCGGGCGCTCGCTTAATACCAGTAGAATCTGGTTTTCTTCTTCCAGTTCAAACCGATATTCTTTAAGCATCTGGTGTTGTCCCGTTTCAACCATCTTCTTTTCAGCCAGCGGATGCAGCTTGTGGGTGTAAGCCGCCAGCATTTTGGGATGGCGGGAGGTAACAAGCGTAACTTCGGCATCAAGGCATAATTTGTCTTTGCAGCCGTACATTGTCAAATACCCCTGCTGCACCATTTTGATTTGAGCGAGGGACTTTCTGGTCTTGTTCTTAGACATGAGAAATAAAAATTAAGTTTGACATAATATTAATTAACACGTTATTTATTTAATCATAAAAAAGTGCTGTTGGCAAGAGAAAAAAGGGATAAAACGCTTCTTGCCTTTGGGGGCGGGCGTTTTCAGGGAATTTTAAGGATTGCGGCATTAAAAAGCACGCAGTGCGTATTAAGGAAGGAGCAGCGAAAAATGAAACTGATTATCTGGGATTTTGACGGAGTGACGGCTGATACGGAGAAGTACTGGCTGGCAATAGAGCTGGAAGAATTAAACAAATATTGCGGTTTGGCCTGGGATTTTGCCACAATCAACAAATATCTGAGCGGACAGGGGCTGTCGATGCAGCAAAAAGTTTTGGCTGAGCTGGGAATTTATCCGCCGGCAGAAATGTGGGAAGAAATCGGCCGGCGTTCCTGGCAGCGTATTCTTGACGGATTTAATCGGACACCGGGGATGGATAAGGTATTGGAGCTTCCGGGATATTGCCATGCAATGGCTACCGGCGGCGCGTTGGAGGAAACCCTGCTTAAACTGAAGGCCGTAGGGTTGCAGGACGTCTTTACGCGGGATAATCTCGTAACGGTTGATATGGTGGCCAGAGGAAAACCCGAGCCGGATTCTTTTTTGCTGGCGGCACAAAAAATGAATATGCGTCCGGAAGACTGTTATGTTATTGAAGATTCCGTGGCCGGGTTGACAGCGGCACAACGGGCTGGAATGACACCGGTTTGCTTTATGGGATCGGAAATGTATCGGAACAACCCTGCGCAGCGGCAGGCTGTCGAGGCATTGGGAATTACGCATATTTTTTACGATATGGCGGAAGTGAAAGAGTTTTTTGAAAAGGAAGCGGCGATACGGGCAGCGGGCTAGGGGCAAACGGGCTAGGGGCAAACGGGCTAGGGAAAAATCAGATTGCCAGAAAAACAGGCAAAAGCCGTTTCCGGAAAGGGAAACGGCATTTGTCATCAGAACAGCAGGTCGAGATCTACGACAAAACGGATATAGCAGCTGATTTTCTGCGGTTTTTGAAAATAAGCATTTTGTATCTCTTCTTCATCATCGGAAAAACGTGCCATACTTTGGCTGCTGCGGCGGCCGGCGTTTAAATTTTCAGCCTGAATTAGCAAATCAAAGACGTTTTGTGCTTTAGGATAGGCTTCGCGCAGGTGCTGAAAATCTTCGTGCTCCGGATAAAGCAGCGGCAACCCTGTTATATCTTTCAGGGTTTGTAAGAATTTTTCAGGTGCGGATTGGTCAGTAGGAAGCCTTACCAGCAGCCAAGCCCGGTTCTGAATACAGATGCCAAGTTTTAAATTGCGGTCGTTGAGGGCTTTGGTTCTGGCGAACTTTCCTTCTTTGCTTCGGATTAAGATGTCGAACGGGAACTGTCCCGGAAGTTCTGCGGAAATGTTTTTTTCCATACTACATAAATTTAGTGGTTCATAAAAATATTAAATACAGAAAATATAATACATCTGCTTTTTACGGCAGTCAATAAAAATATCGGCAGTTGCCTGCAAAAATGTTGAGCGGAATGTTAAAGTTTCCGGTTACGGGAGAATAAGCGGAAAGCCGGAAACCGAATTTTTCGTTTGGGAAAATTGCTAAACCTTTCGTCCGGGAAAATTGCAAAAAAATGCACCGCGGGAGGCGGTGCAAAGTGTAACCGGCGGCTGTAATCAGCGTTCGTTTTGGGCAAATACGTTTAGCAGAGCGGCGGAATCCAACATCCGGCGCTGCTTTTGAATGCCGCGAACCACGTCCTGATATTTGACGGCCATGCTGGTAATGCGCGAAAAGTCTTTGATATCGGCCGGGGTCAGGTTGTTCCAGGCTTTGTTGACGTGTTCTTTGGCGTTTTTGCCCAGCTCGTCAAAGCTTTCCGGCAGGATGCCGACCATTTTCAGATAGTAGGATTTGTTCAGGTATTCATCGGGTGAAGTCGTGAACGCGGTGGCACCGTCAAACGGCTCATAGCTTTCGATAATATAGTTATTTTTTAGGGTGTCTACCGAATGTTTGTATTTGCCGTCGGGGAAGTCCGGCTGGCGGTGAAGACCGCGGGCATTGTCATCAAGCCAGAGCAGCTTGTGCATCAGGTACAGGTTGCTCTGGTGGACGGCATTGCGGTGGATTTTCAGGCACAGTTCCTTTTTTTCCTCGCATTGCTTTTTCAGCTGCTGGAGCTTTTGCCTGTTGGCAGGATGCGGTGTTTTGCGTTTTTGTTCGGCTTCTTTCAATGCCAGGTATTTGGCTTCCAAAATGCGGTATTCTTCATACGCGCTGTGGGAACGGATATGGGCGAAAAACATATTGGTCTGTTTGAACTGGAATTCGATGTAGAATGTCCGGTTGCTGTTTGGTATCGTGATGCGGGCAGTTTTTTTGATGTCAAAATAGTTGCGGGTATTTTCGCTCAGGTTCTTTTTATACAGGTTGCGCTCGCCTTTTTCAAATTTGATATAGGGCGGGAATTTGGCTTCAAGCTCTTTTATCAGCTCTTCCAAATCTCCCTGATATTTGGAAGTGATGGACAGGCGATAAATGTCCTTGGGAAGGATTTCCTTTTTGGCAATGTTCAGCAGTGACTGCTGCGTTTTGGCTGCTCCGCGCATATCTTCTAGGGCTGCTGCGGTAGGGCAGCGGAGAGCCGTTTCCGTTTTAAGAGGAAACGGAAGTTCGGGTTCCTCTTCGAAAGGCGGTTCGGCGAATTTTTCGAGATTTTGGGCACGCTCGGTTTTGTATTCACGGATACATTCGGAGATGAGTTTTTCGGTTGTCCTTTCGACGCCTTTTATCGGCGGGATGATGACGTAAACGTTGTTACACTCGCTGTTGATGTAATGCAGCATTGCCGTGGTGCAGGGGGCAAGGATTTCTGTCGAATAGCTGATGTGACGGCCGTTACGGTCAGTCTCGATGCTGCCGTCTTTTAGGTTGATGTTGTAAATGTATTCGGGGAACCCGGTACTGTTCGGCGTGGCAAAGCCGGAGACGACGGCTTCGTACAGCAGGCGGTATTTTTCCATCGTGTCGGTATAATATTCTTTCAGGTGTGCCTGTTCTTCGGGATTTAAAAAATCCAGTTCTTCCTTTTTGTCGTCAAGAAAGGCCAGCGCGTCGCCGTCAATTGATTTTTGTACCTGGTCAATTTGTCCGGAATCTAAAATTACCAACTGATCCGGGGTGTATGTTTTCATTTTTGCGTTCTCCGAATTTTTTTATTCTATCAAAACGAATCTAACATAATTTTACAGATAAGGCAAATAGTTTTTTGCGGATAAAGCAAATAGTTTTTGCCGGCGAGGCAAATAGTTTTAAGGCCGGGGCAAATAGTTTTGCAGGTGAAACAACCAGTTTTGCAGATGGATTAACAGTTTTGGGGAGGAATGCCGACAGCTTCTGCGAGAGGGAGACGGTCGTTTGGCAAAAAACTTTTGCTTGACAAAAACGGGGGCGTTTTTTATTCTGCGCGGCGGAAAAAGTTTTTGGCATTTTCCCGGCAGGAGTGCAGTACCGGAATTTTCAGGGACGGCTCAGCCGGGGCGGTTTATAAGGGGAAAGAACGTGCATCCTTGGCATCAGGTAAAACATTATTCACAATTTCCGGACATTATTCCCGCAATCATTGAAGTTCCGAAAGGGTCGCAGGTCAAATACGAACTGGACAAGGAAAGCGGCTTGGTTAAGGTTGACCGCATTTTGTATTCTTCAGTGCATTATCCGGCCAACTACGGCTTTATTCCGCAAACGTACTGTGAAGACAATGACCCGCTGGACATTCTTGTTCTTGGGCAGGAGCCGATTGTACCGCTGTCGATTATGCGGGCCAGGCCTATCGGCGTTATGAAAATGATAGACTGCGGCGAGGCAGACGACAAGATTATTGCCATTCATGAAGATGATCCCGAGTATAATGTTTTTACCGACATTGCGCAATTGCCGCCGCACATTTTGAAAATGCTGCAGCGTTTTTTTGAAGACTATAAGGTGTTGGAAAAGAAGCAGGTTACGATTGAAAAGTTTTTGGGGCCGGACGAGGCGAAAAAGTTGATTGAAGAAGCCCGCGACGCTTATGAGGCAAAGTTCGGAGGCGAACACTGACAGCCTGCCGCGGCAGGACTGCGGGCAATTTAAAGGCTGAACTGTGATAGGAAAGACAGGGGGGCTGGAGCCGGGCGGTACGGAGATATCTGTGTGTAGCGGCGGCGCAGCTTTATGCGGCGGCATAGAAATAATAGCGATGCATTTGTGCGCTGCAGGAGAGGCCGGGTATTTTGATTTAGCGTTTGTCTTTGTTGATGATGGCAATAACATCACCCATGCGGGCAAAGAATGTATCCGTGTCCTTAAAATATCGGCTTTTTAAATCGTTTTTATCGTGAATCTCGCCAATGCCGGGCGCTTTGTTGTACATTCCAAGATACGAAAGGCCAAACAGGCAGAACAGGATGAGCCAAAACAGCCGTTTGCCGAGAACAAAGAAAAACAGTGCAAAAAAAGCGCAGACCCCCAGAGCAAAGTATGCGGAATAAATGCCGCCGCCGACAGAACGCGTCAGTTCCAAGTCTTCGGCAAAAAACAATCCGACAACGCCGAGGGCCAGAAATTTCAGAATAAAGATACCGAGCGTGAGCAGTATAAACATTTTGCATTATCCTTAAAACAGTGTGCCGGGTTGTGGCGCAGTTTATAAAAAGGGCCGAACCGGCAGCGGGGAAGCGCGACGGATACGGTTTGTGAAAGAAACTGTCCGGCTGCAGGGAAGCGAAACGGTGACTGTTTATGTCAGAGGCAGCCCGCAGCGGGAAAGTACGACGGGGCGGTTTGTGAAAGAAGCATGGGCAGCAGAAAAACAGGAACTCTGCGAGGGGCAGGGTTTTCCATTTCAGGCTCCCTTTTTGGCTGATAGCATTTCACGGATACCGTCGACGGAGCTTAAAACCGCGCTGGCTTCGTAGGGCATATAGACAATTTTGTTGTCCTGTCCGGAAGTCATTTCTTTCATCGTTTCAAGGTATTTCATGGCAATGAGGTATTTGTCTGCCTGTCCTTTGGATGACAGAGCCTCAATAATACGCTTGATGGCTTCTTTTTCCGCTTCGGCCTCGACCATGCGCGCCTGCGCGATACCTTCGGCACGGAGAATGGAAGATTCCTTTTCGCCCTCGGCTTTGCGGATGGCGGCTTCTTTCTGTCCTTCGGCGATGCGGATGGAAGATTCTTTTTCGCCTTCGGCTTCGTAAATCATGGCGCGTTTTTCGCGTTCGGCTTTCATCTGCTTGTCCATGGCTGCCTGAATGTCGGCCGGCGGCGTGATGTCCTGCAATTCAATGCGGTTGACTTTTACGCCCCATTTGTCGGAGGCAGTGTCAAGAATGGCGCGGAGTTCTTCATTGATTTTATCGCGGGAAACGAGGGTTTCCTGAAGCTCCAGTTTGCCAATCAACTGGCGGAGCGTGGTCTGGGTCAGCTTTTCAATGGCTTCGGAAAGATTTTCGACGCCGTAAACGGCTTTTTCGGGATTGATAATCTGGAAATAAAGCACGGCGTTAATGGAAATGGAAACGTTGTCTTTGGTGATAACGTTCTGGCGCGGAAAGTCGTAAACGGTTTCGCGCAAATCAAGCCGGCTGCTCTTCTGCATATAAGAATAAGTTCTGCCGTCGGGGTAGGTTGTGCTTACCTTGCGGTAAATCCCTTTGGGGGAATCGATAAACGGCACGATAAAATTTAAGCCGGCGCCGAGCGTTTCCTTGTATTTGCCGAGGCGTTGCACAATGACAACTTCCTGCTGTTCGACGATGATGCAGCCTTTGATTGCGACGAAAACGGCGGCAAGAATCAGTAAAATGAGTACGGTTTCCATTATTTTCTTCCTTTCTTTTCAACGAACATGGTGAGGTCGTCATGGCGGACGATTTTTACTTTAGCGCCTTTTTTTATTTCGGGGGCATCTTCGCCGAGAGTTCTGGCTTCCCAATTTTCGTCATAAATTTTCAGCCGGCCGGAGAAGGCGCTGATATCAGTAATGGCGGTGGCGATTTTGCCGATGTACTGGGATTCAAAACTGTGTTCCTTGTCATGCTTCGGATTGATGTTCAAGAGCGGGCGCAGGAACAAAATGAAAAGAATGGAGAGTATGGTAAAAATCGGGATGAGGACGTTGTAGTTGTCCGTAATCAGAGACAATACCGCGCATACGGCTCCGGCAACGGCAAAGTTCAAAAAGAACATTGTCGGCGTGTAGATTTCGATAATGAAACAGACAAGGGCGATGATGAGAAAGACAATCCAGGCAGACATATGATATTCCTTAAATGTTTGAGTAATAATTTTAAGCCAATATAAGCACATATTACTTTATTTTTAGTTAAGGAGCGTGAGAAGAAAATAAAATTCCGCAGCAGGCAAACAGCCTGTGAAGATATGCAGAAAAAGTATACAAACGGCATATACGGAAGCGGGGGAAGGAAAAGAAACTGCCGGGGCGGGAACGAAGCTATTGAGGGGCAATGCTGCCGGGCGGGAACGAGGCAGCCAGGGGATGTGATGCTGCCGGGCGGAAACAAGGCTGCTGAGGAGAATGCAATGTTGTCAGGTGGAAACGGGGCGTACGCAGATGCATATCAGCAGGCGGTTCCCGGCGTGTGTTCCGTATCATGTTCCGCGCTGCGTTTGAAAATGATGTAGAGCAGCAGGACAAACAAACTCAGGTAAAACGCTCCGAACACCGAGAATGCCGAAGCAAAACTAAGCCCGGCGGTGCCGCTGCCCGGTTCGATGACAAACTTGAAGCAAATCAGAGAAATGCCGGAAAGGGTTTGCTGCAGCATATTGTTAACCGAGGAGATGGTGGCGCGCGTTTCTTCCATAGCGTAGTTGTGGATGTGGTTAATATTGGCAATGGCAAATGCCAGTTGGAATCCGATGCCGATGCAGACGAATATCAGACAGATGAATGCCACATTCGGCTGTCGGAAATGGAAACTTAATATCATACAGGCGAAAGAATAAATACAGAGGAATGTTGTAATGACCAGCAGGCGGTTAAATCCGAAAAACTTTTTCAATCGGTTGACGTGAAAGGAAAAGCCGGCGCGCAATGCATGATTGATGACATAAATGGAACTAAACATCAGAACCGGCGCGGCGGACATTTTTAACAGCGGCTGGAAGCACCAGCAAAATAAGGAGGTTGTAGAAAACAGGAGTGCCGAATACAAGATGTAGACGTTGATGTTGGGATTTTTTATCGTGGCGACGGTGGTATCTTTGATTTCAACAAATTTTTCTTTCAACGTGCGGGCATGCGGACGTGCAGACGGCGGGTTGGGCAGAGTGGTGAGCAGGACAATGCTGACCAGCGTCAGGACAAATTCCAGCGACAGCAAAACGACAGTGCCGTAGCGGTCGTACAGGACGGCGCTGAAGACGGCGGCAAACATGGCGCCGGAAGACATGGCGAAATTGGTGCGTCCGCATTCTTTTAGCATCCGTTTGGTTTTGTTTTCGCTTTTCAGGTAATCATAAATATAACTGTCATAAACGCCGGAAAGAAATGCCCGCGACAAGGCGTTGAAAAGTTCGCCGAGCAGAATGATATACATGCCGGAGAAACTAAGCCACAGGGCGGCGCGGAGAAAGAAACAGACGAAAGCGAGGACGAGAACCTTTTTTTTGGAAATGACGTCGGCGATGTAACCGCAGGGAATCTCAAACAAGATTCCGGTCAGCTGGAAAATTCCCTGAAACAGGACAAAGTCGGCGATGGTCAGTCCGTTTTGCTGGTAAAAGAGCAGCAGCACCGGAGCAAGATAAAGCTGCGAGCGGAGGAAACAGGCCAGATCCAGCCTATTCAGCGGGTTTATTTTTTTCATTTTCATTATACGGCTTTTGCTCCCCAAGTTGCAGATTGTGCGGTTTGTATTATATGTTTTATTTTATGCGGCAGAGCTTAAAATTCGGTAAAGAAAAAAGAAGCGAGGGCAGCAGAGGGAAAGAAGAGCGAAAACAGGGCGGAAGGCAGGCAGGAGAGATTGGTGGTAGGGATAATGACCGGTATCAGAAGACATAAAAAAACCACCTTAATCAAGGTGGCCTTTTGTTTTTTCAGCAAATCCTACTTCTTGGATTTAGACTTTGAAGAAGAAGTCTTTTTGCTGGAAGAAGCTGTCTTCTTGGAAGAAGAAGAAGTGCTGCAGCAAGACTTTGCAGCCTTGGAACCGTAAATCTGTTCGATTGCCATGTTCCAGAACTTTTCGTCCTGACCAAACGGGCAACCGGCATTCTGCCAGTTGTAATAAGCAGCTTCTCTGATTAAATTTTCATTGAATGTCATTTCAATTCTCCAAATAATTTTGTTATAAAACAAGGTTAAGTATAAATATAATTTTTATTTTGTAAATACGAATTTTCATCGTTTTTGTTGTTAGTGTTTGTATATACATAAATAGATTAAAAAATGATTAAAAAAAGGGGGGCAGAAAATTTTTTTTTAAGCCTTGAAAAAACACAATAAAAAGTGGTTTTTATAAGGAATTTTAAGTTATGATAACCTATTGTAAATAAAATATAAAATATTTTTATCAGAGTGTGCGCGGATGGTAGTAAAAACAACATAAAAAACGATGTGCGGCGCAATAAAAAAAACAAAAAATTTTTTTTCAAACTCTTGTGCAAAAAATCTCGCAATAACAAATAAAAATATTATATCGGGCGAGACCGGCAAAATTGTATCCGGCGGGGCTGCTGCCGATTGCAAGGCGGCGAGGGCCGGGAAGAAGAAAAGCGCGAAAAACGTTCCGGGAAAACGATATAAAAAAACAGGAGAAAAAACACGAAAAAAACGGAGTGAAAAATATATAAAAAAACAGAGACAAAATGTATGGCGAAACGGGGCGGAAAATAGGCGGAAAAAACTTTTTTCCGTACCGTTTGTCGGAAATGCATTTTAAAACATAACCATATTGATTTTAAAAGAAAAATACCGACGGAAAAAGTAAAAAAAGAATGACAATTTTCTTGCAATTTATTTGTTTTGTTTTTATACATAAAACGTAACCTATTTTTTGTTTTTATTTTGGAGTTATAGTTATGGCCGACACAGTTAAAAAACAAACTGTCAAATCTGAGAATAACGGACAGCCGCAGAGCTTTGCGGTTTTGAGTTCCTGCAACGGGGAGAATATGAAAAATTTACTTTCAAAAAAAGAGATGGACTGCATTATAAACGGCGATTATGAAAACGTCATGGCTGTGTTGGGCATTCATCGGGACAAGGGGAGCAAAGAAGTTTATATCCGCGCTTACAAGCCGAATACAAAGTCAATCGAACTGCTGGACGGAAACGGCAATTCGCTCGGGCTGATGGCCAAGCTGGACAAGAGAGGTTTTTACCAAATAAACCTCGGGGTTACAAATACGGACAATTTTACGCATAAATTTAAAATTACCAATGATAAAAACGAAACGTATGTTGAAGAGGATATTTACTCATTCCCGTCTATTTTGGGCGATATAGACGAGTATCTGTTTGCGGAAGGCAACCATCTGGATCTTTATAAAAAACTGGGTGCACACCTGATGGAAATCAACGGGGTGAAAGGCGTCGGCTTTTCGGTTTGGGCGCCGAACGCGAAACGGGTATCGGTTGTCGGTGCATTTAACAACTGGGACGGCCGCGTCAACGTTATGCGCAAACATTATAACTGCGGCGTATGGGATATCTTTATTCCGAATATCGGCGAGGGCGAACTCTATAAGTATGAAGTTAAAACGCAGGAAGGCTATATTCTGACGAAAAGCGACCCGATGGCATTTTATGCCGAAGTACGCCCGAAGACGGCGTCTGTCGTTTATGACCTCAACCACTACAAGTGGAATGACGGGGAGTGGATGAAGTATCGCGAAGCTTATAACAGCTTTGACCGTCCGACGAGCATTTATGAAGTTCATCTCGGTTCGTGGCGCAGAAAAGGGGAAAACGGTTCGGAATTTTTGACCTATCGCGAGCTGGCCGATACGCTGGTGCCGTATGTGATGAACATGGGCTTTACGCACGTTGAATTTCTGCCGGTATGCGAACACCCGTTTGACGGGTCGTGGGGATATCAGGTTACGGGGCTGTTTGCGCCGACATCGCGTTTCGGTACGCCCGACGACTTCAGATATATGATTGACAAATTCCACCAGGCGAATATCGGCGTGATTATGGACTGGGTTCCGGCGCATTTTCCGAAAGACGGGCACGGGCTGATTGAGTTTGACGGGACACACCTGTATGAACATGCAGACCCGCGCAAAGGAGAACATAAAGACTGGGGAACGAAAATCTATAATTACGGCAGAACGGAAGTCAGCAACGTTTTGTGCTCCAGCGCACTGTACTGGCTGAAAGAATATCATATTGATGGGCTGCGCGTCGATGCGGTGGCGTCAATGCTGTATCTGGACTATTCGCGCAAGGCCGGCGAGTGGATTCCGAATATCTACGGCGGCAATGAAAACCTGGAAGCGATTGCGTTTATTCGCAAGATGAACGAACTGTGTTACGGCACTTGCCCGGGGATTATGACCTGTGCAGAAGAATCGACGGCATGGCCTATGGTTTCGCGTCCGACGTCTATGGGCGGGCTCGGGTTCGGCTATAAATGGAACATGGGCTGGATGAACGATACGCTGAACTACATCAGCAAAGATCCGATTTACCGCAAGTACGAACACGGGAAACTGACGTTTGGCCTGCTGTATGCGTTTAATGAAAACTTTATCCTGCCGATTTCGCATGACGAGGTTGTTCACGGCAAAGGGTCAATGCTGGGCAAAATGCCGGGAGACGAGTGGCAGAAGTTTGCAAATCTTCGCGCTTATTACGGCTTTATGTGGACGCATCCGGGCAAAAAACTTTTGTTTATGGGATGCGAATTCGGGCAGGACTGGGAATGGAATGCCAATGAAAGCCTGAGGTGGCATCTCTTGCAGTATCCGATGTATAAGGGAATGCAGAACTGCGTCCGGGATTTGAACCTGATGTACAAAGGCAATTCCGCCTTTTATGAAGAAGACTTTGACGGCAAGGGGTTTGAATGGATAGACCATGCCAATGCGAACGACAGCGTGATTTCCTATATCCGCCGCGGTCATGACTACAACAACTATATGATTGTTATCAGCAACTTTACGCCGGTAGTGCGGCACGGGTTTAAAATCGGCGTTCCGGACAGCGGCGCTTATCAGGAAATCTTTAACAGCGACGATAAGAACTACTGGGGAAGCGGCGTTAAGAACGAGGGCGAACTGATTGCTTCTGACGAAGGAATGCACGGGCGCCCGCATTCGATTGAATTGACGCTGCCGCCGCTTTCGACTATTGTGTTGAAGCATATCAGGTATTAATCCGGTGACGGGTTTTCTTTCCGCCGGTTTCGATTTGTGGGGCTGGCGGAAAGAGTGTTTTTGAAAAGATACGGGAGGGCAAATGCCAGATATCAGAGTATGGGAAGGACGGGCGTATCCGTTGGGAGCAACGGTTGATGAATGGGGCGTTAATTTTGCCCTGTTTTCGGCGGGAGCAACAAAGGTCGAACTGTGCCTGTTTGACAAGAGCGGCGTTAAGGAAACGGCTCGCTACGAACTTCCGGTGCGCGAAAACAACATCTGGCATATTTACCTTGAAGGGGTAACGCCGGGACAGGTTTACGGCTACCGCGTTTACGGACCGTATGAGCCGGCAAAAGGGCGGCGGTTCAATCCGAACAAGCTGCTGATTGATCCGTATGCGAAAAAACTTATCGGCAGGCTCATCTGGCATAAGGCGATTTTCGGTTATGATACCGAAAGCCCGGACAAAGACCTGTCGTTTTCGACGCTTGACAGCGCACCGTATGTTCCGAAGTCGGTGGTTGTGGACAACGGCGATTTTGACTGGGAAGGCGATGTTCCGCCGCAAGTTGACCCGGCAAAGACGGTATTTTACGAATTGCATGTCAAAGGGTATACCAAACTGCACCCCAAAGTTCAGGATGCCAAGCGGGGCACATTTTCGGGGCTGGCAAGCAGGAGTGTCTGCGGGTATCTGAAATGGCTGGGCGTAACGTCGGTGGAACTGATGCCTGTCAATGCTTTTATGGCGGAACGCAATGCCGGTTTGAAAGACAATTTCTGGGGATACGAAACACTGAACTTCTTTGCTTTGGAACCGAGCTATATGGTCAGTGCCGATATCAACAATTTTAAGAAGATGGTTAAGCGGTTTCACGAAAGCGGGCTGGAGGTTATTCTGGATATGGTGTACAACCATACGCTGGAAGGCAATCATCTGGGGCCGACGCTTTGTTACCGCGGAATAGACAACGAGAGCTATTATACGCTCGACGGAACTAACAAACGCTACTATTATGACAGTACCGGCTGCGGGGCTTCATTTAACTTGCAGAACCCGTATGTGCTGACGCTGATTATGGATTCTATGCGCTATATGGTGGAGGAGATGCATGTGGACGGCTTCCGCCTGGATTTGGCGACGTCGCTGGCTCGGGTGAAACAGGAGTTCAGCCAGAGCAGCGGCTTTTTGATGTCGCTGCGTCAGGACGAAGTGCTGCAGCTGGTCAAGATTGCGGCAGAACCGTGGGATGTCGGTATCGGCGGATATCAGCTCGGGGCTTTTCCGCCGGGCAGCATGGAGTGGAACGACCGTTACCGCGATGTTACCCGGCGTTTTTGGCGCGGAGACGAGAGACAGGTCGGCGAACTGGCAAGCCGCCTTTCCGGTTCAAGCGACATTTTTGGTCCGAGCCGCAGAACGATATGGAGCACGGTTAACTATCTGACCGTACATGACGGCATGACGCTGAACGATTTGGTCAGTTACAACCATAAGCATAACTATGCGAACGGCGAAGACAACCGGGACGGGACTGATGCAAACTGGAGCTATAATTCCGGGGTTGAGGGATTTACGGAAAACAAGGAAATTACGGAAAACCGCAAGCTGCGCCAGCGGGCGATGATGAGTACGCTGCTGCTTTCTTTCGGCACGCCGATTATCCGTTCCGGCGACGAGTTTCTGAATACGCAGTTCGGCAATAACAATGCTTACTGCCAGGACAATATTATTTCATATATGGTCTGGGACGCCATCGGCAATGAGGAAATCGCAAACGTCCGGTTTGTGAAGAATCTTATCCGGCTGCGGCGGAAAATGGGAATTTTTAACCGCAAGGGATTTTTTACCGGCACGGCGGCGGACAACAAACAGGGAATTAAAGACCTGGCGTGGTTTACGGAAAAAGGCAGCGAGTTTACGAGCGGCGATTGGTATCAAATCAGCCGGAAGTCTTTGTCGTATATGGTTGCAGCGCGCGACAAAATGTTTATGGTCATCCTCAATGCGCATGCTAATAACTTAAAATGGAAGTTGCCAAATATCAAAAAATCCTATAAATGGAATTTATTATTGGACAGCTCCGGCAGGTTTGAGGCAGACGATGTTGCGGCGGGGGCGGAGATATGGGTTCCGGCGTGGTCGGTACTTTGTTTTGAGATAAAAAAGTAGGGAGACGATAATGAATGAACTTTTGAAGGAGCTTGCGGAGAAATTGGGAATCAGCACCAGTTTCACGTATGGCTGCGGCACAATTAAAACCAGCGTGGTCGGCGACGACGTTTTGCGCTTTTTTATTGAGAGTTTGGGATACGGAGCGAAAAACGACGAAGAAATCCGGAAATCGCTGGAGCGTCTGGAAAAAAGACGGTGGCAAAAAGCGGCGGAATCCGTCTATGTCATGACTGTTGACGAACAGGGCTTTGACCTCGTTTTGAGCGAAGACGAAGCGAAAGGCGAAATCGAGGTGTCGTATGCGCCGGAAGGGAACGGAGATTTCAATTGTCTGGCAGTGAATTTTTCGGAACAGGAACGGCGCGAGGAAGGGCATACGGCGTATGTCCGGCTGGCGGCGGCGTTGCAGGACAGGCTGGCGCCGGGATATTACGACGTTAAAATCAAAACGTCGCGCGGCGAGTACAAAACGCTGCTGGCAATTGCACCGAAAGAGTGCTACGGCCTTGATACGAAAGGCAAGGGAAAACTGTTCGGTTTTGCAATCCAGCTTTATTCGCTGAAGAGCCGCCGGAACTGGGGTGTCGGCGATTTTACGGATTTGGAGAGCATGGTGGATATTCTGGCCAACAGCGGCGGCGACGTCATCGGGCTTAATCCGCTGAACGTTTTGCTGCACGACTGTCCGGAATCGGCCAGTCCGTATGCTTCGACCAGCCGTTTGTTTTTGAACCCGATTTATATTGATGTTGAGAAAGTTCCGTTTTATGAGGAATGCGACAAGGACGGCCAGGCGATTTGGTTTGCCAAGGAAAAGGAGAATATTGACTATACGGCAATTTATAACGCCAAAATAAAGGCGTTGCGCAATATTTTCGCACGGCTCAAGGCGAACGAGGGAACGGATTATTACAAAGAGTTTGAGGCGTTTAAGGCGGCGGATACCGGCGAACTGCACCGGCTGGCGGTTTTTCAGACCATTTCCGAAGAAAAGAGCAAGGTCTGCAATCAGGCTTCCAAAGACTGGGAAGATGCGTTGAGTTCTTCTTTGGGCAGCGGCGTGGAAAAGTTTGCGGCGGAACATCTGTATGAAATCGATTTCTTTAAGTTTTTGCAATTTGAAGCCGACCGCCAGCTGAAAATGGTGGAGCGAAAAATTAAGGAACGCAACCTTGCGCTCGGGCTGTACCGCGACCTTCCGGTCGGCGTTTCCAAAGACAGCGCCGAAGTCTGGGGCGACAAGTATCTTTATATGCAGGGCAGCGGCGCGGGCGCTCCGCCGGACAATTATTTTCCGACCGGACAAAAGTGGATGCTGGGAGCGTTTAATCCGTTTGAGCTCAAGGAACGCTGCTACAAGCCGTTTATCCGCATTCTGCGGGCGAATATGCGCTATGCCGGTGCGGTCAGAATCGACCATGTGATGGGATTGTCGCGTTTGTATCTGATTCCGGACGACGGCAATGAAGGAACCTATCTGGCTTATAATGTCAAGGATATGTTCAATATTCTGGCGCTGGAGAGCTATTTGAACAAATGCGTGGTGGTCGGCGAATGCATCGGCAATGTTGCGGACGGGTTCAAAGAAATGCTGGCAGAACGCAACATCTATTCGCTGGGCGTTTTGTGGGTAGAAAGAAAAGACGATAACGGGACGCTGAAAACGCCGTCCGAATACGAACGCAAATATTTTGCATCGGTAGGAACGCATGATATGCCGCCGCTCAAGGCCTGGTGGTACGGTACGGAAATCGGCATTATGAAAGATTTGGGGCTGTTTACGGACGAGGAAGCTCAAGGGGGCTACCGCTGGCGTGAGCATGAACGCCGTTTGCTGCTGCAGGCATTGGACAGCGAGGGCGTTTGGCCGGAAGACAGATGGCGGAAATCCGATTATCTGTATGGCGACGGTTATCCGGAAGGGATTGAAGAGGCGGTTCATGCGTATATGTCGAAAACGAACAGCGAAGTCTTTATGTTGCAACCGGAAGACATTTTCCAGTCGATGAAGGTACAGAACCTGCCGGGAACGGATATTGACAAGTATCCGAACTGGCGGAGCCGGCTGCCTGTCGATATTGAGGATATGGAACCGAGCGAGGCCTATCAGCGCAATATCAGGGCCGTAAAGAAGTGGCGGTAAGCTGACGGGCGGTTGCAAAGCTGCAGTCAACCACGAAAAGACGGCTTTTTCTGATGGTCGGCATTAAGGCATATTGGGCAGGAACAGGCGTTTCTGCCCGTTGCGGTATCTGAAGAAGGCGGAATACGGGGCACTTGACAATAGCTGAAAGCCGGGGCAGAGTACACAGCAGTATTTGGCGGCGCCTGAAAGCCGGAATAGAAACAGGAAATGACGGAGCAGGGAATGGAACTGAAGGAAAAGGTCAAAGCCGGAATAGGCAAGGCCGTAACATATTGGAAGCAATACGGGGCGGCGGCGGCCTTGTGGATAGACTTGATTGCCGTGGCTGTATTGTATGCGATGATGACGGCGCATGTGCCGACGCAGAACGGCGACAATATTGAGCATATTCATTCAAGTTTTCTCATTGCGCAAGGGCAGGTGCCGTATCGCGACTTTTTTCAGCATCATAATCCGCTGATGTGGTATTTGTTTGCTCCGCTGGTTAATCTGTTTGCATATAATGCGACGGTTACGGAAGTGGTTTGTCTGATTTCGCTGTTGGTCTTCTTGAAATCGCTGGTTTATGTTTATCGTATCAGCGCTGAATTTTTAAGCGATAAACTGTGGGGGCTGGCAGCGGCGGCAGTGATTGCCGCACCGGGGTATAAGCTTTACGCAGTTGATTTTCGCCCCGACAATTATATGATTTTCTGTCTGACGGCGGGAATTTATTATTACTTTAGGTATCTGAAGGGGCAGAAGCCGTTTCATCTGATTGCGGCGTTTGCATGGTTTTTCATTTCGTTTTTGTTTGCGCAGAAAGCGTTGTTCCCGCTGGCCGTTTTGGGCGTTACCGGGCTTTATTTCTGGCATAAGAGAGCGATAAAAACGGCGGATATGGCAAAGGCGCTGGTTTTCCCTCTGGCCGGTGCGGCGGCGTTTTGGGGGTATTTGTGCTACTATGATATGGCGGCGTTATATTATGCTTCAAACTATACGTTTAATCTGAATTTGGTGCAGGGGTTTGAGATGACCCGCATTGTCGATTTTCCACCGTATATGGCAGTGTTGATGTGGCTCGGATTTTTTGGTGCGGCGGCGGCAGTGGTTTGCAAAAACCGTTATTGGATAGTTCTGGCGTTGCTGTTTGTAACGGAATTTGTACAGCGCAAGTTTTATTTTTCGCCGTATTCGTATTATTTCTGGATGCTGGTATATTTTGCGGCGCTGTGCGGCGTGCCGGCCTTGGGGCTTTTGCAGCGGAAATGCCGGGCGGTTATCTGGCTGGTGATTGCGGGGCTGTATTGGGTTTTCTACAATACGCTTATTTTCCAGCGCGAGGTTATTGCCATGCAGCCTGAACGGAAATATCTTCCCGACTATATTGCCCGCAATATCAGCCCTTGCGATTATGTGTTTAACGGCGACGGAATGATGTATAACCTGTTTGGCAAAGATCCGGCTTATTATTGGCAGCTTATCGGCCAGCTTGACGTGGTTGGCGATGCGACGGGAATAAAGCCTAAACCGGATATTAACGCTCTGATATTGAGACTCAGGCCGAAGTTTGTTTACGGGAAAAGCTATTTTAACAAATTTTCCGATGAGAGCGGCCGACCGGAAGTCGTGCATTATGTGGACAGGGATATTATTAATGCCTATTATAACGCGACCCGTTTCGGTTCCGTCTATCAGCTGAAACCGGAGTTTGACAAGCGGAAATGCATTAAGGACGGTGTTGACGGCAAGTGGCATTTTGCCGATGAATGATATCCGGGCCGGCAAGGCGTACAACTGTTGAAACTGCATTATTGCGTTTTGCTGCGGCACAAGGGGCGGGGACAGTGTTATCGGTAAGGGCGTTTTTTTATGTGCGTTAATGATGTTTTAAGCAAAAAACGTTATATTGGGGAAGGAGGAGCCGGAGACAGTAATCGGCTCTTCAAGAGAGAATGGTATTCATTTCGGCGGTTGTATGCCGACCGGAAAAAGGCAGGGGTGTTATGGCAGAAACAAAAGAAAGAAGCGGGATATTTAAGTTTTTTTATATTATCCTCACCATTATTACATTTCCGATTTTTATGCTGCTGTTTATTTTGCGGCATCCGTTTTGGGTATTGTTTCTTTTATGTGCAGTTGCGGGCGGGGCGGCGTATTACCCGATAAGCCAGGGCGTTAAGCCGGAAGATATTCTGACCTGGTATGAGGCCAAGTATAAGGCGGCGAAATTTGAATTTGTAACCAAAGCGGTCGAGAGCGGGAAGACGGATTATATTCCGCAGGCGGTTATTGATGAAATAACGGCGGCAAAGAAAAAGATGGAAGAAGAAAAAGCAGAGGCTGCGCGTCCGAAAAGTGAAAATTATAATGAAAAAATCGACAGGGACGTCAAAATCGAGCAGGCGAAAGAAGATTTGAAAAAAAGAAAGAAAGGGTTTAAACGGAAAGGCGCCTCTGCCGATAAAACAGTCGGTACAGCAGCTGAACCCGGGAAGGTGACGCTTGAGGCAACGGAGAATGAATCTCGGGTCGGGGCGAAGAATGTGCCAGTGCAGGAGCCTTCTGAAGCTGAACAGCGCTCCGGCGGCGCCGCTTTGCAAAATCAGACAGAAATGCTGGAAAAAAGCGGGGCTTCAGCAGGCGGCCTGGCCAGCTTTTTAAATCAACAGCAGGAAAATAATGCGGATGGTCCGGCCGACGAAGTATTATCTTCGGGCAGTGATGTTGTGGAAAATAGTGCGGTGAATAATGGTGTAGCGGGGAATGATGCTGCGGGTAATCGCGCGGAGAAGAACGGTACCGAAAAGAGCGACGCAGCGGAGAATGGTGCGGCAGGGAATGATGCTACGGGTAATGGCGCGGAGAAGAACGGTACCGAAAAGAGCGATGCAGCGGAGAATGGTGCGGCGAATAATGGTGCCGAGAATAATGGTGCGTCGGAGAATGGCATTGCGGGGAATGACGATACCGAAGATGGAGATTTTGATATTTTTACGGATGAAGATTTTAAGGCATTGCAGCTTTAAGCAGGGATGCAGCAAATAGATATTGCCGCAGCCGGGAATCGTCGTGGTTTTATTTTGATGATGAGGGAGGCGGCAACCGGGTTGCGATGACTGAATATTGCTGTTGCCGGGGAAACCGCATGATTTAGGCGAGGCTAGTCCTGGGCTGATTTGAGCTTTTCGAGCAGGCTTTTCAGGACATACAGCCGGAGTGCCGATGAGAGGTTTGGTGTCGTACGGGTGCCGTCAATTTCGGTTACCAGCTTGTTAAGCGTCATATTGCGTTCGGCGGCAAGAGCGCAGAGCGCTGCATAGAACTCATCTTCCAGCGAGATGCTTGTTGCGTGGCGTCCGGCGATGATTACGGAAAATTTGCGCATTATTGTTTCTTTCGGAAACTGTCAAAGGAGATAATCTGGGCTGTTTCGCCGGATACTTTCTTTTCCGGCTCAATGTCATCAAGCGCGTGGACGTCGCCATTTTCGTAGAAAGAGAAGCTTAAGCCGAATTTGGCATAAGGGTCGGCGAAGTAGGTGATGGCTTCGTAAGGAATGACCAGAGTTTGCGGACGGCCGCCGAAGCTCAGTTCTACCGAAAACGAATCGGTTCCGACTTCCAAATTCGAATACTGGTGCTGGAGAACAATCGTCATACTGTCAGGGTACTGAATAAGCAGGTCTCGCGGAATAATGGTACCGGGGTGATTGGTCCTGAAAGTGATATAGAAATGGTTTTCGCCCGGAAGCCCTTGTTTTTCAGCGATTTTTAACGCTTCCACGACGACTTGTTTGAGAGCTTTTTCAATCAGTTTGTCATAGTTTATTTCGTTTACGAATTCCGTCATTTCCGGTTTTTCCACGCTAATGCCAATTACAACAAAATGAGCCGTTCTGTTGCTGGGCGGCTCCTTCCCCACTCCGGGCTAACCATAGCCTGGAGAATTGATTTTGTTGCTTTGCCTTATGCAGCTACGGCAACAGGTGCAAAATTATCATTTGCGTTTATTTGATTTGAACCGATAACGGTGGTATCTTGCCGAATACAGCCCACATATCTTTACTATACACTGTCAAACCTGTTTCACCCCCGTAAAAAAACTGGTGGAGGTGCCGGGTACCGCCCCCGGGTCCAATATATCTATTTCATACGGCTTTTCGTATCAGAGCCTGCAGCATTGCCGCAAACTGCCTATGATTATAACAGCTGTTTTCAAAAATTCAAGAGTTATCGTCAGGTTTACGGTGCGATTAAGACGAAAAAACGGGAACGGGTGGATTTTTGGGGTGCGGAAAACAGGAAACGTGAGCAGAACGGGTGAAGTAAAAAGACGGGACAGAGCGGCCGGAGCTGAAAACAGGCGGGGGAGGAGTGAAGATAGATGAGGGGCGAAGCGGTAAAGACGGAGAAGGGAGAAGCGGTAAAAACAGAGGAGGGCAGGAGGGGGAAGACGAGGAGGCAGAAAATGCGGGAGAGGGGGTGGAGCAGAAAGTTTTTGGAAAAAAGGTGCGATTTTTTCTTTGGTTAAGTTTTTGTTTAGCAATGGCGTGTATTTTAGAGTAAAGTTTAATTTTTGCAGAGGGTACTATGAGCGAAGGGGTGAACCAGCCTTTGGTTTTGAGAAAAAAAAGCCGTTCCAGCCGTTTTGCCAGCTGGTCGGGAGACGCCAACCGTTTTTATGACAAAATGCTGCGGGTGTTTTATATCTTTTTGCTGTTTGCAATAGATTTTGCGATGTTTATCTATTCCATAAACGGCAAGCTGATTGAGGGGGGAACCTTTAATCAGGCTGTGTTATTTATTTTGGGCGGCATATTTGCCTTTTCGTTTGTCCTGATATTGCTGCTGTCTTTTTCCAAGGATTTGCAGAACGGCGTTTGCGCGCTGGTAACAATGCTGATTGTCGTGGTATTTTTTAACCAGTTTGCGCTGTTTAACGTCGATACGTTTATTGAGGAATGGCTGGAGAAAAAGGCCAGCTGGCTGACGTTTATCGGGATAGTTCCGGCGGCTTGGCTGGTAGGGCTGCTGCTGGGCGTTATTATCTTTTTTGCGTTCAGGTCGACGTTTGCCATGCTCTTTATTACGATGGTACTGATGTTTGCCGGCCTTATCGGGATTAAGAAAAACGAATTTCTGCCCCAACCGAAAGGAGAATACAGCGAAATTAAGGCGCTGGGGGCAAAAGCCGGCGAGGAAAGGGAAGGCAATCTGGTTTATTTTATGCTGCCGAAGTTCCCGTCATATCAGTTTTTGAACAGCATCCGCGACCATAATTTCCGTGAACTGCGGGATTTGATGGTCGGTTTTTATGCCCTGAACAATTTTGAGATTTATCCGAACGCGTTTGTCAAAAAGAACGAAACGGTCAGCAATATGATTGATATTTTTAATCAGGTCGATTATACGAGCACGACCAGCGGCAACCGCGCTTATTCGGAATTTATCAACAGCTGGGATTTTATACACGGCGGATTAGATTATTTCAGTCTGGAGGAGAACCGGCTGTATGATTATCTGTGGGAAAACGGATACGGCATCAGCACTTATGCAATGCCGGGATTCAATACTTGCATCAAAGGCGGGAGCCTGAATACCGACCGCTGCGTCATTAAGAGCTATAAGACGGTGCCGGTTTATGATAAAAACCGGACGGTGGAACAGAACGTTTATGCTCTGCTGACGGAGTGGATACTCAGCCTGAAGAGCCGCGATTTGAAATCTGTTGCCAAAATGCTGGCGGGAATGTCGCCGCTGAAGGGTATTAAGGTAACGGCTGAAAACCGGAGGGTCTCGTTGGAAGGGGCACCGGCGGTGGTAGACGAAGCCGGCGAGGATTTCAGCCGGGATAAAGCCGGGCAGGTGTATATGATTTATGTGGATTTGCCCTCAGATATTTATATGTATGATGAATTCTGCAACCTGAAGCCGAGAAAAGAATGGGTCGCTTTGAAAGACAATTCTCTTGCCAACGGGGGAATAGACGAAAAGCGTAAGGCGTATGCCGATCAGGCGAAATGTGCTATTGGGAAACTTCAGGAGTATATGGATATTGTTACCGAAAGTTATAAAAATGCCAAAACCGACATTATCATCCAGGGTGTCAGCACAATCCGCGAATTGGCGGGAATGACCGGCGGCAGATACGGAAACTTTGTCAAAGACCAGTTGGTCAACCTGGCTATTCGCAAAGGGAAACGCCCCAAGTTTCTGATTAATGCGAATATTTGTCTGGCTAGCGATTTTACCAAGACGCTTATCCGGTATCAGGACTACTGTTATTCAATTGACAATATGAATTTAAAAACAGACGAAGCGTTGAGCCTGAAGCAAAACCTGATTAATAATTCGGTTATTCGCGGCAGCAAGATTTCCAACATTGCCGCCAACTATCAGGACTGGTATGCGGAGTATAAGCAAAAGAGCCGCGCTTATCAGGAAAAGCTGCGCAAGGCACAGGAACAGGCACGACGATTGAGTCAGCAGAATGCCGTACGAGAACAGCCGGTACAGAATGCCGAGCAGAGGAGAAACGGCAGCCGAATTCATGACAGTAATATTTTTGTACCGACTGATGATTTGATTTTGGAGATGGACGATAACGGGGAAATCCGTTCGTTTAATCCCGGCAGCAGCGGCATTTCGGGAACGGACGCGCCGGAGGAAGATGCAGCATCTGAGGCCGAGGCTGTGCCAGGGGATACGGCTGTTCCGGGCGCAGAGAATGCCACCGGAGCAGTGGTTGTTCCGGGTGTTGAAAATGTGTCAGGAGTTAATGTTGCGCCGGGGGCAGATGTTGTATCGGGAGATACGGTTGTGCCGGGCGCAGGGGATGTATCGGCGGATATGATTGCGCCGGGTGCAGGGGATGTTCAGAAAATGAATGAGGCATCGGAGGCTGCGACAGTTCCCGAAAGCGGAAATATTGCGGAATAAATGCACTTAGCTGTTGATGCGGCGATATTTTGCGTATATAAAATACCCAGTATATTGGATTGAATGATAGAGGTTTCCGCAGGATGCTGTTTGACAGGTATATAAAGAACAAGAGGGGAAAGGCGGCGGTGTTCGGGCTCGCTTTTATCCTCGTCCTGTCTTTGTTTGCGGAATTTATCGCCAATGACAAACCGATTATCCTGAAATATCAGGGCGAGTATTTTTTTCCGATTGCCAAAGTTTATACGGATGCACGGTTCGGGGGCGATTTTCCGACCGAAGCAAATTACAAAGACGAGCTTATTCGCAGGAATATTGAGGCAGAAGGCTTTATGGTTATGCCGCCGATAGAATTCTCGTACAATACAGTTGATTATGATCTTAATGAGCCGTTTCCGGCGCCGCCGTCGGCACGGCATCTGCTCGGAACCGACGAAGAGGGGCGCGATATTGCGGCACGGCTGCTGTACGGGGTTCGGCTGTCGTTTGCGTTTGCTTTTTTATTGACTCTGCTGTCGTCGGCGATAGGCATTTTTGTCGGGGCGGTGCAGGGATATTTCGGCGGCAAGACCGACATTATCTTGCAAAGGCTGATTGAAATTTGGGAATCGATGCCGCAGATGTTTATTCTGATTATTGTTGCAAGCGTGTTTGTGCCGAGTTTTTGGACGCTGCTGGCGATTTTGCTGCTGTTTTCATGGACGGAACTGACGGGGATGGTACGGGCGGAATTTCTGCGGGCGCGCAATTTTGAGTACGTCAAGGCGGCAAAAGCGATCGGCGTCGGAAATTTCCGCATTATCCGGCGGCATATTCTGCCTAACGCTCTGGTGGCGACGGTAACGTTTGTGCCGTTTATTATGGCGGGAGCGATTGTGGCATTGACGGCGCTTGATTTTCTCGGACTGGGACTCGGACATGAATATCCGTCGCTCGGCGATTTGGTGCGCCAGGGAAAAGACAATTTGCAGGCACCGTGGATTGGGCTGAGCATCTTTTTTGTACTGTCTATGCTGTTGACGGCATTGATTTTTGTCGGCGAAGGCGTTCGCGACGCAATGGATAAGAGGAAATTATGACGGAGCCGGTGTTGGAAGTCAAAAGTCTGAACGTCCGTTTTATTGATGAAAACGGCGGGTTGTTTTCGGCGGTGTTTAACAGCAGTTTTGCGGTCAATCAGGGTGAAGTGCTGGCGATTGTCGGCGAATCCGGCTCGGGGAAGTCGGTAACGGCGTTGTCGCTGCTGGGGCTGATTAATCCGAAAAAAGTTTTGTATAAAAGCACAAATTCCATATTGTTTGAGGGACGGGAACTTACCTCGCTCAGCGAAAACGAGTGGCAGGACATCAGAGGCAATGAAATCGGCATGGTGTTTCAGGAACCGATGAGCTCGCTTAATCCGCTGATGAAAGTCGGCGAACAGGTGGCGGAGGTTATCCGCGTCCACAAAAGAGTGTCGGAGAAGAAAGCCCGGGCGAGAGCGCGCTATTTGCTGCGGCTGGTAGGAATTGACCATGCGGACGAACGGATGGAGGCGTACCCGTTTGAACTGTCCGGAGGACAGCGGCAGCGCGTTATGATTGCGATGGCGGTTGCCAACCATCCCAAAGTCCTTATTGCCGACGAACCGACGACAGCGTTGGATGTAACTGTGCAGAAACAGATTTTGGAGCTGATTCTGCGGTTGAAAGAAAAATTCGGCATGGCGGTTGTGTTTATTTCTCACGATTTGAATGTGGTCAAGAAAATTGCTAACCGCGTGTTGGTTATGCGGCAAGGGGTTATTGTCGAGCAGGGCAGCGTCGGCAATATTTTTAACGCGCCAATCCATCCGTATACAAAGGAACTGCTGGCAGCGTTTCACCATACGGCGCCGCGGCAGGATTTTAAATCCCGCAAGTTGATGGAAGCGCGGGACATATCGGTCAGCTTTGTACTGAAAAAGAATCTGTGGGGGAAACCGGTTACAAAGATTGATGCGGTGCGGAATGTTTCGCTTGCACTTTATGAGGGCAAGACGCTCGGCGTTGTCGGCGAATCCGGTTCGGGAAAAACGACTCTTGGCATGTGTCTGGCGGATTTGACCAAGTACCGGGGGGAAATATTGACGGCGAAGTCGGTACATATTCGCAACGAAAAGGACTTTCGCAAAAATGTCCAGATTGTGTTTCAGGATCCGTATAATTCTCTTAATCCACGGATGACAATCGAAGAGATTGTTGGTGAAGGGCTGGCCGTGCATTTTCCGAGGCTGAGCGGTGAAGAAACAACGGCAAAGGTCAAGAAAGTTCTGACAGAGGTCGGGCTGTCCGGCGAGGAAATCTTAGCAAAATATCCGCATGAGTTTTCCGGCGGACAGCGGCAGAGAATTGCCATTGCGCGCGCATTGGCCGTGGAGCCGAAAATTATGATATTAGATGAACCGACATCGGCATTGGACGTAACCGTGCAGGCGGAGATTATCGCGTTGCTTAAGAGGATACAGAATGCGACGGGCATTGCGTATCTGTTTATTTCGCACGATATGCGGGCGGTGCGGGAAATTTCGCACGAGGTGGCAGTTATGCGCCGGGGGCGGATTGTTGAGCAGGGGACGGCAGATGAAATTTTTAATAATCCGCAGACTCCTTATGCACGGGAGCTTATCGGGGCAGCTTTGAATTAGCTGTCGGAGGTTGAACCAAACGCAGGTGATTGAATCAGCCGCTGAAGACTGTAGCGGATTTTTCAGCTTTGTTAGTCTGGGGCTTATCAGGGATTGAATCAGCCGCTGGAGGTTGCGGCGGATTTTTCAGTTTGGTCAGTCCGAGTTTTATCAGGGATTAAATTGGCTGCCGGAGGTTATGACGGAACGGCGGGGCTTTTCCAGAGAAAAAGCGGCAATTATTTGTATTTGGCGACGGCATCCTCAAAACAGGCGGATAACGCAGCGCAAAAATCGGTTTGGGACAGCGGGGAATTTTTGTTGTCGGAAGCTTCTGACGACTTGGCAGCCGGTGTATTGGCGCGGTTCGGACAATCGGCGGCAGCCCGGGCGCGCATGATAGGATAAAAGGAAGATGTTTCGGCGGCGAGGCGTTGTAATCCGGCGGTACGGGGACTGTCTGCGAGTGTCAAAACGATATCGGCGGCAGCAAACAGGCGTTCTCCTTCCGAAAAGCTTTTATTGACAAGAATGCAACGGGTTACGCCGTTAAACAGAGCGGGAACGGGCAGGCTGTTGCGGGTAATGCCTTTCGTTTCCAAAAAGGTTATTTGTTGCTGTGCGGCCAATACGGAAATTTCATTAAAGGATGGAAATTCCGACAGTTGGGCAGGGAAAATCTGATTGAGGGAAACCGGCTGCAATGCGGGAGGCTGAATGCTGCAGCTTGCGGCAATATCAGTTTGGGGGGCGCCTGTCTCCCGGTTATTCGCCTGAGAAGCGGAACGGGAGTTTTTTATTTTGAAGGCTTTACTGCCGGGAATTTGCGTTATATTAAAAACAGGCAGCCCGCAGCGGCCTTTTTGGCCGGAAGGCGTATATTTGCGGCGGGTGAAAAAGTTTATGCCGTCGTCGGGCCGGCGGTTATTGTTTTCGCGCATGCGGTTAATTGCCTGCAAACGGACGAAAACTTCATCGGATACAGTAAGCGAGCGGTTGACGGCCTCTTGGAGATTCAAATAGGGACGGCCGAAAATCGTAATATTGTTTTGCCGCATAATGTTTTCAGGCGTTTCCTCTTGCGGACTTTCGGCTGAGAACAACGGAAAATAATATTCTGTTTTGCTGCAGTATCTTTTTTTGTAAAATTCGCCGAAATCATCATCCCAGGCGAGGGCGGCGCTGTTTGCGCCTGCAATGACGTAATTTACGGCGGCAGAGCTGTCCTCAGAAAGGGAACGGGCATTTGCAGGAGCAGCGGCGGCATAAGCCTGAGCATATGCCCGCAGCATGGCCGGAGCGCGGCACAGTCCGGTTTCATAAATTTCGGGAAAAACGTCTTTGACATCATAGGCGAAAGCGCAGGTAACGGCGAGTGCATCCCGTTCGGACAGGCAGCCGTTCAAATAGAGGTTGGTAAAAGAAGGGGAACCGTTTGGTGCTGCGGTTATTTTTTGCATGGCGTATCTGGATTGTCGGACTACTTCCGGAAGCTGTTTGGCGATTGAGGACATATCTCCGGCGGTGAGAATAACCGTTCGGGGGGTGTGAACGTGTGCATTTGGGCTGTCCGAGCAGTTTTGCAGGCGGTAGAAGATGCCGTTTTGCAGGCATTCGCGGATAATGCTGCGGCCAACGGGAGAATGTTCGCAAACGGTGTTCAGCAGGGTTGCCAGATATTGTTTTTCCGTTTCAGTGCCACCCAGCAGGCCGCTTTCCAGTGCGGCAGCAACGCCGGAATCGCAAAAGTCCGTGCGAAACAGCCTCTTGCTATAAATTTCGGCAAATTTTTCCCGTTTGAGAGCTATGGCGGCAAGCAGCCGGTTCATATTTTGGCTTATGGTTTCATTTTCAGCCGTCAGCCTCTGCAATTCGGCATTGATATGCCCTTTTTCTGCCTGAAGGGTTGCCGTGTCATATTTGGCGGCGATTTCCTTTTTCAGCGTTTCTGTCGGGCGGGTAATGTCAAAGCGGGGGTAGTATTCCCGGTACTCATTGTTTGTCTGGTTAAATTCATCGCGGAATTTTTGCAGTTGCTGCTGGTAAAACAACGTCTTGACTTTGAGGGGAAAACCTTGTTTCTGAGGATGCGCTCCCGGCATATAATTAGCGCCGGGAACAGGTCGGCGGGAAGCTCCCGGAATGGAAATCTCCTTATAATCTTCGTTCAGATTTTCCATAATGAAGCGGTTGAGAAAGATTTCCCCTTCTTTGCGAAAAACAGGCGGAAGAATGGCAAGCAGGCGGGTTTTGAACATATTGGCACGATCCAGCCATGCAGTATCCTGTTCGGCTTGGAATTGTTTGGCGGCAATGGCTCCTTCCAGCGATTTCAAACGCTGAAGGCCTTTTTCTATTTTGCCGGCGTTTTCGGCATGCCGGGTTTTCAGGATGACAATCTGCTGCGGTTCCGGTTCCTGTTTGGTGAAGAGTTTCAGGGAAGTTTCTTTGTCGGGAAGCCGGAGCAGATTTTGATATTTTTGTATATACGGAAGTTCTTCAAAAGTGATGGCGTCAGTTTTGAGGTATTTATCGGCAGCAATATCGTTTTGATCAACCATAGTCATTTCGCATACAAAATAATCTTCATTACTTTAATAATAGCTTAAAATTTGCGGGTTGGCAAGCATAAACCGGAAAAATCTCATGGCGTTTCAGCCCGCGTCTTGTTGCCGGCGTGCTTGCCGAGCGGGGGTGTAGGCGGGGTTGCCGAGCGGAAAACAGGGCTGGCAGGAAAAATTTTGCTTGCAAAATATTTTGCCGGGTTTTATACATTATATCAGCGTGTCGGCATAGCTCATCAGGATAGAGCAACAGTTTCCTAAACTGTGGTTGATTTTCCTTTGTTTTCATATAACTCATTGAATTGGAGCCATATATTATCCCTGCGAAATGGTGTAAATATTTTTCGTGTCTCAATGGTGCCTCAAAAATTTCAATTTTAATGATTCGTTTATAAAAAAAATAATAATGAAACCCATATACTATATATGATATCATTTCATCATCGCTGATAAATAAAATTATCAATGATGGAATTTGTTGGACTTTTAGACATCACATTCCCTACTTTTCACAAATTTTGTGCTTCATCTTAAAAAAGATGGGCATTAGAATTCTATTATTTAAATTATTAAGGAGATATTATGGAAATAAGCAAATTAAACAATTTCAAAAAACAATTAGAACAATATAATGAGAAATTCCTCATAACAAATGAAGACAATTTAATAACAGCAACTTCAACAAAATTTATAGAACCAACAATTGAAGAAAAAGAATTGGATTTAATTAAATTTCATCAACAGATGTTAAAAAATAACAACATTCAATTAATGAATAAATTTAAAGAAACAAAAAGAAATGAAATAAAAAAATATAAAGAAACCCATTCTAAAAAAGAAGAACACAAACCAATAACGTCTTATCGTCAGGAAATAATCAATACATTAAAAAATCCCGATAATGGCTTTAATCTGGCACTCACTTTAAACTTCAATCCCGTTAATTTATCTGGATTATTTAATTTACAAATGGTTCAAAATAAAGTGAATGAATGGTGGAAATTATATTGTTCATATACGCTTGGAAGAGATGCATCTAAATACAAAACAATGAATTATATAGGTTTTGTGGAACATTTTGAAAGTAATATTCACGTCCATTTATCCATTAAACATCCGCAAAAATCAATGACTGATGAGTTCATCTATGATGAGGAATTAGCCATAAAAACTTTATGGAAAACAGTTCAGATGAGTGGAACAGTTTTTCTGGATAGGATTTTTAGTGATGGCTGGTTTTATTATCAAACAAAATGTTCTGACCTTCAAAATCGGTTAATTTTCTCTCCAAATTGATAAATACTTATATCAATAATCAAGGAGATTTGATGACAAATGATAAGAAAAATCAATATTTGGAAATGTTCTTAAACATTGCAGATGAGTTATTACAAGAACAAAAAATAAAAAGTAGGAGAGATTTCAGTAGCCGATATTTGAATAGATGCTCCAACTACATTGGCTCATTAATTTATCAGGATAAACAGCCAAGTATAGCATCAGGATGGACTTTGTTCGTGAATTTGAACAGAAACAAACAACTTCCTGATTGGCAGGAAAAATTATCAAAAACTCTATATGATATGGCATTAAAGGACTAATGATGAGAGAAGATATAAATTTTGAAGAACTAATAGATAAAATAGATTTTATATTAAATTCTTCTAAACCTCTGCCTCATTATATGAGAGAGGAACGAGAATTGGCTGAATTGGTGAAACATTTGAAAGAAATTCCAAAATATGAAACCTTAAAGCAATTTGAACTGCTTTTTGGTGTAGAGCCCTTTTTGATGCATTTTTTAACATCTACTGATTATACAAAGTTACTAAAAATTATTGATAGAACCACGATGAAGTATAAGCATCTTGATGGATATACACCCTTGATGATGATTGTGGTAAATCCGAATATTACCAATTTTGAAAAAACAGTTGTGATTGATAGATTAATAGAAATGGGCTGTGATGTTAACAGACCAAATGATTTTGGAGAAACAGCTCTGATGATGGCGGTGAAGAGAAACAATCGTAAGATGATGGAGTATTTGTTGGAAAATGGTGCAAATCCTAATATTTCCGATAATTTGGGAGTTACTCCATTAATGATTGCGACTTTTAATTCTCAACTTTACAATATGGCAGTTCTTCATTTTTTCAATGCCCAACTGGGGGCAACCTGTTCATCTTATGAATTGGATGTTTTTGATATTGCCGAGCTAACAAAAATATCAAATACGATGGAAGTTTTAAAAGATTTCTAACGACATTAATTTAACATATATGTTTGATAAAACCAGAGTATCAAAGCTCTGGTTTCGTTTTTATTCTATTTTAACTCTTCCGCTCTATAATAACTCAAAATATTGACTATAAAGGTGGTAAAAAATGACCAAGGAACAAGAAAGAGCAGAATTACACAGAGTTATTTGGCAAATTGCCAATGATTTACGAGGCAGTGTTGACGGTTGGGATTTCAAATCCTATGTGCTGGGGATTCTTTTCTATCGTTTTATCTCTGAAAACATCACAGCTTACATAAATAAATTACAAAAAGAAAGCGGTATTGCTGACTATGATTATACCAAAGAAACTGATGAAAACGCCGAAACTGCCAGAGAATACGCAGTTTCTACCAAAGGTTTTTTCATTTTGCCCAGTGAATTGTTTCAAAATGTGCAGAAGAAAGCCAAAAATAATCCCAATCTTAATGAAACATTAAGTAAGGCGTTCCGCGATATTGAAGCCTCCGCACAGGGAACGGCAAGTGAAGAGGATTTCAAAGGATTGTTTGCAGATATTGATGTTAACAGCAATAAATTAGGGGCAACTGTTCAAAAGAGGAACGAAAAACTGGTTAAGATTTTAGATTCTATTAATGAATTGAAACTTGGCAATTTTACCGACAATACCATAGATGCTTTTGGTGATGCTTATGAATATTTGATGACAATGTACGCCAGCAGTGCAGGAAAATCAGGAGGTGAGTTTTTTACGCCACAAGAGGTTTCTGAACTTTTGGCAAAAATTACATTGGTTGGAAAAACATCCGTCAACAAAGTTTATGACCCAGCCTGCGGTTCGGGGTCGCTACTACTGAAATTTGCCAAAATTCTGGGGCAGGAAAATGTAAAAGACGGATTCTATGGTCAGGAAATAAACATTACGACTTATAATCTCTGCCGTATCAATATGTTTTTGCATAATATCAATTATGAAAAATTTGATATTGCTTTGGGTGATACCTTAACCGACCCCAAACATTGGGATGATGAACCTTTTGAAGCAATTGTTTCTAATCCGCCATATTCAATCTCTTGGGCAGGAGACAGCAATCCCATTTTAATCAATGACCCGCGTTATTCTCCTGCGGGTGTTTTAGCTCCACGAAGCAAAGCAGACCTTGCTTTTACGATGCATATGCTTAATTGGCTGGCAGCAGACGGAACAGCGGCAATTGTAGAATTTCCAGGGGTTCTATATCGTGGCGGCGCAGAGCAAAAAATTCGTAAATATCTAATTGACAACAACTTTATTGATTGTGTAATTCAGCTTCCCGCCAATTTATTCTTTGGCGTGAGTATTGCAACTTGCATCATCGTTTTGAAGAAAAGCAAGAAAGACAATGGCGTTTTATTCATTGATGCCAGCAATGAGCTTGTTCATTCAGGTAATAAAAACAAACTTTCTGATGATAATATTAAAAACATCTTGCAAGCCTACATTAAAAGAGAAGACGTTGAACACTTTTGCAAATTGATTAGAAATGATAAAATCGGTGAAAATGATTATAATATCTCCGTTTCTTCCTATGTTGAGCAGAAAGATACCCGAGAAAAAATTGATATTAAGGTTTTAAACGAGCAAATCAAGCAGATTGTAGCCAAGCAAAACGAGCTACGCCAACAAATAGACGCTATTGTAGCAGATTTGGAAGGAGTGGCGTAATGACTAAAAAAAAGGAAATTACAATCAGAAGTTCTGCCGCTGAATATCTTACCTTTATTACCGCAACGGGAGAGAGCGGTATTGAGGCAATCTATGCTGATGAAAATGTATGGCTGACACAAAAGATGATGGGTGTTTTGTATAATGTGGAAACAAATACAATTAACTATCATCTTAAAAAAATTTTTAGAGATATGGAGTTGGATGAAGATTCAGTTATTCAAAAATTTAGAATAACTGCCGCTGATGGAAAAACATACGAAACAAATCACTATAATTTAGGAGTGATAATATGAGGCTAAGTGACATATTATCAACTAAACCATCAGCAGATTTTAAACCAGTAGATGGTTTTTTAGAGGGAAAGATTCTGAATAGAGGAAAGTTGAAAAAAATTGATGTCGGAAACATACAAATAGATTTCTTTTGTAGGAAGTGCAATAAGATGCAATCTTTTTGCTTGTATAATCCTGTCAAACCTTGCGCCGTTCACTGCATCGGAATAAACGAAAAAATGATAAGCATAGACTGCGTCTTAACTTGTTTGTTTTGTGAAAGTTCAATTCCTGTCTGGTTTTTAATTGAAAGCGAAAATGAAATTCATTCTCTGAATCCCAGAGTTAGAATAATCAAATATTCAGATAAATTGTCAGAAAGCGTCAGTTACAGACCTACTTCAAAATATCTTGAATTATTTGATGCCGCGGATAAGGCTTATAGAGAAGGATTAGGTGCAGGAGCAATTATATATTTGCGAAAGATATACGAGACAATTGTAAGTGAAATTGTTAAAAATTATAATATCAACAAAGCATTGAGTTTTAAAGAAAAATTAAAAGAAGCCAACGAAAAAGCACATATAATTCCGCACGGATTGGACGATAGAAAATATGAACTATTTCAAGAGTTAAGTAATATTATTCACGGGGAATTTGATGATAAAACAGCATTAAGCGAATATCCCCTGTTAAAAGAATTAATAAGTTCAATAGTTGAGAATATTCAAACCGCAGACAGATTAAAAGAACTTAGAAAGGTTTTAAAGTTATAAGGAAATGAAGATGAGTAAGATTGATGATTTGATAAAGCAATATTGTCCGAATGGGGTTAAATATAAAGAATTAGGAAATATTGGTATATTTTATGGAGGATTATCAGGTAAGAGTAAAGAGGATTTTAAGGATGGTAATTGTAAATACATAACCTACACCAATATATATTCAAATCCCGCATTAAAAATAGATATTGAAGATAAAGTAAATATTCAGAATGGTGAAAAACAGAATATAATTCAATATGGAGATGTTTTATTTACGGGGTCATCTGAAACCCCTGATGAATGTGGTTTTTCATCGGTAGTTACACAAAAAATTAAAGAAAATATTTATCTTAACAGTTTTTGTTTTGGGTTTAGGTTAAACGATTTAACTCAATTTAATCTGCATTTTTTGAAGCATTTATTTAGAAGTTATGAAATCAGAAAACAAATAGTAGGAACTGCAAGTGGTGTAACAAGATTTAATGTATCTAAAAAACGTTTTGCTAAAATCAAAATTCCAGTTCCGCCGTTGCCTGTACAAGAAGAGATTGTGAAAGTGCTGGATGCTTTTACCGCGCTGGAGGCAGAGCTGGAGGCAGAGCTGGAGGCGCGCAAGCGTCAATATGAGTATTACCGCAACAAACTCCTGACCTTTGATGAAAATACAACGGGGGGGGGGTATTAACTGGAAAATGCTATCAGAAGTATTTGATATTAAAAATGGATATACCCCCTCAAAAGCCAATAAAGAATTTTGGAAAAATGGAACAATTCCGTGGTTTAGAATGGAAGATATAAGAGAGAATGGAAGAATTTTAAATGATTCTATACAGCATATAACGCCACAAGCAGTAAAAGGAGGTAAATTATTTCCTGCAAACTCAATTATTGTTGCAACAACAGCCACTATTGGTGAACACGCTTTAATAACTGTTGATTCGTTAGCGAATCAACGGTTCACTTTTTTATCAAAAAAAGTGAACCGTTACAATGAGTTAGATATGAAATTCTTTTATTATTATATGTTTGTTATTGATGAATGGTGTAAAAATAATACAAATGTATCAGGGTTTGCTTCGGTAGATATGAATAAATTTAAAAAACTAATGATTCCCATTCCTCCAATAGAAGAACAGGAAAGAATTGTTGCAATTTTAGATAAGTTTGATAGCCTTGTTAATGATATTTCAGAAGGTTTGCCTGCCGAACTCACTGCTCGCAGGCAGCAATATGAATATTACAGAAATAAACTGCTGACCTTTGACGAGGCTGCTTAAATACGGAGTTGATTAATGAACAAAATTAGTGTCGTAGCGGAAAATCCTGAAAGCACGGTTGTTGCCGAATATCAGGGGATGAAAACAAAACAGACCGAATATCAATCCGAGGCAGACTTAGAAAAAGCGTTCATTAAACAACTACAAAATCAGGCATACGATTATTTGCCGATTAATTCCGAAAAAGACCTGATTGATAATTTGCGCCATCAACTGGAAAAATTAAATGATTATCACTTTACCGACAAAGAATGGGACCGATTCTTCAAACAGGAAATTGCCAATCCTAATTTTGGCATTAAGGAAAAGACCAAAATAATCCAAGAAGATTACAAAAAAGTTCTTTATTATGAAAAGCCCGTTGATAACTACCAGTTCCGCAATATTTTACTGATAGATAAAGACAACATTCACAACAATACTTTGCAAGTTATCAATCAGTATGAAACGGATGAAGGCAAAAGAGCCAATCGCTATGACGCAACTGTTTTGGTTAATGGTCTGCCTTTGGTGCATATAGAGTTAAAACGCCGTGGTGTTGATATTAAAGATGCTTTTAACCAAATTAACCGCTATCAAAACGATAGTTTTTGGGCAGGAAGCGGTTTATATGAATTTGTGCAGATATTTGTTATCTCAAATGGCACTTATACCAAATATTACAGTAATACCACCCGCCAATCACATATCAGTGAAAACTCGGGAATATCTTCAAAAAAAGGCAAAAAGACCAGCAACAGTTTTGAATTTACCTCTTGGTGGGCAGATAGAAAAAACAAACCGATTATTGATTTAATTGATTTTGCTAAAACATTTTTTGCCAAACACACAATTTTAAACGTTTTAACCAAATATTGCATTTTTACATCTGATGAAATGCTGATGGTAATGCGTCCTTATCAGATTGTGGCAACTGAAAGCATTATTAATAAAATCAATATTTCAAGTAATTATAAACAATACGGTACGGTTGATGGCGGTGGATATATTTGGCACACCATGGGCAGCGGAAAAACGTTGTCCTCTTTCAAAACCGCACAACTCGCTCAAAATATGGCGATTATTGACAAGGTTTTATTTGTGGTGGACAGGAAAGACCTTGATTACCAAACAATGAAAGAATATGACAAGTTTGAAAAAGGAGCCGCTAACAGTAACACCAGCACGGCAGTTCTGAAAAAACAGCTTGAAAATTCCAATGCTCGCATCATCATTACCACAATTCAAAAACTAACCTGTTTTATCAAACAGAATAAAGAGCATCCCGTCTATAACCAACATATTGTGATAATTTTTGATGAGTGCCACCGAAGCCAATTCGGTGAAATGCATCAGACTATTACCAAAGCCTTTAAGAAATATCATCTATTCGGTTTTACTGGTACGCCGATATTTGCCGAAAATGCTTATACTGGTTGTAAATCAGACCTTAAAACAACGGCCCAGTTATTCGGAGAACAGTTGCATACATATACAATTGTTGATGCAATTGCTGACAAAAACGTTCTACCCTTTCGTATTGATTATATCAGTACAATGAAAGAACAAGAAAATATTAAAGATTCCAAGGTTTGGGATATTAACCGTGAAAAAGCCCTTGCTGCCCCTGAAAGAATATCTCGTATTGTTTCTTATATTCTGGAACATTTTAACCAAAAAACAATGCGTAATGATAGGTCTTACAGCTATAATATTTTGACCAATGTCGCCGATATTGCCAAAGCAAAGAATCGCAAAGATATTGATGAAATTAAACAAAAAGTTCGGCTGACAGGTTTTAATTCCATTTTTGCCGTTTCTTCCATTCCGTTTGCCAAACTTTATTATGAAGAATTTAGAAAGCAAATGGCTGAAAATCCTTTGCAAAAACTCAAAATTGCAACCATTTTCAGTTTTGGGATGAATGGAGATGACAACTCTGATGATGGCGTATTGGATGAAAATCCAGAAGATACCAGCAGGTTGGATAAAAGTGACAGGGATTTTCTGGAAAGTGCAATTGACGACTACAACAAAATGTTTGATACATCTTACGATACATCAAGCGATAAATTTCAAAACTATTATAAAGATGTATCTATGCGGATGAAAAACCGCGAAATTGACCTGTTGATTGTCGTCAATATGTTCCTAACAGGCTTTGATGCCACGACCTTAAACACGCTATGGGTGGATAAAAATTTAAGGATGCAAGGATTATTGCAGGCACTTTCAAGAACCAACCGTATTTTAAATGCTGTTAAAGCCTTTGGTAATATTGTATGTTTCCGCAATTTGGAAGATGCAACCAACAAAAGCCTTGCTCTATTTGGCGATAAAGAAGCAGGCGGTATCGTATTGCTCAAAACTTTTGCAGAATATTATAATGGTTATACCGATGACAAAGGGAAATATGTCAAAGGCTACAAAGAGCTTATTGAAGAGTTGGAAGAAAAATATCCAGCAGGGGAACTAATTGTCAGTGAAAAAGAAAAGCGGGATTTTGTTAAACTTTATAGTGCAATTCTACGATTAAAAAATATTCTATCTTCATTTGATGAATTTGCAGGAAAAGAAATTTTATCCGAACGCGATGTTCAAGATTATCATAGTCAATATCTGCGGATTTACGACGAATTGCGCCCACAAGGTAAAGAAAAAGATAATGTTAATGATGACCTTGTTTTTGAGATTGAACTGATTAAGCAGGTTGAAATCAATATTGATTATATCTTGATGCTGATTAAAAAGTATCACGAAGGTCATATGGAAGACAAAGAAATCAAGGTTAGTATTTTGAAATCCGTTGATGCCAGTATTGAGCTGCGCAGCAAAAAAGACCTCATTGAAAACTTTATTGATTCGCTCACACCAACCAGTAATGTTGATGAGGATTGGAAAAAATATGTTAATGAACAAAAAATAGCGGAACTGGATAAAATCATTGAGGAAGAAAACCTGAACAAGGAAGAAACCTATAAGTACGTCAACAATGCTTTCAAAAATGGCTATGTTCAGGAAAACGGGATACAAATTAATAAGGTTTTACCTCCACTGCCGATTATTGACCCGCAAAAAAGACGGCAAAAAAAGAGAGAAACCGTTATTCAGAAAATTATCGCATTCTTTAATCGCTTTCGCGACATTTCATCGCAATTAATTGGAGAATAAAATGACTAATTATCCAAATTCCGCATCTGCGTATTCAAGGTATGCACAACAACAAAAGAAAGAAGAGCAGGATAAACTATTTCAACAACAATGTGCCATAGCCAGCCTTGAAGAGGCAAAAAAGAATACACAATTGGCGGAGAAAAATACAAAAATCGCGGAAGAGAATAATGAAATATGCAAAAGTGCTTTGAGTAAATCTATTATAGCCAATAGATTATCGTTTATTTCTATTGTCATTGCGATAGTTTCACTTGTTTTTGCTATTTGTAAATGACTTGAAAACCATTAGATGTTTTTCTTAACTAATTCACGGGCGTGGTCAATATCACCTTTCATTTCTCCTTGGCTGAATATACACCCCAAGCAACCAAGAACAGAATCGCATCTTTGGCATTTGGTAGCAATAATTTCAGAAATTGCTTCCAGATATCGTACAATTTCAGCATCTTCGTGTTTTCGTATAGCATTTAGTTTTTCATCAGTCATCTCATTTTCTCCACAGATAACTTACTGGAACTGCCCACATCTTTTCTGATAATGGAATAACATCATTACCAGTATAAAAAATGATACCTTTCTTAAATTTATCTCCGACTAAATCTTTGAGTTCCTGCAAACCTGACAAATATTTCCTATCAATAGATTTTGAGCTTTTAACTTCAATACCGATTATTTCACCAGAATTATTTTCTAAAACAAAATCAGCTTCTTTACCTGTTGAGGTTCTGAAATGAGATAACTCAATATTATGAATTGATGCATGCTTTAAAAGTTCTGCGGCAACAAAATTTTCAAATATATGACCAAAGGTCATTTTATCATTCTCATAAACCTCTAAAATACTTCTTTTGGTTATGTATGATAGGAAATTGCTGTCGGTAAAATACATTTTAGGTGACTTAACAAAGCGTTTATTAAGTTTGTTTGGCATTGCCCACGGCTTTATATTGAAAACCATAAAGCTGTTAAGGGCAAAAGCCATCATTTTTTCATAAGTTTTATAATCAACGCCGATTTCAGAAGCAATGGCTGTATTATTTAATAATCCTCCTGTTCGCATCGCGAGTAAAGAAAAAAGCATAACCATCATATCTGGATTTTTCAGGTCTGATATAGATTTTACATCTCTGTTGAGAATTGTTGTCAGGTAGTTGTCAAACCACTTGATACGGTCAATTTCAGGATTTTTTGCAATTTCGGGGTATGTACTGCTGGTTATTGCATCTAAAATATTATAATCTTCATAACTCTGTATGGATAAATCTTCATTAAAAAGTCTATCAATTAAATGAATATTGGTTTGATAATATTCACTTGCTGAAAATGGATACAGAGTAAGAATAGACATTCTGCCTACAAGAGCATCAGATAATGTTGGCAAAGCCATTAAATTGGCAGAGCCTGTCAACAGATAAAGACTTTTATTCTGCCCATCCAACCTGTTTCCATCTATTTTCATTTTCAAATATGGAAAAATTTCAGGAGCAAACTGAACTTCATCAATAATATTCAAAGCATCCTGTGGAAGATTATCAATAAATGAAGCAGGGTCAGATTTAGCCGATGACAGCATTAACGGCGAATCAAAAGTAATATGGTTAATCTTAATACTTTCAGGCAAATGAGAACAGAGGGTTGATTTACCAACCTGCCGACCACCATTTAAATATGTTAACGGACGAGTATTTATGCTTTTTTCTAATTCATTTGTCAGATTTCTGTAAATATATTTCATATTAAATCCTGTAAATTATATGATTATAATCCATTAATTACAATTATAGTAATCTGCAATTTACAGAAAGTCAAGGATGATAAATATAAAATAATCATTTTATTATTTTATAAGTTTGGTTATTTTGTGAAAATTATAAAAGAAACTTGATTTTTAGGCTGTTAAGCTATAAACAGGTATCAGGTTGTCAGCGTAGCTCATCTGGATAGAGCACTGGTTTCCTAAACCAGGGGTAGTGGGTTCAAGTCCCGCCGCTGACGCCATTTTTATTTTGCGTTATTCAAATATTCATCCAGGTCTTCTTTCTTATAAAATACTTTTCTACCAATGTAAGTAGGTTTTGGACCTTTTCTTTGACTCCTCCATACAGCGAGAGTATTTGGCCGAATCCTCAAAATGTGAGCAACATTTTCAGTCGTGTAGAGATTTTGATTATCCTGTATTATATTGGAAGAATTGGGAATAAATCCTTTGCCATCATCAATTGTTTGAATTTTTTGTTCTTTTCTCACTTCTAATTCATAATTTTCAATATCACTGGCTGCTATGTTAAAGCCTGATGCCCGCAATGAAAATTTTAACACTTGCAGACAGGTTAAAAATTCTTTTCGTTTTTTGCAGTTAAATATGTGTCCAATAGTTTTGAACCTCGTGCCAAATTTACAATTATCAAACCAAAAAGGAGCTTCAAACCTACTTTCCATTATCTTTCCATTATTAAAATCACGCCCATTAAATATAGCTTCATCTTTAAAAATCGCTTCAACGAGATTAATTCCCTGGCAAGATAATGAATTATTACTATCCGTAAAATCTGCTATTGAATCAAAAATACCATTTCTGAATTCTATTGCTTTATTAAATTTGGCATTTATAAAAGATGCTTTCTTTTTAAAGGAAAAGTGTTCAAAGTGTATTTTTTCATCAAATTCTGCTTCATCAAAAGAGATATTTCCATCAAAATCGCAACGATTAAAGGATATTGGTGCTTTAAAAATCTTATTTGAGGCATTTATATCCTTAAATTTGCATCTATTAAAAGAAATATCAGCAACATTACTGGATAAAATAGCTAAAATTTCCTCGTTAGAGCATAAACTAAAATCAATTTCATAAAGATAAATTTGATTATCTAAAATTTTAAGATACTTATCTTTATTATATTTTCTCACTTGTAGCTCCAATCATTGAATTAACAGTTTCATTTAATTTATCTCTTAATTCTTCAACGCCCAAATTAACATAGATTTGTGTACTTTGCAGGTTTTTATGCGTTAATGCCCGCTTAACGGTAAAGGCATCTGCTCCTTGGGCAATTAATTGAGTCGCAAGAGTATGCCGTAAATCGTGTAAATGCAAATCTGAAATATTTGCCTTCTTTAATATATTTCTCCATACACTTCTGACCTCACGGATATGCCCACTTTGAGAATTAGTGGAAAAAAAGACATAGTCATTATATTTTAAATCTTTTAATTTGTTAAGAATTTCAATTGCAGCATCGGCTAATGGCAATGGAATGTTTTTGCCTGTTTTGGTTTCGGGAATAATCCAAGTTTTTGTTTCAAGATTTATATCCTGCCACCTCATTGAAAATATATTATCCCTTCGTGCCCCTGTAATAAGAGCCATCAAGATAGCATATTTAGATATAGAATCGCCAATTTGATTGATTGCTTCATTAAACCTTTTTAATTCAGCAGAATCCAAATGCCTGGTTCTTGTTTCCTGACGGTTTAACACAACTGCTGACGCAGGATTATGACCTGTATAAATATTCTGCTTGATGAAATAATTATAAATGGTTCTTAAAAATACAATAGTTTGATTGGCACAGCGATGACCGTGATTTGAGGTAATATAACGATGAAGACGTTTTACATCATCTACTGAAATCTGGGAAATTTTCCTTTTTCCAAGGTTTGTCAGATAATGTTTCCATAAATCTTCATAATACGTAATTGTTCGTTGTTTTAACAAAGACTCTTTATCAGCCATAAATTGCTCATATAATTTAAAAAGAGTAGATTCATTGCTAACTTTTCTTCGTTCTTCTATTGGATTGATACCTTTTTTCATATTAATTTTTGCAATTCTTGCTTCTTGGCGAGCTTCATCAACACTCATATATGACGGCTCCCCCAATTTTACACGGATTTGAGTTCCTAACACACGGTTTCGTAAATAAAAAGCCTTCGCTCCCGATGGTGTTACTTGAACAGACAACCCCAGCTCAACAGTATCGTAGTAAAAAATCCGTTTGGTCGGAGTTGGTAAGTTTTTAATATTTGCATTTGTAAATTTAAATTTTTTATCCATCGCCCTGCCTTCCGTGCCTCAATAGTGCCTCAAATTTTGTAAAATCCAATAATTTTTTGTAAATTTTGAAATTGACACTTTTAAGAATTTGCTTATAATTTCAATATATTAAACAAATTTAGAAAAGCAAGAAAAAATATATAAAATTATATGACGTCAGTTTCCTAAACTGTGGGTAGTGGGTTCGAGTCCCGCCGCTGACACCATTTCTTGCATTTGCGCCTGCATCGGGTTTCATATTTATGTTATGCAGTTGTGGCGTTTTACATTATGCCGGTATGGCATTTATAGCCGGTTTTGTATCGGCTGCCGGTTTTATATTTTCATTTAGGGTTGAAAACGAAGTTTCCGTGACTTGAAAACGAAAATTTATGTCCTATTTTTTCGGCAGAGGAGGAAAAGGATATGGCAAAAGTAAATTTATTTAATCAGGTACGGGATTTTGTTGAAAAGGTAAACGAAGCCGGCGGTAAGCCACTATATGAATTGACGCCGGAAGAGGCGCGCGGGGTTTTGCGCGGCGTGCAGGAGGCGAAAACCGAGGAACCCGATGTTGAGCGCAAAGATGCAGAAATTGAGGTCGGCGGCGGACGTATGATGCGGTTGGAAATTACAAAACCCAAGGGTGTTACCGGAGAACTCGGCGTTATTTACTATATTCACGGAGGCGGCTGGGTTATGGGCGATAATATAACCCATCGCCGGTTGGTGGCAGAGTTGGCGGCAGATATTCCGGCGGCGGTTGTCTTTCCGATTTATACGCCGGCACCGGAAGGGCAGTTTCCCGAAGTCGTAGAAGATTTATTCAAAGCGTTGGAATATATTGCATCACATGGCGATAAATACGGCCTGGACACTTCGCATCTGGCGGTAGCCGGAGACAGTGTCGGCGGGAATATGGCTGCGGTTATGACGCTGATGGCAAAGGAAAACGGATTTACGCCGACGATAGATTTCCAGCTGCTGCTTTATCCGGTAACCAACGCGGATTTTGATACGGAAACCTATCGGCAGTTTGCCGACGGGCCGTGGCTGACAAAACAGGCAATGGAGTGGTTTTGGGAACAATATCTGCCGGATAAGGAGAAACGTAAAAGCAAAGAAGCGTCTCCGTTAATGGCAACGGTTGACGAATTGCGCGATTTGCCTCCGGCGCTGGTCATTACCGGCGAGAATGACGTTTTGCGCGATGAAGGAGAGGCTTATGCGCGCAAGCTTGACAGTGCGGGCGTAAAAACTTTTTCTGTCAGGTTTAACGGAACTATTCACGATTTTATGATGCTTAACGAGTTAAGCGCCAGTGCGCCGACCAGAGCGGCTATGTCCTTGGCAAAAGCAAAGCTCAGATGGTTTCTTTACGGTACGAAATAATTGAAAATCTTCATTGCAGGAAAACAGGAAAGGCGTTACTTACGGTTATGCCGAAGTGCAAAATAGCAGGAAATCTTTATTGCAGGAAAACCGTAGGCGGAGCCAGGGCAGGCTGCGGCGGTTGAAAACCGGTTTGAGGCGGGGAATTTTTTGGTTGAAACCGGCAGCAGAGCATCAGCCTGAGAAAAAATAATTTTTTATTTTAGGCTTGAATTTCAAAATACTTTTTGATAAGTTTGGACAGTTTTTAAGTTATTTAGATATAGTGTTGTTTTTAATATTATTAATTTATGAAAAATTCAAATGTGCGAAAGGCGCAATACCTGTATGTTCTTGTTGCGCTTTGCGGAGTGTTGTGCGCCGTATCTTTCTGGGTTGGGCATGTTGCTGCCTTGGTTTGCCTGTTTGGTGCCAGTGTCGGAATGGCAGAGGCTCTGGTTCTGAGTTTCATTTTGCGGAGCTCGTTTGATGCCAAGCTTTTGTATCTGATGCTGTTTTTTCTGGCACTTGGGCTGCTGATGTTTGCTTTCGGTATGGAAAAAGCCGGAGGGTATTTGTGTTTTGGCGTTCTGTTATCCGGCATGGCGCTGGTTTTCCGGTTTGTCCTTTATATGAACAAGTACTGCCGGCGCGATGCAGACGAGCGGCTGAATGAAACGACATAGTTTTGTCCGGGGAATGCTGCCGTATATCGGCAAAGAGTGTTCCGGGCAAGGCGTGTTTCGGGCAAAGCGTTGTTTGAAGATTGTTTCCCCGTGCGGCGTTGCCGGCGGGGATTTTTTTTACGGCGTTTTGCGGTTGCGGGGAAAGTTGCAGAAGGCTTGGGGAGGCATAAAACGGAGCAGGGATTTTTTTATTGCGGTAAGAGAAAATCTGTGTTATAATAATTTATTATGAAATGCGCAAACTGGCTGGAAAGAGGCGTGTCATGGCAGATTGTTCGAATGATTTTAAAAGATTTTTATATGCGAATTATCCTGACGATTATCGGCGGGCAACAGCTGAAAATGCGCCTGACGATGTCGTAACCACCATTCTTTCGCGCCACGAGAACCATTATAAAATATGGCGGGATATTCCGGAATGGATTAAAAGCCGGTATCGCGACATTATTCCGACGGAAGTCTTAAACGGCAACGAAAACGTTCGCGGCTTTGTGGAAGAAGAGGAACAGAAGCTGAATCAGGAAGAGAAGGAAACGCGGGAACTTATGGATTATACAGTTACCCTGCTGGCTCTCGGATATGCGGCGGAAACGGCGGCTATTATGGCGGCGAACCGGGAACAGCGTATGCTCCTGCTTAAAGAAGCCGGCGGCAGGCCGCTTAACGCCGAACAGGCAGCGAAGTGGCGCGAGCTGCGCGAAAGCGACCGGAAAGCTATCGAGGCAGATTGGAAAAACAGCCAGACGGAGAAATATATTCTGCATTTGGCCAAATGTATTGACAGGGAACGCTGCAGGATGCTGCGCAGCGGTACGGAAACGGAAAAAGCCGCGGCGGGAATGAAACTTTCGGGTATGGAAAACGAATTGCGGCGGATGACGGCAAAACTGGCGGATAAAAATGTGCAAAAGCGCATGGCGGATTATCTGCGCCAACAGCCGCAGCAGGCGGCTCTCCGCCATTTGTCTCCGGAAACGATGAAACAGTTCGGGGAATTATTGAAAAAACAGGGAATTAACATTTCCCCCGTGCAGGAGAAAATGTTTGAAACGGTAGACATCCGGCAGGAAAACGTCGGGCGCGACAGTTTGGCGCAGAGCTTGAAGAACCATTTTGAACAATGCCGGAAAACAGAGCGTATCCTTTGTGAGAAATACCAACATCAGAATCAGACGTTTAGCCGTGCATCGGCAAAAGAGGCTGCGGCATTTCACAGTGATGACGATTTAGTACGGCTTATCGCTTTGCGGCGGGCGGAAAGGGAAAGCCGGCGTTCCTGATATTTGCAGCGGAGAGTTGGGGAAAGGCGCCGTTACAACGCGTCACAGGCATTTCCCCGCCATTGCCATGACGTTACGACGTTGTTTGTCAGATAGAAATCGGTTTTGCAAAAATCGGTAATTGTTTCTCCCATAAAATCTCCGACGGGGATTTCGTCATCACCGTATGTAAACGGGTCAAACAATTCGTTTTCGGTCATAAATCCGGTATTGAAGTAATAATTGGGGTCGGGGATAACCTGATAGTTGATACTGACATAGGAGATTATTTCATCGCCGTTGGCCAATTTGCGTACTTTTGACGGTTGTCCGAAAGCGCTTATCAGCTGTTGTGAGGTCTTTCCCAGTTCGCCGTTGAGGCGGGCGTTGTATTTTTGCGAACTGGCGCACCCTGCAAGCGTTGCCGCAACAGCAAACAGGCTGATGAGTTTTTTCCATGGCCGGGGCGTTTTTATGGTTTGCATGGCATATTCTCCTTTTGTTGAGTTTTAAGATGCAAGCACATATATGCCGAAAATGTCCGGTTTCAAGAGGTTAGCGGCTGGTGCAGAGGGTTATTTTTTTAATTCGCGGTCGCGGTTGGCGTAAAATGACAGCATGATGCCGAAGCTTGCCATTACCGAGATGATGACGGTGCCGCCGTAGCTAATCAGCGGCAAGGGAATTCCGACGACCGGGAGCAGGCCGATAACCATGGCGACATTGATGAAAACATACAGGAAATAGTTGGTATTTAAACCAAGAATGACCATTTTGCCAAAGTAGTTTGAGTTATGGATGCGGAAAGCGAACCAATAGCCGTAGCTAATCAGAATCAGGTTGAGAAACAGAATAAAGGCGCCGCCCATCATGCCGAATTCTTCCGAGAATGTGGTAAAGATAAAGTCGGTATGTTTTTCGGGGAGGAAATTCAGGTGGCTCTGGGTGCCGGAAAGAAAACCTTTGCCCCAGACGCTGCCGGAGCCGAGGGCAATTTTGGCCTGAATAATATGGTAGCCGGCTCCCTGCGGGTCGCGTTCAGGGTCCAGGAACGTCAAAATTCTATTCTTCTGGTAGTCGTGCAGAAAATGCCAAAGCACAGGGGCTGCAGCAGCGACGGCGGCGATGACGGCGGCGAATTTCCACCACTGGACACCGGCGAGATAAAACAGGGCGGCGGCACAGAACAAGACCATCAGCGATGTGCCCAAATCCGGCTGAATCATAATAAATGCGACGGGGACGGCAACAGTAACGGCCGGAATGACTATGCCGCGCAGGGTGCGGATTTCTTCGTACGGCGTATTGCTGAAGTAGCGGGCGAGCTGCAAAACGATGGCCAGTTTCATCAATTCGGAAGGCTGAAGCTTGAAGAAACCGAGGTTTATCCAGCGCTGGGCGCCCATGCCGGTATGTCCGGCGACATCAACGACAAGAAGCAGAAAGAGCGTGAACAGATAAAAAGGAGTGGCGATTTTATAGTAGAATTCGGGACGAATCAGTGCGGCGACAATCATAACGCCCAATCCCATGCCGAAGCGGATTCCCTGATTGAGTGCCCACGGTGTCATTTTGCCTCCGGCGGCGGAATAAAGGGTAATGCAGCCTATGGCAGCCAGAAGGGCAATGATGAGGATGAAAATAAAATTCAGGTTAAAAAAGCGTTCTTTGAGCGTTAGTTCCTGATTTTGGTTGAGTATAATTGCCATATTTTTCTCCGACGCGGTTATCTGATGTCCAGCCTGAGGGCTTCTTCAAGGATTTTGGAGGCGATGGGGGCGGCAACGCCTGCGCCCGAACGGCCGTGTTCGACGATGACGGCAACCGCATACTTGGGTTTGTCATGCGGGGCGTATGCCATAAACCAGGCGTGGTTGCGGTATTTCCAGGGCAGGTCTTCGTCTTTTTTTATGCCTTCGGCACGTTCTTTGAGGCTGATGCGGCGTACCTGCGTGGTTCCGGTTTTGCCGCCGATTTTTATGCCGTTGAAGTTGATTTTGGCGCGTGTTGCGGTTCCGCCGACGCCGTTGACAACTTCAAACATGCCTTTTTTTACCAGTTCTATGTCAGCCGGATTAAGGTTCAGCGATTGCGGAGCGGGGGCATTTTCCGTTTTGACGAATGTCGGGGTGACGGCATAGCCGCCATTGACAACGCGAGCCAGCATAGTTGCCAGCTGGAGCGGCGTTACGAGGACATAGCCCTGGCCGATGCCGGCGATGACGGTTTCTCCCTGCTGCCACGGCGCGTTGAATTTGGCGCGTTTCCAGTCGCGGTCGGGAATGACACCGGCTTTCTGGTTTTCCAGCCCCAGGTCATAAACGGTGCCAAGGCCGAGGCGCCGGCTCATGGCGGCGATTTTTTCGATGCCGAGTTTTAGCGCCGTTTCGTAAAAGAAAATATCGCAGGAATTTTTTATAGCTTCGACGAGTGTCTGCCGTCCGTGTCCGTAGTGTTTCCAACAGTGGAACAAATGGTTGCCGAGCTTCATTCTGCCGGAGCAGAAAAAGCTGGTTTTGTCGTCAATCACGCCGGCCTCGAGCGCGGCAAGGGCTACGACGATTTTAAATGTCGAACCGGGGGAATACTGCCCTGAAATTGCTTTGTCGGTCAGCGGCGTTTTTTCGTCATAGAGCAGATTGTTCCAGTTTTTGACGGAGATGCCGTCGACGAAAAGATTGGGGTCAAAGCCGGGGGCGGAAACGAATGCGAGGATTTCGCCGGTATGTACGTCAAGGACGACAGCGGCGCCCGCTTCGTCGCCGAAAGCGTCGTAAGCGGCCTGCTGGAGGCGGATGTCAATAGTCAAATCCAAATCTTTGCCTTTGGTTCCGTCGATTTTTTCAATTTCGCGCATAATGCGGCCGTAGGCGTTGACTTCGTATTTCAGGGAACCTTCGGTGCCGCGCAGGCTTTCGTCATACGTTTTTTCAAATCCGGATTTGCCGATTTTGAAACCGGGAACCTGCAACAGGGGAGCATCTGAATTTTTAAGGTCTTTTTCGGAAACGGAACCGACATAGCCGAGCGGATGGGCGGTATATTCGCGGAACGGATAACTGCGCACCAGACCCTGGTCGATGACAAGCCCCGGCCAGCGGTGGTTGTCCAGCATCAGGGCTGCAACTTCTTCCCAGCTCAGGTTGTCTTTGATTTTGACCGGGGCAAAGCGTCGGTGCCGCGCGATATCTTTGCGGATACGGGCGACATCTTCGGGCGACAGCGAGAGAAACGGAGAAATTTCCTGCAACAGGGTGTCAATGCTGCCGCGTACCTGTTCGGCAATCAGCATGGCCTGAAAGTTTTGGATATTTGTGGCAAGTTCTATGCCGTTGCGGTCATTTATGCTGCCGCGCGGCGGAACCAGCAGACGGGTAGAAAAGCGGTTGCTGTCGGCCAGAAGCGCGTATTTTTCCCCTTGATAAACCTGCAGATAATACAGACGGCCGACGAGGACAAAGAGCAGAAAAATATTGACGCTGAACATAACCAGCGACCGTTTGAGCAAAATCCTCAGCTTGTCGTTAGATTTTCTCATACCGCTCCTCCAGATGGATGTACCGTCCTTCCGCCCAGATGTAGAAACGGGCGAGAATCGGATAAAGCGTAACGGTCAGCAGATATTCGAATACGAGAAAATTAAGAGGGACGAATGCCCGGTAGAAAGCGCTGATGATGAGTGCTTTGAACAACATGGCGGCGAAAGCAGCTACGGCAAACAGCATCCAGGAATAAGAGAACTTTTTTATGTTGAAACTGGCGGAAAAGCGGGAGGCGAGAAAGTACAAAACCAAAAAAGCCATAACGTTGACACCGAGCGGGGCTGCGCTGACAACGTCGGCAAAAATACCCAAGACGAATGCCGAAATGCCGTTGAAGGCGTCCGGGCGCTGGCTAATCCAAAAATAAATTCCGGCGTAAAAAGGAGCGAGCCGCAGGTAATTCCAAAATTCCGTAAAACGGGGAATGTAAAATACCAACACCATTGCCATGATGCTTAAAACAGGGACGGCATATACGCCAATGCCGGCGAAGAAATTTTTTATTGCCGCCATTATTCGAGTTCCTTTGCAGTTTCAGGGTCGGGGAGAACGTCATAAGCAATAATCTTGACGACTTCAATGTCAGACGGCGTAAACAACGGAACGGCGGTAATGTTGTCAACACCGGCCCTCTTAATGCGGGCGACGGGAATATCGGGCGGGAGGCCGCCGCCGATACCGGATGTAACCAGCAGGTCGCCTTTGTGCAGTTCGGCCAGAAGCGGGGTAAATATCAGAGAAAGCTCTCTGCCGTTATTGCCGGCGAGAATGCCGCGGTCGCGGCTTTTTTGCGAAACGACCGGAATTTTGGAGTTGATGTCGGTGATAAGCGTAACGCGCGCATAGCGCCCGCTGACAATGTCAATACGTCCTATGAGGCCGGCAGCGTTGACGACGGCATAGCCGCTTTTGATGTAGGGATAGGCGTTGCCGAGATAGATTATCAGCGAATTGGCAAAGGCGTTGCCGTTTTCGGCGATGACGCGGGCGGTGTAACTCCGGGTATTGGGAACATCAATATGGTGCAGGAGCTTTTTTAAGATGGCGTTTTCCGCCTGCAGGGCTTTCATACGGTCTTTTAAAAGGAAGAGTTCGCCGTTTTCTTCTCTCAGGCGTTCATTTTCTTCATAAACGCTGATGATTTCGGCGGTTTTTTTATAAGCGTAGCTTAGACCTTCGGCGGGGAGGACGGCAGTGTGGATGAGCGGGGCAGAGATGAAAAAAACGCCTTTGGAAACGCCGGAAATCAGGCCTAAGTCGATTTTGTGTACCAAAATCAAGAGCAGGGCTATAACAAACAGCCCTGCTACCATAAAGCTTTTGAGTACCCGTAAAACATAGTTCTCTTTTAAGAACAGCACTTTTTGGCGTTTCATGTCTAATCCTCAAAGTTGCGGCGCGAGTTATAGGTGCAGCAATCGGCTACGGTATTTTAGCAGCAGGCGCCACTGTTGCGGTGGTACCGTATGCAGTATACTGACGGCGCCCCTTTGCAGGCAGCGGCGGCAATGCTGCGGAAAGCGCCGCGCTTATTCGCAGGGCTGCCAGCACATTATTCGTAGAGGACGCCGCGAAATTCTTCAAAGTTGTCGAGAGCTTTTCCCGTACCTCTGACGACGCAGGTCAGCGGGTCTTCCGCAAGCGAAACGGGGAGCCCGGTTGCGTTACGGATGACCGTGTCCAAATTGGCCAAGATAGAGCCGCCTCCGGTCATCATAATTCCTTTGTCGACAATGTCTGCTGCCAGTTCCGGCGCTGTGTTTTCAAGCGCGATTTTAACCGCTTCGACAATCGCCATAACCGGTTCGGCCAGGCTTTCGGCAATTTGGCGTTCGGTAATGACAATTTCCTTCGGAACGCCGTTGACGAGGTCTCGGCCTTTGATTTCCATGGTTTTGCCATCGCCTTTGGCAGGAACGCAGGCGGAGCCGATTTCCTTTTTGATGCGCTCGGCACTGCCTTCACCGACCAGCAGGTTCAGGTTACGGCGAATGTAAGAGATAATGGCACTGTCCATCTTGTCACCGCCGACGCGAACGGAACGCGAGTATACGATGCCGCCCAGCGAAAGCACGGCAACTTCGGTCGTACCGCCGCCGATATCAACCACCATGGAGCCGGTCGGGTCGTTGACGGGCAGCCCCGCACCGATTGCGGCAGCCATAGGTTCGTATATCAGCCAGACGCGTTTGGCACCGGCGTTGACGGCTGATTCCTTGATAGCCCTTTCTTCTACTTCGGTTGCGCCGGAGGGGACGCAGATGATAATGGTCGGACTAAGCAGGCGTCTGCGGTGGTTGACTTCTTCAATAAAGTATTTAATCATCGCTTCGGCCGCTTCAAAGTCGGCAATAACGCCGTCGCGCAGCGGGCGGATAGCCCTGATGTCGCCGGGGGTGCGTCCAAGCATCTGTTTGGCCTTGGCGCCGACGGCCCAGACTTCTTTTTTGCCGTTAAAGTCTTTGACGGCGACGACGGACGGCTCATTGAGGACAATCCCTTTGCCCTTAACGTGTACCAGCGTGTTCGCCGTACCGAGGTCGATGGCCATATCGGCGGAAAATAAACCTAACAAATTTTGAAAAAACATACTTGTGCCCCCGTTATAATTACATATTTCTTTATCTTTTAAGGATAAAACGCTTATTTTGCAAGCATTTTATAGCGCTTTTTTAAATTATCAACAACCTCGTCAACAAAATTTTTGCTGACGGAGCTGTCTGCTGCGAATCTGTGGGTGATGCCTTCCGCTACAAATCTGTTGCTGCCGGCGGAACTGCCCGGTGCTGGTTTGTTACCAGCCGAACTGTTTAGTTCAAGGTTGCTGCCGGAGGAACTGTTCGACGCAAACTTGTCAGATTCGGCATCGTTCGTCGGAAATCTGCCGGTCGGGGCGGACGTTTCGAAATAACCGGGAAAAACAAGGTCGGGCGAGAAACGGTTGTTGAACCATGTAGACTGGCGTTTGGCATATTGGCGGGTATGCAGCTTGGCCAGTTCGACGGCTTCTTCAAGCGATGTCTGGCCGTTAAGAAAGGCTTTTAATTCCTGGACGCCGAGCGCGCGCATGGCGGGCAGCGAATCGGGAAGATTGCGTGTGGCGAGCTCCTGTACTTCCTTCAGGGCTCCTTGCTGCATCATCAAGTCAAAACGAATCCGCGCCCTGGCATCAAGAATGTCGCGCGGCGGCTTGATGTAAATGCGGAAAAAATCTTGCGGCGCGAAATTTTTTATGAGCGGAACGGTGTGCCAGTAGGACAAGGGCTTGCCGGTGTGAAGCCAGATTTCGGCAGCGCGGCGGAGACGCGTGGCGTCGTTCGGACTGAGGCGGGCGGCTGTTTCCGGGTCGTTTTTCGCTACCAAATCATAAACGGCGGCGAGCCCCTGTTCCTTTTGGAGGAGCGCAATTTGGCTGCGTATGGCGCCCGGCGTTTCGGGAATCGGGGTAACGCCTTCGGTCAGTGCTTCAATATACATTCCGGTTCCGCCAACAATCACCGGCGTTTTATTTCGGGCGCGGGCGGTGGCGATTTCGGCTTTGCACAGTTTCAGCCAATCGACAACATTGCCGTGAACCGAGGCATCGTATATGCCGTAGAGCCGGTGCGGGACACGAGAGCAGTCAGATGCGGACGGTGCGGCGGCGAGAATGGGAATATCGCGATATACCTGCATCGAATCGGCATTGATGACGACACCGTCCAACCGTTCTGCCAATGCCAGGGCAAGACCGGATTTTCCGGATGCGGTCGGACCGGCGATGACGATTATTTCAGAGGTCTGCATGAGGCTTCTTCCACGAGGTTTTGACAGAGGTCTTCATAAGAAATGCCGATGTATTTCGCCTGTTCGGGAACCAGCGACAGTGCGGTCATCCCGGGGTGGGTGTTGATTTCCAGAAAGACGACGCCGTTTTCGGGATTGTAGCGCAAGTCGGTGCGCGAAACGGTTTTGCAATTCAGGCGGCGGTGCATGGTTTCGGCATAGGAAAGGCAGGTTTGCGCCACATCTTCGGGGATGGCAGCGGGCAGAACATGGATTGTTTCGCCGGCGGTGTATTTGTGTTCATAATCATAAAAACCGCCATTGGCTTTCAATTCGGTAACGACATGGGCTTTGCCGTGATAACACATAACGGTAAGCTCTTGTCCCGGAATGTACTTTTCAACCAGAATTTCGGTTTCCGGATCATTGTAACGGATTTTGAAAACGTCTTCGGGGTTGTTAACGATAAAAACGCCGACCGAAGAACCGTCGGATACGGGTTTGACGACAAACGGGCGGGCAACCGGCGAGCCCTGGGTGATGAATTCCCGGGCAGTCAGTTTGCGTCCGTAAGCGGTTTTTAAGCCGGCTTTTTCGGCAATCAGACGGCAGAGGTATTTGTTCATACCGACACAGGAAGCCTGCATGCCGGAGTGGGTATAGGGGATTTGGAGCAAGTCCAGCAGCGCGGGGACGGTTCCGTCTTCGCCCCAGTTGCCGTGCAGCGCGTTGAATACAACGTCCGGCTTGCTGCGTCCGAGTTCGGCAAGCAGCTGGCGCGTGTCGGAGAGGTCGTGCGTCGTTACTTCGTAGCCTTTGCGGCGGAGCGCTTCGGCGATGCCGGCGCCGCTTTGGAGGCTGACTTCGCGCTCAGCGGAAAAGCCGCCCATTAAAACCATTACTTTTTTAGTCATTATTTAACCCCTTATTTTTTAAGATACGGTATTGTACCGGGCTGGCCGGCGGCGCGTTGTGCCGTTTTGGAGCGCTTGCAGCGTTTGTACCCGGTTCTTATGCAGATGAATTTAAAAGAAAAAATTTAAGAAAGGCTAAAGTTTTGGGCGAAAAAAAGAAAAATTGGCGAAAGGGCATTTGCAGCATTGCGTTGCTGTTTGCCGGAATGGGGGCGTTTGGGGTGGAAACGGCCGAGGCGGCAGGGTTTACGCAGGAAATGCAGGTTCAAATCGGCGTGTTTGACGCGGCAGAAGTAAAGTTGGACTATGAGCAAAAGGAAGGAAAATACGATATCAGCGCGGAAGTCAGAACGGCGAACCTGTTTGATGCCTTATATCCTTTTACCGCCCGCTACGGCAGCCGGGGCAGGGTCGTACGGAGTGCGGCGGAAAAAGGGAACGGAGGTGATGTTGCTGCCGAGCTGTATCAGACATATACAAAGTCGCGCAACCATATCCGCACCAAAAAGATATTTTATGATGCGGCAGGGAAAGCGTATAAAAGGATTTCCACCAAAGATAAAAAGCAGAATACGGTTGCCATAACCGGCGTGCCGCAAAGTGCGGATGCGGCGGATTTGCAGACGGTATTTGCAGGGCTTATCGGCAGTTTTCGCCGGACAAAAAGCTGTGCGACGGTGCGCGAAGTTTATGACGGCAAAAAACATTACCGGGTCATTGCCCGGGACGAAGGAACGGAAAGCCGCTATTTTGAGCTTCCGGGGCGAACCGAAAACGCATATAAGTGTTCAATTTATATTGAAAATCTGAAAGACAATAATGACAATATTTTATGGGATGTCAGCGCTGAGAAACCGATTTGGCTTTGGATAGGCGTTGATGCCGCGGCCGATTTGCCGTATGTGCTGGAAATAAGGATTGACTCCACGCCGCTCGGGGCGTTAAAAGTAACGCCAAAGACTTTGGAAATTAAATAAGGAATCTAGAAATGAGCGGAACAGTCGATGAAAGATGCCGGAAGAAAGAAATGCCGGACGGAGGGGCAGACAATATGAGATGTTGGGAGGAAGAAGTGTCGGAAGATGGAATGGGCAATATAAAATGTTGGGAGAAAAAGGCGTCGGGAGGCGGGATGAGCGATATGAAATGCCGAGAGAATGAAGTTTGGGAAAATAAGATGAAAAAACATAAATCCGAGCTGCTGCTGCCGGCGGGGTCGCTGGTTAAGCTTAAAACGGCACTGTTGTACGGGGCGGACGCCGTTTATGCGGGTACGCCGGATATGAGCCTCAGGACGCAATCAAAGTTTTCGCTGGAGGAACTGGAAGAGGGAATCCGCATTGTTCATGAACGGGGCAAAAAGATTTATCTGACGCTGAACCTATATATTCATAATGAAGAAGCAGAGAAGCTGCCGCAGTTTGTGGATACGCTGAAACGCCTGAAACCGGACGGCGTATTGGTGGCGGATCCGGGCGTGTTTTATTATCTTAAGGAAAATGCGCCGGAGCTGAACCGTTTCGTTTCCACGCAGGCGAATATCTGTTCGGCGCAGACGGTCAGGTTCTGGCAGGCGATGGGGGCGAAACTCTGCGTTTTGGGGCGCGAGGTTACGTTTAAGGAAATGGCGGAAATCCGCAGGCAGTGTCCTGATATTGAATTGGAATGTTTTATGCACGGGGCAATGTGTATGTCGTATTCGGGGCGGTGCCTGATTTCCAACTTTATGGCAGACCGGAGCGCAAACAAAGGAAAATGCGCGCATTGTTGCCGCTGGCATTACAAACTGCATATCCGTATGAAAGACGGGACGGTGCGCGAGCTGGTCATCAACGACGAGAACAAAGACAATTTTGAATATCTGCTGGAGGAGGATTTTCGTCCCGGCGAGTATTATGAAGTGGTGGAGGACGAACATGGCAGCTATCTGCTGAATTCGAAGGATATGTGCCTGATGCCGCGATTGAATGATCTGCTTGGAATCGGGATGGACTCGCTGAAAGTGGAAGGGCGCAACAAAACCGAATATTATGCCGGCGTGGTGGCTCGTGCCTATCGGCAGGCAATTGACGACTATTATGCGAATCCGGACGGGTGGTCTTGCGAAAAGTATATGCCGGAGCTTATGACTTTGCAGAATCGCGGCTACTGCCTCGGTTTTCATGACGGCAAGATTACCAATATCAGCCAGAATTACGAATATACGCGAACGCTCGGCGAATGGCTGTTTGCCGGTTCGATTGTCGAGTGGCAGGGGGATGATGCGATATTTGAACTGCGCAATTATATTGAGAGCGGCGAATTTATCGAATTCCTGATACCGGGCGGGCTTACCAACCTGCGGCTGACGCTGACGGAGTTTGAAGACGCAGAAAGCGGAGAAATTACGCCGAAAGTTTCGGCAGGGCAAGGCAAGAAAATCCGTATCAGGCCCGATAAGTGGGCGTGCGGGGTTGCGGAAGCAAAGAGGCTGTTACCGCAATATACGATTGCGCGCAAGCCGCAGGGGCTGAAAGGCGAAAACGCCGAAATGTACGGCCGTAAGCTGGCGGAGTTTGGCGAGTTGTGCCGCGGCGAGAGGGAAGAAAGGGAAAAGGATAACGGCTGATTGCGCCGAGGCGGCCTGTGCCGCGGAAGGCGAAACTGCCGGAGCCGAATGCTGCAGCCGGAGCCGAAATACGGCTGATAGTTGTTGCAAGGGCGGAATATTTGTGATATAATATAATGAACAGAAAAAGACAGGAGAACGGTTATGAGTGTCGTCAATACAGAAACGGTTGTTATGATGGGAGCGGCTTTGGCGGCTGCCGGCAACGTGCAGGGACAGGAAGCCGTCCGAACCGGGGAAAGAACCATCGGGTGGAACGAGGCAAAAGATGTGGCGGCGCGTATTCAGGAAACGGCGCGTTTGCGGGCGGAACTGAAAGCGCAGTGTCCGGATAACATGAATGAAGCAGTTGGAAAAGTTTTTGCCGGGTATGGCGTTGACCAGTTGAAAGATGTCAAGGCAACTTTGAAATCTGACGGCGATAAACTCAATTATATGATTGACGGCAACAGGTTTGAGCTGAGCGGCGGTTTTGACGGCAAGCCCCTTAATACGGAAATTTTCGGCAGGGACGGCAGCCGGGTACAAACCTCTCAGGGCGAAACGCGCAGCAGTACGGTTCTTTATGATGCCGACGGCAATATGGCGGCGTATGTGCAGAAAGACGAGCGGACAGGGAACGTTGTCGGGGAATTCCGCGGCGACGATGCCGTTTTTCGCGTTGAACAGGCTGCCGGCCGCGTGAAAGCTCAGATTACGGACAGAGATTCGCAGATGACGATGAACGTTAACGGCAACAGAATGTCCATGCAAATGGAGAGCGAAGAATTGGGCGTTCTGAAAGGAAGCACGAGAGTTGGGCTGAACGGTACGGTTCATGCCAAAGCGTCACTTGACGAGAGAGATGGCGGCGAAGGCGTTTATTCAACGGCTTCGGCTAAGATTTCCCGCAACGGCAATATGAAGATGAGCGTCAAGTCAGTTGACGAAGAGGGAATTCTGGAAGATACGGCGTTAAAAGTCGGCAGGGACGGCTATTCGCTTAAAGGCGTTGATGACGGCGAAAAAGTTGATGAGAGCGGTAAAGAATTAAATGCGGCCGTGTTCAAAAAAGCCTTGGAAAACAGGGGACGCTTTTAAAGGGGCGTTTGTTTGAAGGGATGTTCGCTTTAAAGGGGGGGGGGAGGAATGTTCGCTTTGAAGGGACGTTTGCTTTGAATGGTTTGGGACGGTGGAGTTTTTTCGGTGAACGTGCGAGCCGGAAGCGTACTGAAGAAAATACTTTACAAATGAGAAATAATAAGGTATAAGCGGACAAGATTTTTGAGAGAATCGGGGATTTTGCCCGCTTTTTTGCCGGTAAGCTGCTTTGTGCGGCGGCGGCGAACGGTTTTTTCAAAGGTTTTTCGCATTCATGAAGGTGGTGCGGAATTGTTTTTATCCGCTCCGGGCTCCGGGGCACAGAAAAAAGAAAGGAATCCATAATGAGACACGGTGATGCACACAGACGGTTTAATATGCCGAAGAGCCAGAGAAGAGCTTTGTTTGCCAATCTGACAAACGCTTTATTGACGCATGAACAGATAACGATTACGCTGCCGAGAGCAAAAGAACTGAGAACTTTTGCCGAAAGCATGATTACCTATGCGAAGAAGGGCGATTTGAATTCCCGCCGTCTGGCATTGTCTTTCCTGCGCGACAAAGATGTCGTAGCGAAGCTTTTTTCTGTTTTGGCTGAACGCTATAAAGAACGCAACGGCGGTTATACGCGCGTTTTGAAGGCTGGTTACAGATACGGCGACTGTGCGCCGATGGCTGTTATCGAATTGGTTGACAGAGATGTCAATGCCAAAGGCCTGAAAGACATTGAACGCGTTAAGGCTGAAAAGGCTGCAGCAGAGGCTGCCGCTAACAGCAGCGAGGCTGCTGCGGCTTAATCTGCAGTATTGTGCGTGTTGCAGCTTAAGCGGCTGCGATATGCGTATTGCGGCTTAGCCAGCGGTGGGTGAGATGCTTAGCCGGGCGGTTTGGTTAAACGAAACGGTTTATCCGGCGGTTCGGATTTTGCATCTGATACAGTTGGTTGAGTTTTGCCGGCTTGTCGGCAGTTTGGTTATGCAGTTTAAGTGTGATGCTTAATGTAAACTGACAGAGAAAAAGCAGGGAGCGGTATGGAACCGCTCCCTTTTTTGGTCTGAACCGGAATACGAAAAAAAGGCAGCCCGGCCGATTGAAGCGGCAAAGCCTTACGGCTGCTGGGGTGTTTCGGCTTTGTTTTTCAGATTGTCAATAGCAGAAGAAGCATCATTTTTTATCTCCTTTAAAGTTTGGACGCTGCCGTCTTTGACTTCCGTGGCGGCTTCGCCGATGGTGGTGTTGGAATTAATGCTGCCGGTAAAGGCTGCTCTTATCAGAACATAAATGGCAACGGCAACCAGAAAATAGATGATATAGGTTATGATTTTTCCCATGCGTTTTCTCCTTTGGTCGTATGGATTATATAATTTCCCGATGGCTTTTTTAAAGGGACGATAACATTTGACAAGCATGAACTTTGTTCTATACTGGTGCGGATTTTATAAGATTATGCAGTCAATTTAGTGTGTGTATGCAAACAATTATTTTTATTATTTATCATAAATTCAATTTGTATGGAACCAAAATTTGTTACAGGTTTTCTAACGCCCAGAGTTGTTGTGCGCGGGGAAAACCAGGAGAGTTACGGCGTCTGTTTCGGCGCGCGTCGGTTTGATGACGGTAGTTTTGCCCTGCTGGGGGAGAACGGCGTAACGCTTTATGACCGCTCTGGCCACAAAGCGGACGATTTTCTGGACGATGTTTTTGTTTTTAAAAACGGGTTTGTTCTCAAAAAAAAGCGAAAGGGACAGAATTGGACGTTTGAAACGCCGCAGGGAACTGTTATTGCAACGGCAGACAAGGCTGAAATCGCCGGCAGCAGTTGGTTGGCTTTGCGCGTGCAGGGACAGGAGTGGAACGTTTACCAGATTTTGGGCCTGTGTTTTGAACGACAGATTTCTGTCAGCCTTTTTTCCAAACGTTGGCAGATTTTTGCAAAGGTATGTACCGAAGACTTGAAGATTTATCAGGGCAGCGGTACGGGCAGCCTGGTTTTTGCTTTGAGCGACGGGGATATGTCAGTCTTGCAGCACCGCGACGCGGTATTCGGCAATATAAAGGCTGAATTGACGCGGCGGGGGCGATACCTTTATCTTCCTAACGGGGGATTTGTTCTGTCAGATGCGGCTTTTCGGCCGGTATGGCATAAATCCGGCTGTCTTTGGGTGAAGAGGCTTTCCGGCGGAGAAATCGATTTGTACGATGAACGTTTGCAGTTGTGCGACGAAGGCCTTTCGGACATAATTATGTTTAAAAACGGCATGTCTTTCCGGCAGTTTGGAACAGAATGGAAGCTTGTAGCTGCTGACGGCACGATTTTGGAAACAAATGTGTTTGATTTGCAGCTGTATGAGACGGAGCAGGATGTTCCGTGCATTTTGTTCGGAAGCTCGGAACGCAACGAGCATATTATCGTGCGTTTTTTCGAAAACGGGTGGCTGCATTTTTCCCGCAGCGGAATCGGAAGCTTTTTAACGCCGGAAGGAAACCGCATTGAGGCTCCGGACGGAACTTGCGTGCCGTTTGTGGTTTGATGCGCAGGCGGAGAATGCAGATAAACGGCAGGTGTGAAATAAACGGCAGGTGTAAAACTGCCGTTTATTTTTTGCAACAGGAAGCCTCAAAACAGACTGCGGCATCTTAGGGATACGGAAACGAAAGGATAAAATCCGGGGGCTGCCGTTGCGGAGAGATGGAATTTTGCAGGCAGCGACTGCCGGCGAAAAGCAGCTGCGGAGTTCTATAAGGCGCGGGATTTGCGTTTGTTCAGGATTTCCGTATAGGCATTTAATGCCGGCATGACGACATAATCGATAAGTTCAACCTGCTCTGCCGTGAGTTTGGCGGTGAAAAGGCTGCGCTTTTCGTCTATCATTTTGACGTTTACCGGCTTTTTGCCATGGTCAAGCGTTATTTTGACGCTTTTTCCGTTTTGTTCGGCAAGGAAAGCGTAACTTTCAACGGGGTGGTCATATTCATACGTTTCGCGGAAAGTGTAGTCGCTGGCAGTTTGGTATTCTTCTTCGTCTTCAAAAAAAGGAATGACGTTATAGATGTTTTCATCAAACTGGAGCAGGCCGCCGATGCTTTGTTCCTTAAAATGTTTAAGCGAATTGATGATAAGATAGTTTAGGCCGTTGTATATGACGATGGCCGCAAAATTGTGCGTCAGGCTGTTTTCGCTGTAAGCGGTTTCGTTCGGAGCCAGAATGCGGAGCCGGTTTTCTTCTTTGGCAGCGATGTTGTCATACAGGGGGTGCCCCGGATGAATAAAGCTGACAATGGAGTTTGTCCGTTTCAAATCCACGAATTTCTGCGGTTTGACATACGGCTGTTCTTTTGTTTCCCAGAATTTAAACCAGTTTAGAATTTTATTCATAACTCTCTCCTTGCTTTTTTATGAGTATAGCATAAAAAGCGGTACGGTGTAAATATATTTGTCAGCATATAAGACAGATACTTAGCAAATTCCTAATTTTCCGGCAGGAGGTTTAAAAAATTGCCGACTTTTTCCGTTATGAGGGCGGTGAAAGCATCTGCATCGCCGGTTTCGCTTTGCAGACCGCTTATTTTTGCATATCCGAATGAGGCGCCGTCAGAGATGCGGACGAGGACAAGGCTGAGCGGCCCGCGCAGTTTGAAGGTACTGATGAATTCGGGGTGCTTGGCTGCATCTATAAGGTAGGCGTGCATCCGGCCGCGATAATTTTTTCTGAGGACACGGACGGCCATGTTTATGGCTTGTTGGCAGCCAAAACAGGGATTGGCCGAATTATAAAAAATGATTGCCTCGGGAAGTCTTTTTCCTTCCGGGTTTTGGTAGAGGTTTTGCAGGTCCGGGGCAGTGTCGGCCGGGAATGGGGCAGTGCCGGAGTTTCCGGCAGGAAAAACAGCGGCAAGCGGGGATGGGGGGAAACCGGGGCTTCCGGCAGCAGGACGGGAGGCGGCCGTTAATGCCGATAAAGAAAACAGGATGATGTACAATCCGGCGGTCAGATGCATATTTACCTCTTGTGTAAACGGGGACGGGAGTAAACGGTCAACGGGCGGCGCGAATCAAGATTGGATGCGGTTTTGCGGCTTCGTATCAGAGCGGGGCGTGCGGCTGTATCTGTGCAGGGGGAGTGCGCGCTTATGCCCGAACAGGGACGGCGCCGTCGTATCAGAGCGGGGCGCAGGCTTCGCGCAGCCATTCCAGTTCCTGGCGCGTCAGATATTTCTTCAGGCTCAGGAAAACCTGGCGGTGATAGCGGTTGAGCCACGTCAGTTCTTCCGTTGTCAACATATATTTGTTAATCAGCTTTTTATCAATAGGAGCCAGGGTTAAAACTTCAAAATGGAGATATTTCGGATTTTTGGCCGGTTTGACGGTGTAAAGGTTTTCAATTCGGATACCGAAAGCGTTTTCCTTGTAGTATCCGGGTTCAATCGATGTTACCATACCGGCAGCGAGCGGCGCACTGTTTTTTGCGTGGACGGAAATTCTTGCCGGGCCTTCGTGGACGTCGGAGAAGAAACCGACGCCATGTCCGGTGCCGTGTTCATAATCCAGTCCCTGTTTCAGCAGCGGCTGGCGGGCAATCAAATCCAGCTCGCTGCCGGAAGTCTGCTGCGGAAAGACGGCGGAGGCCAGGGCGATGTGCGCTTTTAAGACGAGGGTGTTTTTTTCTGTCATATCCGCGGACGGTTCGCCAAGGGCGATGGTGCGGGTTACGTCGGTGGTGCCGTCATAATACTGTCCGCCGCTGTCTAAAAGCAGGACGGCGTTTTTTTTGAGGACTGCGGCGCTTTTTTCGTCGGCGTGATAATGGACAACGGCGGCGTTGGCGCCGAATCCGGCGATGGCGGCAAAACTCTCTGAATAGAAATTCAGTTCCTTTTTGCGGAATGCCAGCAGTTTTTCGGCAACCTCGGTTTCGGTTTTTCCTTTGTAATTTTTGGAAAGCCAGAACAGGAATTTGGTCAGGGCAACGCCGTCGCGCAGATGTGCATTGCGCATTCCTTTTAGTTCTGTCGGGTTTTTGACGGCTTTCATGGCGGCAACGGCATCGGCCGTGTCGGCAAGCTGCGGTGCAAAACCGGCGATGGCGGCGGGCGTTGAACAGAAGTCGGCGCCGAGTTTGGCATAACGGGGCAGAATTTCGGCAAGCTTTGCGAACGGCAGCGCGGTTTCGTAATCGGTATTTTCGGCAAAGACTTTGTATGCACCGTTCTTTTCAACCAGAACATAGGCGCGAAAAACCGGCGTGTACGGTAAAGCGTTGGAGCGCAAGTTTAACAGCCATGATGTACTGGCGGCCGAAGTAACGAGAAAAGCGTCAAGCCCGCATTTTTTGATATGGGCGGCGAATTGCGCCAGTTTGTCCTTGGAAACCTGTCCGGTAAATTTTTTCTGATGCGTGAAGACTTTTACCGGCTTGGGGCTTAACAGCCTGCCGGCATCGGCGGCAGGAATAAATTCGGCGGCGGGCAGCAGCTTTTTCAGCCCGTTGAGCGTGCTCAGGCTGATTATCCAAGGGTTGTAGGCAATGCGGGCGGAGGACTTGGCGAAATTGTTTTTCAGCCATGAACAAAAGCTTATTTCTGACAGCTTAACGATTTCAATCCGGCGGAGATTTATTTCCTTTTTGGCTTGGAGTTCGTAGCGTCCGTCAACAAACAGGTATGCTTTGGCAGGCGTTACAAACAGAAGAGCATAGGAACCGGTGAAGCCGGTCAATTCGCATATCCGGTTTTCTTCGGGAAGAATGTCTTCGCCGATAAACAGGTTGCCGAGCGTAAATATCCTTCCGGAGAGTTTTTGCGCTTTCAGTTCTTTTTGAATGCTTTTAATGTCCATTGCATTAACTCCGTTAGTTAGGGGTGGCGGATGCTCCGAGCGGGTGTTTCTGCAGCGGAGAAACCGCCGATTTGCCGATGTTATTTTTGCAGGAGGGCGGCGCGCCAGTTTTCTATCCGGCAGGTTTGCAGCAATTTGAAATCGGTCTGCAGATGATGTTCTATAATATCGTTTTCCTGATTGTCAATAAATCCCGAAATTAAGTAACAGCCGCCGGGGCGGAGATTTGCGTATGCCGCGGCAGACATTTCCCGCAGCGGGTTGGCGAGGATGTTGGCAAAAATCAGGTCGTACGGTGCGGCGGCGGCAATGGCCGGGTTGGCATATCCGTCGCTTAAGATTGCGGCGATGTTTTTTTCCACACCGTTGGTTACGGCATTGCTGGCGGCGACATCGACTGCCTCAGCGTCAATATCGGCGGCAATAATCTGCGGCGTCTGATGCCAGATTTTGGCAGCGGCAACGGAAAGAATGCCGGAGCCGGTTCCCATATCGAGAATTTTTTGGGGTGTGGGAAAGTCCTCATACAGCCGGCTGATGAGCGACAGGCACATTTTTGTCGTCTGGTGTTCGGACCCGAAAGCGGTGGCGGCATAGACCTGCACCGGAATTTTTTCTGTGGGCGGGCAGGCTGCTTCATGAATGCCGTAAACCATAAACGCACCGATTTCAAACGGGGCAAATTTTATGACGTTTTCTTTCAGCCAGTTTTTGCTTTCCAGCGTTTCTTCGCAAAACGGCGGCAATTTCAGGCCGCGTGCGGCAACCCGGCGGCGGAAATCTTCGGCATCGAAATCCAGCGGCGCGTAGCCGACGTATTCTTCAAGACCGTCGTCGGTATAATTGACGGCAACGACGTCAAAGGTTTCTTCCAGAAATTCCGTTTCGGCTTCGGGGAGGGATGCTAGAGGGGAGAATTTTATCAGTTTGCAGCTTTTGCCAGGGTTATGCATAGGTTTGCCTCAAAAATATTTTTTTTGTTTACAAGTTGTATTTCAAGATGCATAAATATTAGTGAGGAAAACGTTAACAAGAGATTATATTATGAAAAAAATATTTATCGGTCTGGCAGCATTGGCAGTAGCTTCGTGTTCATACTATATGAAAGGCGACTATACTCTCGGGAAACGCAATACGTTTAATGATTTTTTCTATACTTACAATATCCGCTATTACGATACGGACGAGTTTTCCAGCGTAGAGAAGGAAACAGAAACCGTTAGCGATTATGAAGCAGGCGTGGTACGCCATGCCGTTCCGGGCGGAATCGTCGTTTCTTCCAAAGTTTTTGAAAAGGAAGTTTATTCCGATGAGATTGTTCGGCCGACGAAGAAAGGGGCGCTGGTTTCCTATACGGTTCCGGTACAGTTTTCGGACGAGCAGGTATATAAAATCATCGGTGAGGTTGAAATTAACGAGCATATTTACCGGATGGTCGAACCGAATCGCTTTGGCGATATCGTTCTGTTGGACGGAAACGGAAACATTTATCCGCGCGTAGGAAGAATTTACAATGACCGGCTGGCTTTGCTGGAAACTGCTTTTCAGTTGGAGCCGGAAGATTTGAAATTCCAAAACGAGCTTAAGAGCCGCTCGGGCGAGGAAGATATGCTTTCAAGCTTTGAAGTCCGTTATGCAGGTATTGAAGACTACAAGATGGTCTTTAAATATAAAACGGTAGTGCCGAATAACGGTATGCCTTTGGAAGAAAACAAAACGTATAAATTTCCGATGTATGACAAAAACGTAAACATCGGTACGATAAAAATCGAAGTTCTCGGTGCTGACGAGAGCGGAATCGAGTATAAAGTTCTGGCGCTTTAGGCAAAAGGGCTGCGTGTAGGCAAAAGCCGGCGTCTGGATAAAAGTCAGCGCTTTGCGAAAAGGGCGGCTTTTGGCAGAGGGCGCGTTTTCGGGAACGGAATGTACCGGAAGGGGCGCTTGTGAGGAACGGCGGAAAATATGAGAGAGGGAGACGGCTGCAATTGCAGCCGTTTTTGCTTTTTAAACTAAAATAGAGGTTTAACCGCTGCATAACAGGCTTATGTTTATGGAAGACAAAGAAGGAGGAGCCGATGCGTTTTGTAAAACCGGAAAGCCTGGACAAAGATTCGATTATTCTTGATGTGCGCGGGGCGGACGAATATGCGCATGAGCGTTTGGCTTTGCCGCATATTGTCATAAAAGCGGATAAAGTAGATCCGGACAAGTTTATGGCGGAATATAATCCCGGCGGCGACAAGCTGGTTAATATTCTCTGTACGTCGGGCGGCGTTGCTTCGGAGGTTGCCGAGAAGTTTGAAGAGGCGGGTTATCCGAATGTTGCAGTTGTCGTCGGCGGTATAATCGAAGCAGAGTATGAGGGCGTAAAAGTGCTTAAAAATTAAAAAATTGTTGAGTTATAAAGGCAATAGGGTATTATCGTTTTGGTTATAAGGAGCGATATGTCGGCAAGCTGCCGTTTCAGGCGAGAGTGAAATGGGGTTGTGTGGGATGTTGTTTGGACAAAGGGAAAGCGATATACCGGCAAACCGCCGTTTTTGGCGAGAACGAAACGGGGTGCTGGATAGGATATCGTTTCGGACGAAGGAGAGGCGGTATGCCTGATTTTTTACTTGAAGATGAGGCCGGCGGGGTTGTTGCCGGCGTTGATGAAGCCGGGCGCGGCCCGTGGGTCGGACCGGTGGTTGCAGGGTGTGCTGTTTTTTTGAACCGGAAAGTTGACATCCGGCTGTTAGAAAATCTGAATGACTCCAAAAAGCTTTCCAAAAAGAAAAGAGAAATGTTATATGGCCTGCTGCAAGAAGAAGCAAAAAAGGGAACGGTGCGGCTGGGAATCGGGCAGGCATCGGCACGGGAAATTGATGAAATCAATATCTTAAATGCGTCGTTTCTGGCAATGAAACGGGCAATGGCGGCGGCCGATATTGCTGCGGATATGGTGTTGGTTGACGGGAACAGAACGCCGAAAGATTTTGGTTGTGCGGTGCGGGCGGTGGTAAAAGGGGACGTGAAGTCTTATTCCATTGCCGCGGCTTCCATTTTAGCCAAAGTTTATCGCGACCGGCTGATGGAACAGATGGCAACGCAGTATCCGGGATACGGCTTTGAGAAAAATGCCGGTTACGGTACGAAAGCGCATATTGAGGGATTGAAACGGTTTGGCGTTACGCCCGAACACCGGAGATCTTATGCGCCGGTAAAGGAGTTTTTGAAATGACGGTGGTAGCGATGTGGTGCCGGCATGCCGGGGACGATTTAATCGGCATTGGCGATAATATACCGTGGAATGTTCCCAGCGATACGAAACATTTTCTTGATGTCGTGTCCGGGCAGACCGTCGTTTGCGGCAGGATAACGTACGAAAGTTTTCCCGGGCGGACAATTGACGGCTGTAAAATGCTGGTGCTGACCTCTAATCCGGAATATGAAGTTTCGGATTTGGCGGCGCACCGCGTTATCAGCGGGCAAAAGGCGCTGGCCGAGGAAAAAACTGACATTTACGTTGCCGGCGGAGCCGCAGTATATTATTTGTTTATGACGGGAAAGGAGAAGCTGAAACCGCAGATTGTCGTCGATTGCGTATATGAGGGTGAAACAGCTGATTTGCCGGGAGAAAAAATCAGCATTGCGGACAGCGTGGCGGTGATGCTGAAAGGGTATCGGCGGATATCGCCTTTTTATGTTTTGGACAATGTTAAAAGCGCAGTTTGGGTTCGCAAAGGCGACTTTGTGGAGCAGAGTGTTTTGAAGCGAATTGCGGGGATTTTGGAAAAAGGCGCAACAATCGTTTGGGAATGATGAAAAATGCGGGAGGGATTTTATCTGTTGCGCAGGTCCGTTGTTGAATGTCTGCGGTTGCAAAAGGCGAAACGTTTTGGCGACATTTATCGGATATCATTAAGGAACGGCTTTAAAGCGCGGAAACTTGCGGTTTGAAAGAAATAAACATTCTGTAGCATACGGTTTTGTTGTTAGGAATTTTTTGTTTTTGTTGCGAGGGAACGGCAAGGTATCTATACTTTATGCAATTTTAATGAATTGAAGGACTTTTTTGATGAAAAAGATATTTATGTCGCCGTTTTTTGTACCTGCGGCTTTTTTGATTTTGTGGTTGTCTTTTATGGGTACTGTTTATTATGGATTTCCCGAAAATGTGCTGAAAGTAACGGTTGAAGGGGAACTGATTGAGAATATTACCCATATAGGATATGTTTTGCTTATCGGAATGTTGCTTGTTGTTTGTGATGATTACAAGGACAGGATTAGAACATGGGGTATTCTTTTGTTTTTGGCAATTTGTGCTCTGTTGCGTGAGGAAGGGATACAGCACCATCTGTCCAGAACGGATACGACTCCGTTTAAATCGAGATTTTTTCTTAATCCGAATAATCCGTTGAGCGAAAAGATTATTTTCGGATTGGTCTTGCTGGTTGTTGCCGGAGCGGTTGCATATCTGGCGGTTAAATATTCCAAGCATCTGGTAGGTTCGTTTTTCAAGCTTAATCCGGTAACGTGGTCGATTGCCGTTTTGTGCACGGTCGGTGTTTGCTCCAAGATCGTTGACCGTTTTCCGTCGAATTGGAAAAAAGCGCACGGCGGCGTTCCTCTGGCTGATGAAACGTATGCCCTTTGCCAGCTGGTGGAAGAATCGGGAGAAATGTTCCTGCCGTATATTGCGATTGCCGCATTATATCAGTTCAGGCTGCAGAAAGAAGACAGCGTGCAGCGGAATTAGACAGGGATAATTGCGTGGCAATGGCGTTGAGGTGCTTTTTTTGAAAAAATTGACAAAAAACACTTGCGCCGGGCGGAAAAATGTGGTATGTTAGGTAAGTTTTTTAGAGATAGGTAAATTATTATTCACATATAAATTTTTTTAATATGAAAAATTTTAGTTCAACGACTGCCCATGCGGCGTCTGCAAGCAGCAAAGTGAGAAACAACGTATTCAACGGAATGCATTTGCGTGACGGAAAATTGTATTCTTCCGCAAACGGAAAATATCCGTTGATGTCCGGAGTGGACAAGGTTTCGGTAGGTACCCGTTTTAACAGAATTTTCATGACGGACGGGACGGCTTATGTCTATACGCCGGACTGGAAACTGGTTTCTTTTGAAGCGCAGCATAGTGTTTCAGTTGGCGGCTTTTATGTTTCTTCAGCGGAAGAACTTGAAGTTAATGCAGACTTTCAGCTCGTTAAAGGTCATAGGCTGAAGGTGGCTGATGCGAACGGCATGGTGGTGCACGAAAATGTGCGCGGCTTTATGCCTCTCAATGAGCGTTTCCATCTTATCCGTTATGAGAGCGGAGGCTGGATGCTTTGTGAGCGCTGTGGGGCGCCTGCTCGCGGCAGATGCTTCAAGAAGGCAAATTTGTCGGAAGGCAGACGGTGTCTGTTCTTTGATGAACGCGGAAAAATGCATCTTAATATGTGGGATGCGCATTGTTATGATATTCTGCATTTCTGACGTTGAGTCAAAGGACGGAATATCCGGAATAAAAAAAAGGAGCTGCGGTATGCGGCTCTTTTTTTTAGTACCATCAACTAGGTTGGGGGCTTTTCTTTTGTGGGAATGATTCACGGAACGGTGATGTCTTTTACGGAGATGTTTTTGGGGAGGAGAATTTTGATAATATCGTGCAACGGAAATTTGAACGGGCGATAATTGGAAAGGGTATTAATCAAGCAGGAGGCCGTTTTTGCAGGGATGTTGAACCGTTTTGCAGGACGGCTGTGCCGATAGTAATGGAGCATAGCGGCAATAAAAAACAGCCTGCCGGAAGGCAGGCTGTTTAATACAGAACCAGGTGATTGAGGAGCCGACTGCTTGGCGGTCAGCTGCCTGGAACATTGGTTTACAGTTCCGGTACAGACGCTTTGGTACGTTTTTCTTCCGATACCGGAGCGTCTTTATTTTTATCAATTTGCTTTCCGGCCAGGACATCCTGGATTTCCTCTCCGGTCAGCGTTTCATACTCCATCAGCGCCTGGGCAAGCGTTTCCCAATCTTTTTGGTGCTGTTGGAGAATTTTTTTCGCCTCTTCGTAGCCGCCGGTAACCAGACGTTTGATTTCCGCGTCGACCAGACGGGCAGTTTCTTCGCTCATATTCTGGTTTTGCGTAACGGAACGGCCGAGGAAGACTTCGTTGGAGTTTTCGGAATAGCGAATCGGCCCCAGCGCGTCGCTCATTCCCCATTCCGTTACCATGGCACGCGCCAAATCCGTGGCAGCATTAATATCGGAAGACGCACCCGAAGTAACCGCATCGTAACCGAATTTGATTTCTTCGGCAACGCGTCCGCCCATCAATATTGCCAAACGGGACAACATTTGAGCGCGGGTATAGGAGTATTTGTCCTTTTCCGGCAGCTGCTGAACCATTCCGAGTGCCCGGCCGCGCGGAATAATCGTCGCTTTGTGAATGGGGTCGGTGTCTTTGACGTTCAGAGAACAGATAGCGTGTCCGGCTTCGTGATAAGCGGTCAGCTGCTTTTCTTTTTCGTCCATCGCCATGGATTTCCGCTCGTTGCCCATCAAGACTTTGTCCTTGGCTGCGTCAAAGTCGGCAGAGCTGACCTTGAGTTTGTTTTTACGGGCGGCAAGGAGAGCCGCTTCATTAACCAGATTGGCCAAATCAGCCCCGGAAAATCCGGGTGTGCCGCGGGCGACGACGCTGAGGTTGACGTCTTTGGAGAGCGGAACCTTGCGGGTGTGGACTTTCAGAATTTCCTCCCGTCCTTTGACGTCCGGATTGCTGACAGTTACCTGACGGTCAAAACGTCCGGGACGCAACAGGGCCGGATCCAAAACATCGGGGCGGTTGGTCGCCGCAATCAGAATAACGTTTTCGTTGGCATCAAACCCGTCCATTTCCACCAGAAGCTGGTTTAGAGTCTGTTCGCGTTCGTCGTTGCCGCCGCCCAGGCCGGCGCCGCGATGGCGGCCCACGGCATCTATTTCATCAATAAACAGCAGGCAGGGGGCGTTTTTCTTGGCCTGAGCGAACATATCACGCACACGCGACGCCCCGACGCCGACAAACATTTCGACAAAGTCCGAACCGGAAATAGAGAAAAACGGGACATTGGCTTCGCCGGCTACGGCTTTTGCCAAGAGGGTTTTGCCGGTTCCCGGAGGGCCGACGAGCAAGACGCCCTTCGGAATTTTGCCGCCGAGACGCTGAAATTTCTGCGGGTCTTTCAGAAAATCAATAATTTCTTCAAGTTCCTGCTTGCTTTCGTCCGCTCCAGCAACGTCGGCAAACGTAACGCGTTTGGTGTTTTCTATCAATTTTGCGCGGGATTTGCCGAAACTCATGGCTTTGTTGTTGCCGGAACTGGCCTGGCGCATAAAGAAAATCCAGACGCCAATCAGCAGAAGCATCGGGAACCAGGAAATGACAATGCCCCAGAACGTGCTTTCGGACGTGTCTATCGGTTTGGCTTCAATTTTGACGCCGAGTTTGCGCAGCGTTTCGACCATGCTCGGGTCAAAGGGAGCGTAAGTGCGGAATTTGTTACCGTTGTCGTAGGTGCCGTAAATGTCGTTGCCGACAATCGTTACCGCGTCAATATGGTTGTTTTCGGCTTTGTCCATAAATTCCGAAAAAGCAATCGGCGCGGCGGCGTTCTGCCGGGCACTTGGAGAGAAGCCGTTCATAATCACACTCAAAAGTATGAAGGCAACAAGCCAGAACATAATATTTTTCATTGGTTTCATCTGTTGTCATTTCCCTGTTGTTGGTTGGAGAATCGCATATGGCGGTTCGGTGCGGCAACATATCAGAAATACATATTGCACAGATATATTATATAGAGCGGTGCGGATTAAAACTCAATAGCAATTTTTGTTTTTAGCGAATGTTGGGGGCAGAATAAATGTATCAGGCGTTTGGGGGAGGTGGTGCCGTTTGGGAGAGTTTGTACCGTTTGAGGGAGTTTGTACCGTTTGAGGGAGTTTGTATCGTTGGGAGATGATGACCCGTGAGTGGCAGACGGGCAGCTGCTAAAGGGGCGGGCAGTAGGACGATAGGAACAGATGGGAATGGGCTGTAGGGGCGGACAGTAGGGCAATAGAACCAGACGAGGAGTGGTCAGAAAGAATGCAGGCAGATAAACGCACTTCAAAAAACGGATATATTGGCGATGAGCGGAAAGAAGAGAGGGAAAATAAAAAGCCCGCAAAGGCGGGCGGATGTTCAGAAACCGTAAGCAATTGACGGCTCGACTTATTTGAGAAGCTCTTATTCGTCGACATCCGTCCGAACGTGGCATATTTATTTTGTCCTGCTGCGGACTGACTGCTTAAGGGATTCTGACGCCCTGAACTTAATATCTATTAAATTCGTTGATAACATATATCAGGTTATATGTATTTGCAACAATTTTTTTCGTTTTGTGAAAAGTTTTTGGCCTGTACCGGGCAAAATCCAGCGGTTAATCCCCGGCGGAGCAGGAAAATTGGCGGCAGAGATGGCTTTTTTTGCGGACAAATCAGGCGTGGCGAAGTTTGAATACGCCGTTTTCGTATCCCTGAATGGTCTTGTCTGTTTGTGCCATTTCAAGCCTCTTTTCGGCAAGGGCTACGTATTCTTTTTCGCGTTCAATGCCGACATAATGACGGCCGAGCTTGGCGGCGGTTACCGAAGTGGTACCGGAGCCGAGGAAAGGGTCAAAAACGACATCGCCTTCGTTGCTGGAGGCCAAAATCAGCTTGGCTATCAGCTTTTCCGGCTTTTGGGTGGGATGGGGCGTGTTTTCGGCCATAGACCAGAATGGGATGGAAATGTCCGTCCACAGATTGGACGGCGCAGTCAGCCGGTATTTTCCCCCTTCAATTTCTTCGTCTTCCTGCCAGTCTTTGGGAATGCCGTTGCCGTCTTTGTACGGGGCGAGAACCGGGCGCTTCAGCTTAACGGCATCCAGATTGAAAGTGTATTCGGAAGATTTGGTGAAAAACCAGACGTCTTCAATACAGTTTTTCCAGTTATTGCCTGAACTGCGGCCTTTTTCCCGTTCCCAAGTGATGCGGTTTTTCAGAAGAAAATATTTGCCGGCGATTTCGGGAACGGCGATAGACGTGTTCCAGTCCGAGCAAATGTACAGGCTGCCGTTGGGTTTCAGCGAGATAAAGACTTCCGCGAGCCACTTGTCCATCCAGCGCTTGTAGTCGTTCCAGTCCATGGACTTAAATTCTTTGGTGCCGAATTTTTTGGTCAGGTTGTACGGCGGGTCGACGACCACCAAATCGGCAAAGTTGGCGGGGAGAAATTTAAGAGCTTCAAAAGTGTCCTGCCAAATCGTTTTGTCAATGATGTCGCGCAGGGCAGCTTTGCCTTTCAGGGATATGGCACGGGAAGAATATTCGGAGATTTCCGGTTTTGTCAACGTGATGGTCTTGTTGCGCGGTGCCGGCGCTTTGGCTGTCGCGGCAGGGGATGCGGCAGGGCGGCGGCCTCTTTTCCGGGAGGTTGAGAGAGAAACTGCGGAGGGCGTTGGCTGAGCGGGAGAAAGCGCAGCAAGAGTATCGGCAAGGGTGTCGGGCGTTTGCGTCATCTATCTTCGCCGAATCTGCCGTTGACAAGTTGGGTAATGTTGGCGATGGCGGTTTCGGCGTCTGTTCCGGCGGCGGAAACCTTAATTTTGGTGCCTTTGGCGGCGGCAAGCATCATCAGCCCCATAATCGAATTGCCGTCTACAACCTGTCCCAGACGTTCAACCTGCACGTCGGCGTTCAGCCCGTCAATCGTTTTGACGAAACTGGCGGCGGCACGGGCATGCAATCCGCGTTCGTTAATAATCTCAAGTTCTACAGAAATGGTGTCGCTCATTTTATTTTCCCAGCAGTTCAGATGCGATAGTTATATATTTGATGCCGGCTTCTTTGGCGCCGGTAACGGCCTCCTTCAGCCCTTTTTCTTTTCTCAGCGTATTGAGTTTGACGAGCATCGGCAGATTTATGCCGGCGATAACTTCAATGTTGGCACGGTCCATAATCGAAATGGCAAGGTTGGACGGCGTACCGCCAAACATATCGGTCAAAACAATGACCCCGTCGCCGCTGTCAACCGCCTGAACTTTGTTTAAGATGTCGTTGCGCCGTTCGTTCATATCGTCATTGGGGCCGATGCAGGCGGTGGCAATCTGATTCTGAGGGCCGACAATGTGCTGCATGGCAGACAGAAATTCGTCAGCCAGCCGGCCATGGGTTACCAATACTATTCCTATCATCTATTTTTCTCCGCTTTTCCAGATTTTAACGGCGCCAAACGCTTCAATGATTTCCTGTTTGCTTTTAATGCGTTCCAGTTCGTCGGCACGGGTCTGACGGCCTTTGAATGAAAATTCCTCAACCGTTTCAACCGGAACGCCGTAGGTGCGTTCGACTGTTTCGCCGGAGAGTTCTACAATCATAACAAATTCTGATTCAGCCAGAACGGCGCCGGTTTCGGCGTTTATGCCTTCAAGCTTGACTGCGAGCCTGCCGTCGCGTTTGAGCAAAGCTGTGGTTTTGCCGTCATATTCCAGCTGCGGATTGACCGGTTCGCCTTTGCGGGCGTCAATAAATACCGCCAGTTCGCCGAACTTGTTTTCGATGATTTCGAAAAAGTCCTGTTTTTCAATTAACGTATAATATTGGTTTTCCATAGTTTGGCCTTTGGTTTTATGAGGTTATCAACACTGTCCAGAATATCACAAAGATTTATAAGTGTCAATCAGGTTTGTTTAATAAGTGTTTCCGGGGCGGGGCGGAATCAGCTATTTTCTTTGCTGTTGTCAGCCGTATTTTCATTTTTTTTAAATGGCTTCAACCCTTTGGCAATTTCGGATAATTTTTTTCGCGGGGCGCCGCGTCCCGATTTTTCCAGTATCAGTCTGGCGAGCGCTTTTTCATCGTCTTCTTTCGCCAATTCCGGAGCGGTTTCGGCGGGAAGGCCGTTCAGGATATCTGATGTTTCGCGCTGCAAAGAAGCCAGCGGTGCGGCCGAAAGCGGCGCTTGGGATGCGGCTGAGTGCAGAGAGGGTTCCAGCGTTTCGGCGGCATTTTTCAAACCGCGAAGCGCTTGGCCAAGCTCTTTTTCAGGGAGATGACCTTTCAGTCCGAGCGGTTCGGATATTTTCTCTTTTAAGGTTTGACGGCGGATTTTTTTCACATCATATTCTGCCGAATTTGCCAGCCTGGCATCGGTGCGGGAAGCGCGGGGGGACAGCCCGGCTTCTCTTGCGGCCATTGAGGAGCTGAGAATGGCGTCCAGCTTTCCGGCCAGTTGCTGTTCGCGGGTAATGCGCAGTGTTTCCGACTCGTTGCGGGCCGGGTCGGGAACAGTGCCTGCGGGGAGAACGCCGTTTTCGGCTTCTTCTTCGTCCAGCAGGCTGATATTGAAGAAACCGGGGGCGTTTTCGTCTTCGTCATCATCATCGTCGTAAACTTCTTTAATTTTTTGGCGCAGGCGCTGCAGCGGTTGTCCGGCAGCCGGAGCTGGACGTGAAGCGGCAGAGTTTGCGGCGGCGGGGTGCGTCGCCGGCCGGACGGGAGCGGCAGTGCGCTCAGCAACCGGGCGGGCAGAAACGTCATTGGCGGTGGACGTGCGGTCGTCCAGTTCGCTTCTTCCTTCCAGCCGTTTACTGATGCGTTCGGCATCCGAATCGGATTTTTTGTCCCAGTCGACAATTTTTTTCTGGTTTGGTGCCAATTGTTCCGTCATTGCTTTTCTCCTTTGAGCTTTTCAAGGCTTTTGCTGCGGCGGCCGACATTTTACGGCAACTGCCGCTTGGACTGATATCTGCCGGATATTATGGATGACGTCCTGCGCGAATGCAAGGATTATTTGTTTTCCGTTATTCCTTATGATATGTAATCATCAGCGACGTGTCCGCCAAGATGACCGGCGTTACCATAATACGCTGTTTGCTGCGGAGCTTCAGCGTGAAAGGAGTGCAGGAAGTTATATGCTTGAGCATGTCTTCGCGGAATGTGTTCCAGTCTTCCAGTTCCGGCAGTTTGGGCTTCAGCAGGTCAAGCAGTTCGCGCAGGTATGGCGAAGCATCAAGTTCCGCCGCGCCCAGCCCCCAGAGCCTGAGGAAAGCCACGTTGTAAGATTTCAGCTTCAGGTTAGGCGAGAAGATAACGACCGAATCGCTGATGTTGTCAAGAATGCCGCGCTGAACCGCAAGCAGGTCGCTGAGGCGGCGGGCGGCGGCCAGACGGTCGGTAATGTCTTCGTAAGCGATAATTGTGCCGTCCGGATGCGGGGCGCGGATGCGGCGGAAAGTGCGGCCGTCCGGGATATAAAGCAGGTCTTCCCGCTGTTCCGTCAATGCGTCAAAAGCTTTATTCTCTTCGTCTTTGTAGGCTTTGAAATCCGAGACTTCGGGCAAAGTCCGCTGTTCGCGAATCCGGTCAAGGAAAACGTTGTAGTGCGGCGCGTTGTCGATAAAGTTTTCGGGAAGGTTCCACAATTTCAGGAACGCGGCGTTGCCAAAGGTGAACTCGTGTCCGGTGTTGATGATGCAGAATGCCGTATCCAGCGAGCTTAAAATATCAAGATGGGTGTCCAGATGTACCTGATAGCTGCGCTTGGCTTCGTCAAAGCCGGTGATATCCGTCAGCGAACCGACAGTATGCGATGTCTTCAGCGACGAATCGTAATACGGCGTTTCGGTGATTTCGTATTTTTTGAGTTCGCCGTCATGTAAGATGTTAATCTGCTTTTTCTGCGGCGTGTTTGATTCGCGGGCGGTTTTGGCGAGTTCCAGCAAATTGGTGGCATTGCCGAGGTCGCGCAGGATTGTGTTTTCCGGCGTGGCGTCTTTGAAGTCTTTCAGGCCTAGCAGGTTCAGGTAACGCCGGTTCATAATGCGGATGTTCAGACTTTCGTCCCGGAGCCAGACAGGGCTGGGAAGATTGTCTATCAGAATGCGAAAATCCTCAACTTCGCGGCAGCAGGCGAGGGCATCTTCGGTGGCACGGTCAATAAAGTCGGTTTCACGCGTGATATCGCGAAACCAGAGGCAGCTGCTGTTTATCAGCGAATCGGCGGAGTTAATCCGCACGCCGGAGACGACGAATGTTTTGCCGGAAAGGGCGGCTTTGCCTGCGGGCGTCCTGACGATGGTTTCAAAGCTTTTTCCGTCTTTGAGCAGGGCGGTAAACATGCCGTTCAGCTTTTCGGCATCGGCGCGTTCAAATGCGGCGGCAACGTCGGCAAACGTACTTTTTTCGCCGGCGGACAGATTCAGCATGGTTGCCAGACGGCGCGAACAGTACTGATAGTCTTTGCTTTTATATACGGAATGGGTCAAATAGCCGTCTTTGGAGGCATATAGCATTTCTTCATAGTGGCGGTTGGACAAATCCTTCTTGGCCAGCTCGGCTTTCATCCGCCGGTCGCGGCGCAGCAGAATTACCGCGAGCAGCGGGAAAACCAGACTGACGGAAAGCCAGATATAAAGCAATATGGTTACAGTTTCTATCGTCATTCCTTTTTCCATAGTATACGGCCGAAAGGGCCGAGTGTTTTGTTTTCAGCGGACGCCTGGGGAGACGGCCGGATAGTTTTGTTTTCAACGGACGGCCGACAAAGACGTTCCGATAGTTTTTTTTACGGACAGTCGGCAAAGACGTCCTGATAATTCTATTTTAGCAGGCATCCGACAAAGATGTCCTGATAATTCTATTTTAGCAGACATCCGACAAAGATGTCCGGAGTTTTGTTTTGGCCGGTGTCTGAAATATGTTCCGGGGGGGACAAAACGCCGACGGAGCCAAAATAAAGGTTGTTTGTTTTTTTATTTTGGTATATAGGCTTTTTTAAGATATTTGTCATTTGATAGCAAATTAAAAATTGAAAGAGTGAACAATATGTATACTTTGGTTTTTGATACGACCGGCAGCGGTGTGGGGGCAGCCCTTTACCGGGATTTGTCCCGCGTTGCGGGAATCGAAAAAATAGAAGAGTTCGGGCAGGCAGAAGATTTGGCTTGCAATGTTGAAAAGATGCTTAAGGAAAATAAGCTGAAGTTTGGCGAAATCGGGCTTTTGGGCATTTGTACCGGGCCGGGCTCTTTTACCGGCGTGCGGGCAGGGCTGGCATTTGCGCGCGGGCTGGCGCTGGGCAGTCCGGATTTGAAACTGACCGGCGTTTCGGCTTTTGAAGTTTATGCAAATATGCTTAAAGAAAGCGACCGTGCTTTTTATAATGCCGTGGTTATCGAAACTAAACGCGAGGACTTCTATTTTCAGCTGTTTGACGAGAATCTGAAAAAAATCAGCGAACCGCTGGCTTTGACGCGGGAGGAAATTGCCAATCGCCTGAAGAGCCGCCAGACCAGCTTTATCGGCGACGGGGCAGAGCGGCTGCTGTCGGTTTCCATGGGGCTGCAAATCAAGCAGGTTGAGATTACGGACATGATGAGTACCGAAGCGCTGTTTCGCACAACCTATCAAAAATATTTGCAGAAAAACCTTGATTTTCCGAAGCCGCTGTATATAAGAGGGGCTGACACATGCGTCAGACAGGCAGGTGCGTAGGCAGAACAGAGGCATAAGCCCGGCAGGAGCCCCGGCTCAACGGATATGCGGGGCGAAGCCGGTGTGTAAGACCGACAAAAGCTCCGTTCAACGGATATGCGGTGCAAAGCCGGTACGCTAAGCCGGCGGGCAAATGTTTGAGAATGCGGATGTCTGATGCAAACAAATGTGTAAAATAAATAAAAATTTATAGCTATGTTGTAAATTTGATGTTAGGAATTTAATTTGAAAGAAGTTGTGTTATGTTTATATTCATGAAAGAGGTATGCCGTGACTAGATCCGAATTAATAGAAAGCATTGCAAAGAAAAACCCGAATCTCCTGCTTAGCGAGATTGAGAAGATTGTCAGCGTCATTTTTTCCAGCATGACGGGGGCTTTGGCCAGGGGCGACCGGGTGGAATTCCGCGGTTTCGGTGTATTTTCAATCCATAAGCGTGCTCCGAGAATTGCACAGAATCCGAGAACCGGCGACAAGGTACAGATTGGTAACCGCAATATCGTTCATTTTCGGGTAGGCAAGGAACTGCACGAGAAAATGAACGAAAACTGATTTTTCAATCCTTCGCAAAAAGGAGACGGATATGTGGCTGATTAAAATTTTACTGATGGCGTTGTTTCTGGTCTTTCTGGTTCAGAATAATAACGATTTGGTCAGTGTGTGGCCAATTCCGGAATCGTCGCTGATGGTCGGCGTGAGCGTCGTCTATCTGGCAATGTTCTGTTTGGGCTATTTGTACGGGCGTATGTCGGCATGGTCGGCTTATGCGCCGCTTAGGGCTACGCTCCGAAAGCAGAAAAAAGCAAACAAAATGCTTTCCAAGGAACATGAAAAACTGAACCATGAGCATGAAAAGCTGAACCAGCAGATTTCGACTCTGCAGGAAGAGGCGGATAAAGCCGACAGAAAAAACGGTTTTTCGCTTAATCAAAAAATCAAAGGCTGGTTTTCCAAGCCTTCTGCGGAAGATAAGTAAACGATAAATGAGGAAAAGATTGGCGCATAATACTGCGGCGGGCGGAAAACGGATTGAGCATAAAAAAGGATTAAAGAACAAAAACAAACAAAAACAGGCAGACGGTGCACGTTTTGCGCTTAAGCGGGGAACAGAGCTGCTGCCGAAGAAAAGCGAGGTATCAAATGAACTGGTTAACGGATATTGTCAGGCCGAAAATAAAGAAGACGACCCCGAAGGAAATTTCCGACGATTTGTGGGTCAAATGTCCGGAATGCGGGCAAATGCTGTTTTCAAAGGAATTGAAACAGTCGATGTATGTCTGCACCAAATGCGGACACCATTTGCGGCTTTATGTCGACAAACGTTTGAAACAGCTGTTTGACGACGGCATTTATACTGAAATGGCTTTGCCGACCGTGAAGGAAGATCCGCTTAAGTTTAAAGATACGCAGAAATATGTTGACCGTTTGAAAGTATATCGTAAGAAAACCGGAAATAACGACGCGATTAAGGTCGGTACCGGCAAAGTCGGCGGAATTGATGCGGTTGTTGCGGCAATGGATTTCTCGTTTATGGGCGGTTCGATGGGAACGGCCGTGGGCGAAGGAATCGTTGCGGCGGCGGAATATGCGTATGAACATGACTGCCCGCTGATTATTGCCAGTGCTTCCGGCGGCGCCCGCATGCAGGAAGGTATGTTGTCGCTGATGCAGATGGCGCGTACCACGGCAGCAATTAACCGGGTAAAGGAGAAAGGCCTGCCGTATATTTCCATTTTTACCGACCCGACGACAGGCGGCGTTTCGGCATCGTTTGCAATGATTGGAGATATCCATATAGCCGAAAGGGGCGCGATGATTGGTTTTGCCGGCAAGCGCGTGATTGAACAGACTATCCGCGAAAAGCTTCCGGAAGGCTTTCAAACTGCGGAATATCTGAAAGAGCACGGCATGGTTGATATCGTGGTCGAACGCAAAAATCTTAAAGAAACGGTTGACCGTGTGCTGCGGTTGTTGATGGATGCACGTCTAAAAAAATCTGCTTAACGGCAAGAGCGGGCTGAAAAAATCTGAGGCGGAGCGAAAGCTCTGCCTTTTTGTATGCCAAGTCAGGATAAGAGGGGGCGTGTGCTGGCGGGCGAGCGGTGGTGATATGTACCGGGATGTGTAAATGTTGAGTTTCGGGCTGCGGCATAATGTTTGCGATGATGAAATTTTAGGTACGTTATTTTTCAACAATTGGCAAGCAAAAAATATTAAGCCAATACATATTCTTATGATTGTATTCCGATGGTGTATTAATACGTACAATTATAATCAACAGTTATAATTGTACAAGGAGAGATGTTATGGGAATGTTTGATGAGATGCTGGCACGGCTGGGGGAAAGCAATGTTTCCGATGCGGAGATTCGTCAGATTATGGAAAAGGCGGCTAAGGAAGCCGGCGTTTTTGCGGACAACGCAGAAGCGCAGGAAATGCTGGCAAAGGTTATGGAGGCGGCGCAGGCTAAGATGGGAAACAAAGATATTCTCACAGATGAAAATGCGCAACCGTTAGAAGGTTTTAATGCTGCGTATGGGGTGGCAACACGCGGGGATAATGCCTTTCAAGGGGACAAGCCGGCAGAAGCCTTTAAGGAAATTGAAGATATCAAAAACAGGGCGGCAGCACTTAATGCGCCGGCGACTTCGTACGACCATCAGGCCGTGGCAAGCGATTTAATTCGTGCGACGCGCGGCGTGGAGCCGGAATCGCCTGAGCTTTCTGCAAAGTTATTGAATATGCAAAAGGAATTGTTTGCTGGAATTGACGGAAGCGGACATTATTTTGAGAATGAGGGATATCGCCTAGAAACATATAACAAAGCGGCGCGTTATTTTGGCGATGAAAAGGTTGCAGACGCGTATATGAGCGCGAGCGAACGTGAGGTTTATAAAGTTAAGGGTTTGGAAAAAGAGTTTCCGTCCGATGATGCCGTTGCAGCGTACAATCAAACGATGCATAATTACCGCCAAGTGGCAACGGATCATCCGCAATATGCTGAAGACTGTTTTGAGGCGGCAAAGCATATAATGCGCGAGATGAATAAGAGCAAGACGGGAAGTGCCGTGGCAGCCGAAGTGGCAGGCGTTTATGATGCGGTGGCAAATAATCCGAAAGTTGATGAAGAGTTGAGAAAATCGGCAAAATATCAGAGCGAAATTCTTAAACGTAAGTATGGGCTGGAAAAAGAAATGCCGGCGCATCCGGTCGGCAAAGAGCAGACTGCTGACTTTGTGCGCAAAGCCAAGAGCTACAGCGGCGGCAGCAGGCTGTTTGACAAGATGAAGGCTTACTTTAAGGACTGCATTGAAAAGAATATAGCCTATTTGAAAGATAATCCGAAACAGGCGGCAACGATTGGCGGCTTGTCAATGTTGGCCGGCATGGGAACGGGAAATCCGGCTTTGGCTGCGGCCGGCGCAACGATTATGACGACGGGTTTTTGTCATTGGAAATCAAGCAGGCTTAAAGACAAGCTAACCAATAAAGAAGCAGTGGCAGAGCCTAAGGAACGTACGGCCGGCGGTGCGGCATTTCAAATACTTAATACGAAATCAAAAAGGGGGCGCTGATGGCTGAAACGTTGACTATTGAAGAGTGTGTGTTTTATGTTCATGACGGGCGCGCAGCGGTAGAGCTGCCTGGCGTTTCGCGAATGTTTGAACGTGCGGCTTATGACGGGAAGAATACTTTGCGGCTTTGGGGAACAGACGGTTCGGTTTGTGTGGCTGAAAATATCGTGCCGGAGGTTCGGGATGTGCTGGGCAAGTCGGCCGGCGTGCTGGTTGTGAACCGTGATGAAAAGGGCGATATTGCCGGCGGATATCTGCTGAAGCTTATAGTTGCGGGGGCGGCGGAGGCTGACGACCGTTTTGCCGAGGAAGCGAAAAAATGTTATGAAGAAGTAATCCGAAGTTTGCAGCCTGATCGCTTTTTGTGAATCCTGAATATAGAAAAGCCGCCGTGAAGAGCAGGAGACGGCGTATTTCAGAAAATATGAAACAGCGGCAGTTATGAGATGACAGCCGGCAAACCTGTTTTTCCGGTTTGATATTTGTCTGCTTTGAGGCTGAAAATTTGTACCGGGGCATTTTGCCGTGAACTTTTATATCCGTTTGTCGTTATAATAGATGTTGAAAAACGGAAATATCCGGTTTATACCTATTTCAGGTATGTATCTTGCAGATACGCCGGCGGTCTAATGATTGGCGAGGAAAAATGAAAGAAAGCAGAATTTTTTGCAAAAGCGGAATTGCCGGACTGTTTCTGGCGGCATTGGCATTTGTCAGCGGGGCAGCGGCGGAAGATGCTACGGTTTATGTTGACCGGTACGGAAATGTCGTTAAACAGGTTTTTGCGGTACCGCAGACTTTTGATGCAGGGACGGGAAAAACAACAGCAGGGGGACAGGCAGGAACGCCGGGAACCGGAACAGCCGGTTTGCAGGGGGAAGCAGGCGGGACTGAAACCAGTGTCCGGCCGGTAACGGTTGTGGTAACGGATACGGTGCCCGACAGGTGCGGGCGTTGCGCCGGCTGGCGTTATGCGCGGCCGTACTTTGGAGATTTTCCGGGGTATTGGCACCCGTACCGCTATCATCATCCGCATTTTTACCGGTGGCGGCATAACCGGCATTTTAGGCACCATTGACGGAATACGGCATGCTGCGGCAGATTTTTATAAAAACGGAAAAGTTTCAGCGATGCTCCGGCAAATATGTCCGTCTGTTGGCCGGGTACAGGCGGAGCGTGGCTGCCGCGGCATGGGTTTTTCTGCTGGTTGGAGGTGCAGCAGCGGCCGGGGCAAACAGTTATATTGAAATGATTACGACTCCGCCTCCGGATCAACTGGAACAACGAGCTGCTGTTGCAGTTGCGACGGAGAAAGCTGGTGTTTGGCCGCAGCAAACGGCAGAGCGTCCGAATATCGGAAGTACATATCTGCCGACGGTTTCCCCGGTTGTGGTTTCGCCGTACCATAAATATGCAGCATGGCAGAAGGCGCAGGCAAATGGCGGATATTGTCCCTATCAGGACAATGTGCAGAATTTAATCTATTTTTTAGGCGGTGTTGTTGCCGGCAGGGTGGCATATGATATCTGGGGACCGTATCACCGGCATCATCTGCTGGATCATTGGTGATTGCGGACAGTACCGGGAGCTTCCGCTTTCAGACGCTTGGGGCGAAAAGGAGGGACGTCGGGTGTCGCGTGGGCGAAAGTACCGATGAGGAGGAGGTATGGGCGAAAGCACCGATGAGGGAAGGCTGCGGTGCATTGGGTCTTGACTTAATGATTTTTAAGACCTAAATCTATGTCAGACGAATTTTAATTATGAAGAGGGTATTATGAGTGCCGAAGAAAATGAAATGAAAAACCGCCATCCGGCAGATGAAAACGAGAAGACAATGCCGGAAACCGGGGCGGACAGTTTTGCTGCAGGCGAAGAAACGGATTTTTGTGAGAATGCCGGGCAGCCGGGAAGCGGCGCGTCCTGCGAGGCGGAAAACAATTCCGGCGGGACGGACAAAGGGAACGGCGATGCCGAGGGGCAGAACGACGGCGGCAGAGAAAAGCTGGAAGAAGATTTCAATAAGCTTAAGAATGATTATATCCGTTTGTATGCCGAAATGGACAATATGAAAAAGAGGGCGCATCAGGAAAACGAAAAGACGATTAAGTTTGCCGTTTCGTCGTTTGCGAAAGAACTGTTGGGCGTGGCCGACAATCTGGAGCGCGCGATTGCCGCAATGGCCGACAATCGGGAGTCCTGTGCCGAACTGCTGAAAGGGGTTGAACTGACCCAGAACGAACTGGCGAAAGTTTTTGAAAAGTTCGGAATTAAGCGCTTCAACCATATCGGGGAAAAGTTTGACCCGAATTTTGAACGCGTGGTGCAGGAAATTGAAGACAAGAAAGCCAAGAGCGGGACAATTTTGGCGGAATTGCAGGCCGGATATACGATACATGACCGTATTCTGCGCGAAGCGATGGTTATTGTGGCACGTTGATACGGATTGATAATGTATTAAATTTAAGCAGGGTTCCGGGGAGGAAACCCTGCTTTTTTGATTTAGTACTTTAAAATGGCCGGATAGGTTTTCTGTTCGTCTGATACCGTCCAATATTGATTTTTTTCCAAATTAATAATAACCGGAAAACCGTTCTTTTTTGCCCAGAAACAGGCAAAGCTTAAAGGTTTTTCTCCGGATTTTGCTCTTAACGAATGCAGAGCGTTTAAGTTTTCCTCAAGTAACAGAACATCTTTTTCCTGAAGCAGATGGCGGAGCATATAGTTTTGGCAAAGCCGCAAACTGGTACCTGTGTATATATGGCTGTTGATGACCAAGTTCGGGGCAATGCGATAACCGACGATACGCCCGTTTTCCGGTTCATATTCAGGACTTTCACTGCCGTTTGCATAGACATATCGGGGGATTGTATAGTCGCTTACATCGGCAGGGCGGAAAGCAAGTTCTTTTCTGAAGTTCGTTTTCCATCGTTCCCAGCTGAAAAATGTTAAGAGCAATAGGATGAAAAGAACAACAGTTATGGAAAACAAAACATAAAATATAACCATTTCGTTCATAATTGTACCGGGGGATTGACTGCGAGGCTTTATTTGACCGGATCCTCAAATTTACAGAATAATTATTTACTGCTGCCAAGTATATTGCAATCAGAAGAAAAGTAAACAGTTTTTTAGGTGCCTGTATTCCGGGAGCTTTCAGTGTAAAAAGATGGTGAAACGGAAAGACGGCGAAAAGAGAGAAAACCGGATAATCCAGATACAGAGGCGCAACGTTCTAAATATTTTAATTTAAAAGATTTTCTTAAGCATTTTTAAACGTAGAGATTCTAAAAATAAAGTTTGAAAAATAAGTTTTAATGAGATAACTTTAGGTTTATGAAAAAATTAGATACCTATATAGCCAAGCAGATTGTAACCGGTTTTCTGCTGGTGGCGCTTTCCCTGATGTCCATGCTGTGGCTGACGCAGTCGCTCCGGTTTGTCGAAATGGTAACGGACAAGGGGCTGCCGGTTTATCTGTTTGTGGAGATGACATCGCTTTTAATGCCGCGGGTGTTTACCATCCTGTCGCCGATTGCGCTGTTTGTGGCGGTGATGTTTGTTTATAACCGCCTGATTACCGACAGCGAGCTGGTGGTGATGAAAGCGGTGGGCATCAGTTCGGTCGTCATTGCCCGGGCGGCATTGCTGGTCGGCGCGGTGTTGGCGCTGTTTAACGTCTTTGTGCTGAATGTCGGCATTCCGGCGGCGGAGGGGAAGTTTCGCGATTTGGAATATGAGGTTAAAAACAGCTTTTCCAAAATGATGCTGCGCGAAGGGGCTTTTACGTCTTTTAAAAACAATATGACAATTTTTATCGACAAGTTTCTTGATGACGGGACGGTTAAGGGCATTTTGGTCAGCGACGGCAAAAATCCGGCGGAAAAGGTGGTTACGGTGGCGGAAAGCGGTATGCTGGAATATACGGATATCGGGCCGAAAATCCTGTTGAAGAACGGTACGCGTCAGGTTATGAACAAAAAAAGCGGACAGTTTTCATCAATGACGTTTGACGATTATGTCGTCGATTTCGGCGATGTTTCGGTTGCGCGCAAAAAAGATAAGAGCGTGCGGGAGCGGAGCATCTCCGAATTGTTTGCCGAAGCAGAAAAGCCGGAAGTTTCCGAAAAGGATGCGCGTGCGTTTAAGGCCGAGGCGCATCGCCGGCTGCTGGCGCCGTGGTTTAATCTGGTTTTTGCACTGCTGGCCTGCACGGGGCTGCTGATTTCGAATTTCAACCGCCGGGGGCAGGGGAAAGTCATTACGGTTTCTATTTTGGCAATGATACTGGTGCAGGCGCTGGATATGACGTTTGCGAATATGGCGCGCCGGTACGAGTGGATTGTGGCGCTGATGTATGTTAACTGCTTTTTGCCGCTGTTGATTGCCGGCTGGCTGCTTTGGAAAACGCCGACGTTTCGCAGAAAGCGCGCGAAGGAGATTGAAAATGAAGCTTAATCCGTGGGCCGCGGCGGCGGTTTTGACCATGCTGGCTTTTCCGCTGCAGGCAGCAAACGAACCCGAGGCCGGCGCTATTGTGCGCAAGGATACGGAAGTTACTCCGAAAGCCGAGTTCAGTCCCGGCAATATGACGGATATTATGCCGTCTTTGAGCGAAAACAAAAAAGAAGAAGAGCCGGAAATATATTTTTCAGCCGACGAGATGGAGACGGACGAAGCCAATGCCGTGATTACGGCAGTCGGCAATGTTATCGTTACCCGCGGAAATATGGAACTGGTCTGCGACCGGCTGTGGTATGACCAGAAAAAAGATATTATCGTGGCGGAAGGCAATGCGATTTTGACCGAAGCTGACGGCAGCGTGCTTTATACCGACAGGATTACGCTTTCGGAGAGGATGAAACGGGCGGACGTCAATAAGGTTAAAGTGATTATGCGTGATGAATCGCGGATATGGGCGGATACGTTTGTCAAAAAGACCAACGATAACAAACAGATGCGCAATGCGTCGTATACGGCCTGCGATGTCTGTCAGGGGAAATCGCCGCTGTGGCAGATTGATGCGCGCAAGGTCAGCTATGACGCAGCGGGACAGAATATCAATTACAATGATGCGGTTTTGCGGGTCAAGAACATTCCGGTGTTTTATACGCCGTTTCTCAGTCATCCGTCGCCGGAGGTTAAGCGCCGTTCGGGGCTTTTGATGACGTCTATGGGGAGCACATCCTATACGGGACAGTATATCCAGCCGACGTATTTCTGGAACGTTTCCGACCATACCGACGTTATTTTGTCGCCGTATTTTACGACTGACCGCGGCGTGGTGCTCGGAGGACAGTACCGCCAGTATTTTTATAACGGTGAAATCAAAGCCGAGGGAACTTATCTTGAAGACGACGGCAAAGATTATAACAACGTCGATTATAAGACGTTTAATCGTCCCAAACGCCGCGGCAATTTGTTTTTGGATGCGCGTTATGAAATCAATGATTACTGGGTAGCCAATCTGGACTGGAATTATGTTTCCGACGTCTTTTATCTGAAAGACATGAATTTGCAGGGACGCGATGACCCGTGGCTGACGTCGAAACTGGCGTTTGAACGATTTGAGGGGCGCGATTATGCAACGATTGAAGGATATTATTATAAGCTGACAAGTTATAATCTGAAAGCGTCAAACAATGCCGAGTTTCAAAGCCGGATGAAGAGCCTGCCGACGGTGGCACCGTATATGGAGTATGAGCATATCAGCGATGCAAACGAATACGGGGCTTATTTTAAGACCAATATCAGTTCGGCTTCGGTGTACCGTGAAAATGACGAAGAATCGCAGCGGCTGACGATGATAAATTCGTGGGAGCTGCCTTATACGAGCGATTACGGCGAGCAGTATAAATTTGTGGCTTCGTTGAAATCCGATTTATATTATGTTGACGATTATATGTACCGTACCAACGAGGATTATGACGGCACGGTGGCCCGAGTGTTCCCGCAGGTCGGCGTCGAATGGCGGCTGCCGTTCGTTCGGGCGACGGAAACTACCCGGCAGATATTGGAACCGGTTATCGTGGCCGTGCTGGCGCCGGACAATGACAACGATATTGAAAAAATTCCCGATGCGGACAGCGCCGATGTGGAATTTGACGATACGAATATTTTGAGCCTGGACAGATATGCAGGGTATGACCGCAATGATGACGGAAGCCGTGTCAGTTATGGTTTGAACTGGAGTTCGTACGGCAACATTTTAGGGAGGACGTCGGCATTTATTGCCCAGAGTTATCAGCTTTCCGACAACAGTTCGTTTATGCGTGCCGTTAACGGCGAAGAGGACGATAACCGTTTTTCCGATTATGTCGGCCGCGTTTATGCCAGTCCGAACCGTTATCTGGATTTGAATTATCGCTACCGGCTGGACAAGGACGACTTTGATTTGAAATACAGCGAACTCGGGGCGAAAGTCGGCAGTGACATATTTAATGTTTACACTTCGTACATATATTTACAACCGAATCAGAACTCATATTACAAAGCCGGAGAACGAAAAGAGCTCTATTTGTCGCTGAATTCCAAGCTGACGAAGGACTGGTCGGTTTCCGTTTATGACCGAATCGACCTGACTGACAACGGCGGTTCGCTGGAGCACGGCGGGCAGCTGATTTATGAAGACGAATGTCTGAAGCTGGCATTTGTGGCGAGAAAATATAATTATGACGACCCGACGCTGGATGATGACTATGAGTTTAGCGTAACGTTCTTCCTGAAGACGCTGGGCGGCATGGGGTCAAGCTAGCGCGGGGCGGCCAGAGCGGCTGCCGGTGCGATTGTCGGCGCCAACGGAGCGGCAAAGCTCCGGAAGCGGCGCTTTCTGCGAGAGCTGCGACGGAAGAATCTGAAACGGCAGGCTGCTACCTTTGCGGAAATTCAAGAAGCGACAATTTCTGCGAGAGGGGCGGGGAAATAATGTTAAATTAAAAGGAGAGTTGGAAGATGATGATAAAAACAGCACTTACGGCATTACTTTTCTGGGCTGCCGTGCAGGCGCCGGTTCAGGCTGCGGATATAGACCTTTCCGATTTGGATAAGGCAGTGCGCAGTTCCGGTTCCAAGTCGATTATGTTCAGGCGAGGCGGCGGAGAAGCCGAGGAAGCCAGAATGCAGGCGGAAGCTGAGGCCGAGGCGAGAGAAAAGGCCGAGCAGGAGGCCAAAGTAAAGCAGGAACAGGCCGTTTTCCGCCCTTACAACCTGTTTGGGCGCGGGCTTAAGATTGCGGCGACCATCAACGGGGAGATGATTTCCAACAAGGATTTACAGGAAAGAGCCAATTTGTTTGCTTTGACGACCGGCATTAATATTAATGACAAGAATAAAAAAATGGTGTCGGACAAGGTGTTGCAAAACACGGTTGACGAGAAAATTAAAATTCAGGAAGCCGAAAAACAGGGAATTCACGTTTCGGATAAGGAGATTAAAGAAGCATATCGCAATTTTGAAAAGTCAAACGGCGTACCGGCCGGAAAATTTGCAAACGTGCTGAAAGAATATCAGGTCAGCAGGGATGTGTTTATGACGCAGATTAAGGCGAATTTGTTATGGAACAAGCTGGTGGCGAATCGCATGGGGCGCGGTGCTGACGTTTCTGAACGCGAGGTGAAAGACGAATATGCCCGGATTAAAAAGGATATGAATACGCCGAAATATATGGTTTCGGAAATTGTAATCAAGCGCAAGGACGGCGAGCATATCGGCGAGCTGGTGGAGATTTTGCAGAAAGACCCGCGTTTTGAGTTGTATGCCGCGCAGTTTTCGCAGAGCGCCAGCGCCCCGTCGGGCGGCAAACTCGGCTGGGTAGCGGCCGGACAGCTGGCGGCGCCGCTTGACAAAGTTGTCCGCAGTTTGAAGGAAGGGCAGGTGTCGCAGGCGGTTCCGTACCGTGCCGACTATTATATCTTCAAAATGGACAAGATTTATAATCCGGCGCGGGATAAGCAGAAAATGCCGGACGAAGACGAAGTCAGAACCTTTATTCAAAACCGTAAAACGGATGAAATGGCAAACAAGTATATTCGCGACTTGCGCAACCGTGCCGTGGTGGAAAAGAAATTCTGATGCGATAAAAAGGACTGGCGCTGCGGCGGCAAAAAGCAAAAATAATGCGGCGGAATATGACGGGAGAAGCATAGATGGACGGGACAGACGGCAGAAAAAATGCCTTGCCGAGTACGAGGGAGCTTGTCGAAAAATACGGGCTGATGGCGAAGAAAGCCCTGGGGCAGAATTTTCTGCTGGACGGGAATATTACCGATAAGATTATGCGGTTGTCTTTGGCGGCACAGGGGCGGAAAGACCTGGCAGGGGAAACTGTTGCCGAGGTCGGTCCCGGCCCGGGCGGGCTGACACAGGCCGTGCTGCGGCAGAATCCGGAAAAGCTGACGGCGATAGAAATGGACGAGCGGTGTCTGGAGATTTTGGGCGAAATAAAGGGGGCTTATCCGCAGCTGGATATTGTCAACGGCGATGCGCTTAAATTTGACTGGGCAGGCAAAGCGGCAACGGAGGGAAAGTTTCATATTGTGAGCAACCTGCCGTATAACGTTTCGGTTGTTTTGCTGGCCGGGTGGCTGGAACAGATTGAGAATATCAAGAGTATGACACTGATGTTTCAGAAAGAGGTAGCCGACAGGATAACGGCGGTTCCGGGAACGAAAGATTACGGGCGAATTTCAGTTATTGCGCAGCTGCAATGCGATGTGGTGCGGCTGTTTGATTTGCCGCCGACCTGCTTTGTGCCTGCGCCGAAAATCTGGTCAACGGTTCTGCTGTTTAAGCCGAAATCCGTTTCAGTGAAGCGGCAGGTTTTGGAGCGTGTGGAAAGGCTGACGGAAGCAGCGTTCGGACAGCGGCGCAAAATGATACGCCAGAGTTTGAAAGGCGTGCCGGGTGCGGTTGAAAAAGCGGCGGCGCTGGGTATTGAGCCGACGCTTAGGGCTGAGAACCTGACGCCGGAGCAATATCTGGCACTGGCCGGAGATTGACGGCTGCTGGGTGAGGTGCGTTTGGGCGAAACCTGAATGATGACGGCAACGGAGCGAGGTGCGTTTAGGCGAAACCTGAATGATGACGGCAACGGGGTGAGGTGCGTTTGGGCGAAACCTGAATGATGACGGCAACGGGGCGAGGTGCGTTTAGGCGAAACCTGAATGATGGCGGCTGTGGGGCGTGGTACGTTTGAATGAAGTCTGAGAGTTGCGGAGAGCAGAAAAGGGCTGCCAATGTACCCTATCCGAAAGTCTAATTTGCCGCTGCCGGTATTTAAAAAATAAAAATCGGGTTTATTTCATCTTCTGTTTTAACAATTAATTTTTTATAGGAGATGAAAATGACAGAAGGCGTTAGATTTCCGACTTTAGCGTTTATTACCGGCGGTGCCGGACAGGCGAACGAAGGCATTCCGCCGCAGCCGTTTGAAACGTTCTGCTATGATTCGGCGCTGATGGAGGCCAAGATTGAAAACTTTAACGTAGTTCCCTATACGTCGGTGCTGCCGAAGGAAGTTTACGGCAACATCGTTCCGGTTGACAAAGTAGTTAACCAATTTAAGCACGGCGCGGTGCTGGAAGTCATTATGGCAGGCAACGGCGCAAACCGCGACGAACACAAAGCGATTGCCACCGGGCTGGGCATCTGCTGGGGCAAGGACAAAAACGGCGAGCTTATCGGCGGCTGGGCGGCTGAATATGTTGAGTATTTTGATACCCATATTGACGACGATATAGCCAAGGGGCACGCGGAGATGTGGCTGAACAAGTCGCTTAACCATGAGTTGGAAATCCGCGGCGTCGAAAAGCACAGCGATTTTCAGCTTTACCATAACTTTATCAATATCGAACAGCAGTTCGGCTATTGTCTGACCTGCCTTGGCTTTTTGAATTTCGAACACGCTCCGGCAGCCAAAATTTAACGGCGAACCGGAAGGAGTGTGGGTTTAATCCGGCAGAGCAGCGGGGCTTGCGGCGCCGTTTTAGTTAACCGGAATTAATTAAGTCAAAGGAAAAAGCAATGGCAATTAAAGACAATAGAAGAAACAGCGCCGCGGTTCAGCCGGCTTCGGCAGGCGGCGCGGGCGGCGGAAGCGGAGGCGTTTCCGCGGAACGGGCTGCCGGCGTTTCCGGCGGCCATGGGCAAACGTCCGAATCTTCCGGCGGCGGAAAGCTGGGCGTTTGGGCGTTGGCCGGCGTGGTTGTCAGTTCAATGATCGGCGGCGGTATTTACAGCCTGCCGCAGAATATGGCCGCGGGCGCGTCGGTCGGCGCGGTGCTGCTGGCCTGGCTGATTACCGGCATCGGTGTTTATTTTCTGGCGAATACGTTTCGCATTTTGTCTGTCGTCAAACCGGATTTGACGGCGGGCATTTATATGTACAGCCGGGCAGGTTTCGGCCCGTATGTCGGCTTTACCATCGGGTGGTCGTACTGGCTGTGCCAGATTTGCGGCAACGTCGGTTATGCCGTGATTACGATGGATGCGCTTAATTATTTCTTTCCGCCGTATTTTGCGGGCGGCAACGGCATTTATTCCATTATCGGCGGTTCGCTGCTGATATGGGGTTTTAACGCGCTGGTTCTGAAAGGCATCAAGCAGGCGACGATTATCAACCTTATCGGCACGGTGGCAAAAATTGCGCCGCTGTTGTTTTTTATCGTCATAACGCTGATATTTTTCAACTCGGAGCGGTTTTCGTTCGACTTCTGGGGCGAGCGGGAACGTTCGCTTGGAGGTCTGGCGAAGCAGATTGAGGGCACGATGTTGGTTACCCTGTGGGCATTTATCGGTATAGAGGGCGCGGTCGTGATGTCTAAACATGCCAAGAATCCGAAAGCGGTCGGCACGGCGACGCTGCTGGGCTTTTCCGGCTGTCTGCTGATATATGTTTTGCTGTCAGTCCTGCCGTACGGCATTATGGATCAGGAACAGCTGTCGAAACTGCCGAATCCGTCGACGGCGGCGGTTTTGGAACCGGTTATCGGCAAATGGGGTTCGTATATCATGAACATCGGCCTGCTGATTTCGGTATTGACAAGCTGGCTGGCGTGGACAATGGTAACGGCACAGATTCCGCAGGCAGCGGCCGAAAACGGCACGTTTCCGAAAGAGTTTGTCAAAGAAAACGCCGCACAGGCACCGTCGGTTTCGCTGTATGTTACGAGCGGTCTGATGCAAGTGTTTATGCTGCTTGTATATTTTTCGGGCAATGCGTGGAACACGATGCTCAGCATTACCAGCGTTATGGTGCTGCCGGCTTATTTTGCGAGCGCGATGTATCTGTGGAAACTGTGCGAAGACCACGAATACCCGTCCGGGTTCTATATCCGCCGGTCGACGGCGCTGCTTTCCGCAGTTCTGGGGTCGCTGTATGCACTCTGGCTCATCTATGCGGCCGGGCTTAATTACCTGCTGATGGCTCTTATCTTTATGGCAATCGGCATTCCGGTCTTTATCCATGCCCGCAGGCAGAATGCGCCGCATGAACCGGCGTTTTCCGCGGGAGAACGTTTTGCCGCATGGATATTGGTTGCGGCAGCCCTGTTTGCCATTTACGCGATGGCGACGGGCGTGGTTGCGGCTTAGACAACAACAAAGCACCGGAAAAACTTCCGGTGCTTGTATTTTGTGCGCTCGGTGCGTTTAAGCGTCATCTATACGTTTAAGCGACCTCTATACGTTTAAGGCCTTACGGTAGGTTTCAAGCAGGAATTCCTGCTCGTCGCGGTCTGCCTGATTCATTTTTCTTAATTTGATAATGGCTTTCATAATTTTAACATCAAAACCGACGCCTTTGGCTTCAGCGTAGATGTCGCGAATGTCTGAAGAAATGCCTTTCTTTTCTTCTTCCAGGCGTTCAATCCGTTCAATCAAAGAATTCAATCTGGTGCTGTCGATGCCGCCGACTTCATTTTCCGACATAGTTGTTCTCCCTTTTATGTTATTAAAGAATCGTATCATATACGCTGCGGCACTTTAGCAAAGATATTTTTTTTTGACAAGATATAAATTCGGCGAAAAGCGGCGGCGGTTAAAATAGCAGCAAAAGGCGACGGCAGTTAAATGGCTGCGAAAAACGTCGGCGGTTGAATGGAGGCGAAAGGCGGGGAGGACGAAAACGGGGACAGGAACGGCGGCGGTTAAATAATTGTGGAGAAAATGAAGAATAATAAGTTATTAAAAATTTATGGTATATATGTAACCATAGCAAAAGATGGTTTTAAACTTTTTAGGGGAAGAATATGCCAAACGATACGCGTACAAAAATCTTAGCAACATTGGGGCCGTCGTCAAATACTGAAGAAAAAATCAGCGCCCTGATTGAGGCGGGGATTGACGGGTTCCGGCTTAATTTCAGCCACGGGACACAGGAAGAACACAAACGGACTTATGAGATTGTAAGGCGGGTGGCGAAAGAAAAGGGCGTGCGCGTAACGGTTGTGGCGGATATGCAGGGACCGAAGCTCCGAATCGGAACGTTCAAAGACGGCAAAGTTTTGTTGAAAAAGGGGCAGAAGTTTACGCTGGACATGCAGGATATTCCGGGAGACGAAACAAGGGTTCTGCTGCCGCACAAGGAAATTTTTGAAGCGTTGAAAGCCGGCGACAAATTGCTGGTTAATGACGGAAATATCGTGTTGAACGTTTTGAAGTGCAACAAAGAATCGGCGGAAACGGAAGTTGAGGTCGGCGGGGTTATTTCCGGGCACAAAGGCGTGAACCTGCCGAATTCGTCGCTTAATATTTCGCCGCTGACGGAAAAGGACCACAGCGATTTGCAGTTTGCGCTGGGGCTCGGGGTGGACTGCATCTGCCTGTCTTTTGTGCAGCGGGCGTCAGACATTAAGGAGGCGCGCAAGATTATCGGCAAGCGGGCATGGATTATTTCGAAGCTGGAGAAGCCGCAGGTGCTTGACGATTTGGACAACATTATCAAAGCGTCGGATATGGTTATGGTGGCGCGCGGCGATTTGGGCGTGGAATGCCCGATTGTTACGGTGCCGGTGCTGCAAAAACGGATTGTGTCGCGCTGCCGCGTGTTCGGCAAGCCGGTCATTGTGGCGACGCAGATGCTCGAATCGATGATGTCGGCGCCGATGCCGACGCGGGCGGAAGTTTCGGACATTGCCAACGCGGTTTATGACGGCTGCGACGTGGTTATGCTTTCCGGCGAAACGGCAGCCGGCAGCTATCCGGTTGAGACGGTCAAAACGATGCACGGCGTCATTTTGCAGGTGGAGGCCGACCCGAAATATCTGGAGAGCGTGCACCGCTTTGAGCAGGGGGCGTGCGGCAGCAGCGAAGCGCGCGCGATTACGCATGCGGCGGGCGAAGTTGTCAAAACGCTGGAAAAAGTTGCCTGCACCGCGACGTTTTCGGTCAGCGGGGCGACGACGCTGGCAATGGCGCAGGAACGTCCGAGACTGCCGATTATTTCCATCAATCCGACGGAGGAAATTGCTCACCGGCTGAATCTGGTCTGGGGTGTCAAGACGTTTGTCGACCGGAAAGTGTTTGAGAGTTTTGACAATATCGAAACCGTTTCGCGCGGAGTTGCCGCGGAGGCTGGGCTGGCGAAAAAAGGCGAGTATATTGTGGTTACGGCCGGGTATCCGTTCGGCTGCGTGGGGAGTACGAACGTGCTGCATATCGTTAAGGCTTGACCGGCCGGGCGGTAAGAAACGGCGAAAGCTGCGGATGAGACATTCCGCAGCTTTTTGCGTGCGGAGAAAGAAGGCGCGGAGAAAGCAAAAAACGTGTCTTATCCGCTTGATTTTAAAACTTATATATACGAAATAATCTGAAATAATTCGTGTCAGGAAAAGAGTTTTAAACGCCTTGTTAATTTTTGCCATGCTATTATGCTGTCAATAGTGATAAATTGTTATGGAGTGATGAAAACTATGGCAAAAGAAACTCAGGTGCAAACGAACGAAGAAGCAGAGAAAAAGCATGTGGACGAGCTGGTGGCACGCGTTGCCGCGGCGCAAAAGAAATATGCCGAATATACGCAGGAACAGGTTGACCACATCTTCCGCCGCGTGGCTTTGAAGCTCAGTTCGCTCAGAATTCCGCTGGCGAAAATGGCGGTTGAAGAAACCGGTATGGGCGTCGTTGAAGACAAGGTCATCAAAAACCACTTTGCGTCGGAATACATTTACAACAAATTCAAAAATACCAAAACCTGCGGCATTCTGGAAGAAGACAAGGCCAACGGGCTGATTAAGATTGCGGAGCCGCTGGGCGTGATTGCCGGCGTTATTCCGACGACGAATCCGACTTCTACCGCAATTTTCAAGTCGCTGATTGCGCTCAAGACCCGCAACGGCATTATCTTTTCGCCACATCCGCGTGCCAAGAAGTGCACGGTAGAAACCGCGCGCATTATTCTGGAAGAGGCTGTTAAGGCAGGCGCGCCGGAAGACATTATCGGCTGGATTGAGAATCCGACAATTTTCCAGACCCAGTATCTGATGCAGCATCCGCAGATTGACATTATTCTGGCGACCGGCGGCCCGGGCATGGTCAAGTCCGCTTACAGTTCCGGCAAACCGGCGCTGGGCGTCGGCGCAGGCAATACGCCGGCATTGATTGACGAAACGGCAGACATTCAGATGGCGGTTTCTTCAATTTTGATGTCCAAGACTTTTGACAATGGTATGATTTGCGCATCGGAACAGTCGGTTACGGCAGTTAAAGACGTGTATGATGCGGTTAAGGCGGAATTTGTCAAACGCGGCGCGTATATCCTGACGCCGAAAGAAAAGGAAAAGCTCGCCAAAGTGATTATGATTGACGGGCATCTGAACGCGGCAATCGTCGGACAGCCGGCATACAAGATTGCGGAAATGGCGAAAATTTCGGTACCGGAAGAAACGAAAGTTTTGATTGCCGAGTGTACGAAAGTCGGTGCGGAAGAACCGTTCTCAGCCGAAAAGCTGTCGCCGGTTTTGGCAATGTATAAGGCCGACGATTTCAAGAGCGGCGCAGATTTGGCGAAGGCTCTGGTATCGCACGGCGGCAAGGGGCACACTTCGGTGCTTTATACCAATCCGCAGAACGACGACAGGATTAAATATTTCGGCCACCTGATGATTACGGGGCGCGTGATGATTAACTGCCCGTCGTCGCAGGGCGCTATCGGCGACATTTACAACTTTAGGCTTGAACCTTCTCTGACTTTGGGCTGCGGCTCCTGGGGCGGCAACTCGGTCAGCGAAAACGTAGGAGTAAAACATCTGATGAATATCAAAAACGTAGCGAAACGCGAAGAAAATATGTTGTGGTTCAGAATTCCTCCGAAAGTTTACTTTAAGCCGGGTTCGCTGTCGTTTGCTCTTAAGGAACTGAAAGGCAAAAAACGCGCGTTTATCGTTACCGACAAGCCGCTGTTTGATTTGGGCTATACCAAGAAAGTTACCGATGTTCTGGACGAAATCGGCGTTGCGTACAAAATATTCTCCGACGTGCATCCGGATCCGGATTTGACGACGGTCAATATGGCTATCGGTACGCTCCGTTCGTTTGAGCCGGACGTTATCATTGCGCTGGGCGGCGGTTCGCCGATTGACGCGGGCAAGATTATGTGGCTGATGTACGAACATCCTGAATTGAAATTTGAAGATCTGGCGATGCGCTTTATGGATATCCGCAAACGTATTTTTGAATTTCCGCAGCTGGGCGAAAAGGCCGTGATGGTCGCTATCCCGACCACGTCGGGCACGGGTTCGGAAGTAACGCCGTTCTCCATTATTACCGATGACCATGAGGGCGTTAAGTACGCGGTAGCGGATTATGCGCTGACTCCGTCGATGGCGATTATCGACTCGGATTTGGTACAGACAATGCCGAAGGGATTGTGCTCGGCTTCGGGTATCGACATCCTGACCCATGCGCTGGAATCGTACGTTTCCTCAATGGCGACCGAATATACGCGCGGCCTGTCGCTGGAAGCCGGCAAACTGGTGTTTGACTATCTGCCGTCCTCTTATGCGACAGCAGACTCTTATGCCCGCGAGAAAGTTCATACGGCGGCGACGCTGGCCGGTATGGCGTTTGCGAATGCGTTTTTGGGCGTCTGCCACTCTATGGCGCATAAACTCGGTTCGCACTTCAATATTCCGCACGGCGTAGCGAATGCTTTGCTGATTTGCCAGGTTATCCGCTTTAACGCAACGGACAAGCCGGCGAAACAGTGCGCTTTCCCGCAGTATAAGTTCCCGCATGCCAAAGCGGCGTATGCCGAATTTGCGGCGGCGATGGGCTTTAAGGGCAAGACCGACGACGAGAAAGTCAACGCGCTGGTTGAGGCGATTAAAGAGCTGAAGACGAAAATCGGCATTCCGGGCTCTATCCGGGAGTGGTTTGCCATCCGCGGCGAGTATACCGACGAAGATTTCAAAAAAGCGATGGAAACGCTGCCGACGCTGGCGTTTGACGACCAGTGTACCGGTTCCAACCCGCGCTATCCGCTGATTAAGGAAATCCGCAAACTGTATGAACTGGCATACGAAGGGGTTACGGACTTTGAAATCTAGCTTGCAGCGATGATGAAATGAAAGGCGGTTCCATGGAGAACCGCCTTTTTTGTGCGAAGATGACAGGGCAGGGGGAACTGCGGCACGGGGTGCTGAAAAAAATGGTTCCTTTTTTTTCTACAATCTGTTTTTAGGGCTTTTAGTGTAAACACAATAGGTTAATAAACAATAAAACTGATGACTATAATCGAACGTTATATGTCATCACAGAAGGGGCACGGGGGGATTTGCGCTTTTGAGCTGAAATGCGCGGGCGTTGTCTGGCTTATTTTGGCAGCAGTTTTTCTGACTTATTGGAGCAGTTTTTTTCTGGGAAATCACGATTTTCGTTTTATGCGTTACGGTGTACCGCTTGAAGCTGGGGTTTTTGAAGGACGGTTTACCCAGTTTCTGCCGTCATGGCTGTTGACCGGCGGGCATATTCTGCCGGCTTTTAACGTCTTGCTGGGTTTTGCCTTTTTTGCCCTGGCAGCGGTCAGGCTGGCCGAATGGTACGGACTGTCGGAAAGATATCGCGATGTACTGCCGTTTACTTTGCTGATTGTGTTAAATCCATATGTGCTGACGCAACTATATTATGTGCACCAGATACTGTCCATATTCGTCTGGCATTTTCTGTGCGTCTGGGGCGTGATTTGGATTGACCGGGCGGTTTTGGCGATGGAAGAAGGGAAAAAGGGGACAGGATATGCTGAGATGAGCGGAAGAAAAAGGGCGGCAAGATGTGCTGCAGCGGATGAAAGGGAAAAAGGTGCTGCTGTGGACGGGAGGAAAAAAGCGGCAGGGTATGCCGCGGCGGGCATGTCGGCGCTGTTTGTCAGCCTGGGCGGATATACGGCGGCGCTTGAGTTGGTACTGACGATTTACGCAGGGAAATTCTGGCTGGACATCCTGCGGGCGGAAAAGAGCGTTAAAGTGATTTTCCGGCATTATTTGAAACTGGGGGCGGGCGTTATGGCGGCGCTGCTTTGTTATGCGGCGGTTATCTGGGAGATGAAGAGGCGGAATCTGATTTTTTTAGGTATGTATAACGTGCAGACGCTTCCTTTACGGGACATGCCGGAAAAATTTTTGCAGCGATGGCATAAGCCGTGGGAAATATTATATTCGGTGTTTCCATATGAAGTGCCGCTTGCAGGGTACGGCTTTCTGTTGCTGGCCGTGGCGGCACTGGCTGCATCGCTGGGGCGACGGAAATTTCTGTGGGGTGCGTTATGTCTGATTGTTTCGGTCTATCTGGCATTTTTTTTGGCTTTTATTACGCCGCATGATTTTTTTGATACGTTTCGGATTCATTTTTTTTCAGTTCCGTATTTGATGGCAGTCTTGTTTGCAATCGCATTTTCCTGCGGCGGCAACGGCAGCCGCAATTTGGCGCTGGCGGCTGCGGCGGTTATGATGTGCGTTTATATCCGAACGGACATTTATGCACAAAAAATCTGGCTGTTGGGGAACAGACAGGATGAATTGTATGTTGAGAGGATAAAGCAAGATTTGCTGCCGCGTTTGAAACCGGGAAAGAAATACAGGCTGACAACTTTGGGCGGTTTGTACGGCAGAGAAAAATTCGCGGGTATAAGTACAGTGTATTCTCTACGTACTTGCGAGCGTGACAGGGAGTTATTCAGAGCTCCAATGTATTTTAGTGTGATGTTCTCCAGCGGCTTTTTTTTATCGGAGCCAGAGAGTCCCATTTGGGGTGATGCAATGTATCTTGGTGGTGGAATATTTTACGGAATAACGCCGGAAAATATAATGAAGGGAAAGCGCTTGGATGCTGAGATATTTGCCAGAACTTTTGGATTGGATAAAGAAGCGCAGCTTGATACTCTGAAAATTATGATGCCGTATCCGGCTGCGGACTATTGTTTTATCGGAGAGAAAGACATTTTTCTGATGATGCCGCAGGTGAGGTATGACAGGGAGACGTTGATAGGCATTATCCAGGAGGAGCTGACAAAAAATACTGCTGTCGGCGAACATGGCGGTTAACCTGATGTTTACATATCCCGGGTTAAACTGCGGGAAAACATACGGGCGGCGACGTTATGAAACGGGCGGCCGGAATACCAGACGGGAGAGAATGATGAAAGACAAAGGAATGAAATGGGTGATAGTTGCCGATGTGATGGCGATTATCGTGGTCGGGCTGCTGTTGTGGGCATCGTATATTGACCGCGAGGTGGAGCGCCAGCAGCTGGAGGCACAGGCGGAAACCCAGCTCGGGCAGGACAAGCCGGCGCCAAAAAGCTATGACTTTGATTTGCAGCTGACGCCGCAAAACTGCGAGGGCGTGGACGGATCCGTCGATGCGGCGCTGATTACCGATGCCAATTATATGGATTTTACGCGGGTGGCGATTAATTCGGCAAAGCAAACCAAATGCCCGGGCAGCAAGTACAACTTTTATGTTATGACGCTGGACGTTTCGGCTTCCGACGAGGCGGCGTTGAAAGCGCTGGCAGGAAACGGCGTTACGGTTACGGTTTTGCCGCAGAAGGAAATTGATTTGTTTTATATCAGGGATACGCATGTTTCAAAGACATCGCTGCTGAAATATTATATTGCCGAGGCGCTGCCGCAGCTGGATAAAGTCCTGTATATGGATTCCGACGTTTTGGTTTTGCATGATTTGAACGGCCTGTACCGGACTGATATTGAGGGCAAATATCTGGCGGCGGTCAAAGATCCGTCCTGGTTCTTTGAAAACGCACACGTTTTGGAGCTTAATCTGGAAAAGCGCGGCTATTATTTCAATGCGGGCGTGATGCTGATGAACCTTAAGAAAATCCGCGAGGACAATCTGTTGGCGAAGCTTGAAGACTATACAAACAACAATTTCCGCACCTATATGGACCAGGACGCATTTAACGTTGTGGTCGGCGAAGATGTTGCGGTATTGCCGTTTGAAGACAATACGATGAATTTCTTTTTTGAGCATGTCGATTTACCGACGATGGCAGCGTATTACGGAGAAGACTGGCAGAATTATGAGGACGTGTTTGCGCCGGCAACTATTCTGCACTTTGCCTCTTCGCGCAAGCCGCTGGGGACAGTGGTGCCAAAGACCAATTTCTTTTATATGCTGCAACGGTTATGGTATAAATATTATACGCCGCTGCCGCCGTTGGACTAGCGACAGTCGTGTTGTCTGCGGTGAACGCGGGAAAGATGCGGCAGTCCGATCAGAGAACTGTCGGAACCTACAGATTATATAAAGAAAGCGCCCGGTAAACGGACGCCTTCTTTTTGGAGCAATTGAAACGTTTTTGGGGAAACAGCCGCGGTGTGCCGGGCTGTTTCTTTCGTTTTACAGCATGGCCAGCGCTTTTTTTGTATATTCGGAAAGCGTAGCGGCGCTTTTTTCCAGTGCCTCGCGTTCGCCGTCGCACAATTCGGGAACGAGAGCCGTTTCAACACCGTTTTTGCTGACGATTGACGGGAGCGAATAGCAAATGTTGTCGTAGCCGCCGATGCCTTCGTCATGGTGCGAGCTGACGGTTAAAATCGCGTGCTTGTCGCTGATGATGGAGTTGCAGATGTACTGCGTGGCGGAAGCTATGCCGAAATAGGTAGAGCCTTTGCCTTTGATAATCGTATAGGCAGAGTTGCGCACTTCGTTATCAATGGAACCTTTGACGACTTTATCCAAATCTTTGCCGATTTGTCCGGCGAGGCGTTCAACACAGGTGGTTCCCGCGACGGCGCTGGACCAGACCAGAACCTCGCTGTCGCCGTGTTCGCCGATGACGTTGGCATGGACGGATTTGGGCGAGATGCCGAGGTGGCGTCCGAGAATGCTGCGGAACCGGGCGGAATCGAGCACGGTACCGGTGCCGAAAACGCGGTTCTTGGGGAAGCCGGAAAGCTTTAAGGTTACTTCGGTCATAATGTCAACCGGGTTGGCGGCGATGACCAAAATCGCGTTCGGGGCGTATTTGACCACTTCGGGGATAATGCTTTTGAAGATGCCGACGTTCTTTTCCAGCAGGTCAAGGCGGGTTTCTCCCGGCTTTTGGTTGGCTCCGGCCGTAATGACGATAATGCCGGCGTCTTTCAAATCCTTATAATCGCCGGCGACGACACGGGCACCGAACGTAAACGGGGTGGAGTGGGAAATATCCATGGCCTCGGCAATCGCGCGTTCCTTGTTGGCATCGATTAAAATCAGTTTTTCCGCACTGCCTTCGCTTGCCAGCGAATAGGCGATGGCGCTGCCGACCATTCCGGTTCCGATAATTCCTATCTGCATATTTTTATCCCTTCATCTTAAAAAAATCATTAGTCCTTTAATTCATTGGTATATATAGTGTGCCTTTTTATAGAAATAAAGTGTTATTTTGCAGGAAAAACGAATTTTTTTTGGCGCGGGGAAAAGCCCGAAAAACAGCGGCTTCCGGCTGTTCGGACAGGGGGATAAGTTGAAAAGTTTAAAAAAATGCTTGTCAAATAAAGTTTTTGTGTGTAGCGTTTGTTTCAGACGTTAGTCTAAAATTTGTTTTAATAATTTTTAGAGGTTGAATTTAATGACTGATACCGCTGATCGTGTTAAGAAAATTGTTGCTGAACATTTAGGTGTTGAAGAAACAAAAGTAACAGACAACGCAAACTTTATTGACGATTTGGGTGCTGACAGCCTGGATACCGTTGAACTGGTTATGGCATTCGAAGAAGAATTCGGTTGCGAAATTCCTGATGAAGCAGCAGAAAAAATTCTTACAGTAAAAGATGCTATTGACTATCTTTCAAAAGCTGCGTAAGTCTTTGGAATTATCATAAGTTAGAACTCGCTCAAAAGTTTTAAGCGAGTTTTTTCATACTAAATTTATCCGTGTTGGCTTGCCGTTCCGGTTGTACGGCCTGTCCTGTTCCGGGGCGGCAAAGCGGCGGATAGAGACGAGAGGTTGTTTAATGAGAAGAGTTGTCGTTACAGGTATGGGCGTGGTTTCCCCGCTCGGAAGAGGCGTTAAGCATAACTGGGAGTCCCTGATGGCAGGGAAGTCCGGCATCAGCCGGATTGAGGGCGTTGACCTTAAAGACATTCCGGTTATGATTGCCGGCCAGGTTCCGTTTGGCGAAAACGAGCCCGATTTTAATCCGGATACGGTATTTGCCCCGAAAGACCAGAAAAAGAATGATAAGTTCATTATGTACGGGATGGCTGCCGCCGGAGATGCCTTAAAAGACGCCGGATGGGATGCCGAAACGGCCAGCGAGGAAGAAAAAGACCGCGCGGGCGTTATGATGGGCGCCGGTATCGGCGGCCTGCAGGGGATTTATGAAAATGCCGTTTCGTTTAACGAATTCGGCATGAAGAAAATTTCGCCGTTTTTTATTCCGTCGGTGCTGATTAACCTGATTTCGGGCAACGTTTCCATCAGATACGGGCTGAAAGGCCCGAACCATGCTTGCGTTACGGCCTGTTCTACCGGAACCCATGCCATCGGCGATGCAGCGGCGATGATTGCGCGCGGCGATGCCGACATGATGGTGGCCGGCGGTGCCGAATCTGCGGTAAACGTTTTGGGGCTGGCCGGTTTTGCCCGGATGAAGGCAATTACTTCCGACTTTAACGATGCGCCGGAAAAGGCTTCCCGCCCGTGGGACAAAGGCCGCAGCGGCTTTGTCATGGGCGAAGGCAGCGGTGCGCTGGTTTTGGAAGAATTGGAACATGCGAAGAAAAGAGGTGCGAAGATTTATGCCGAAATCGTCGGTTACGGCATGAGCGGCGATGCATATCATATTACGGCGCCTTCGGGCGACGGCGCGTACCGGGCAATGAAGATGGCGGCTGACCATGCGAAAGAACATGGCGTAGAGTTGTCTGATATCGGATACATCAATGCGCACGGGACGTCGACTCCGGCAGGCGATGTCGGCGAAGCAATGGCGGTAAAACGTCTGTTCGGCGACGAGGGCATTAAGAATGTTTCGATGTCTTCAACGAAGTCGGCTATCGGGCATCTGCTTGGTGCGGCCGGCGCTGTTGAGGCTGTTTATACGATTATGGCAATACAGGAACAGACCTGTCCGCCGACGCTGAATTTGGAAGACCCGGCTGACGAGCTGGCTGATTTTGATTTGGTTCCGTTAAAGCCGAAGAAACGCGAAATCAAGGCGGCTATGTCGAACTCTTTCGGTTTCGGCGGTACGAATTCGTCCATCGTGTTTAAGAAGTACAGCGATTAAAACGATACGGCGGGTTTATGATGAAGATATTCCGTTGGCTCCTGACGACCATGTTGTTGCTTGCGTTGTCAGGGGCTTTCGCCGTTTTATGGGTGAATGAACAGTTTCGGCAGGAATATGAACTTGCGGGGATGACGGAAGTTTCCGTGCCGCGCGGGGCGGGGCTGAACTGGACGGCGGCGTTGCTGGAAGAAAAGGGCGTGGTGGCCGATGCGCGGCTGTTTGTATTGTATGCGCGGCTGAACGGGCTGGCCGGGAAAATTAAGGCCGGAGAATATGCTTTTGCCGGCACGGTTTCGATAGAGAAGGCGGCGCGGCGTCTGGCAGAAGGCGACGTGATTGTCCGCAGCGTAACGATACCCGAGGGGAAAACGCTGGCGGAGATAAAGAAAATTCTGGCGGATAATCCGTATTTGAGCGGAGACATTACGCTGGAATTGCAGGAAGGCGACGTGTTGCCGGAAACTTACCATTTTTCCCGAGGGGAGAGTCGCAACAGCATTCTGGCAAAGGCAAAAACGGCTATGAAGAACGAACTGGCGGCGGCGTTTGCCGGAAGGGATAAGGATTTGCCCTTGGCAACGGAAAAAGAGCTGCTGACGCTGGCGAGCATCATTGAAAAAGAAACCGGTCTGGCGTCCGAACGCGGCAAGGTTGCCTCGGTATTTGTCAACCGGCTTAATCTCGGTATGAAACTGCAAACGGATCCGACGGTGATTTATGCCGTAACTAACGGGCAGATGAATTTGGGGCGGCCGCTGTATAAGAAAGACCTGACGGCGGATTCCCCGTATAATACATACGTTTATGCAGGGCTGCCTCCGGCGCCGATTTGCAGCCCCGGGCGCGAGGCGATACGGGCGGCGGCTCATCCCGAAAAAACAAAATATCTGTATTTTGTGGCGGACGGGTTGAGCGGCGGGCACCGGTTTGCCCGAAGCCTGACCGAGCATAATAAAAATGTGGTGTTGTACCGGAAACAGCGCGGGCGTTGATATATGTGCGATGTTGGGGGGAGAAAGCTTTCGGGAAAAGCAGGCGGGCGTTATATTTAGCGGGCAGGAGCCGTATTTAAGGCGCTGTATTTAAAGGGTCGTTTTTTTGCAACAATTTAACAGAGAAAATCTCCTTGCAAATACAAGGAGATAATATAAACTAAAGGATATGAAATAAAACGACGGTTTTATTTCGACAGTTGAACGGAGGATTTTAGAATGAAAACGTTAGCCAAATTGTTGAGTTATCTGATGCCGGTCAAAAAATACCGCAAACCGTTTTTAAAGCGGCTGGAGAACCTTTTGTGGTGCGGGGATTATCGGAATCCGTATGTTTCAAAAATCCGCCGTACGGCGAAAAAAACGGGCAGGAACCTGTATGTTGCCGGGCCGAGCAAGGTAAACCGCAATACAACGTTGGGCGATAATGTGCGCTTTCACGGCATGAAGATTACCGGCAAAGGAAGGGTGGATATCGGGTCGTATGTCATTGCTGCCGGCGACTGCATGATTATTACACAAAATCACAATTATGAGGGAGATGCCATTCCGTATGACGATACGTTAAATTTTCGCGATGTGGTTATCGGCGATTTTGTCTGGATTGGAGCGCGGGTTTTGATTTTGCCGGGAACGAAAATCGGCGAAGGGGCGATTATTCAGGGCGGTGCCGTCGTGCACGGCGAGATACCGCCGTATGCGATTGCAGGCGGAAACCCCGCAAAAGTTTTCAAATACCGTGACGCAGAGCATTTTAAGAAGCTCAAGGCAGAGGGAAAGTTTTATCGCGGGTAAACAAGAACCGGACGGCAATGAGGTGCCGGAGCTTTGGCGGGGGAGAAAGTCCGTCGGACGGCCGGGTGTGTTGAAATCAGCGGCAGACGGTGCGGTTTTGGCGGCGGGGCGGCGTCTGGATTGTCAGATATGTTCCAGCAATTCTTCCGGACGGTCGATGACGGTTTGCGCTCCGTGTTGCAACAAAGCATCACGGGTGCGGAAGCCCCAGGAAACGCTTATGCAGGGCAGACCGGCGTTTTGTGCTGTTTCAATGTCCACTTCGGAATCGCCGACGTATATGTTCGGTTCGGTGGCAGCGTTTTGGGCGGCAATCAGGGCGAAGACAGCGTCCGGCGCCGGTTTCTTCTTTACGGTGTTGCTCACGCCCTGCGCATAATCTATCAGCCCGCCGAAGAATTTTGCAGCCAATGCCTTGACGCCTTCGTCAAATTTGTTGGAAACGATGCCCATTTTGACGCCGCGCCGGCGCAGTTCCTGCAACAGCGGAATAATGCCCGGGTATGGGGCGGTGTAATCGTTGAGGTGGGCGGAATAATAAGTTTTGAATGTGGTAAAAACAGGTTCAAAATCCGGGTTTTGCCGGCCTTGGGGGAGAGCTCCGGCAACCAGGGCGTCAATGCCGTTGCCGAGCAGAGCCAGCGTTTCGGTTTCGGTCTTTTCGGGGAAATTGTGGGAGCGCAAGGCGTAGTTCAAGGCGATTTCCAAGTCTTTTGCTGTGTTGAGGAGAGTTCCGTCCAAATCAAATATTATCATAGTTGTCCTTTCTTTTTTGTATGTTTTAGCAATAGAGTGTCTTTAAGTGTGTCTTATCCCTGTTGTCGGGGCGCTGGCCGGTTGTTTCAGCGAGGGGTATTTTAATGCGTCTTGTTTTACCAGTGTCAGCCGGTTGTTGGCCGATTGTTTCAGCGAGAGGTATTTTAATGCGTCTTGTTTCGCCTGTGTGGCAAGTTGCGGGGCGGCAAGTTGCGGGCGGCATGTTGCAGTGATTGGCGTTTTAATGCGCCTTGTTTCGCCAGTGTCAGCCTGCTGTTGGCCGGTTGTTTCAGCGAGGGGCATTTTTAATGCGCCTTGCCCCAGTTGTCCCCGATACCGACGTCGGCAATCAGGGGAACTTTGAGGTCAATGCCGGTAATGTTTTCCATTTCCCGTTTTATCAGCGCGGCAGCGGTTTCCACCTCGTCAAGCGGCGCCTCAAACACCAGTTCGTCGTGTACTTGCAGCAGCATACGGGTTTTCAGCCCGGTTTCGGCAAGGGAGGCGGCGATTTTGTTCATCGCCAGCTTGATGATGTCGGCGGCACCGCCCTGTATCGGCGCATTGATGGCCGCACGTTCGGCGAACGATGCCAGGCGCTTGTTATTGTCCTGAATGCCGAAAATGGTAATTTTACGATTGAATGGAGTTACGACATAGCCGTTTTGGCGGGCGAAGTTTATGGTCGCATCCATATAGGCCTTGACTTCCGGCATATTGGCGAAGTAAGCGTCAATGTAGCGCTGGGCTTCGGCAGGAGTGGTTTCAATTTCTTTGGACAGCCCGAATGCGGAAATGCCGTAAACGATGCCGAAGTTGATTGCTTTGGCGCGGCGGCGGTGTCCGGCGTCTACTTCGTCGTATGGGATGCCGAAGACCTGGGCAGCGGTTTTGCGGTGAATGTCCACGCCTTCGCGAAATGCTTCCTGCAGAAATTTGACGTCGGCAATGGTCGCGAGCAGGCGCAGTTCAACCTGCGAATAGTCGGCCGCTATCAGCTTGCAGCCGGGGCCGGCGATAAAACATTCGCGGAGTTCGCGTCCGATTGGCGTGCGTACCGGAATGTTTTGCAGGTTGGGGTTAAGCGAGGACAGGCGCCCGGTATTAACGGAGATTTGGCTGTATGTCGTGTGGATGCGGTGGTCTTTGTCCATCAGAGCGAGCAGTGCCGTTGTGTATGTGGACTTCAGCTTCTGATACTGGCGCCAATCGAGGATTTTGCGCGGCAGTTCGTGTTCTTCCGCCATCTGTTCCAAAACCTCGGCACTGGTGTTCAGCGAGCCGGAAGTGTGCTTTTTGCCTTTCATGCCGAATTTGGTGTAAAGAATTTCGCCGATTTGTTTGGGGGAACTGAGGTTAAACTCTTCGCCGGCGAGCTGATAGATTTCCTGCGAGATTTTGCGCATTTCATCGTCGAACCGCGTGTCAAGCTGCTTGAGGCGCAGGGTGTCAAGCATAATGCCGGCGCGTTCCATATCACAAAGAGTGGCAGAAAGCGGGCGGTCAATCCCTTCGTAGACAAAGAGCTTTTTTTCCGGCAGCAGACGCGGGGAAAACAGGTTATAAAGCCGGAAGATGCAGTCTGCCTCCTCGGCAAAGAAGTTCAGCGCCTCTGCCGGGGGCATAGCCGAAAAGTCGGCTTTTTTGTATTCGGAGGCGGCGCTTTTGAGCGGCATTTCCAGAAAATCGGCAGCAAGGGCGGGCAGCGTATGGGTTGCCGCGGAGCTGTTGAGGTCGTAAGACATAATTGCCACATCGTCGTAGGGGAAAGGGGAAAGTTCCGTTTGCAGGGCGCTGTCAAGCAGGTGCAGGTTGTCTTTCAGGTTCAGGGATATTTTAAGGACGGACGCGTCGGCGAACAGGCTCCGGACAAATTCTTTAAGGCAGGAGAGGGACAAGCCGGCGGGAGAGCTGCCCCCCTTAGCGGTCGTGGAGCCAGAGGGCGGGGGTGTGAACAAATCTCCGCCGAACAAGTCTGTTGCAAGGGGCGCAGATGTGGTTTGCGTGTCGGTAACGGGAATATAACAGGCATGAGCGTTTTGCAGGCTGACCGACAGTCCGAGGAATTTTTTGCCGGCGGTATGTACCTTAAAGGCAAAAGCGTTTTCGGCGCGAATGGCGGCGGCGAGCGCATCAAGTTCCGCCGGGGTTTGAACCAGAGTATAAACAGGTTTGTAAACAGGGGCGGCGTCCGCCTCTTCCGGCAGGTCGCTGCAACGCTGTTTAAGCCAGTTTAAGGCTTTGTTTTTGAGGCTTTTGAAAGCATGGCGGTCGAGCAGGCTTATCAATACGTCCTGATGCGGTGCCATACAGCGCAGGTCTTTTAGCGGCAGTTCGACCGGCACGTCAGGTTTCAGGGTAACAAGCTTTTGGGAGACGAGCGCGTCTTCTTTATGCGCCATAACCAGTTCGCGGCGTTTGTTTTGTTTGATTTCGGCGGCGTGTTCCAGTACGCCTTCCAGCGAGCCGAACATATTGACCAGTTCGGCGGCAGTTTTCAGCCCGATGCCGGGAATGCCGGGGATGTTGTCGGTGGAATCGCCGGCCAAGGCCTGAACGTCGGTAACGCGTTCGGGATAAACGCCGAATTTTTCTTTGACGTCTTCGGGAGTGAAAAACTTGTTTTTCATGCCGTCGTAGAACTCGACGCCGGGGCGTATCAGCTGCATCAAGTCCTTATCGGCGGAGACGATAGTAACGTCTTTGCCTTCTTTTAACGCTAAATCGGCATAAGTAGCAATCAGGTCGTCGGCTTCATACCCTTCCATTTGCAGCCAGTGCAGGTTCAGAGCCTCGACCGCTTCGTGGATAAGGGCGAACTGCGGTTTCAACTCGGGCGGAAGTTCGGGGCGGGTTGCTTTGTATTCAGGGAAAAATTCGTTGCGGAAATTCTGGCGCTTGGCGTCAAACAGCACGAGGCAGTAATCGCATTTGATGTTGGCGGTCAGGCTTAAAAACATATTGAGGAAGCCGTAAACGGCGTTGACGGGCAGACCCTCGGGGTTGGTCATCTGCGGGCTGGCGAAAAAGGCGCGGAAGATATATCCCGAACCGTCTATCAGGCATACTTTTTCTTTGGCATCTTGCGTGTTTGTCATGTATTTTTCCTCAATATTCCAGATGGAAAGAATATAGCAGGCAAAATGCGTAAGGTAAAGGGAAAAGCGGCGATTGTGCGTTTTTTGTTTACAGAGTGTTAATTTTGTGGTATTATTTTAGCAATTATTAAGATATTTGGCGGGAGAGCGGCAATGAGCGAAGAATTCAGCGGTATGACGTATGCGGACATTATGGACGATATTTTTGCGCGGTCAAAGAGTTTCAGCGGCAAAGAGTATTATGACGAGATGGTTCGCATTTGTCCCGAACTCAAGAAAAAATGGTGGGAAAGGATACCGTCAGAAGAGCAGGTAAAGAAGATGGTTGCCGATTGGTATTCTCTTGCTGCAATTGACGGAAAGGAGAGCATTCCGGAAGCGGAGAAAAAACTCGGCATTGCCATCGGCGGCGGCTATAAGTTTCCGAACGGGAAGTCTGATGTCGAGTATCATAGAGAACAGGCTATAAAACATGGCGGTGTAGATATCTTTCAACAAGGCGACGGAAGGGATTTTTGTTTTGAGAAGCCGACAGATATTGATGGAAAAGAGCATGTCAGTAAGAAACCAGCCAAAGAAAGGGCTTATGTTCAGGCATGGCGGAATTTGCAGCACGGAAGCCGCGAGCAGATGGTGAGCGAGTATCAAAAAGAGTGGGCGGAGCTTTGTGAGTTAAATCCGGAACTCAAGAACATAAAGTTTGACAAAAACAATCTGGCATCGCTGGGAATGGCGCAGGCCGGAGTTATGTATGACTTTCCGGCCAAAGATATTGAGCTTTTTTTACAGGAACATGAAAAAGGTGTTGGGGCAATCGCCCGTACTCATGAGGCTCGTATCCAAAGGGAACTGGCAGAGGCGGGCATTAAGGATTTCCGTCCCCATTGGGTGCCATCATCGGAAACGATTAAGATGATGGGGGAGCGCCTGCGGGAAAAAGAAGCGCGGGAAAAGGGTTTTGTGCAGCAAAACGCGGCACTGGAGCAAAAAGTGGCTCCGGTTAAGGAAATGGCTGCGGAATCGATGGACAAACTTGAGCAAAAACTGGCAGCCAAAGGCGGGACTAAAACGGCGGCGCTGACGGCTGAAAAAATAGCAGAGCAGGCGGCGAAACAGGCGGGTATTCTGGCGCAGGCAGCAGCAGCCAATGCAAAGTTTGACAGGGCTGTTGACGCGGCGATTGACGGCGGGGCGGAAATTTTGAACGAGACCCTGCTGGGACGAGCGTATGACAAGGCGGAGAAAGCTGTTTCTAATACAAAAGTCGCCAAAGCCGTCGGCAAGACGGCGGAGAAAGCCGGGCAGGCAGTGGCAAAGACGGCGGTTGGCAAAGCCGTTACGAAAACCGTTGCCAAAACGGCAGGCACGGCGGTCGGAAAATCGGTCTTGAAGAAAATCCCGCTGGTCAGCCTTGGCGCAGGAGCGTATTTTGCATGGCAGCGCCTTAAAGACGGGGATTGGAAAGGCGCCTGCGGAGAAGTGGCGTCCGGTGCTCTGGGGTGTCTTCCGGGGCTGGGAACGGCAGCAAGCACGGCAATTGACGTCGGGCTGGCGGCGCGTGATATTTCCGGGGTCGTTAATGAGAACGGGGAGGCGGCGATTGAGCAGAAAGGCGAACTTACGGCGGCAGCCCGTCCGGCAAAAGTGTCGGCAGAGATGAAGGCCGAAATTGCGGCGCGTGGCGAAGTGAAAAAAAGTGAGTTTAAAGCGGCGGCGCGGCCTTTAACGGCAGAGAAAGCGACATTGTTTAAAAAGAGCCGGGAATATTAGGTCTGACAGCAGAAGTTGGCAGGAAAGGTACGATAATGTTGGGGGGCAAATATCTTCCGATATTAAATCTTTTCTAACCAACGGTGCGTTATTATGCCATAAAGCTATCGTATGGAGCGGAATATGGCAAAGGCAGCATTGAAAAGAAGAACACCGAAAAAGAGCGCGCAACCGTCCGTGGCGTTAAACCGGAAAAAACAAGCGCAGCCGGAGAAGGCGCCGAATCGGAAAAAGAATATATCAAAAAAGAAACAACGCGGCGCTAAGGGCAAAAAATCATGGAAGTTGAAACTATTTATGGGGGCTTTGTGGCTGGGGCTGGTTTTGGCGTTGTGTGCCGGCCTTTATGTTTATTACTGTTACAGGACGCTGCCGGATTTTTCCAAGGCGGTGTATGTCGAACGGCAGGCCGGGGTGAAAATTCTGGCGGCAGACGGGCGGGAAATCACGTCTTACGGCGCGTTGTTTGCCGAGCCTGTCGATGTGGACGATTTGCCGCCGTATGTTTATCAGGCGGTGATTGATACCGAAGACCGGCGCTTTTTCAAACACGGCGGGTTTGACTATATCGGATTTGCACGGGCGATGGCTGTCAACATTGCCAAGATGCGGTATGCGCAGGGAGCGTCTACGATTACGCAGCAGGTGGCGAAAAACCTGTTTCTGACCCGGGAGAAAAGCATCCGGCGCAAAGTGCAGGAATATCTGCTGGCACAGTGGCTGGAAAAGCACTTCAGCAAGAAGCAGATTTTGAACATATATCTGAACCGGGTGTTTTTCGGCAGCGGCGCGTACGGGCTGAATACGGCGGCGAAACGGTTTTTTAACAAGCAGGCAAAGGATTTGAATCTGCGCGAGGCGGCTATTCTGGCCGGAGCGTTGAAAGCGCCGAGCAAATACAATTACCTGAGGAACAAAAAACTGGCGCTGGAGCGTTCGGAAGTTGTGCTGAAGCTCATGCGGCGCGCCGGTTCCATTTCGCTTAAAGAATGGGAAAGCGCAATTGACCTGCCGATTGGGGAGGCTGATGACGGCAAAATTCTCGGCGCGAGGTATTTCGGCGATTATGTGATGGGGCTTCTGCCGGATGTGGTGCAGACCGGCGATGAAGATATTTATGTCAAAACGACGCTGGATTATGATTTGCAGCAGCGGGCAGAATATATTCTGCGCAAATATATCCGCGCCAACCGGCAAAACAACGTCAGCGAGGGGGCGGTGGTCATTCTGGACCGCAACGGCGCGATTAAGGCGATGGCGGGCGGATTTGACTATAACAAGAGCCAGTTTAACCGGGCGACACAGGCATTGCGGCAGGCGGGATCCTCTTTTAAGCTTTTTGTATATCTGACCGCGTTTGAAAACGGCTTTTCCCCCGATGAACTGCTGGCGGACGAGCCAATCCGGATTGACGACTGGGAGCCGCAGAACTATGACCGGAAATTTCGCGGCGCCGTCAGCCTGAAACAGGCATTTGCCCAGTCGCTGAACGTGGCGACGGTGGATTTGGCGACGTATCTGAATTTGGAAGACATTATCAGTACGGCGCTGAAACTGGGAATTACGACCGGGGTCAAGGATGAGCCGTCTATTATTCTCGGTGCGGCGGAAGTGCGCGTTTTGGATATGGCAGCGGCGTATGCTGCAACGGCAAACGGGGGGTATGCGGTGTTTCCGTATGCCATCCGCGAGATTACAGATACGGACGGGTATCTGCTTTATCAGTACCGTTCGCCGGGGAGGGAACGGGTTTTGAAGCCGGAAACGGTTCGCAACATTAATATTCTGCTGCGCGAGGTTGTTGTCAGCGGAACCGGAAAACGGGCTAGAAAAGTTAAAAACGCCCGCGGCAAAACGGGAACGTCGCAAAATTATCGCGACGCCTGGTTTATCGGGTCAAATGACAGATACACGGCAGCGGTTTGGGTCGGCAACGACGACAACAGCCCGATGAAAGAAATCGGCGGGGGAACGCTGCCGGCGGAAATCTGGGCGGATATTATGAAATAGCGCGGCAGTTCGGACGGATATTATGAGGCAGGCGATATGGAACAAGCCGCGTCGGGTGAGCGGCGGTCGGCTGCGGTGTCCGAAGTAGCGGGATACGGCGGCAGGGGACATTGTTGTGCACTCTGCGAATTACTTATTCGGTAAATAATTTGATTTCAGTCAACATCTTGTAAAGCTTATGTTCATCAAAAGGCAGATATTCGGCTATGGTAAAGCCGACAATATCGGAATTGTCTGTGATACAGCGGAGAATCTCTGTTAGCTTTTCTATCGTCATTTTTCCGCCGCCGGCACCGTCTCCCACCAATTCGGAATTAGCAAAATAAGTCGAATGAAAAAAATGCTCATCTAATACATCAATATCAAAATGTACAAGAATATGGTCAAACCGTTTAATAAATTTATGTATTTCATTATTAGAAATAAATTTATTGGTTTGAATTTTATAATTGACCCCCGTGTTATTTAAAAAGTTTTTTTGATAATCATGCAGGTTTTGAAGACCGACATATAATATTTCATCAGGATTAAATTTGTTATTTTTCATCATATTTGAAAGTGAATTATCTCCATATCCCATTAAAGAGCCGAGAACCATTGCATGGGCGTTGGGATAGCCGTCTTTGGGAGAAGAAACATCCGGATGCGCGTCTATCCAGACAATACCCGTGTTTTTATATTTTCCATGCAAATAATCAAACGGCGCTAATGAAACCAAGCAATTGCCGCCGATGGTGATAATTTTGTCAGGATTTTCCTTTTCAATCTTTGCCATTGCATTTTGAATACCGGATAGAACTTCGCCTTTAGCATAAATTCCGTCAGTTATGATTTTGTTTGCGCTATTGGGCTGGGCAATATCTACTTTAATTAAGGGCTGGTTTTTATTTTCCGGCAAAATATGCGCCAATAGATTTGCTCCGAAATAATACGTATCCAAGCCCCCGCTGACATAGTCAGGGTATAGCAATCTGATTGTTTTCATGTTTTCCTCTCTGTTTCTTGTTTAAATTTCTATTAGGTTGATGATATTTCCGTGCTCTTTAATAATCCTTATTAGATCATGTGTTTTTAACCAAACCGTTGCCGTGTTATCATTGGGGTGTACCCCGATCAAAGAAGGTTCTTTTATAAAATCTCTGTCTAGATACATTATTGTTCTTGTTTGTTCATCATTTAATAGACCAAGTGGCGTGACAGCCCCGGAGGATAGGTTTAAAATATTCATCAAATCGCTTTCAGAGGCAAAGCTTAAAGGGCGTGTGCCAGCTGTTTTTTGGAATTCTTTAAGGTTTACTTTTTTATTTCCTTTAATTGTAATAAGGTAATAATTTCTTTTTTTGTCATCTCGTACAAAAAGGTTTTTTGCTTCCGAGTTTGGATATGGAATATCAATTTGTGCTAATTCGGCCATATTGTAAACAGCTTTGTGTTCTGTAATTTCGTGCCAAATGTTAATTTTTTTCAGGTAATTATATATTTCGAGCTTATTCATAATTTATTTCCCATAAATAGATTTAATTTTCTAAATATTATATGAAATAAGTTAATTAACAACAATGATTTTATAAACTTTCAGTCGTTTTGATATATAAAAAACCTTTATACGGTTTTATTTTGGGCGGAAAATCAAAAAGGATTACAATGGGTGCAAAAGCCGGCAGGGATTGAATCTGATTACGGAAAAAAGATTATGGTTGGCCGCGGTACAGGAGGAGACAGAGCCCGTATGGCGTCTCATATGCCCATGTCGCGGATGAAACGTGTGCCTGAAATGTAGCCGTTGCGGAATTTGCCGCGCACTTCAATCAGATGGTTGTTGAATTTGCGCCATTTGTTGACGGTAGAACGGTTTTTGGTAAAATCCAGGGCGATATTTGCGGTACCGCTTCTTTCTGCCCGTTCGTTGTAGCCGTCCATGCTGCAGTTGGAACTGCCGACGCCAAAGTCGTCCCGCGCCAGACGGATGTAGCCGCGGCCTCCTTCTTCAAAATAAGTTCCGCACCAATTTTCGGTTTCGGCATCGGCGAAACCGGCAAAACTAAAGCTAAGGCATAGGAACAGCGTCAGCAAAGCAAGTTTTTTCATTGCGGAATTTCCTCTTAAAAGTTAATTTTCAGTTAATACATAAGCTGTTTTTGTTTAGTTGTCAAGTATTTTGTCTATAATATTTTGGTGATTTTGGTATATATAAAAGATAACCCGGCATATTAAAAACGGCTGCCGTCTGGCCGAAATGGGAGGGAAAGGGAATAGTGAGGAAAGGGGGGAGAAGCGGCGAGGATAGGGCTGGAAGGTGGAGGGAAATGGGCGGGGAATGGGCTGAAAATGGAGGGCAAGGGACAGGAAAGGGAGGAATACAAGGATACACAAAAAAAGCCGCTTCAAAAAGAAGCGGCCAGACAAGAAAGGCAGGTGCACCGAAGGAGCGTTTTGCGCCAGTCCTAAAGATAGTTTCCGGCAGTGAGGGATTTCCAACGCTTCAGGAGATGATTTCCGAAGCCGGCGCTTCCACGTAGCAGTTTTTAAAAACAGCGGCAGAGATGCCATAAATATCGTTTCGCGACGCGTGCAGATAATCGCCGGGGCTTAAATATTGAGGCCCGTCGTGCCAAGGCAGTTCAAGGCGCATATTTTCCTCGACAATGATAAATGCATGAAGGTTTTTGTCTGATCCGCGGCGGCTGAAACAATAAACGAGTTTTCCGCTACAGGGCCGGTTTAATACGGAAGTGATGAATTCCTGCAGTTCTTCGTAAGTGTACGTTTTCATAATGCTTATAATTTACAGTAATATCTTTATAATTTAAAAAACGGTTTATAATAGCGAAAAAGGATAAAAAAGCAAGTATTTTCCGGCGAAAGACGAAAAAAGTTTTGACAAAAGAAAGGGGGCAGCGTATAATTTTAACGCAGGCCGACAGGAACCGAAAACGGCTTATGAAGCGGCGAAACCTGCCGGGCGGCTCTATATTCGGAGAAATTGCGGGGCGTTTGGCCGATACGGAACGGCGTCAGGGGAACAGGAGCGCATATATGGCGGAATTTATTGACATAACGGAACCGAGAAGCCCGCTGGGAACGGAAAACATCCTCCGGCCGTATAAACGCGGCGAGGCCGAAATTACTGTCGATGTCTGTACGGGAGTGCTCAGGGGGACGAACTTTGCCAGAAGCATTCGCGATATGCTGGGGTGTGTAGAAAAAATTCCGCAAGAGAAAATGCCGGAATTCCGCGAGATTATCTTATCCGTATTTTGCGGGCGGGAACAGCCTGACGACATTCTGGAGCTGGGCGCAAAAATGGCTGCGGCCGCCGGGTGCGCGTCTGAATTGACGGCTTTGCCGAAGGATATTGAAGTACCGGCGGGAGAATCCGGCGGGCGCATGTGCCTGATGTCGGCACCGGTGAAAAGGCGCAAGCTGGATTTGACGGTGTCGGAAGGCGACTATCATTTTAACAATGTCGATTTCGGCGCTTATGACAGGTTATGCGTTTATCCCCGACCGGACAGCTATGGCACGGGGTGGAAAACGGTTACTTTCGACGGGTGTAAAAATTTTCCTAAAGAAACGGATTTTAGCAGAGTACGCTATATCCTGTTTGACTATTGCCGGCTGGAAAGCGTGTCGGGTTATAAGTTCAGCCGGGACTGCGAGGTTCGTTTCGGCGGTTTTGCACCGGTTGACGGGCTGCCGGCAGACAGGGATTTCCGAGGGTTGAAAAAAGTTTATTTTGATCGCTGCCGTTATGAGGAAGGAGATGCCAAGCCCCTGTTTTCGGCAGGAGTTTGCGCCCATATTGCGCGATTTGAAAATTTTCCTATGGAAACCTTGGCCGAGGCGGATGAAGCGTATTTTACGGGAATGGACTTTCAGGGATGCCGGGAACTGCCGTTTAAAGAAGGGGCAGCGCTGGCAATCAGCGGCAGTTCAAATATGGGAACAGGAATGATTGACTGCAAGCGTTACCGCAGGATAAAATTGTATGCGCTTAAAACTCTGCCGGAAGGAACCGTTTTTTCCTTCCGCAAAGGGGCGTCCGTCAGCCTGAACAGAATTCCTCTGCCCGAGACAATGGATTTTTTAAACTGCGCGGCGCTTGAAATAAAAGATTGCGACTGGAGTGCGGTCAGGAATGTGGATTTTGCCGACGAAGCGCAGTATAAGCGATATCGGAACGAACTGCCCGATGCGGCGGAAGTCCGGTATGGCGGGTGGAAAGAAAGCGTGCTGCAAAAGTGGCGGCGAAGGTCTGCCGGGCGATGAAACGAAAACCGGCGGGCAGAAAGTACCGGGAGGCATTGGGTGAAAAACAGGCGATGTGGAGAAACGATGACGCTGCATTTTAGTTTAAAAGACATATTCGGATTATGTGTGGTTCTGATGATTTGGAATCTGGTGATGCCGGCAGGAACGATATGGACGGCGGCTGCGTATTTCGGCGCGGTGCTGGCGTATCTGCAACGGCGGAGGAGAGTTGCGGCGGAAGACGGCACTTCAGCAGCAGATGGTTTTTCGACAGAGGGGGGCAATCGGCGCGGCGGTTGCGTATTTCGGAGCGGTGCCGGCGTATCTGCGGCGGACGGCATTCTGGCAGCGGCGTTTCTGTTCAACCTGTGGTATGTGCTCGGGTCTTGGGGAAACGTGCGGCAGTATGACTACTACAACTTTGTCATGCATACGGATTATTTTCTGCAAAACGGGTTCTTTCTGGCGGCGCCGGCGGCATATCTGCAGTCGGTTTATTTCCAACCGCCGCTGTGGGGGCTGGTTTCGGCGGCGGTTACAAAGTTCTGTATGTGGTTTGGCGCGGGCAGGGAAGCGGCGTTTGACAGCGTGCGCTTTGTCAGCCTGTTCTGCATAACTGGGGCGGGGATTGTGTTCTGGCGCCTGCTGAGGGAGTTTAAACTGAAGGACGGGGTGCGGCTCGGGCTGTTTGCTTTGTTTTGCTTTTTTCCGGCGCACGGGATTGCCGCCAATCTGGTCAATAACGATGCGGCGGTTTATTTTCTGATGACGGCGATGATATATTGCGGATACAGATGGTATGTTAGCGGGAGATGGCGCGAGGCACTGGTCTTAGCGGGGCTGCTGCTGGCCGCGGGGCTGGTTAAGTTTTCCGGCCTGATGATGCTGCCGGCGCTCGGCATGCTCGGGCTGTTTCGGCTGGTACAGGCGGCAAACAAATTGTCGCCGCGGTTGTGGGGGCAGTTTGCGGTTATCGGCGTCGGGGCGGCTGTCGGTTTTGCCTGGGGATGGTTTCTGCTTGCGTATGATTTCCCGCTGGTGCCGCCGCCGGTCGGCAATGCGTTTCAGGATTTGCGCAGTTACGGTTTGGCGGAACGGCTGTCCTGCCTGACAATGGCCGGAGAGGTTTTTGCCGATGTGCGCGCCGGGCTGGCGGAACCGAACGTGTGGCTGGCGCTGATTAAGACGTCGCTGTTCGGCGAATGGAGCTGGGGCGGCGTAACGTGGGCGTACCTGCTGTATGTGTTGGGAATCGGGCTGGCGATATTGCTGGCGGCAAGTTTCTTCACGCTGCCGTTTTATAAGCTCGGCGAGGGCTGGGGCATTAATGCTTTTGCTGTGGTTCTGGTATTTTCGGTGCTGGGAGCGTGGGCGAATTTTTGGCTGGAGTATCCATATTTCTGTTCCAGCGAATACCGCTATGTGATGATTTTATTGCCGGTGTCGCTGCTCTGGCTGGGGAATTTTCTGACGCAAAAAAGCCTGCCGAAAGCGGTTGGTTACGTTTTGGCAGGCGGGGTGGCGCTAATGGTTCTGGCGCGGTTTATGCTTTATCTAAATACCATTTGACGGTTTTGACAATGCCGGTCTTAAAGGTTTCGTCCGGCCTGTAACCAAGTTCGCGGGTGATTTTTTCCGGGTCAATCGCATAGCGCAGGTCGTGTCCGGCGCGGTCTTTGACAAAGGTTATCAGCTCGGCGTATTTTTTGCCGTCCCTGCGCGGGCGCAGGTCGTCCAGAATAGCACATATCGCGTGGGTGATTTCCATATTCGTCAGTTCGTTGTGCCCGCCGACGTTGTAGGTTTCGCCGCTTTTGCCGTGGTGGAAAATCAGGTCAATCGCCTTGGCGTGGTCGGTAACGTACAGCCAGTCGCGGATATTCTGCCCGTTGCCGTATATCGGAATCGGCGAGAGGTTCAGGCAGTTGCGGATAATGGTCGGAATCAGCTTTTCGCTGTGCTGTTTGGGGCCGTAGTTATTGGAACAGTTGGAAGTGGTAACGTTCATGCCGAAAGTGTGATGATAGGCGCGAACGAGAAAGTCCGAACCGGCTTTGCTCGCCGAATAGGGGCTGTTTGGGGCGTAAGGCGTGGTTTCTTTAAAAAAGCCCTCGGCGCCAAGCGTGCCATACACTTCGTCGGTGGAGATATGGTGGAAGCGGTGGGCTTCGCAGCCGGGTTTTGGAGAAAGCGGCGCGTCAAACCAGTGCGTACGAGCAGCTTCCAGCAGGTTGAACGTGCCGACGAGGTTGGTGTTGATGAATGCGCGCGGGCCTTTGATAGAGTTGTCGACGTGGCTTTCGGCAGCGAAATGGATGACGCCGGTAAAGCGGTGTTCGTCAAACAGACGGCTGACGAGGTTTTCGTCGCAGATGTCGCCCTGAACGAACGTGTAATTCGGGTTGTTTTCCACTTCCGTCAGGTTGGCAAGGTTTCCGGCATAGGTCAGCTTGTCGAGGTTGACGATTTTGTAATCGGGATGCTTTTCCATAAAATACGGAATAAAGTTTGAGCCAATAAAGCCGGCGCCGCCGGTAACTAAAATTGTTTCAGACATTTTACCAATCCTTCTTTCCAATGGGGAATTTCAATATTAAAGCGCTGTTTGATTTTCGCCTTGTTCAAAACCGAGTAATGCGGGCGGGGCGCCGGTGTCGGATAGTCTTTGCTTTCTATCGGGCGGATGCGGCAGGACAGTTTGGACTGCTCCATAATCTCGCGCGCGAAGTCGTACCACGAACAGACGCCCTCGTCGGTAAAATGGAAAATTTCCTTTTCGCCGGGGCGTATCTGCGGCAAAGCGGCGACAATCGCTTCCGCCAGGTCATAGGCGTTGGTGGGGGTGCCGACCTGGTCAAAGACGACGTTCAGGCTTTCCCGTTCGGCACCGAGCTTGCGCATGGTCTTGACAAAGTTGCCGCCGTGGGGCGAATAGAGCCAGGCGGTTCGAATGACGACAGCGGTATCGGCGTTGTTTAAGACGTTTAATTCGCCCTCGCGTTTGGTTTTGCCGTAGACGCTTTGCGGGTTGGCTGCGTCGTCTTCGTTATACGGCTTGCAGCCGGTGCCATCAAAAACGTAGTCGGTTGAAATATGGACGACGTTTCTGCCATATTTGGCGAGGTAAAGCGGTGCAAGCGCGTTGACCTTATGCGCGTTTTCCGCATCGCCTTCTGCTCTGTCAACAGCAGTGTAGGCGGCGCAGTTGATGACGAAGTCAAATTTATGCGCGGCAAAATATGCCTTGACGGCGGCTTCGTCGGCCAAATCCAAGTCCTCGCGGTCGATATAAACCGCCTGATCTTTAAGCAGGCATTGCAGGGCGGTACCGAGCTGCCCGTTGGCTCCGGTTACTAAAAACATGGTTCCAAATCCTTTAACAGCGGGTGATTCAAATCGCGTTCCAAAACGTTGGCGCGGCTCATGTCTATTTGCCAGTCAATGTTCAGAGCAGGGTCGTTGACGCAGAGGCCGCCCTCGGCTTCTTTGCAATAGAAGTTGTCGCATTTATAGGCGAAGACGGCGGTTTCGGACAAGACTGAAAAGCCGTGGGCAAAACCGCGGGGAATGAGCAGCTGCTGCTGATTTTCACCCGAGAGGCGGACGGCGACGTGTTGTCCGTAAGTCGGCGAATTGCGGCGGATGTCCACGGCGACGTCCAATACTTCGCCGGAGATGACGCGCACGAGTTTGGCCTGTGCGTGTTCGCCTTTTTGGAAATGCAGGCCGCGGATGGTGCCGTAGCTCGAAAACGACTGGTTATCCTGTACGAAGTCATAATGCAGGCCGTTTTGTTCAAACTCTCTTTTGCTGTAGCTTTCAAAAAAGTAGCCGCGGGTGTCGGTAAACACGCGCGGGGTGAGGACGTACACGCCCTCAAGTTTGGTTTTAGTAAAGATCATGATTTTCCTCATATACTTTTTTCAGATATTCCTTATAAGGCACGCCGTCTTTGAGCCTGCTTATCAGCCTTTGCATTTGTGCGGCGTCGATAAAGCCCTGACGGAAAGCGATTTCTTCAATGCAGGCGAGTTTCAGCCCCTGGCGCTGTTCAATAATCTGCACGAACTGCGACGACTCCATCAGGCTATCGGGCGTGCCGGCATCGAGCCAGGCGTTGCCGCGCTTCAGGGGGATGACGTTCAGGCGTCCTTCGTTGAGGTAGAGCCGATTTAAATCAGTGATTTCCAGCTCGCCGCGTTTGGACGGCTTGAGCGAGGCAGCTTTTTCCGCGACGTCTGAGGGATAGAAGTACAGCCCGGTTACGGCATAGTTGGACTTTGGCTTTTTCGGCTTTTCTTCAATGGACACGACACGCTTTAAGCTGTCAAATTCAATGACGCCGAAACGTTCGGGGTCGGAAACGTGATAGCCGAAAACGGTGGCGGCGTTGTCTTCTTCCTGTATCAGGGTGCGGTAGCAGTTCATCTGCGACTGGATGTAAAAAATGTTGTCGCCCAGTATCAGGCAGACTTTGTCGTTGTTGATGAAGTCGCGGCCGAGAATAAAGGCTTCGGCAATACCGTTGGGGGCGTCCTGCACTTTGTATTGCAGATTTAAGCCAAGTTCCGAACCGTCGCCGAACAGACGTTCGATATTCGGAGTGTCGTGCGGCGTGGAGATGATGAGGATGTCGGTAATGCCGAACAGCATCAACACGGACAGCGGGTAGTAAATCATCGGCTTGTCATAGACCGGCAGCAGCTGTTTGGAAACGCACTGGGTCAACGGATAGAGCCGGGTGCCGGAGCCTCCGGCGAGGATGATGCCTTTCATGGAATTACTCCTTTTCTTGGTGGGTGGGCATTGGTGTTGTCTCAGAACCGGACGCCGGAGCGGCCGTTTCGGGGCGGGCAGCGCCGAGTGCCGGAGTTGAGGTATCAGAGGAGGCGGCGCTTGAGATTGGGGTGCGAGGGGTGCCGGGTACCGGGGCTTGAGCCGGAGCAACACCGGAATCAGGTGCAGCGGACTGTTTCAGAATATCTGCCGAACTCTGCATCCGGGAGCGGCTGGTTGCCTGTTGCGAACGGGCAGACGCCTGCCTTGAGCCGGGCGACGTATGCTGCGGCGTTTCTGCGGTGTTTTCAGGCAGAAGCGACAGGAAAGGCTTTATCTGCGCGAAACTTTCTTCCCCTTTATAGCTGTTTTCCAAGCCGAAAGCGAAGATATAGGGGATTTTGGCGGCGAAATCACGTCCGGATTGCGCCAGTTCGGGATTCTTTTGCAGATAAGACTTGTAGTCTTCGGTTTCCTTAATCTTATTGCGCAACAAGCCGCTGCGGCGTGAAAACAGGCGGTAGTAACTGATAATCAGGTATACGCTCAAAATCATCAAAACGGCATAGAAATTTGATGTATATATTGCGAGCCAACCGGCCGTCCACAGTACGCACAGCGCGGCAAAAGCCTTGACGGCAAGAGTAACGGCATTGCTTTTGAAGCGCAGCATAAAGAGCATTATGTACGGGAAGAGCAGCGCCGTAAAAGCAATAATAATCCAAAACGTATTCCAGGGGGAAACGGCGAGCAAAGCCGAACCGACAATGCCGCAGACCAGCATAGCGAGGCTGAATATAAGATACAGCGCATTCAGCTTCAGCTTAAAGAGGTGGAACTGCCTGTATGCGGCGTAGCGCAGAGCCCTGTATGCCCGTTCGAGCTTCAGCCGGGATTCGGGAGTTGCCGGGAGTGAGGTTTCCTGTCCCGGGAAGAGGCAGGCGACAAGCTTTTGTTCGGCAGGGGAAAGCTTTTTAAGATTATCGGTCTTTTTGATTAAGACGGCTCCGTTTTCTCTGGCGCGCAGTTCCAGAACGTTTTTGGCGCAGAGGTTCAGGATTTCCGCGCCGAAAGAACGGCGGTCGAAAACGTTGGCGTTTAACAGACGGAAGATAGCCGGCGTCTTTTTGAGGTAGGCGTTGGTTTTGTCTTTGTTGCGGCGAATCTGCTCAAACGATATCCGATAGGAGAGCAGGATTGCCAGCAGGGCGAAAAGGGCAAACAGGCTGGCGCCGTAGTCGTGAATAAACCACTGGTATTTTTTGGAGAAGTCCGGCGGGAGCAAAGTTCCTTTTTCCATGGTCAGGAAGAGGTGGATATCCTCGCCGACGCCGAGCGCTTCCGTATCGGCAAAGCCGAGCGAGTTTGACGCCAGCGTGTTGATGGTAACGCGCCGGTTGTCCAAACCGCCGCGGGTGCTGGCAACGGCGTTTTGGGCGACAAAGCTTTTGTTGGACGGCAGGAAAACGACGGCGTTGGCCGAGCCGACAACGTTTTTCAGCGTTTTGGCGGTAATGTCCCAGTACAGTTCATCAAAATTGTCATAGAACCATACCGCGCGGTCTATCAGGTATTTGAAACGATATGTATAAATTCCGGTCGGCAGGTTCAAAGGCTCGTCGGGTTCAATGTGCAGGTAATTGCCGATTTCGGTCATGTGGTAAGGCTTTTCCTCGCCGTTGACGGTTACGGATTCAAGCGTGATATCGGTCCGGCGCCGGTCGCCGTTACGCGAATAGTTGTATTTGGGCAGAATGCGGAAAAAGCCGTTGGGAAAACTTTCGTTGTTGGATATGAAAATAAATTCTTCGGTTACGCGGAGCAAACCGGTCGGCTCAATCTTTATGGTGGTCAGGACATAGGGAAAATGCTCGTCGGCCGGGGCGAGGATTTCCCGGCTGTCGGAAAGCTTTACCGTAACATACGGGAAGTCGGGCACAAACGGCCGGGCTTCGTCGTTTTCGGTTTCTTTCAGGCGATAAAACGTGCCCTGCAGCTCGACATTTTCGTTTATCGTGTCGCCGACGCTTCCCGCATTGCGCATGCTTTCGCGATATATTTTTTCGTAAGCAGAAAGAGTTGCTTCTTCCTTTTGTTTTATTTCGTCGGGATTAACGATGCTGGTAGCGGAGGGAATGGCGGCTTCGTTGGGGTCAATGTCGGCAGGCGTTGTCAGGCGCAGGCGTTTGGACAGGTAGGCGCGGACGTCGTTTTTGTTGTTTAAATCCGGCATTTCCTCATAGAGCTTTTTCATTTCGTTCAGGCGCTTTTCCGGATTGACCGGCAGAATATCAAGCGGCGCGGACGCGCTGCGGACTCCGGCGGAAACGGTATACGGCGCAGCAAACAGCCACGCTGCCAGCAAACGGATAAAAAAACTCTTCATATCTTTTCCTTCAAGGTTGCGGAACATTGCGTTTTATGGTATCAACCAGCATAAATATATTTAAGTATAAAGACAAGAAGTTAATTTTTTTAAAAGGGGATAACTATGAAGGACGAAAATCTGGCAGGTACCGCCGGAGAGACGAACGGCGGCGGGATTGCGGCGATTATTCTCGGTGCGGGAAAAGGGACGCGGATGAAATCCGACCTGCCGAAAGTGATGATGCCGGTGTGCGGCAAGCCGATGATACGCCATATTATTGATACGCTGGAGAAAATCGGCGTAAAGGATGTCGTAACGGTTGTTTCTCCCGACGGAGATATGGTGAAAAACGAAACTGCGCCGTACAGGACTGCAGTGCAGGCGGAACAGCTTGGCACGGGACATGCGGTCAGGTGCGCCGAAGAAGCGCTGAAAGGCGGTTTTGACGGGCCGGTGCTGGTGATTTTCGGCGATACGCCGCTGATTACCGAAGAAACCTTTTTGAAAATTGCAGACAGAATCCGCAAAGGCTACGCCGTTGTTGTGCTCGGGTTCAGACCCGGAGATCCGGCTCGGTACGGACGCCTGAAGATGAGCGGAACGGAGCTGACAGGGATTGTCGAATATAAAGATGCAACGGAAGAAGAACGGAGCATTGATTTCTGCAATTCCGGGTGCATGGGATTTGACGGGCATTATTTATTTAAAATTTTGGCACAAATTGACAATGAAAATGCGGCAAAGGAATATTATCTTACCGATGCGGTCAAAATTGCGCGCGGAATGGGACTTAAATGCACCGCGATTGAGGGCAATCCGAAAGAGGTCGCCAGCGCCAATACGCGCGAGGAGCTGGCCTTGCTGGAGGAATTTTATAAGGAAAGGGAAAATTGGGCAAAGCGTTAAAGGAATACTGGTTCGGCATTCTACTGCTGACGGCGGCGCTGTTGTTTTTGATATTTGCGGCGATTGTTGCCGCTGCGCCGCATGACGATGCAAAAATGCGCGGTTTTACACCCTGCACTTACCGGCTGGCGCAGGAACTCAGCCTGCAGGGAGCCGGGCGCCGGATTTGGGGCGTGCTGGGTGCCGTCGGCGAAAGTTATGTCTGTTATGCGGGCGTTGTTGCGGACGGCGTCGGGCTTTGGCTGGACGGCAAACAGCCGGCGCCATGGAGCAATTATTTTTTCGAATCGGAGAATTTTAAGATTCCGCCGGAATTAAGCGAACCGTTTTCGGAAGATTTGTTAAAGGCGAACCGGCTGGACGGCAGGGAAACCAGCGAAGATTTGTGGCAGGAGAAGAAGTGAGCCGGCAGAAAGGCATAAGTGCCGGCGGGAGGAGATGATGCCGGCAGAGAGATATAAAGGCCGGCAGGAAGGCAAATGAACCGGAAAACGGGCTGCAGCTGCGGCCGGACATATAGTTGTAAGGAGTGTATGAATATGGAAAATAAAGAGAAAATGCCGGAATGGGATTTATCTGAATATTATAACGGGGTTGATGACCCGAAAATCGGCGAAGACCTCAACGCGTATGCCGACAAAGCGGCAGCTTTTGCGGCGAAGTACCGCGGCAAAGTAGCGGGGCTTGACGGCGCGGCGTTTGTTGCGGCCTTGAAAGAGCTGGAAGAAATGAGCCGTATTGCATCCAAACTCGGCGGGTATGCGAGCCTTAACTCTTCGACGCATTTGACTGATGCGAAGGCGTCGGCTCTCTACCAGCGCGTGGTTGAAGGGTTGAACGACGCGGGAAAGGATTTATTGTTTTTTGCTCTTGAATATAACAAGCTGGACAAGGCGGCGGAAGAAAAGCTTTTGGCTGATGAACAGGTACGCTTTTATCTGCCGTATTTAAAACGGGTGCGGAAGTTCAAGCCCTACGAGCTGTCGGAGGAAGTTGAAAAAACGCTGCTGGAAAAAGATGTAACGTCCGGTTCGGCATGGGTTCGCCTGTATGAGGAATTTATGGCACGGCTGTCGTATTCGGTGGACGGCAAAAGCTATAACGATGCGCAAATCAGCCGCCTGTGTCTCAGTCCGGATGCAGAGTTGCGCGAAAAGGCCGGCAAGGAGATTAACAATGTTTCCAGAGAAAACAGCTTTGAGGCGGGCTATATCTATAATATGATTATGAAAGACAAGGCGGTTGAAGATGAAAAGCGCGGGTTCAAGCTGCCGATGTCGTCACGCAATTTGTCGGAAGAAGTCAGCGACGAAACGGTGGAAAATCTGGCGCAGACGGTGCGGGACAATTATGAAAACATCGCCTGGCGCTTTTACAAGATAAAGGCGAAACTGCTCGGTGTGGAGAAAATCAAATATTGGGACAGAAATGCGCCGCTGCCGCTTGAAGATGACAAGGAATATACGTGGGAAGAAGCCGTTAAGACGGTTTTGGATGCGTACCATGCCTTTTCGCCGAAACTGCATACGATTGCGCGCGAGTTTTTTGATAAACCGTGGATTGATGTGGCGCCGAAAGACGGCAAGCGCAGCGGAGCTTTTTGTTCGGGACCGCTGACCGAGGAGCATCCGTTTTTGCTGCTGAATTTTACCGGCAAGCGCAATGACGTATTGACTCTGGCACATGAGCTTGGTCACGGGTGCCATCACCAGCTGCGGCGGCAAAACGGTGTCCTGAACGAGACGACGCGAATGACGACCGAAGAGGTGGCGTCGGTGTTCGGCGAAATGCTGGTGTTCCAGTCGATGCTCAACAATGCGAAGACCGACAATGAGAAAATTGCGTTGCTGGCGATGAAGGTCAATGATATGATTAATACGGCAATACGCCAGATTGCGTTTCATTTTTTTGAAACAAGGGCGCATAACGAGCGTAAAAACGGCGAGCTGCCCGTCGAACGGCTGAACGAAATCTGGCTGGAAGAGATGAAAGCAAGCTTGGGGCCGTGGGTAGAGGTAGATGAAAACTCCGCCTATATTTGGGAGCAGGTCGGGCATTTCTTCTTTTTGCCGTTTTATGTATATGCTTATTCTTTTGCCGATTGCGTGGTCAATTCGCTGTACTGGCTGAAGCTGCAGAACAAGGTTGAAAATTTTGAGGACAAGTATTTGGAACTGTTGTCCAAAACGGCTATCGGTAATTATAAGGAGATTTTCGCACCGTTCGGGCTGAACCCGGAGAGCAGGGAGTTCTGGCAGGGCGGATTAAATCTGATAGGCTATTATCTGGATCAGCTGGAAGAGCTGACGGACAAAATGCCGGAGAAGTAAATAGCAGCTGTTTTGTGAAGAAAAGGAAAATCCAGTGTCCGTGGGCGCTGGATTTTTTATGTTATGGTTATGGGACGTATTTTTGTGTTGGGCTGCGATATTGGCGCATTGGCGCATTGGCGTGGGTTTGGACGCGGACAGGGAGGAGGAATGAGAGAGAGGGGTGTGGTGGGAGCGACTGGCACCGGGTTATAGAAGGGGCAGGGTTGCGCCTGAAGGCTCGCGCGCAGGGGGTAGGGTTTTGCGCAGAGGGAGGGGCGCGGTGTTTTGGGTGTAGGGAGGGCAGGCGCGAGGTCTACGCGTTTGGGGTGTGCGCAGGCGTGGTGTGTGCGGGCGTATTATCAGAACTTGTACTTAACACCGAGGTCGAAGAGCTGAGGGTCGTTCTTCTGTATGAGCCGGTTGTACTTGGCGTAAAGAGCGATATCCTTATACTCGTAATCAAGGGCAGCTTCGAGGACGGCGCGGTCGCGCTGATAGAGGTTTGCGTCGTCGCGGATGTAGTACCATCCGGAGCCTGAGCTGTGTCTGGCCTTGATGTCGTCGAAGGGCGAAGCGAATTCGTGGTAATAGACGCCGCCGACCTTAAAGGCGAACTTGCCGTACTTTTCGGTTTTGACTTCTTTTTTGAGGAAGAGGCCGATACCGGCTTCGACGGAGAGGTTGTGCGTCTTTTTGGTAACGAGGTCGTTTTCGCCGTTTCCTTCGTCAAATCCGTCTTCGGTATAGCCGAGGGCATTGAGCATAAGGGCGGGTTCGAGTTCGGCGTAGCCGTTGAGGTCAACGGTGTAGCGGAGTTCGTTGGTAAGGCCGTAGAAGAAGTCGGTGATGTCCGATTCCCTGTCGGAGCCGCGGTCGTATTCGCCGTAACCGTAGCCGAGGCTTAAGACGGAAGCGAGGCGTAGGTTGTCGGTAAATTTGTGGAGCCAGGGCATAAAGACGGTAACGATGTTGAGGTCGCGGTCGCCGCCGTCGTCATAGCTGGTTGAAATTTTGGTATAACCGATACCGAGGCCGAGGCGGTTTTTATTATCAATTCTCTTGTCGCCAAAGGTATACATGGAGTTGGCGGAGAGGTCGTAACCGGAGAGGTAGCTCTTGTTGTCGGTTTCAAGGTTATAGTTGTCATAACCGGCGATAACGCGGTAAGGCTCGTCGGAAGGTTTCAAGATGGTGTCGGCCATATTGCGGTTAAGGCTCCGGAGCACCTGGAAGTTCTCGTCGGCGAAGTTGGTGAGGGTATTGAGGCCGGCCTTGTCGGCAATGCTGAGGGCAGCGCCGGCGTCGGAAGAAGCGCCTTTGATATCGTCATACATGCCTTCAAGGTTGCCTTGTTTGTAGTTCTGTTCAAGATATTCGCCGAGGGAGGTGTTTTGCGCAAACTCGTTGAAGTTTCTGCGGTTGAGGACGACGTCATAGCCGCCGGAAGCGTTTTGCTTTTTCTCGGCTTTGAAGAGGGCAGATTCTGAGGAGAGGTTCAAGCCGTCGGCGTTTTCGGTTTTGAGGCTACCTTCCTGGACATAGGTATCCTGATTGCCGCCCATGACGGTGGAAGAACCCGCGGCGAGGTCGCCTTTGAGGCTTTCGGCTTCATAAACGCCGCCGTCTTCAAGGTAGATTTTGCCGCCGAGGGCGTCGAGGTCGGCGTCTCCGGAGAAGCTCATAAGGCTGTAATTGCGGAGTTTTGCCCCGTTGAGAGTAATGCCGGAACTGCCTTCGCGGACTTCGCCGTTGACGGTGATGGTGCCGAAGTTGTTGACGACGGCGTCGGAAGAATTTTCATCAATAAAGATGCCGTGCGCCTGTCCGTCGGGCGAAGAGTTGACGGTGATGGTGCCGGTTTCGGTGTTGGTTACCGTGGTGCCCTGACCGTCTTTGACGTAGATACCGTAGGCGTTTTGCCCTTCAACGTCGATGGAACCTTCGTTGGTGATGGTGTTTTGGCCTTCGCCATAGATGCCGTAAGCGTTTTCGGCGTTTCCGGAGATGGCAACGGAGCCTTTGTTGATGACGGTGCCGCCGATGTTGGAGTAGATGCCGACGGCATCACCGCCGTTATAACTCTTGATGGCGACGGATGCGCCGGTGTCATTGGTAACGGTGCCGGAGGACGAGCCGTACATGCCGTACGCCGTGCCCGTGCCGAAGTGGCTGATGGTGATGCGCCCGATGCCCCCGTTTACGCTGTCCGTCGTGTTCTTTATGTTCGCTCCGTTCTTTATGCCGTATACCTCTCCGCTCTCTTCTGCGCTGATTGTAATGTCTATGGCGGTTTGATTTGTCAGAGTAAGCTTGGAGTTGAAGGCATTTACCAATATACATGTACCGTTATCTTCAATATATCCCTCTTCCTCTTTACAAGAGTCAATACCATATTTTCCTTCACATTGCGAACAGTTGGCTCCGGTCGGGCAGCTGCTGTGCGAAAATCTGCTGTCGCAGGCGCAAGTACCGTTAGTCAGGATATATCCTTTGCTTGCATCGCAGCTGATGACATATTTACATCCTGAAACGCTGTCCGTTCCGCAGGAAGAAGCTCCGGTCGGGCAGGAGTCAAAGCCGGAAGTATTGTTGCAGGTGTATGAACAGGTGAAACACTGGGTGTCGCCGGAATATGCACCGGTATTTTCCGTTCCGACATTGGCATAGCTGCTGGTGGTACATGCGGTTGTCTGGCCGCTGGAGCAGGTTTTGGGATCACATTTGCCGCATACTTTACCACCGGAAGTGCCGCTGGAAGAGAAAGTCCAGCCGTTAGCTTTTGATGTTCCGCAGTTATCAACGGACTGATAGGCTGTGCTGTAGCCAGAGGGGCAACTGGTCGATCCGGTTTGTTTCCAACATCCTGATCCGCTGGCACTTTCTGTACAAGTATAGCCGCCTTCCTGACAGGTTGCTTGACTGGTGAACGGATAATCGGACGGGCATTGGGCACCGGTGTAGCAGGCTACCGGAGAGGTAATAGAGTTGGTGCAGGTTTTGCCGCTCGGGCAGCTGCCGGCCGTCCAACCGGAAGCGCAGGAATAAGTGCATTTATAGCAGGTGTTGCTGCCGACAGTGGTCGTTTCCTGACTGTAAGTATAGCCGGTTCCGCCGGAGCAGGGCGTTGTGCCGTTGTTATACTCGGACGGACAGCTTTGCGAACCGTTGCGGATGTAGCAGGTTTTGCCGTTTTCAATAGTGGTAGTGCATGTATAGCCGCCATTAGTGCAGTTGGTCTGGCTGGCAAAGGCATTTGATTCGTTACAAGCATAGCTGCATTCGTAGCAGGGGGTATTACCCTGGAAAGAGCCGGTTTCCTGCGCCGAACCCGTGGTATAGGTACCGTTATTGCAGGTTTGGCTGGTACTGGAACCGACAGGGCAGGTTTTGGCAACGCATTCGTTGCAGGCGGTGTTTCCGGCATAATCTACACGGTTAATCGTCCAGCCGTTGATACCGGTTGTCTGGCAATCGGCAGCGCTGGTGATATCTGTAGACCCGGTGTCGCAGGTTCTGGCTGTGCACAGGCCGCACGCGGTGTCGCCGGCATAACCGTTAATGCTGAAGTTCCAGCCTTCGCTGCCGCCGATGCCGCAGGAAGAAACGCTGGTGTTTGAAGTGGATGCGCCGTTGGTGCAGGTTTTTTCGGTACATTTACCGCATATCTGTCCGCCGGAGGTGCCATTTGAAGAATAATTCCAGCCTTCGGGGTGAGCTTTGCCGCTGCAGTCTTCCAGCCCGGCAGTGTAGCCGGACGGACATTGGGAAGCAGATCCTCTGAGCCAGCAGGTCTTTCCGTTTTCTTCAACCTGCGTGCAGGTGTAGCCGCCTGCCTGACAATTGCTTTGTTCGGCAAAGGCTGTTGATTCGTTACAAGCGTAAGTGCAGAGATAGCAGATGCTGTCACCGGCGGCGCCATGTTCCGTTTCGCTGGCGACTTTGGTATAGGTTCCGTCAGAGCATCCGGCTGTCGTCGAGCCGTCCTGACAGGTTTTGGCTGTACATTTGCCGCAGGCTTCATCGCCATTGTAACGCGTACTGTCAATCTGGATTGTCCAACCGTTGGCCCCCTGGCTGCCGCAGTCGCTGACGTCTTGTTTAGAAGTGCTGAAACCGCTGTTGCACTGCAATTTGTCGCACTCGCCGCATTTCAGATCACCGGACATACCGTGTTCGGTGTAACTCCAGCCGAGGCTGCCTTTGGTGCCGCAGTCGGCAACGCTTTGGTATTGGGTAGAACCGATTTCGCATTGTTCGACATTGCCGCGCAGCCAGCAGGTTAACCCATGCCCGGTTACGGACGAGCATTGGTAAGCGCCGTTGCTGGTACAGGCGTTTTCGGAAGTGTAGTAATTGCTGGCACAGGCGTAAGTACAAGTCAAACACGGAGTGTTGCCGTTGTAATCGCCGTTTTCTTTTGAGGTGAGGGTAAATCCGGTACCGGCGGGTTCGCACTGCGTGGTGCCGTTCTCACAAGCCAGAGCCTGGCATTTGCCGCATTGTTTGCCGCCGGACGAGCCGTTAAAGATAACTTCCCAGCCGTTGGTTCCGCCAACGCCGCAGTCGGCAGGAGTTTGGATTGACGTATTATAGGAGGGATCCGGGCATTGTGAAGCTTCGCCCCGTTTCCAACAGTTTGAACCGGGCGCACTTTCCGTACAGGTGTAGCCGCCAGCCTGGCAGGTTTCTTCGCTGGTGAACGGATAATCGACAGGGCAGCCGGTTACCTGATAGCATTGTACGGGTGTCGTGATTGTGTTGCAGGCTTTTCCTGCCGGACAGCTGCCGGGAGTCCACCCTGTCGCACAGGCATAAGTACATTTATAACAGGTGTTGTCGCCGACTTGTGTGGAATCTTCGGTGGTGGTGAAACCGTTGCCGCTTGGCGTACACTTGGTGGAGCTGGGGTAGTCGTCCGGGCAGGTTTGGGAACCGTTGCGGACATAGCAGACTATGCCGTGTTCTGCGGGCGTTGGCGTACAGGTGTACCCGCCGGCCTGACAAGTGCTTTGCTGGCTAAAGGCGTTTGATTCGTTACAAGCGTAGGTGCAGAGATAGCAGATACTGTCACCGGCGGCGCCATGTTCCGTTTCGCTGGCGACTTGGGTATAGGTTCCGGGGGTGCATCTGGCGGTAGATGAGCCGTCCTGACAGGTTTTAGGCGTACATTCGCCGCATTTCAGATTACCGGACATGCCGTGTTCGGTATAAGTCCAGCCGTTGGCTCCCTGATCGCCGCAGTCGGCAACGCTTTGGTATTTGGTGGAGCCGATTTCGCATTGTTCGGCGTTACCGCGCAGCCAGCAGGTCAGTCCATGGTCAGTTACGGACGAGCATTGGTAAGCGCCGTTGTTGGTGCAGGCATTTTCGGAAGTGTAGTAATTGTCGGCGCAGGCATAGGTGCAGGTCAGACACGGAGTGTTGCCGCTGTAATCGCCGTTTTCTTTTGAGGTGAGGGTAAATCCGGTACCGGCCGGTTCGCACTGCGTGGTGCCGGTCTCACAAGCCAAAGCCGTACATTTGCCGCATTGTTTGCCGCCGGACGTGCCGTTGAATTCAACTTTCCAACCATTAGTTCCGCCAACGCCGCAGTCGGCAGGAGTCTGAATTGCGGTGTCATAGCCGGCAGGGCATTGTGAAGCGGCGCCGGGAACCCAACACTGATTGGCGGCCTGTGTGCAGTCGTATCCCGGGTTGGCCAGTTCGCACGCCTGTTGCGTGTCATAATTTCCGGCAGAGGTGTCGCAGCCTTTTTTCTGATAGCATTGTACCGGAGAGGTAATCGTATCACAGGTCAGACCGGCGGGGCAGCTTCCTGCATTCCAGCCCGGTGCACATTCATAAGCGCATTTGTAGCAGGTGTTGAAGCCTTGCTGAACAGAGTCCTGCGTGGTGGTGTAACCCTTGTCGCTCGGAAGGCACGGTTTTGTATTCGGATAGTCAACCGGGCAGGTTTGCGAGCCGGTACGTTTCCAGCATCCGGAACCGTTGGCGCTTTCGGTACAGGTGTAACCGTCAGCTTCGCACAGTCCTTTATCAGTGAAGGGATAATCAATCGGGCAGCCGGTTACCTGATAGCACTGAACCGGGCTTGTAATCGTATTGCAGGCTTTTCCTGCGGGGCAGGTTCCGGCACTCCAGCCCGGGGCGCAGGTATAGGTACATTTGTAACAGGTTATGTTGTTAACGGATTTACTGTCCTGATCGGTAACAAATCCGTTTCCGCTCGGCCGGCAGGGCGATGTGCTCGGATAGTCGACCGGGCAAACGGGGTCGTCTCCGCCGTCATCGTCATCAAGCAAAAAATATGCCCCGGCGGCTGCTCCGGCACCGAGCAGCAAAATGCCGGCCGGAGATATTTTAGTTTTTTCGCCGGCGATTACAGCACAAATCGGATCATTGTCGTCATGACAGGGAACTTTGGTGCTGGCGCCGAATTTGAGGAGAAGGGCGTAAGCGTCACGGTCTTCGGCCTGTTGAGCCAGACATAGCGCAGTATTGCGGTTGCGGTCCTGCAGGTTGATGTAGCGTTTGAACTGCTGCAGCCGCGTTATGTTGCCGGTTTTTGCCCAATTGTACAGGTGCGCAGGGGTCAGGCGCGTGGCAGCTTCGGCAGTTGTGCCGGAAATGCTGCAGAATAATGCAAGAATGCCAAGACCAAAACATAAGCGTCTTATTATGTTGTTCATATGTGTCTCCTCTGCCCCGTTGTTTTTGGTTATCATGGTTTTTACCGGGGCAAATCTTAAAATTTTATGCATAAAACCGGCGTTTAAATACACCTTGCCCCATTTCTAACATATAAAATTTTATTTGTAAAGATGTTTTTTGTATAAAATTTGCATTTTAAAGTCTAAATCCGGCGCAAAACGAATCTGTGCCGAAGTTTGCGGGAATCGAAAATAAATCTTGTGCGAATCGCTTGTCTTCTTCTATTAACCAAAATGAAATATTTTGTTAACTGATATTTAATATTTGTCTAAAAATTGACAAATCCGGCTCTTATAAAAAGGCTGCGGAATGTCGGGAGCGATTTTTCAGCGGTGCTGCAATCGGGGGCAGAGAGCGCTCATTCTATAATTTCGCCCTTTTTAATGCCGTAGAGGATGCTGCGCTGCATCCAGCCTTCAATATTGTTTTCAAATTCAAGCTGGCAAAAAGATTGGCCGCAGCGTTTGATTTTGGCGACGACGCCGTTTTCGGCACGGGCAATGACGTCGGAATTAAGGCTGTCTTTTTCATAAATGTTGTTTTCGCCCGGTTCGGTAATCAGCGCATAGCGGGTGTTGGTCAGGAGATTTTTGCGCACCCAGGTTATCGTCCCTTCATAGTCTTTTATTTTGCGCCACTGGTCATATTCGGCAATGATTTCTACCGGGTAGTTCTGCTGCTGGTAAATCCATTCTATCGGGTAGCGGATATTGGGGCCGGAACGGGCGTTTACCTTGTCGGCGCGCATGGCGACAAAACGCGTTTCGTCCGGGTTTAATTCAAGGATTGCCGCGGCGCGGGCATTCATGCAGAGAAAAGATGAAAACAATATGAGAGCGATAACGCGCATTTTTTCCTCAGTTAAAATCGGGTTGGTATGTTATATGTTTTCAGTTTAGACGGCGGGAGTTAAAAAAGGATTAAGCAGGGGATAAAAAAGGCTCGCGCGCAGGGGGTAGGGTTTTGCGCAGAGGGAGGGGCGCGGTGTTTTGGGTGTAGGGAGGGCAGGCGCGAGGTCTACGCGTTTGGGGTGTGCGCAGGCGTGGTGTGTGCGGGCGTATTATCAGAACTTGTACTTAACACCGAGGTCGAAGAGCTGAGGGTCGTTCTTCTGTATGAGCCGGTTGTACTTGGCGTAAAGAGCGATATCCTTATACTCGTAATCAAGGGCAGCTTCGAGGACGGCGCGGTCGCGCTGATAGAGGTTTGCGTCGTCGCGGATGTAGTACCATCCGGAGCCTGAGCTGTGTCTGGCCTTGATGTCGTCGAAGGGCGAAGCGAATTCGTGGTAATAGACGCCGCCGACCTTAAAGGCGAACTTGCCGTACTTTTCGGTTTTGACTTCTTTTTTGAGGAAGAGGCCGATACCGGCTTCGACGGAGAGGTTGTGCGTCTTTTTGGTAACGAGGTCGTTTTCGCCGTTTCCTTCGTCAAATCCGTCTTCGGTATAGCCGAGGGCATTGAGCATAAGGGCGGGTTCGAGTTCGGCGTAGCCGTTGAGGTCAACGGTGTAGCGGAGTTCGTTGGTAAGGCCGTAGAAGAAGTCGGTGATGTCCGATTCCCTGTCGGAGCCGCGGTCGTATTCGCCGTAACCGTAGCCGAGGCTTAAGACGGAAGCGAGGCGTAGGTTGTCGGTAAATTTGTGGAGCCAGGGCATAAAGACGGTAACGATGTTGAGGTCGCGGTCGCCGCCGTCGTCATAGCTGGTTGAAATTTTGGTATAACCGATACCGAGGCCGAGGCGGTTTTTATTATCAATTCTCTTGTCGCCAAAGGTATACATGGAGTTGGCGGAGAGGTCGTAACCGGAGAGGTAGCTCTTGTTGTCGGTTTCAAGGTTATAGTTGTCATAACCGGCGATAACGCGGTAAGGCTCGTCGGAAGGTTTCAAGATGGTGTCGGCCATATTGCGGTTAAGGCTCCGGAGCACCTGGAAGTTCTCGTCGGCGAAGTTGGTGAGGGTATTGAGGCCGGCCTTGTCGGCAATGCTGAGGGCAGCGCCGGCGTCGGAAGAAGCGCCTTTGATATCGTCATACATGCCTTCAAGGTTGCCTTGTTTGTAGTTCTGTTCAAGATATTCGCCGAGGGAGGTGTTTTGCGCAAACTCGTTGAAGTTTCTGCGGTTGAGGACGACGTCATAGCCGCCGGAAGCGTTTTGCTTTTTCTCGGCTTTGAAGAGGGCAGATTCTGAGGAGAGGTTCAAGCCGTCGGCGTTTTCGGTTTTGAGGCTACCTTCCTGGACATAGGTATCCTGATTGCCGCCCATGACGGTGGAAGAACCCGCGGCGAGGTCGCCTTTGAGGCTTTCGGCTTCATAAACGCCGCCGTCTTCAAGGTAGATTTTGCCGCCGAGGGCGTCGAGGTCGGCGTCTCCGGAGAAGCTCATAAGGCTGTAATTGCGGAGTTTTGCCCCGTTGAGAGTAATGCCGGAACTGCCTTCGCGGACTTCGCCGTTGACGGTGATGGTGCCGAAGTTGTTGACGACGGCGTCGGAAGAATTTTCATCAATAAAGATGCCGTGCGCCTGTCCGTCGGGCGAAGAGTTGACGGTGATGGTGCCGGTTTCGGTGTTGGTTACCGTGGTGCCCTGACCGTCTTTGACGTAGATACCGTAGGCGTTTTGCCCTTCAACGTCGATGGAACCTTCGTTGGTGATGGTGTTTTGGCCTTCGCCATAGATGCCGTAAGCGTTTTCGGCGTTTCCGGAGATGGCAACGGAGCCTTTGTTGATGACGGTGCCGCCGATGTTGGAGTAGATGCCGACGGCATCACCGCCGTTATAACTCTTGATGGCGACGGATGCGCCGGTGTCATTGGTAACGGTGCCGGAGGACGAGCCGTACATGCCGTACGCCGTGCCCGTGCCGAAGTGGCTGATGGTGATGCGCCCGATGCCCCCGTTTACGCTGTCCGTCGTGTTCTTTATGTTCGCTCCGTTCTTTATGCCGTATACCTCTCCGCTCTCTTCTGCGCTGATTGTAATGTCTAT